>Ga0265780_10002058_pt1 | contig 27839 bp, 24 predicted proteins | sample P1T30metagenome_FD_192432 | JGI IMG/M metagenome (GOLD analysis project Ga0265780, IMG submission 192432) | Plant litter microbial communities from East Loma Ridge, Irvine, California - P1 T30 | ecosystem: Environmental > Terrestrial > Plant litter > Unclassified | place: USA: California...
GCGGTTGAGGGGAGGTTTGTGGAGATGTGTGAGAGAGATCAGAAGTATGTGAGGAGCGTGGTTGGGGAGGGGGAGTGGAAGGTGCTGATGAGGAGGGGAGAGTGAGATGTCGGCGGCGGGATGACGGGGTTTCTCCTGCTTGTTGGACAAATCGATGGCTCACTTACGTCGTTGGATGGCGACGTATTGTCCATTGTCAATTGGAGTGAGCGAAACCATTCGATCGGATTGGCGAGGGGAGAGCGAGTCTGTTACTTGCGGCAGCGACCTGGACTGGACACCTTGATCTGGTTTTGCTTTTTTTGGCCTTGCCAGAGTAGGATCAACACCGGTCAATTGCTAATGCTTCTTCTTGTGCTACACTGAAACCCGGCGACGTCAGGCGAAGTGATTAGAGTACAGAAGCGAGGGAGCCAATTTAAGCACGAGTCGATGCACGCATACAAGTCTCCAGATGCTCTTGTATAGAAATAGGCAAGTAGATAACCGCGAGAAATAAAACCCTAACGAATTGGATACTAGATGCATCGGCCGTCAAATCCTGGAAAGAAATGCGTAGGTAGTTGTACAACCGCAACTCGAGCGCCTAAGTACATTACCGTTACATCGTCAACAAATTCATCGAAAATTCCAAGAAACTCCTCGCTAACCCCAAACAAACAACACAAACAGCGATTCAAAACACCACACTCGTGCGACATCGGCCACCGCATCCTCCTAAGACGCGGGCGTTCCGTGCGCTCTCTTCACCCTCCCGCCCTTGGTAGGAGTAGCCCTCTGCGACTCAGCCGAAGAGCGCCTCAAATCCGGGCTCCCAGCAAACCTCCTCAATCTAGAAGCAGCATGCCCAGCCTCGAACGCGACGGCATCAATCCCAAAGTCATGCTCGATATCCGCCGGCGACTCCGGCGGCGAGAACCACTGTTCCGGTGTTTCTGGCACGCCGCCGCTGTTATTATTCCCAGAAATTGTATTGGGGCTTTGAACGGCTGCAGGAGACTTTGTGCGGATTAGCGAATGGTGTCTTATGGGTGGGAAAGTGCTTACGGAACCATCGGAGCGGCCTGTTCCCGGCGTTCGAGGGGAGCGCAGAGGTTGGGAGGTGGCTTGCGGGCTGTTTCTGCTGCCGGGGAAGAAGGCGCGGTCGCGGACGGGGGCTGACGTTGGGGTGCGTGGAGGGAAGGTGGGTGTTCTTTTTGGTGGTGGGGGAGAGGTCGGGCCTGGCTGGGTTGTTGTCTCGCGCCTTTGTGGTTGTTGTTGCTGCTGCTGCTGAGAAAGTTTGCGGACAGCGACTGGCGAGCCTTGCTGGCTTTCTTTCTCGGCTTGCAGCTGGACTGACTTGGCGTCTAGTTCTGAGAAGTCGTGCTCAAAGGTATCCGGGTTGACGGAGAGGTCGCCTTCGAGGCGGGCTCGTTGGTTTAGGACTTCTCCCACTCGGCGGTCGTAGTCCTGGCTTAGAGACTGGAACTGCTCGGCGTGCTTGATCTGGATCTGGGACTTTCGCTTTGCGACGCGGTTGTTGTACTCGGTCACGAGCTTCTTTTCGGCAGACATGAGAGCGTCGGCTTGCTCGACTGGAAGCGCTGCATGTCCATCGAGCTGGCCATTGCTGGCACCGAAGCTTGCTACCAGGGCATTACGCTGAGCAACGAATTCGGCTGCGTTGTCTGCGACGGTCTCCTTCTCTCTTTTGTTCCTCTCAGCAGCTAATGCTTCGAACTTCTGCTTGTACTCTTGGGAGAGCAGATCTTTGGCTCTCTGCAAATCTCCAACGTGTTCTTGAATTTTCTGAGCGAAGAGTGTCTCGTTGGCTGTGATGACGCTTCCCAGTTCCGAAAGCTCGGTTTGCGCATTTTGCAGATAGTCTTCAAATGACCTTGGCTGTTGTTCACGATTAGGCTTCATGTTCGATGACTGCTGGGGAGTAGAAGGTTGATGAGCAAAGACGTCTGATGGTCGGCGAGGAGTCGAAGGGCGATAAGCAAAATTGTCTGACGGTTTACGTGGAGTTGAAGGGCGCTGAGATGAACTGCCAGGTCGCTGTGAAGAACTGCCGGGACGTTGTGCGGACGACCGACCAACAGCCACTGCGGCAGCTGCCGTGGCCATGTTCACTTTCGGAGAGCTAGATAATCTTACTAGCTCCGGGAGTTCCGAATGAGAAGTGCCAGGCCTCGTGCTGCCACGCGAGACAGATCGATCGTTGCCATTCCTCCACGGGGTGTTGTTCTCCTTGAAAGCAGGTTCAAGACCACGAGATGATGCAGGTCGTTTAGGAAGCGGACTCATGCTAGAGACCTGCTTTTTCAAAGTAGCGATCTGCTTCTCCATCTGCGATTTTTCGTTCATGCTGCGTTGCATGAGGACTTCGGCTTCCTCACGCTCGCGTTTCACGGCTTCCAAGTGGGTGTTCAAGGCATCAAACTCTTCTTGAAGCCGCTTCATTTCGCCTGCCATGTGGCCTTCTTGTTCACTAAGCTCGGCTCGTAGATCGTTGGCGGCACGCTCGGCTTCCTTGTATTGCTCAGTCAGTTCGAGGTTTTCTTGATGAAGAGTGGCCAAGTCGCCCTCTAGCAAACGCTGCTGCTCGATGGATTGGTCGACCTTGGACTGCAGATCAGCAATCTGTTCGGTCAACGCGGAGCGAGTCTCAAGCAGCTCGATGTTGTGAGCTGATGCAGCAGACTCTGATGCTCGACGAGCTGTCTCTTTCGCTTCTGCCCTAGCAGCCGTGAGCGACTCCTGGTGCTTTTGCTCAAGTTCGGCCATGTTGTCAACAGACATCTTGTTTGCCTCCACCTCGATCAGCTTGAGAGCCTGCGTGTGAGCTTGTCCGACGGAGACGAGTTCAGCCTCCGCAGCTACTCTCGCGTCTTCCAATGCCTTTGCCAACGCTTCGTCGTGCGATTTTTGTGCCGCAGAAGTCTTGGTCTCAGCATCGATGCGGGCTTCTTCCAGTGCCAGGTTGAGAGCGGCAGTGTGCTTCTCGTCGACTTCCTTCAACTTTTCGGCGGTCGAGGAATCGCTTGTCTGCATTGCCAAGGCGATGGCCTCGCTGTGTTGAGCCTCAAGGTCAGAGAGTCTCACAGCCCACGTCTCGTCTCGCTCAGCAAGAGCGCTCTCTTGCGCCTTCGTTGCTTGCTCCAGCTGCGACTTCAGAGAGGCTTCGAGTTCACGAATAGATGTACCATGTTGCTTGTCAGTAGATTCAACATGTGCGGCGAACTCAGCACGCAGATTATCCAAGACTGCCTGGTGTTCATCGCGCAGTTTCGTAATTTCCTCATGTTTCGCATTTTCCGCATTTGACAGCGCTTCAGCGTGCTTGGCCTGAATCTGAGCAATCAAGGTAGTTTTCGCAGTTTCGAACTCTGCAGTCTGCGCCTCGACTACCAGTCTGTGATCTTCAGAAGCCTTTGCAGACTGCTCAGTCAGCAAATACAATGCCTCCTCATGTTGCTTGCTAGCGGCAGAGAGCATCTCGTGGCCTTCTTTTCTGGCATCTGCGAGTTTCTGCTCGTACTTTTGCACCTGTAGGTCAAGGGCACTCTTGGCTGCGACTTCGCTTTCCTGAAGTTGTGCCTCGTACTTGTTTTGCATGTCAGCTTGAGAAGCACTGATGGCTGCGTGGGCGTTCTCCAATTGACGTTCGTAGTCGTTTGTGATTCGCTGCATTTCAGTCTCATGGTCTGAAAGCACTCCACGAGACTTGAGCTCGAGCTCCTGCAGTGTGGCGGCATGGGAAGCTGCAGCCTCCTCCATTTCAGCCTTGATGTTCTCCACAAATTTGGTGTGCTGTGCTTTGATGTTTTCCAGCTCTTGCGCATGGCTCGTGGAGGCCGCAGTGGCAGCCTGTATCGCTTCTTGCTGTTGCGTGTGGAGCTGTGAGAGTGTGGAGTCGTGTTCGGCCTGAAGCTTCACAATGGCAGCTTCGTTCTGGGCTCTCTCACGTTCTAGCTCGATCTTGTGGCCTTTTTGAACCGTTTCGACAGCAATATCATACTTGGCCTTCATCTCCTCGAGCTGTACATTGAGGGCATCGATAGCCTCTTGCTTTTGCTCCAGGTCGCGGATGCTGGCATCTCTAGAAGCAATCTGCTCTTCCTCATGCTTTTTGCGCACCTGCTCAGCCTTTTCTTCATAACGATCTCTGATGGCCGCAAGCGTACTACGATGAGTCTCTCCAAGCTGCTTGAGCTTGGTCTCCTTTTCGGCGAGCGCAGCGTTGTGCGCTTGGGTTACTTCCTCGATATCGCGCTCGTGCTTTGAATGGAGATCAGCTACTTCACTTTCATGAAGTGTGCGTAGTTTGTCGACAGTCTCTCTATGAGACTCGTCGGAGGACTTGCGCTCAAGCTCACGAGAGTCGCGCAGCTCCTGGAGAGCACTTTCGTGATCGGCTACAGCTCGGTCCGTCGCAGCGCGATGGGATTGCTGAAGGTTCTCCAATTCTTGGGATAAGGCAGTTGCCTTTACCTTTTGTTGATCAAGTTCGTCTGCATATTGTGATTCGACAGCGGCCAGCGCAGCGCGGTGACGGCTATCATGCTCTGCCAGGATGGTACTGTGCTCGGCATTGATTCTCGTAAGTTCCTCTTGATGAGCCTTACGAAGCTCAGTCTCAGCTGACCCAGCCTTTGTTTTCGAGGCGCTCATCTGCTCCGCGAGGAGTTTCACTTGCGTTTCATGTTCTGACTTAAGTCCAGAAAGCGCAGAGTCGTGACGCTCGTCGTCTTGATCCTTGGACGCAGAGTGCTCCGAGCTGAGCTTCTCGATCTCACCAGCATGGTCACCACGTAACTTGTTTTCAATCTCTTCAGCACTCTTCCTTGCGGCCGCTGCATCGTTCTGCAACTTCTCAAGAGCTTCGGAGTGTTTCGTTTCAAGATCTGCGATGGCGCTGCGCAGCTCATTGCCACTCTTTTCGGCAAAAGCTTTGTGCTCGATCGTCAACCTTTCAAGTACTTTGGAATGTTCTTCTTTCAGCATAGCTTCCACCCGATCACCATTTGTCTTCGCATCAACAGCGGCTTGTTCCGCAGCCTGGGCATGTTCCGACTTCAACTTTTCAATTTGAGCTTCGTACGTATCAACCTTCTCCTTGATGGCGCTGGCATGACTAGCAGCAACTGTAGCCGCCGCCAACATGGCATCATTTCCGGTCTTTTCAATCTCGCTAGTGTGATTTGTCTGCATTTTCTCTACAGCAGCGGCGTGTCCAGCCTCCAATTCCTCCAGCTGGGCGCGATGCGTCTTCTCATGCTCATCCAGACTACGTTGATGTTCCTGACTAGCAGCCTCTGCAGCAGCGGCAGCTCGTGATCGTACAAGTTCCATCTCGGAAGTAGAAGAGTTCCTAAGGGCTTCAAGAGCTTTGGCGTGGTTGTTAGCGGCAGCACTTGCATTGCCTTCGGCGGTTGCGGTATCGGTAGCGTACTTGGCCTTCAGATTCTTGATAGCGTCCTCGTGGCTAGCCTTGAGGTCCTGGACAGCAGATTCGTGGAGCTGGGAGCGCTCGTCCAACTGGTTCTGGTGTTTGGCTTCCATTTCCTGGGCTGCGGATGCAGCGTCGCTTGTTGCAGAGTCCTTCTCGGAAGCATGGGTCTCTTGGAGCAGCTTGACAGCCTGAGCATGCTCATCCTTCAGTGCTTGCAAAGCGGCATTGTGTGCTTCTTCCTTCTCTGACAGAGTCTTCCTAATTGCTGCTTGGGTCTCGTTAGCTTCGGATTGTACGCGCTTGAGCTCCGCAGCGTGGCCCGACTGGACTTCATCTGCCTGCTTCTGCAACTCGTTCAACTCGGCGGCAATCGCGTCACGATCAGCAGTTGCCTTTTCTGAGGCCGCAGTGAGTTCCTTGACGTCTTGCGCATGTGCGGCCTTCATCTTAGCAACGGCCTGCTCATGAGCCTCACCCTTTTCGCACCAGACTCTGGTGGCCTCTTCAAATGCTTCAGACACGTCGACGCGCTTCTGGTTGAGTTCTTTCAGCTCATCGTCTTTTACAGAGAGCTGCAACTGAGCGTCTTCAAGTTGCTTGGCAATGAAGGCACGTTTCGCTTCAAAGTCGCTCACTTGCACTTCGAGCTGAGACTTGAGTTCTTCCACCTTACGCTCAGCTTCTTTGATCTGCTCATCAGAGCGCGAGAGCTTCGCCTTCATTTCTTGAAGGGATGCTTCCGCTGTGTCTGCTCGCTTCTCGGACTCTACGAGATCAGCCTTCGCCTTTTCGAGATCGCTTCGAGCATCTGCGGCCTGCTTTTCACAGTCTGCCAGGCGGCCAGAGATCTCTTCCAGGCGATCGGCGTTTTCCTTCTTCTCCTTCTCTGCTGTCTCATGGGATTCGCGAGCTTGCTTGGTTTCTCTGGCAAGGCGGCCAGCGAGCTCTGCCAATTTAGTCTTGAGGCCATCCTGGACAGACTTCGCCTCTGCAACTGACGTGTCGAGCTTGTCCTGGAGAGCCTTGATCTCAGACTCGTGAGCCTTCTGGACCTCTTCGTGTGAGGTTTGAGCCTTTTCCAGGTCACCGGAGTGCGTCGCGCGCAGATCTTGAAGCTCAATCTTGTGAGCGGCCTTGAGATCTTCCAGCTCGTTAGCTTTGGCATCGACGGCCAATCTCAGCTCTTCCTGGGCTTGACCCATCTTTTCCAGCCTTGCCCTTGTCTCTGCGCACTCAGATTTGAGGGACGCCAGCTCTTTCTCTTTGGCAACCGTGACACGTAGGGCTTCGTCCTCGCGCTTCATACGTGCATGTTGCTCCTCTGCCACGCGAGTACGCTCAGCCTCGCTCTTCTCGTAGGTTTGAGACGCCAGCAGCTCGGCTTGAGCGAGTTCGTCCTTAAGCGATGTGATCTTGGCTTGTTCCTGTTCCAACGAGTTTTCGCTGGAAGTAAGCTTCGCTTGAAGATCGTCAATCTGTTGCTGGGCAGCGTCCGAAAGTGTCTTCTGTTCGTTGATGGCGTGTTCCAACTTCTCGAGCTTCTCGCTTGCTTGCCTACCGTCACTCTCGAGTGAAGCGATCTGGTCGTCCTTCGCAGCTGAAGCCTTCTCGCTGTCGATCTTGAACTTGATCAACTCTTGCAACTTGGACTTGATGCGCTCGGCATATTCCTCAGTTGAGCGCTTGGCCTCGACGGCTTCGCTGAGTTGGATGTCTTTGGCAGTAAGGGCCTTCTCATTTTCAGCTGTGAGTTGCTCCAACTCGTGAACTCTCGATTTGTTGGACTCGACATCCTTGTCGGACGCACGCTTGCCTTCGACGGCCTCGCTTAGTTCGACATCTTTGGCAGAGAGAGCTTTTTCATTCTCGATCTTGGTGTTTTCCAGCTCCTGAACCTTCGACTTGAATTCCTCGGCATCTTTGTCGGATGCGCGCTTGCCTTCGAGAGCCTCATCAAGCTGAGCGGATTTGGCGGCGAGGGACTTCTCGTTCTCGAGTCTGAGCTTCTCCAACTCCTGGACCTTTGACTTGTCCTCCTGTGAAGCTTGCTCGATGGCGCGCTTGCTTTCCAGAGCCTCGCTGAGCTCGTGCTCCTTGGCTGTGAACAATTTTTCGATTTCCGCCTTCGACTGCCTCAGCTCCTCGAGGGCGGTCTGATGTTGCTCAGAAGCTTGCTCCGCGACGCGCCTGCTTTCGATAGCTTCACGAAGCTCATTCTCCTTCGCTGTGTGCGCTTCTTCGAATGCAGCCTTCGACTTCTTCAGCTCTTCGACCGCGGATTTGTATTGTTCAGACGTTTGCTCAGCAACGCGCTTGCCTTCCGTGGCTTCGCTGAGCTCTTTCTCTTTGGCCGCGAACGCCTTTTCATTATCCGCCTTCAACTTTTCAAGCTTTTCAATGGTAGTCTTGTGGTGATCAGCAGCTTGCTCAGCAGCGCGCTTGCCTTCGGCAGCTTCGGTAAGCTGCTGGTCCTTTGCCGCCGACGTCCTCTCGTTTACGTCTTGCAGTTTCTCAAGCTCTGCAATCTTCGTCTGGTATTGCTCAGAAGACTGCTCAGCAACACGGCGGGCATCTTCCGACTCCTTGAACCGGCGTTCGTTGGCTGCGAGAGACTCTTCGTTGTCGGCTTTGATCTTCTCCAGCGTCTGGACCATGGCTTTCGCTCGGTCGGCATCTTCTTGGGCCACAAGCTTTGCTTTGGTCAACTCGTCGATTTCTTTCCTGGACGCCTCGAACGACTCCTGGACGGATGCCAACTGCTGCTCCAAAGTCGACTTCTCTGCAGTCATCGACTCTAGAGACGCTTGCACATCCTTCGCAAAGGATTCTGACTTCTTGTGATCTGCCTGAGAATGCTGCAACGACTGCTCCAGCTCCTGCAACTGCTTGGATGATTCCTGGATCTTGCGGTCCACCTCTTGCCATTGCTTCTCAGCGGACTCCTTCTCGCCGAGTGCCTTGTCGATACGAGCCTCAGCATCAGCGATCCAGCTTTCCCTCTGCGATCGCACCAGCTCGACCTCCTCTTTCAGCCTCTCGATCTCCTCTTCCTTCTCGTCCAGCACATCTTCAGACTCGGCTTCGCTCTCAGTGTCCGGGTCTCTCGAAGCGCTCTCTTCCCTCTCGCGATTGGGACGAGTCTCGTGTTTGATGCGCTTCTTCAGAGCATCTAGCTCGTGGAAGAGCTGTGTTTGTGTAACGCTGGGTTGTTGCGCAGAACTCCGGCGGCGAAACACTTGAGCTGTGATGCTGCCAGCCGAGCTCTGGGGTGCGGCCTGAGCGCGGGAGAGCAGCTGTTTGATGTGCTCGATTTCTTGTGTAAGGGATCGGGCTCCTTGTACCGTGTCGGGTCGTACGGTTGCTGTGGAGGAGCTCATGCTCTCCGGTTGGAGGTGTGTTGATTCGGTTATCTCGTCCATTGTGAACATTACCACGACTGCCAATGGGGTACTGCCTGTTTAACGCAAAGACGGGTTCATGCCACCACGATGTCCAATTGCATGCCGGTCGGGGGTGTTCTTGTCGGGTCAATTAACAATATTCTTACAACAAGCTAAGCCTGTTTTTTTGGTCGCTTCCAAGTCTTTAAGGTTCAATGGGCAATATGTGCAAAAGCTGACAATTAGATATGTACAAGGCGATTCGGTGAGACCGAGAAAAAGAGACAAAAGGTGCTGGATCAGACGTCGTCAGAACAGCAACACAATACAACACAACAGGCGGCTCAAGCGACCTCTTGATCCCACGATTTTCCCTTTTTCCGAGCCCAAAAGCTATGGTCCTTCTGCGTTCCACATCCGCTGCTTCAAGCTCCCGAGCGCACCGATCGAGAATCATGACGTGCGACGGGAACTATATCTGACATGGTTCCCGTCTGTACCACTACATGTCTGAAGGCGCCCGCCTCCCGCCGCAGAGCCGTCTCTTCTGGACGTCAAGGTACTGTGGTACATCGAGTCTGGATCGCGTGGTACAGAAACGGTACCGTACCGCACTGCACCAGAGAAATATTCACACACCTCGTAAGAAGGCTGGGTTGGACTTCGATGATGCCTATAGATTTGGTGACCGCTGTTTCGACGAATTTCCTTTTCGCGCCAGCTCGAGTCGGTGTCCAAGTAGTGGAGAAGAATATATTCCTTGTATTTTACAGTAGCTTGTGAGAGAGGCGGTAGGCGCCGATTTTTGCAGCACGGTTCCGTCCGTCGGCGAAAGCGTTTGAGGGTGGTTTCGTTGTAATCTTTGCTCGGCGCTTCCACAGAGCGCTGTTTATTGCAAAGTCGCAAAGGTGCATTTATGCACAACATACGCGCATGCATCAGATGTCAGTCATGTGCTCGTGTGTGTGAGCCGTCTCAACGAGCTGCCCTGTCCTGAATTAAACGAGTATCATGGAGTGCCTGGCTTTCCTGGCCAGTAAGAGCCGTGCCAGCCTGAGCCGAAACTCTCCACGTCTCTGGGATCTGAGACACCATCATGTGACCATCTGCCGCTTTAACCAACGCGTGACTATCAGTGGATCGAAAGCGTGATAGCACGCCGATACTACTGTGAGTCGACACGGTAATGGACCAAAGGGCTCATCTTTCCCTACGAGCTGTTGCACTCATCAGCACTACCGCGGCACTGCCATAACACCCGATCGCATCTGATCCGCACATCAGTGCCTCCCTAAAGACATCATTCATCATGGACCGCATTCGCCGATTGTGGAAGGGAGAAGAGGAAGAGCAAGCATATGAACCACTCGAGAACAGCATCACTGCAGCCGATCGGGAGGATGTTACGGAACCATTTGAGAACGACAAGCCTGGCTTCTCATGGCTGGAATATGGCGTGTTCCTCCTCCTTGGTATATCCATGCTCTGGGCGTGGAACATGTTCCTTGCAGCTGGGCCATACTTCCAACACCGCTTCCGCGAGAATGACTGGATCTCGGAGAACTTCCAAGCAGCTGAATTGGCTGTGTCGACGATCACCAACCTTGGTTCGATGTTGATCCTCACACGCATGCAAGCGGGAGCGAGCTACCCAAAGCGTATCATCAGCTCTCTGTTCATCAACATGGCCATCTTTGCCCTCCTGGCTGCGTCCACTGTCGTAGATGTCGGTGCCAAAGGATACTTCGCTTTCCTGATGCTCATGGTGTTCGCTACCAGTCTGGCAACCGGTCTTTGCCAAAACGGCATTTTCGCGTACGTCTCCGGCTTTGGTCAGCCTCAGTATACTCAGGGAATCATGACTGGACAAGGCGTGGCAGGTGTGCTACCCTGTATTGCCCAGATTGTTTCTGTCCTGTCTGTCCAGAGCCCGAAGAACGTCCCACCACCAAGTGATGGCGTGCCATCTCCGGGTCCTGCGCCAGGCCCTCAGCCTGTCAAATCTAACGCTGCACTTGCCTACTTTTTGACCGCAACCATAATCTCCGTGGCGACTCTTTTCGCCTTTTCCTACCTCGCTACTCGTCATCGTCAAATATCACCAAAGCTTCTCACGACAGACCCAGACACCCCCGATGAACCCCAAGCGGAGCGCAAGCAGGTTTCCATGACCGTCCTTTTCCGCAAGCTGTTCTGGCTCGCCAGTGCCGTGTTTCTTGTCTTCGCCGTAACGATGCTATACCCCGTTTTTACACAACGCATCGTCTCCGTTCGTTCACCTGCAGATCAGCCGGCATACCTCCAACCAGCGAGCTTCATTCCGCTTGCCTTCCTTTTCTGGAACATCGGTGACTTGGTCGGTCGTCTGTTGACAGCTGTACCAGCCATATCACTTATCCACCGACCTCAGATCGTCCTCTTGCTAGCAGCGCTGCGCATCGCATGGATAGGTCTATATCATCTTTGCAACGTTCGCGGACTGGGAGCTGTGGTCGACAGCGACATTTTCTATCTCGTCGTCGTTCAAATGCTCTTCGGTTTGACCAACGGCTACCTCGGAAGCATGTGTATGATTGGCGCCGCCGAGTGGGTTGATCCCGAAGAGCGCGAGGCAGCAGGCGGCTTCATGGGGTTGTGCTTGGTGGCTGGGTTGGCAGTGGGCAGTCTGGCTAGCTTTTTCGTTGCTGGGGCATAGTTCCAACGCCCCGTTTCCATCCTGCGAATACATCATCTCTACATATACATTTATACAGGCTGTAGAAACTGCCTTGCACAGCTGTTGACGTCTATACGGCTATGTTGAGCGATCCGCTTGCTAGGTATCATTCCTGCTAATCAACATCAATTCATAGGCACTCAGCATAGACAACGATAAGTCAAGCCCTTGTTTGAGAAATGTTCGGCTGCTTCTATGAAGAATTGTGCTCTTGTTTCAACCAGCCATATCACATAGGGCTGACTACATCGAGCCGAGGTTCGGACGGAGGGGTCTGGTGATCAAGATCGGCATCCTCTATCAAAATCGAGCTCCATCGCAATTGATGCTCACATTTATGCTGATATACGTGTGATATAGATCAGGTTCGAAGGAACTGTTCATTCACGCATGCATACGGAACCAATCTGCACGTCTACGACAGCTCTTTAACGTCATAACCACATTACACCAACGATGGCCTCTCCTACACGACGCCTCTGTAAGCAATTGCCAACAACTCAACTATCAACTGTCAACTCAGAATCATTGCAAGGCTGACCGTACATCGTCACAGTGCGCCCAACGCTCTTGTATGTCGTTTCATGTTTCATGCTCCCACGCTCTCCCATCGACCATCATCATTCCCATCATTCAATACCAACAGCTCCTCCCCTTCCTAGTCCTCTCTAGCTAACCCAAGCATCACCTCCCAGCATCTGCGACCTCCAAGACAAATTCCGCTCTGCCATCCATGAATTCCCCAAAGTAATCACCACGACCCAGAAGCTGCTCAAAGCAAGCCAAACCCTCTCAATCCCCGTCTTCGCCACAACCCAACTCCGAGGCAAACTCGGCGAAACCTGCGCCGAGCTCAACCTCGACAGTTCCAATGAAGACAGCATCAAAACACACGCCCACGTCGACAAGACCCGCTTCTCCATGTGGATTCCTGAACTCCGCAAAACATTCGACGCCCTGGGACCCGAGAAGCGCGAAGTAGTCATCGTCGGCATTGAAAGCCATATCTGTGTGACGCAGACTGCGCTGGATCTGTTGGCCGAGGGGCACAGAGTTTATGTCCTGGCGGATGGGGTTAGTAGTTGTAATCCGCAGGAGGTGCCGATTGCGTTGGCGAGGTTGAGGAGTGAGGGGGTTGTGGTGACGACTTCGGAGAGCTTTTTGTATGAGTGTATGGGGGATGCCGGGATTGGAGAGTTTAGAGAGATGGCTCGGTTGGTGAAGGAGTTTTCTGGGGAGACGAGGGAGGGGTTGAAGGGGTTGTGTAGTCATTTGTGAGGGTTGTGAGTTGATTGTGTTGTGTTAGTGGTCATTTGTGAGGCTTGAGGGGACGTGAGTGGGTTAGACAGTTGAGGGAGTGCGAGGAAGGGGACGATGTGGGAAGCGGTTGTTGGTTTTGTCCCTTGGGAAGATTGCGTATGGGTAAATGCTGCAATTCTTAGAAGATGGAATCGTTCTTTCTTCAAGGCACAGAACTGGTCCTCCCGCGAGCCCCATAAATTGAATGGAACTCAAGAAACCTCAATACAATGTTCTATGACATCGTATTCCTTACTGGCGGGAGAGGGGTGTTCTCTTTGTCCCTTGATACCGCCCAAACGTTTCCAGCAACGCCAGCATATCCGCCAGGATAAGGTCAGCGGGCGTCCAGGACAAAGACACGGTCAGATTTGAGGCTGAGAGTTCGTAGTGGCGGCGACGGGTAGGGTGACACGACCTGAATGGCCGGTCTAGGCACGTTAGTCCCCGGCTCCTTTATAGACGACGGTCAGCGGTAGGCGTTGCCGACACGGGCCAATAATCATGAGGTGAGCCAGTACTACTGTGTTGTACCTGTGAACTGGAGCTGTCGCCGTAGCTTGGGTACATTGGCTCTATTCTCGTGCGGCATGCATGCTGAGCTCAGGAGAGGAGGAAGAAAAGACAGGCACGGGGCTGACATGAGGCTCCTTCGTGTTGGTTTATTGGGAGGTTGACGTGGGAGTGTGTTACTTTCATAGGCATAGAAGAGAGTGACAGCGACATTCCACAGAGACATGTATAGTAATAATTCACTCCCGGCAGTGCATTTCCGATTAAAGTCGGTCAATACAATTGTTTCAATATAAGCGGCAAACAAGGGCAATCAAAAGGAAACAACGCGGGAGCAGCTGCAAAGGGCCCGGGCTTGATTTGAGCAGACAGAGGGAGAGAGAGCCTGAGAGAGAGCGAGAGCACTGCAGTGAGCAGAACAGCAGCGCTTGTCTGACGTCCTCTCCAGCCAAATCAAACCACAGCACAGCGCCGTCTGCGTAAATCACTCTTCCCCGTCCCCTCCCCTCCTTTCGCCTCACTCGCGCATATCACAGCATCCGATCAACGACCTATTGTCACAACCCCCAAACACCAACTCCCCTCCGCTCAACACCCCCTGCTGGAACAGTGTGTCGCCGCACCCTCCCAAGGCCTCCGCCGCCCGTTTGAATACACCCTGTCTCAAGCCCACTTCCGCACACGACCCCGGCCCTTCTCACGTTCGAACTTTCGGAGAGGCGACCTGCAGCTGCATCTGCACTCCACTCGCCAGCAATACCATCTATCCACGCCTCTCCCTCCCCGTCAATCACCGCTCACCTCACTCACCTTCCTGTCTGCCGTCCTAATCCGCCTCCCCGGATCGCTCCCTCGTCTACGACGTCACTGGCGGCACACACAGTCGCGCTGGCCCTCAAATGGGAAGTCTGCATCCGCTCTCTCTCGACCTGAGACCGAGCTCGTGACGCCTAGGCCTACGCCGCCGCACACAGAGGGGAATGCCTACTCCTGCAATGCCTACGCTGCACCATGAAAAATTCATGCAGCGACACCCACCTCGGCCGCAGCTGCAGTCCCAGCACTCCAACTCCGTCCCATCAACACCCTACCAGCAGCCGCGAGACATTCGCTTTTCCTCCCGCTCGCCTTCGCCAAATCGAGCTCTCGGCAGCCAAAGCCCTGGATCAGTCGCATCCGAGGCAGTCGGTCAGAGCCAAAATGGCACTCAGCGCGTGGTTGCCCCAGGGCCGAGCTTTTGCAAGTTCGAGACAGGAGCTGAATTCAGGAAACGACGGATACCATACATCGATGGTGGCGACCAGGAGCTAGGCCCGCCTGCAAAGGAGCCAAAGAAGTCCTTGGATCCAGAAGAGGAGAGCAAATTGTCTGGGGATATGCGTGAGCTCTACGACCGGTTATTACCCAGCAAGGAAAGCGACGCGCGGCGAGCAGCATTGATCAAGAAGCTGGAACGAATAATGAAGGCTGAGTGGCCAGAAAGCGATATTGAGGTTTCGGTCTTTGGCAGCTCGGGGAATCTATTGAGCAGCGACGATTCTGACGTGGACATATGCGTTACGACATCGCTGAAGAAATTGGAGAGCATGCACTCGCTGGCGACGCTCTTGCACAATAGTAGGTCTTGAAAGGCAGTTTGGGCACCGTGGTGCTGGACATGAATGTTAGATTGCTGACGACGTGTGCAGGTGGCATGGACAAGGTTGTCTGCAGGGCAGTCGCCAAAGTCCCAATCGTGAAATGCTGGGATCCAGAATTGGAGTTGGCATGCGACATCAATGTCAATAACCCCTTGGCTCTGGAAAACACACGGATGATCAGGACATATGTTCAACTGGACGACCGAGTGCGACCTTTGGCGAAGATCATCAAGTACTGGACCAAAAGGAGGCTCCTGAACGATGCTGGTAAGCACAATCATAACAGCGAATCGACGGGTTGATACTAACACCAAGCTCCAGCCTACGGTGGCACCATCAGCTCCTACACATGGATATGTATGATCTTCAGCTTTCTTCAGCGTCGAAATCCTCCCATCCTTCCTTCCCTTCAGAAGATGCCCGACGACAAGAAGTCAGTCGTCAACGGAAAGCTATCGCCTTTTGCAGACGATGTCGACGCGATACGCTCTCGGGGCAACGATAACAAAGAATCTCTGGCAGAGCTGCTATTCGCATTCTTTCGTCACTATGGATACGAGTTTCCATATTCGACTTCTGTTGTGTCTATAAGAGAAGGACGGATGGTATCTAGGAATGAAAAAGGGTGGGATGATTATGTTGTCAACAAAGAGGCACGGTGTCGACTATGTGTGGAAGAGCCTTTCAACACCGAGCGAAATCTGGGCAATTCAGCAGATGACTATGCATGGAACGGCATCCACCGAGAAATACGGCGTGCATTCGAGTTTCTCGCAGACGGATGTCAACTGGACAAATGCTGCGAACAATTTGTGTTCCCTCCCGATCCAGAAAAGACAACGTTCCAGAGACCGCCGCCCAAACCCAAACCTACGCTCACTCGCAGTGCGTCGCAATCAGGCGGCCGCCAAAATCAGGAGCAGAACTCGAGCACTCGCAAAAAGGGCGGCAACCGCAATCAGTCTGCGCAGCGCTCTGGAAACAGACGCGCTAGCAGTGGGTCAGCGTTTAACAACCAACGAGGAGGATACGTTCAGAGTCCGCCCGTGGGGATCAACGCTGTTGATTACTTTGCTGCCAAGGGTAATCTGCACGATCACTTGTACCAACAATACCAATTTCTTCAGGCGCAGCAGGATGCTCTGAGGTCACAATTGGCTGCTCAACAGCACAACAATCAGAGTCAGCGGGCGGGCGATCTTGCTGGTGTTGGGTCGCCCCATATCCGTACTCAATATGCCAACGGAAATCTTGGAAGCCCTCGCTACAATTCCATTGACGTGGGACCACAGACGGCGCCTCTTTTCCCGGGATACATGCTCCCTTATCCGCCACGCTTCGCACCTGCAACTCTGGCGCAGCATAGCCAGAGGTCGCGAGAGGGTACGAACACCAACCCGTCAAGTCCTTCGCACGTTGCTGCCGTGCCTGCTTTACGGCGTCAGGGTCAGCGCGCATCGGAACCTGCTCCTTCGAGTAGCTCAATCCGTTCGCAAAGCCAACCGGGGCGATCATTCCCTCATCCCTTGTTGGTTCAACAGCTTGCCCAGCAAGGCTACGACATGCAAGCACTTGGACTGAGCAATGGGTACCAAAATATGCGCTCGCCGCAATTTGGGCACGCTCACCAAGGCAACATGCAGCAGATGTCTTTCCACACCATGTCCAACATGCAGCACGGTACCACCGACTCTGCAATGCCAAAAGAGTACGTGGGTTACTACGTTGGCCAATCACCCCAGCTTGGTCCGCAGTATTCGACTGCTAACCACATCCCACCGATGCCTGCCATGCCTTTGGGCGAACCGCCACAACGCCAACGTAGGGTGACGCCTGATTTGATGCCTCCAACCGCGAACGGCCGTCACTCGTCGAGATCGCCAAGCCCACTGAGCAATCCGCGTGGTGTTGTTGCGAGCGATCTAGGGTCATCCAGATCGCAAGGAGCAATGTATAGCTCGTCAAGCTACGATTCGTCTCCTGCTTCTGAGTCCGTGCATGCGTTGGCGGCCGGCGATGGAGGACCCATAATTGTAAATGGATCAAACCCACCGCCTCAGCCAAGGCAGAGTGCGAACGGATTCTCGAAGTCACCTTTGGCGCAGACCTCAGAGTCGATGTACCACCACCCGCTGCCTCTTCGGACGACCGACTTCAACGGACAAGATGCTGACGCGCGTGCCGAAAGACGCCCTTCGTCACCCGCGATCTCACCGACCACTTGCAGGACGTCGAACGCAAGGTTGCCTCAAACGTCCAACGGGCATGCATCATCGCAAGTGGAATCATTGCTCGACGGCTTGCCCTTGAGTGCCGCTCCGCTTCTCTCTCCTGTTGCCGAACTCCGCACGCCATCACCATCGAAGAACTTCGACACCTTTGACTCGCCACAACAGGCTCAAATCAATGGCATCGTGAAAGGTGCAAGATCAGCCGGTGCGAGACAATCGCAGCGTGACGAAAACGACAAGCCAAAACCCAGCGAAGCACCAAGGGGCATGGCCAAAGCGACTCCCCTCGGTCTGGGAATCGGTAATGGCAGTGGCAACAGGCAGCCTGTTCCAAAGGGATACACCCAGCCATCCCAGCAGTCGACGATGACTTCTAATGGCCAGAAGAACGAGTGGCAGCAAGCACCTGGACGGAAGGCTCACAAGAAGACCAAATCGACGTCCGGCGGGCAACCAAGAAGCCCCAAGGTGCATGGTGGCGAGGCCATGCCTGCAAATGAAAATGAGAGAAAAGGCGGCTAAGCTGTGCGGGTCATGGCCGTATTCCAATCTGGTGGGCCAGTCGGTGCGCCAAGTTGACTGTATAAAGTGGGATGCAAAGTGTGGGCGGCCTGGGGAACCGTCACCATTGTCGTGATTGGGGAGGTATACAAGGTTCAGCTTGTTCGAGTTCGCTGCCGGTGATAGAGCAACGACACTGCGTTGGCGTGGACTGCGAGGCGATGACTGTCAGCGCAGGAGTCTCTCCGAGTGAACGAATATTGCGAATCAAGCAAAGGGGAAGGAAAGGAAAGGAAGCCATGGCCGAGGGACGGAGCTGCCGCATTGCAGTCAAAGACGGGACACCGTGTGTCGCCGCCGCACCGCGCCACTCTTTTGAGAAGAGATGGGCGAGTGCATTTCTGCCGTTTTGTTTTTATTGTTCTGCATTTTCCGTTTTTTGTTCGAAAATCATCATTCCATCACTGAACTCGGGGTCTCATTCATGCGTTTCCTGCCTGTTCAATTTACACTCTCGTCATCATGAAGAAAAACAAAATACTCGGCATTGGAAGCGTGGGTCAGGGGGCGAGAAAAAATCACGTTGAATCTGCATTGGGTCGGCGCTTTGCTGTTTTTTTTTCTCTTTTCGACTTTGCTTCTGTCTCACCAACATGTACAAGGGGAAACACGACTGGAGGGAAGTTGGTAGTTGGGATTATCTGTCATTTTCTGGATTTCCGCTCTCCGACGAGGTTCTCTAGCTAGACCGTTCTTCTCCAACCTCACGACGGGGGCAAAGGAATCGGTTGAGCAAGAGCGACGGAAGTTACGTACATGTACTGTTGTTTGAAAAGGGATACAGGCGGTGTTCAACTGGCGTTTTCGATACGTAGACGCTGTGTAACTTTTTTGTCCTGACTGTTTTGAATTTGGTTGACCTGCGCGCTTGATCTTCTAATCGATCGATCGGTTTGAGACGACGAGAAAAGGAAGCTGAGGTATTCTGATTTCGTTTTCTTCTACTTCTTCTTCTTCTCCTGTCTTCTCAATTCGCCTGACATACCAGCACGTCTTGTGGTCTTTGCTTTTCCTTTCGATTACGCTGACCTTCCTGTCATGCTCTGTGTTCAAAGCTTGCTGCTCTTCGCCCTGTTGTGTATATTACGTTAGCGCAGTTCTCGGAAAAAAGGCACCAAACTAGTTCTCCTCTAGACCTGTACAACAGACTCGAATCGAAATAGCCCCATCAGTCAACCACCCGAAGACCAATCACCTAGTACCCAAAGAATGAGATTGAATGGGTAGATGGAAACCTCCAAACTTACGCCTTCCCAACAACGACAGCCTGACACTCGATCTCAACATCCGTCCCCAACGGCAACTGCTTGACCGCCACGCACGTGCGGCTGGGCTTCATATCCCCCCAGTACTGCTTGTAGGCCTTGTTCATGTCGGCAAAGAGCGACATGTCCGAGAGGAAGACGTTGACTTTGAAGACGGCTTCGAGGCTGCTGTCGGCGGCTTGCAGGATTGCGGAGAGGTTTTGGATGGTGCGGTGCTGTTCGGAACGAGGAGGGTTAATTTCTGATTTGTTTTTGGTTGACGCGGGTGTGTCAAGTGGTTTATTTTCCCATTCACGTACAGTACGGTCCCCAACCGAGCCCGGGATGAGTTTGCCCGTGGCGGGATCGACGCCGATGGCGCCGGAGCAGTAGACTGTGTTGTTTGCTACGATGGCTTGCGAGAGGACGTCTAGAAAGTTTAAGGTAGAATGTCTCGTGTCAGTTTTACACGCCTTGTGGTAATGGTTTGGTAGTTGATTTGGTCGAAAGACATACCTGGCATCATCACCGGCGCCTTGTCAGTTGTGATCTTTTGCTTGACAGACATTTTTGTCGACCGTTCGTATTCCGAGGATTGAAGAATTGGATTTTTGGCTCTGCTTGAAAGAATAGTCGGGGAAGTAGATGATAAGAGTGTATGATTCAGCAACTACATGTAGTAGGTAAGCAACACGCCCTTGTGTCAAGAAGTGCGACTGGCCGAGGTGAAGTCAAATGTCACTGCAAGTGGGGCAAAAGAGCCCGGATAAGGGACGGATGCCTGATAGGCAATTGATGATAATAATAACCAGCTTTTTGTGAGAGTTTTCAAACGGTAGACGATGCATCATTGAATGCTTGCCATAGTCAGTCGTTACGAGCCGGAAACATTGGCACTCGAGCTGCTAACGACTTTCTCGATCGAAGGAATGCAGTTGTGATCGAAGTGATTTACAATTTCTGAGATTTGAACTTGGAAATAATTGCTATCATGACGGAACTCAACTCGCCCCCCAAAGACACTATCGAAGACCCAATTCCAAACGCCATTCGAACTAGTCGTTAAAGGATTACAACAAAGTCACACACTTAAGCGTTGGCGTTAAGGTGGGGAGGGGCAACACCAACACGCTCCTTAGCAAGGAGGTCGATCATGAGGGGATCAGGCCTGGCCCTGCGACCGCCCTTGAGAACATCGTTGGACTCCTTGTACTCCTTGACGGACTTGAGGTATGCGTCGAAAAGGTAGCTAGAGTCGAGAGGACCGCCCTTGGCCTCAGGGTGGAACTGGGTCGAGAAGATGGGACGAGTCTTGTGGATCATACCCTCGTTCGAGCCGTCGTTCAAGTTGGTGAAGTACTCCTTCCAGTCCGAGTTCATGGTGGTCGGGTCGACAGCGTAACCGTGGTTTTGCGAAGTGATGTGGCACTTGCCGGTAAGAAGGTCGAGAGCCGGGATGTTGTGAGCACGGTTACCGTACTTCATCTTGATGGTGTTGGCGCCGGAAGCAATGGCCAACAGCTGGTGGCCAAGACAGATACCCATGATAGGGATCTGGGAGGTGGCCATCAGCTTGCGGAGGTTGTCGGAGGTGCTACGGCAGTGAGTGGGGTCACCAGGGCCGTTGGAAATGAAGACACCGTCGAAGTGGTGGGCAGACTTGTGGATCGGGAAGTCGTAAGGAACACAGGTGACAGAAGCGCCACGAGAGACAATGGAACGAATGATGTTCTCCTTGACACCACAGTCAATGAGACAGATGTGGGCGTCGCCGTTGGGCGATGGCACGTGGAAGGGCGACTTGGTAGAAACCTTCTTAACAAGGTTGATGCTGCCCGGGTCCTCGTATGCCTCGTCCTCGTCTGCGTCGTACTCCTCGCCAACGGTGATCTTTCCAAGAGAAGAACCCTGCTCACGGAGGTAGGTGACAATATCACGAGTGTCGACGCCGGTGATGGCGGGAACACCCTCGCGGGCACACCACTGTGCCAGACTCTCGACGGCGGTCCAGTGGGAGTATTGCGTGGCAGCGTCCGCGACGACAATGGCAGCAGCCTGGATGTTGGGGCTCTCAAAGTACTTGTAGAGACCGTACTCGTCGCGCACGGGAGCGGGCACACCGTAGTTTCCGATCAGCGGCTGAGTGAAGACCAAAATCTGACCGCGGTACGAAGGGTCGGTCATCGACTCGGGGTATCCGACGAGAGAGGTGGTGAAGACAGCCTCGCCACTGATGTTGGTCTTTGCGCCAAAGCTCTTTCCGTGGTAGATCGGGCCATCCCTGATGGTGAAAGTGGCGCGCTCGTAGCAGGGCTTGGTAGACCTGGTAGAGGCCGGGAGAGGTGCCACGGCGTTTTCAGCAATGGTAGCATTGAATCTCATCTGGACAGCCGGACGGGCAATGGTCTTTGCTGCGAAGCTGGCAGTGACCGGCTTGAGGCCAGAGGCCGGCTTGAGGATTCGGGTGAACATGGCGGTGTTGGTGATGGAGCGGGCGGTTCTTTAAAATGAGTTGTGTAATCCGGTACGTGTGAGGCGTGCTTCAGTTCACTGAGGCCTTCCACAGGTGGTCGGAAATGTAGTCTGTGCCAATGGCATGTCAGCCAGTGCTCTGTCTCACGGGCTGTCCCAATGCAATAGTGCAATGGATGTATGGATTGCATCGCTGGACATGTTCGCAGCGGCGGTGAGGGAGTCGGGGCGGCATACCTTGGGAGGTGAAGGTTGTGGGTGCAGACATCAAAAGGCGTGTGCCCCGTTATAGAGCTGTGTGGTAGTTGAGTCGGTGGTTGATAAGAGGATTGGGAGTGAGTTGGTGAGAAAAAGCTGTAGTCATCAGAGTGGTCGCGGGCTGAGGTGGCTAGTGACGAGGCTAGCTTATGGGGAGCAAATTTGCCAACATCCGATACCGCACGCTTGGTGACTGTTACTGATCGCCGCCGCCAGTGTGAGAGATAAGGAAACCGCCGCGCCATGTCATTTGTCGTCTTGATGCACAATTGTTTTATTATTATTGTTATTGCCCCTTTGACACAGCTCGGGACAAAGATCGGTTTATGCTTGCACACCACCTCTGAGCCATCCTTCTAAATCGCCCGCCTGGCTCATGGCAACAATAAATCTTGCGGATATGCTCCTCTTGACAAACGGCATATCTGCGGGACTATTACGGTTCACAGTTTACCTGTCGTCTAGCTGTGTAACAGTGCTGTAGATCGACTAACTACTCTTGTAGCTTGTTTGGACGATTGGCGTTGCCGAGCACGCGAGCACAAGAACAATACTACACGAGCCACTCGATGATATCAATGTTCCTTTGTCGAAATTCGCCAACCTCACTTACAGTACACTATCCTGCCAGTTCTCGTCTTAGCTCCAAAGATGCTCCTCGATCAAGAATCCGTCTGGTTGGTTCCTGGTGTCACGTCCGATGACCCGAACGCTCCAAACATGGTAGTCGTGTGTTCCAACCAGTCCAGGTCGATGTTCGACACGCCCATGCCGCCCTCAAAGAATTGCAGCACGCGATTCGCAGAGGCCACGGGGTTTTCGTCGCCCTAATTTTTGTCAGCTGAGGTATGCGGCAAATAAGCTTAAATACCTACGATCCAATGACCTGATCTTGGAATGATGAACGTCGTCAAATCGTCTGCTACGTCTGCAAACAACGAACGCAGCACACTCTCTGGCGCAAGTGAAGCCTCGCCTCCCATGACCAGGAGCGGCATCTTCAACTTCGACTCGTTCAGTCGAGAGGTAAAGTACTTTTCGTCTTCGAATGCAGCGCCAAAGTAGCTCAAGCCTGCCCTGAGGAAGCCCGGCTTTGAGATGGACCGCGCGTACAGTTCAAGGACGTCGCTCGAGAACACACTGTTGCCTGAGTAGGAAGCATGCCAGAAATACCAAGCCAGCATTTTCCTCTCCCGACCTTGGATGAAGTACTGGGCTGCGTCTGGAACGGCAAAGAAGGCGAGTTGCCAGTTGTAGTATGGGTTCGTCGATGTCACGGACGTAGGGTAACCATAGCCAGGCAGTACATACTCGACGAGGACGAGCTTCGCGATTCGATTAGGGTGCTCGAGGGCTAGGGATGCTGCGAGACCGACACCTTTGTCGTGTGCGAATACGTACGCTTGTTTGATGTTCAGGAAGTTAAGCAGGGCAATGTGGTCTTCTCCAGCAGCTGCCGCGGTGTAGTTGTCATTGGTAGCCAGCGAACTCTCCCCCATACCACGGTTGTCGGGTGCTATCACTGTGTACTGCTCTGCCAGTATGGGCCCGATATGAGTCCAAGTTGGCGAGTGCTCTGGAAACCCATGGATTAACAGCAGTGGAGGCTTCCCGGATGCTGAGTAGCGGAAGTGGATCGATACATCCTTGAGCTGTATGCGTCCGTGGCTCCATTCATGGAAAGGCTGAGTCGCAAATGCCGAAGAGAGTAGTAAGGCAGCAGAAGTCCAGAGTACAAGAGAGACGTGCATTGTGGATACCAGGTTAGTGCCTCAACTCTGCTATTTTTCGTTCTAGGTGTGGAAACTTATACTGGTCGAAGACAGTGACGATTGCTTTGTTGATCACAACAGCTGAGCTACGATGACTGATGCTTCTGCATGCTGACAAGCTGGTCTGCATGCGGACTTTCCACAAAGCGCTATAGGCGGTGTTATGGCGTGCTGTTGTATTCGAGCAAGTCCACCGGCATAGATCGCAGAAATGTTATTTTCTTCAAGACTCTACCTGTCTGATGGGCACTTTGTCCATGCCGATTCGCCGTAACGCGAAGACAAAAATGTGACACGCTACATGTAAATATCGATAGCAATGCATATTGCCTGGATGATCGATCTCAGCTGACTAGGTGTGTGTTCGTTTCCGGTAATGCTGTCAGCCATTGTGGTGTGGAAGTTCTCCGTAAGTGCATGTCTCGGGCTTCCATGTGGTCAGTAAGGCACGCATGAGTAGAAGGATTCCTGGCAAAACACATCTTTCAGGCGACCGCATGATCGTCGCCATTGATATGGATGGCGTTCACGTTACGTTGTTTGTTCAGATGAGGTCAGCGTGCAGGTCAAGTGGTTCTGATCTGCCGAGATCGCTTCGGAATTTGAGTTGAAGACGGGACTTCACCTCCGCGACAAGACCTACGCCGACTCAACACATCAACACATCAACAATGCCTCCAATGAACCCATTCTCGGCCTTGCGCACCCTTCCCATCCGCCACAAGCCCACCGCGGCTTTCCGCGCAAACTTCGCGAGGCCTGCAGCATGCCGCACCTTCGCCGACAAGAGCAGCACGAACAACCCGGGCAAGCTGCCCAAGGCTGATGGCGAGCCACCTGTCGGACCCAACATGCAGCAGCAGGAGCATGTGAGCGAGGAGGCGGCGAAGATGGCTTCTATCACTGGCAGCGAAGGACCGGATCTCGGCCAAGGCACACCAGTACAGGAGGTACGATTTGCTCAAGATTTCGCACGGCACATCAGAGACTAACAGGACTGAACAGATTCTTGAGGATGAAAAGAAGGCGCGCGAGAATGCCCCCAAGGTCATGCAGGACTCGATCAAAGACGGTTCCGGCGCCGCAAACGCAAAGCCTTCGGGCAGCCGGACCTTCTCTACATACGCCAGAAGACAACAGGAGGACCTCTCGTCAACGTCAGGACAGCCCGAATTCGACGCCTCGATGATCCCTTCCTCCGAGCAACGCGCAGTCTTCGCCGCAGAGACATCAGTGCCTGCACTCGGACACAAGTTCCCTCTCCCGGTGCGCCCCATCGGTCCCAACGACAACCACCAAGACAAGTACCGCTACGACGCGGTCGTCAACCAGGTCACGAACCTGATCATGCAGGATGGCAAGAAAGCCGCAGCGCAACGAAACATGGCACACATCCTCACAGTCCTTCGCACGGCGCCCCCGCCCACCTACTCGGCCACCAGATCTCTGCTCCCTGGCGCACCGCCGGCGTCTCACCTTCCTTTGAACCCAGTTTCGTACCTCACCCTCGCCATCGACAGCGTTGCGCCACTCCTCCGCCTCCGCAGCCAAAAGGGAGCCGCAGGTGGTGGCGTTGCACTTCAGATCCCCGTGCCGCTCGGCCTCCGCCAGCGCCGCAGACAAGCGATGGAGTGGATCTTGGACGCCGTGTCAAAGAAGAAGAGCAGGAGCAGTGGACGCAACACTTTCGCGCAGAGGCTGGCTGAGGAGTTCATCAGTGTCATTGAGGGCAAGAGCGCTGTCTGGACCAGAAGGGATGCCGTGCACAAGCTTGGTACGACGGCGAGAAGCAACCTGACTATGGGCAAGGGCGGTAGGAGGTGAAGTGGTTGAACTCAATCCAGTGAGCTCCCACGATATGTAATTCTTCGGTTTGTTATTATAGCACATGCAATCGCTTCGACATCAACCAGTCGCACATGAATTATTCGCACGTTCGTCTGCAACACATTGCGGTCACTCTTCCAATCCGATTTGACTCATCGCCAACAAGGTCAGACGCTAAGAAGACAAGAGATGGATCCGGGCGTCCGAAGGATCTTTTATGTCCACTGGAGCACGACCCCGAATAAGGACACGCTCGGCCTACCCGTTCGAAAGAGGAGTATTGTACATGTCACTTGCCTTACCTGCCACACAGCCACCGTCGTGCAGAAACGTCGGGGCGGAAGTAGACGGGCGTGACAGGTATCACCCACGTCCTTTTGCGCATCATCGGACGGTGTATGTTGTGTCCCCGCGAGCGCCGAGGACCAGACATGATATGACGAAGCCGCAGTAACTGCTACTGCTTACACTGTTGAGTAAAATGTTGAACAAAGAATGCGAGGCAGTGCATGTCTCAGCCCAGTTCGACCATCTTGGCTTTGTTGATTTGTTGTGGTGGGGGCGAGACGTTCGTAGATTGTTACTACGTAGTTGTCTCCCAAGTCGAGAGTAAAATGTCTTGCCAAGGGGGGTTCCTCTACAAACGCCTCAATTCTTGAGGCAGCCTGGAGCGAGGCATCGGTCAGATGGCGTCTGGCGGATGCGATCCCCTTGGTCGTGAAGACAGGTCTTCGTTCGAAAGAAGGCATGTCAACAATCATGCTGATCCCGCTGTTCATGCACCGTTGTGGTGTCTGTGCGACCAACATTGCCTCTTGCTATATGGAGGTGTCTCGATCTGTTGATTGGAGATAGATGATGCGGTTGCCTTGCTTATGGTATGGCCGTCCACATATCGGCGGAGACAACTTTATGGGGATACCTGCTGTCGACGGCGAGATGAGATTGTTTTTGTTGCAGTTTGATCGCGGCAGACCAAGGGACGCGCTGTGCTGACAGACTTTGGCGCCGTCATCGGGCTTCCTCTCGACAAAACACACGTCTGAAAGCAACAGTCTGTCGTCACATTCGACACTCACACCGCTCATGCTGTCTGGAGGAAGTGATTTGTCTTCAGCATCCTCACAGTGTGTGTTCGACGCGTGAGATACCCTTTCCTTCGCCAACGCCGTTCGTCACCTTGAAGATGTCACAATCCGTCCGAGACATGGGTCATTCGCGTACTCACACATAGCCACTCGCACAACTCCGACCGATGGCTTTGCACGAGTATCAAAGACACACAGAGGCGGAGTCGTCGATGTGTTGCCCGCGCGCCCAACGGTCACTCTGGACCTCTACATTCCAGCATGACGCTCCCCGTTACCCTGGTGAACAGGCATCAGACATCAGCCCCTACTACTTGCCAGAGACGCTACTTCGCCGTTCAACGCCCTGGGCAACAAGATGCAAGTATAACTCTCGAATCGAATCCCCATCTTGAAACACAGTTGCACTCATACGTCCACGTCGTTGGATTCTCGTCCCATCACTTCCAAAACACACCATCTTGTCCTTGTCCTTGTCCTTGTCTTTATCCTGCACCAGCCCGCAAAGCCACCGAGGTCTTGCATGCGGCACCCATCTTGTTCTTTTTTGTAGTCACAGTGTCACGCACGCTCTTGTCCCTTTCCGCCTTTTCGGGCGATCTGTACCACTTGTTCATCGATTGTTGAAAGATCTCTCCGCGAGAACCACTGACCACGCCTCGGAAAGCCACGCACTGCTCACGGGCGCCCTTGTCTGTCAGAGAGACGCCCCGAGTATCACAGGGCCTTGACTTGGACGTGAAGCAAAACGCATATTAACAGCCTATCTGGCTTGAGTATTTCCCTGTTTTAACACACTTGAAATTGACTTTATTGACACAGTTACTTGACGAAGTCCTCCATCATGGAGAGACACCCCACCGGCCTCAGGGCCTCCAAGCTATTCCCGTTGATGGTTCTTGCACAAGCTCAGCTCTCACACGCATACCCCTTTACACCTCGGATAAATGCAGAGACTGGAGAACTGGAAGCTGGACCCAAGATGCATTTCGGCCCCAACCACGTGATGCCACACCCGGATGTCGACATAGACACTCTCCCCTGGGTATCAACCTCTTGTGCGGAGGAATCTACACCTCACTGGACGAAACTCCCCGTGGCTCAGATTCCGGATGGCCAGATACAGGCACCAGTCGATCAGGCCGAACACTTCACAGGGCCTCCAGGAGATTGGGACTCAGTATCGAGCGTTGTACCAACTGGTGAAGTCTTGACGGCCACAGAGTGGAGCACAGTTTCAACGGCCACTGTGACCAACTGGCAAGACGTCAAGCAAAAGGCCGCGACGACATCAGCCACGGTCACAAACTGGGATAGCATCAGTTCGACCGAGTCTCAAGCTCCCGCATTAACAACATCCCAGTCGACATCGCCGGAAGCACTTGAGAACGACCAAAGCAC
>Ga0265780_10002059_pt1 | contig 27839 bp, 21 predicted proteins | sample P1T30metagenome_FD_192432 | JGI IMG/M metagenome (GOLD analysis project Ga0265780, IMG submission 192432) | Plant litter microbial communities from East Loma Ridge, Irvine, California - P1 T30 | ecosystem: Environmental > Terrestrial > Plant litter > Unclassified | place: USA: California...
GTGAGGGGATCGCGTTGCTAGTCCGGGACCGAGATCGTGAAGTGCAGGCGCCCGGGAGAGCGCTCGGCGAGCTCCAGGGCGGCCCTGACGACCGATCGCGTGCGGTCGTCGACCGTCGCCGCGCCGTCGATGTCGACGTCGACGACGACGCGCAGCACGTCGTCGGCCGGGACGAAGCAGTCGGCGAACACGTCGACGGGGTCGGCGTCCTGACGCAGGTATGTCTGCACCGCCTCCGTGTAGAAGGGGTACCGCGACACGAGGATCTTCTCGTGGGCCGAGCGGAGGGCCGCGCGGCGTGCACCGAGGAAGCTCTTCGCCCCGGCGTGGAACACGATGGCGTGGTGGGCGATGAGCGACGAGTAGCCGAACTCGTTCACCCGCAGGCAGAAGTCGTTCTCCTCGCCGTACCCCGGGGCGTACACCGCGTCGAACAGCCCGTGCTCCCGGATGAGCTCCCGGCGGATCAGGAAGCAGAAGCCCATCGAGACGGGAGAGATGCTGAAGCGCGGCAGGTGAGCGGCGACGGCCTCGTGGACGGCGGCGCTCCGCTCCATCGTGCGGGCCCCCGCCTTGTCGCGCAGTCGGAACGGGATGCTCGCGATCGTGGCGTTGTTGCTCCGAGGACAGACCACGCCGTGCCGGGGAGACAGGTGCAGCACCTCGGCGAGCTCGTCCACGAAGCCCGGCGTCGTCACCGTGTCGCTGTTGAGCAGCAGGATGTCGTTGTCGGTCGTGTCGACCTCGGTCGCGGCGCGGTTGCAGTTCCCGACGAAGCCGAGGTTCTCGGTGTTGCGCGAGTACTCGAAACCGGCGACGCCCTCGATGGCCGCGAGCAGCGCCTCCTCGATCACGTCCGCCTCAGGACCGACGTCGTTCATCAGCAGGACGCGGTGGCGGGTGAGGTCGACGTTCGTCTTGAGGGACTCGATGCAGTCCATGAGGGACTCGAGGTCGCCGTAGACGGGGACGACGACGGTGACCGGGCGGGTCAGAGCAGGCGTGGGCATGGGGCGAGGGTCCTCTCGGTCACTTCCGGAGGGCGCGACGCAGTGCGGCCACCGGCTTCTTGGCGTAGTTCTTCGCGCGCCCCTTCAGGCGCGTGGCGATGAAGGAGGCGGTGATCTGCTGTGACCCGGTCTTGCTCATCGAGTGGAAGTAACCCGGCAGTGCGAACCAGTGCCGGGAGATCTGCGGAAGCCGGTAGACCTCGGTCAGGGCCGCGGTCCGTCGGAGGCGCTCGATGGCACGCAAGTTGCTGTACTCGCTGGTCATGAGCTCGAGGGCACGGTCGCGAGCTGCGGCGCCGTGGACGGCGATCGACGCCCGGTCCGTCACGTAGCGCATCAGCGCTTCGACCAGGCTGCTCGTCTGCTCGGGGTCGAAGAGCGCGCCCGTCTCACCGTCGACGACGAGCTCGGAGCCGCCGCCACCCGTCGAGGCGACGGCGGGCTTGCCGGAGAGCATGTACTCGAGCGTCGTCCGTCCGAACGCCTCCATCGTGGAGGCGGTGACGCAGACGTCCGCCGCGGCGACGAACGGGAACGGGTTCTCCTGCTCGCCGACGATCGTCAGCTGCGCCTCGACCCCGAGTGCCCTGGCGCGGTCGCGGAGCTGGAGGTCGTAGTCGTTGTCGGTCCACGAGCCCACGAGGCTGAGATGGGCCTGGGCGCCGCGCTCCTTGAGCGCGCCCAGCGCGTCGACGACCCGCCACTGGCCCTTGGTGTCGCTGAGGCGTCCGACCACCGTGATCTTCAGGTCGTCGGGGCCGGCACCGGGGAACGCGGGGACGGGCAAGGGCTCCGCGGTCTGCTCGGCGAGGCGGCTGGTGTCGATCTGCGGGTACACCACGGTCACCTTGGACTCGTCGAGGTACTGGCCGATGTGGCTCTTGACCGCCAGGGAGTTGGCGAACACGGCCTCGGACAGGAGCCCGATGTCGCTGAAGGTCTGTGCGCGGCTCGTCTGGAAGGCCAGACCGTGGTCGAGGTCGCCGTACTCGCGCACCATCCACGCGTGGGGGATGCCCAGCAGCTTGGCGGCGAGCGCGCCCCACGGCGCCACGATCGTGTTCGTGACGACCAGGTCGGGGCGGCGCTCCTCCATCATCTCGACGATCATCCGGGTCGACGCGTAGTCCTCGCGGGCGAAGTACGTCATCTCGCTGAGCGGTGCGGGATTGCGAGGAACGGTCCAGCCGCGATAGCGGAACGACCGGAACGCCCAGTCACGTTCCTCGAGCGCGCGGATGAACTGTCCGCGCGGGTGCTTCGTGATGAAGACGGCCTCGAAGTCGGGGTCACTGGCGTACCAGTCCTCGACGAGCTTGATCAGGGAACGTTCTGCCCCGCCCAGGTTGATGGGAGCGGTGCTGTGGTTGACGAAGTAGACGAGCACGGTAACCGAGTCTAGGTCGTCCCTCAGGCGTCCTGGTGCCTCATCCGGCTCGCCAGGAGGCGTGAGCGCGCCGCGAGGCCGATCCGGAGACCCGCTCGGACGGGCGCCCACCGGACGCCGGTGTACACCGACGAGAGGTAGAGGTACGCGCTGCGGTGGTGGACCCTGAGCATCTTCGCGGACTGCTCGCGGGTCGAGTGAGCGCCGACGTGCGTCACCGTGGACGCCGGCACGAAGACGTTCAGCCGGTCCGCGAGGCCGATGCGTCGTCCGAGGTCGACGTCCTCGAAGTACATGAAGTAGCGCTCGTCGAAGCCGTCCAGCCGCCGGAAGAGGTCGGCGGACACGAGCACGCAGGCTCCGGAGAGCCAGCCGACCGGCACGGTCCGCGACTCGGTCAGCAACGACTCCGACCGGTAGCGCTGTGACCAGGGGTTCCCGGGGGCGAGCGTGGAGAGGAGCGCGTGCCCGAGCCCGGTGAAGAGGGTAGGGAGGCGCCGAGCAGAGGGGTAGGGGGTGCCGTCCGTCTGCAGGATGCGGGGTCCGACGGCGCCGATGGCGGCATCGGACTCGGCGGCCTCGACGAGGCGGTCGACCGAACCGGGGCTCAGGACCACGTCGGGGTTGGCGACCAACAACCAGTCGACGTCGTCGCCGAGTGCAGCGGCACCGACGTTCATCGCGCCGCCGTACCCGAGGTTCTCCCCGGTCTCGACGACCTGGACGTCGGGATGCTCGGCCCGGACGCGGGCGAGCGAGTCGTCGGTCGATCCGTTGTCGCTGACCACGATCCGCACGGGACTCGTGCTCGACCCCGGGACGCTGGCGAGGAAATGGTCGAGGAACGACCCCGAGTTGTACGACACGACGACGATGCCGATGCGGGGCGAGCTCATCGTCCCAGCCTATGTGCCGAGCGGTAGGCCTCCCGGTGTCCCTCCGCGCTCCGCTCCCAGGTGAACCGTGCAGCCCACGGGCGGGCTCCCGTCCGCAGCTCGTCGCGTCGCGCCGCGTCCGCGAAGAGGGAGGTCAGGGCGGACGCGAGAGCCGCCTCGTCGGGCTCGCTGTACTCGACGTGGTCGCCGCCGACCTCGGGGAGGGAGAGCCGCGGCGTCGTCAGCACGCACGCGCCGCACGCCAACGCCTCCAGCACGGGCAGCCCGAAGCCCTCACCGAGGCTGGGGTAGGCGACGACGTCGGCGCCCCCGAGGAGCGCCGGCAGGAGGTCACGGGGCAAGTAGCCGGGGACGACGACCCGGGAGCTCGGGGGGAGCTGGGCGACGGCCGCGTCGATCGTGTCGTCCCAGCCACGCGCACCGGCCAGCACGAGCACGGGACGGTCGTCCGTCGAGCCGAAGGCGGACCCGAAGGCCCGGACGAGGGCCGGGACGTTCTTGCGGGGCTCCAAGGTCCCGAGGAAAGCGATGAAGGGCGAGTCGCCGAGGTCGAGGAGGGCACGCAACCTGGTGACCTCCTCGTCGGTCGGCGGGCGGAACACCTCCGTGTCGACACCGTGGTGCGCGACCACCACCCGGTTCCCGTCGAGCGGGACCCGGCGAGAGATGTCGTCGGCGGTCGCCCGGCTCGGGACGACGATGCCGGCCGCCAGCCGCGCGGAGAGGCGAGTCCACGACCGGAAGAAGACGCGTTTCGCCCGTGAGTGCACCGTCGGATCGCTGAAGAAGGTCCCGTCGTGGAACGTCACCACCCGGGGGATGCACGTGAAGACCGGCACGGTGTAGTGCGGGGAGTGGATGACGTCGGCCCCGAGGCGACGAGCCAGGCGCGGCAGCCCCGTCTGTTCCCAGATCAGGCGACGGGGCGCGGAGGAGAGGCCTGCGCGGACGCGGTGGACGGCGACGTCGTGCAGACCGGCGAAGACCGTGTCCGCGAGGGAGTCGCGGGTCACGATCGTGACGCGCCACCCGTCGGCGCGGAGGTGGGGGACGAGGCCCTCGAGGTACCGGCCGACACCGCCGACGCTGTCCGGCACGGCGGTGGCGTCGACGAGCACGTGGGTGTCAGTGGACACGGCGCAGCCCACCTCATTCGATTCGCTTATCAGGAACGGCGTGGTTAGATTCTACGCTAGACCCGATCGACCAGCGGTCCGGCAGTCTCGCTTCCCGACCGGAAAACACTCTCTTCATGAACTACATCAAAGAGCTCTACGGCACACGTGAGCTGTTGGCCAACCTCACGATGCGCGAGGTCAAGGGCAAGTACCGCCGTACGGTCCTCGGGCAGCTGTGGTCGCTGATCAACCCGCTCGCCACGATGCTGGTCTACACGGTCGTCTTCTCGTTCATCTTCCGGGCACAACCACGCGTCGGAGACCCGAGCGGACTGGACATCTACCCGCTCTGGCTCATGTCGGGACTCCTGCCGTGGATGTTCTTCACTCGCGTGGTGAACGGCGGCATGGCCTCCGTGATCTCGAACGCGAGCCTGATCAAGAAGGTGTACTTCCCCCGGATGCACCTCCCGCTCGCCGTCGTCGGCAGCACGGGGTTCACCTGGCTCAACGAGATGGCGGTCCTCAGCATCGCCCTGCTCGTCTGCGGCGGTTTCGTCCTTCCGTGGCTGCCCATCGTCGTGGTCGTCATGGTGCTCCTGGCGATGTTCGCCAGCGGCCTGTCGATGCTCCTCGCCGTCGCGAACGTGCACTTCCGCGACATGCAGCACTTCACCACGATCCTGCTGCAGATGTGGATGTACCTGACGCCCATCATCTACCCCATCTCGCTCGTCGAGCGGCAGGCCGAGCAGTACGGCAGCTGGCTCCTCGACCTGTACAGGCTCAACCCCATGGAGCGCTTCGTCTCCGTGTTCCGTGAGCTGCTCTACGACAACCGATTCCCCGACGGCGGAGACTTCCTCTGGTGCGTGCTGTGGGCCTTCGTGGTCTTCGCGCTCGGCGCCGTGGTCTTCCAGAGAAACGAGAAGAAATTGGCAGAACTCCTGTGACCGAGCCCGCGGTCGTCGTCGACAACGTCTCCAAGCGCTTCCGCATGTACGCAGAGCGGAACGACTCCCTCAAGACGGCCCTCATGCGGGGGCGCAAGTCCGTCGCCGAGGACTTCTGGGCGCTGAACGACATCTCGTTCGAGGTGCCCCAGGGGTCCACGTTCGGTCTCGTCGGGCGCAACGGCAGCGGCAAGTCGACGCTGCTGAAGTGCCTGGCGAAGATCCTCTACCCCGACAAGGGGTCGATCCAGTCGTTCGGGAAGGTCGCCTCCTTGCTCGAGGTGGGCTCGGGGTTCCACCCCGAGCTGACCGGCCGGGAGAACGTGTTCCTGAACGGCTCCATCCTGGGGATGAGCAAGAAAGAAGTCACCAGGAAGTTCGACGACATCGTCGAGTTCAGCGGCGTCAAGAAGTTCATCGACCAGCCCGTCAAGAACTACTCGTCAGGCATGTACGTGCGGCTGGGGTTCTCCGTGGCCATCAACGTCGACCCGGACGTCCTCGTCGTCGACGAGATCCTGGCCGTCGGCGACTCGGCGTTCCAGGCCAAGTGCCAGCAGAAGTTCGTGGAGTTCCGCGAGGCCGGCAAGACCGTCATCCTCGTGACCCACTCCATGGCGAACATCAAGCGGATGTGCGACCAGGCTGCCTGGCTGGACAAGGGCGATCTCGTCCTGGCCGGCGACGCGAAGACGGTGACCGCCGCCTACGAGGCCGACATCAAGACAGGCGACAAGTAGGCCGTCCCCCCGCGACCGGATCCCCCGGGCGCATGGTGCCTCTGCTCGCCGTCGCTTATGCTTCTCTGAGTCGATACGGGGTCGGCTTCGTCAGGGGTGGCACATGGACAGGAAATCGACGGCGATCGCCGTCGTGGTCGTCGTCGGGGTGGGTGCGGCCCTGGCCGTCGGACTGGCTCCTGACCGCGAGCGCGGTACCACAGCGTCCACGGCCTCCCCGTCGTCTCCCTCCGCCACGCCGGACACCGGTGCCGAGAGCACTCCGCACGAGACGACCCAGCCCTCGCCGAGCGGGCCCGGCCCCCTCCCCGACGAGCTGCCCGGCGATGCGCAGACACCTCCGTCCGGTCAGCCCTCGACGCCGCTCACGGTCACGGTCACGAGAGCAGGACAGGACGGCTCCGCCGTCCAGGTCTCAGCCTTCGTGGCCGGGGTCTCAGAGGAGGGCGGCACGTGCAGCCTCGAGCTCGAGGGTCCGAGCACCGCACGGGCGTCGTCCGCGGCTTTCGCGGACGCCACCACGACGATCTGCTCGCCCCTGACCGTCGAGACGGGCTCGCTGAGCCCGGGTGCCTACACGGCCACGGTCTCGTACACCTCTGGTCCCTCGAAGGGGACCAGCCAGCCCGTCGACCTGGAGGTCACTCGATGAAGAGGTTCACGAAGTTCGTGGCCGAGATCGGCGTCGTCGCCCTGGCCGCTGCGGTGCTCGTCCCCGCTGTCGTCCTGTCCGACGCCGAGCCCGCTGCCGCGCTCTCGGGCGCGTCGTTCCAGCCCGGCCAGGTCATCACGGACGAGAAGTTCTTCGACGGTGACGCCATGAGCTACGAGGCGGCGGAGTCGTTCCTCGCGCGGGTGGCCCCGGCCTGCGGCTCGGACGAGACGTGCATCGACACCTTCCGCCTCGACACGGCGGGACGGGCAGCCGACAAGTACTGCGCCGGCTACGCCGGGCGCAAGGGCGAGTCCGCGGCGAAGATCGTCATCAAGGTCGCCGCGTCGTGCGGCATCTCGCCCAAGGTGCTCTTCGTCATGCTCCAGAAGGAGCAGGGGCTGTTGACCTACAAGACGCGGACCGCGGACCCCAACCTCAACGACTACGCCTACAAGCGCGCGATGGGCTACGCCTGCCCCGACACGGCCGCGTGTGACTCGCGCTACTTCGGCTTCCAGAACCAGGTCTACAGCGCAGCCCGTCAGCTGCAGGTCTACACGAAGAACCCCGGGTCGTTCTCGTACCGGGTCGGGACGGGCAACCGCATCTCGTACCACCCGTACAACACGAGCTGCGGGCAGCAGACCGTGACCATCCGCAACCAGGCGACGGCGAACCTCTACATCTACACGCCGTACGTGCCCAACGCCGCCGCGCTCGCCAACCTGTCAGGCACGGGCGACTCGTGCTCTGCCTACGGGAACCGGAACTTCTGGGTCTACTACAACAACTGGTTCGGCTCGCCCACGGGCAGCAACCCCGAGGGGCGCATCAACAGCGCGACCGTCTCGCCGGGGACCGTCCGGATCGTGAGCTGGGCACTCGACCGCGACACGACCAACGCGATCCCGGTCCATGTCTACGTCGACGGCAAGTTCAAGTACGAGAAGCTCGCCGACCGTCGTCGGGACGACGTCGCCGCAGCCCTGCCGGGTGCGGGGGAGCGGCACGGCTTCGACGAGACCTTGAGGGTCGACGCCGGGACGCACGAGATCTGCGTCTACGGCATCAACCGCGGCGCAGGCAAGAACACCCAGATCGCGTGTCGTGTCGTCACGACGATGGCCGGCCCCCCGGCAGGCAAGCTGAGCTCCGTCGTGGCGGAGCCCGGCCGTCTCCAGCTCACGGGCTGGGCCCTCGACCCCGACACGACAGCGGCAGCCAGCGTGCGCTTCACGGTGGACGGCGCGACCGTGTCCCGCATCCCGGCGAACGTCTCGCGGCCCGACGTCGCAGCTGCGTGGCCGGCCTACGGCGCCGCTCGCGGCTTCTCCGCGGTCGTCACCCGCCAGGGCGGGACGCACGAGTACTGCGCGGTCGTCGAGAACGTCGGCTTCGGGACGGACAGGACGCTCGGGTGTCGCGTCGTGACGAGTCCCGCCGCCGGTTCCGTCGGCCGGATCAACTCGGTCACGACGACCCCTGGTGGCGTCATCGTCACGGGGTGGGCGCTGTCGTCGGCCTCAGCGGCTCCCGTCTCGGTCGACGTGACGGTCTCGGGCAACCGGGTCGCGACGACGACGGCGTCCGGTCCCCGTCCCGACGTGGGGGCGGTCTACGCGGGCTACGGAGACGCGCACGGGTTCTCGCTCACCGTTCCCGTCGGCTCCGGGTCGAAGAAGATCTGCGTGCGCTCGGCGTCGATCGAGCTCGCGTGCACGAACGCCGTGGGCGGCACGGGTGCGCCCGTCGGGCGCATCGGCTCGTCCACCGCCGGTGTGGTCGGCGGCATCTCGGTCAGCGGCTGGGCCCTGGACTACGACACTGCCGCCTCGATCCCCGTGCACGTCTACGTCGACGGCCGGTACGCGGCACAGGTCGTGGCGAACGTCGCCCGGCCGGACATCGCCGCGGCGTACCCGGCCTACGGACCAGCGCACGGGGTCGAGACGACCGTGCCCGCGACCGCAGGCAAGAAACAGGTCTGCCTCTACGGGATCAACACAGGTCCGTCGGCGTCGAACTCGCTGCTGGGTTGTCGATCCGTCACGGTTCGATGACGTGCCGGCGGTCCGCGCCCTTCGGCGCGGACCGCCCCGGCGTCGACGGCCGGGACGTCGCACCCGTCAGGGAGCGGAGGTCTTCAGCAGGCTCGCGGCCAGATCGAGGGCGTCGTCGAGCTCGCCGCCGAGGACTCCGTCCGACACCGGCGTGAAGGGAAGGGGGCCTGACGCAGACGTCTCCCGGATCGCCTCGGCGAGAGCGGCGCCCAGGGCGACGGGCTCCGGAGAGACGACCACGAGGTGAGGGTGGAGCGAGCCCCGGGTGCCGGCGAAGTCGTTGGTCACGGCGCGGGCACCGGAGACGGCGGACTCGATGGGCGGATGGCTCGGGTGGGGGCTGCCCTGCAGCGAGAGGACGACATCGGCGGTCGAGAGGAAGTCGAAGTAGTCGTCCCACGCCATCTTGCCCACGCTGGTGAGCTGCGTCCCCGAGCCGAGGTCGACGGGCTCGTGCTGCTCGCCGGCCGACAGGAACTCGACCCGTGACACGTCGTCGCCGAGCTGCACGACGGCGCTCTTCAACGCTGCCAGGCCCAGCTCGTAGAGGTTGCGGGGCTTCGAGGGGCGGCCGTAGAACAGGACGCGCACGGTATCGCGTCGACGGCGCGCGGCGGCGACCGACCTCAGTCGGTCCGTGTCGAAGGCGGGTGCGAAGTGCAGGGCCGAATCGATCTCGAGGCCTTCCTCCCGCGTGAGGTAGGTGTAGAGCGGACCAGAGTTGACGATGGGCACGAATCCGGCGTGGTAGGTGTTCCTGGCGACGTCGTAGTGGGTCGACCAGGCGTTGAAGCCGGGCTCGTAGTCCTGGATGACGTAGGCCACTCTGGTGGCCGACACGCGGCCCGCGGCGACTGCGGCCTGCAGGGCGTGCGCCGTGGTCCAGTGCGTGGCGACCCAGTGGTCGTCGGGGCTGAAGACCTCGTCGACGAGCCTGCGGCGGATCGCGACCGTGAAGTCGGTCCCCGGGTGGGTCTCCGCGAGGTAGGCGAGGGCACGACGGGCGAGGTCGTCCGTGGCGCCCTCGGACAGGACGACGAGCCGCACGGGCAGCTGCAGCCGGGCGGCCAGACCGACCCCGGCCAGCAGGGCCGTGTGGACGCCGGCGAAGATGGCCGACGGGTCGAACTCGCCGAAGACGAGGTTGAGGCGCGGGACGACGGTGTGGTCCGTCGTGAGGACGGCGAGGGCCAGGCTCCCCTCCGTGAGGTTCGAGAACACCCTGGCCTCCGGGGTCGCCCGCTCGAACTCGCCGTCGCGGATCCGCCAGGCGGGCCCCGTCTTCACCTCGGTGCCGAGCGCCTTGAGGGCCCGTCGCCGGTAGGCGGGCGACTTGAGGAAGGCCATGTTGACCTTGTAGAGGTCGTTCGCGGCTGTCCTCATGCGGTTCTTGCGGTCACTGATGCTCACGTCGGCCATCCCCTGATCTTCTGTCTGCGGACTGGTGGCGATCCACAGCACCATCTTTGTTACTGTGATCCCCGGAAAGTCGGGCGGGTTGTCTCCCAGAGGAGCAGCCTATCGGTCGACCGACGTCGAGAACTGCCGCGGTTCGCCGCGCGACAGCTAACAGAAGGACTGCACGTCATCGAGAACTCAGCCAAGGCACTCGTCGGTCGACTGGGCCGCCGCATCCGGGACGACGCGCGGGCACAGTCCCTCCTCGGCCCGGCCTACCGTCGTGTCAAGGAGGCCTCAGCCGTGCGTCGGCTGTCGACCTCGAGGATCCTCGACGCCGAGTACTTCGGGCTGCAGGTCCAGCACGAGTTCTCGACCAAGGTCTCGGCGGCGGAGAGCCTCGTCGTCCGCAACCCCAAGTACGCGTACACGCCTCACCCCCTGGTCGAGCCGAGCTGGATCGACCAGCACTTCGGGCGGTCCCCGCTCCGGTGGTTCGAGCGGCTCTGGTCGGACGAGGCGCTCACGTCGACCGGCCCGCTCTTCGACGTGGAGCTGGCACGGACGGCGTGCGGGTCGACGTCCCCGACGGCCGGGGGCGTGCTCGAGGACTTCCTCGCGGCCGTCACCGACTCGACGCCTCTCCCGCAGGTGGACCGGTCTGCACCTGCCCTGACGTGGGGCGAGGCGAGAGCTGCCGCGCTCCGCACCGCCGCCGAGTTCGGCTCACAGGACGCCCGGACGCGCCCCAGGACTCGTGACCACTGGGACGACTCCCGGGAGAAGGCGTTCCTCAAGGGGCTCACGCTCGTCGATCCTGGGGACCCCGCCGAGCCCCGCGTCAGCATCGTCATGCCCGTCTACAACCGCGCCGCGATCGTGGCGACCGCCATCGAGTCCGTCCTCGCGCAGGACCTCCTGGCCTGGGAACTCATCGTCGTCGACGACGGATCGAGCGACACGACGCGGGACGTCGTCCGTGCCTATGCGGAACGGGACTCCCGCGTCCGGCTGATCGAGCTCGGACGGTCCGGCGTCTCGGCGGCCCGCAACGCCGGGATCGCGGCGGCGAGCGGAGACGTCCTCGCGTTCCTCGATTCCGACAACGGCTGGGTGCCGCACTTCCTGCGGACGTCCCTGTCGGCGATCGAGCAGTTCGACGTGCCCATCGTCTACAGCGCCGTGAAGCTCGTGCGCGACGACGACCGGATCTCGTACATCGGCATGTCGGGCGACCGCGACCACATGCTCGACGGGCCGAGCTTCATCGACCTGAACGTCCTCGTGCTGCGCAGGTCCGTGACGGACGCGGTGGGCGGCTTCGACGAGAGCCTCCGCCGATGGGTCGACTACGACCTCGTCATCCGTGCGCTCAGCGAGTTCGAGGCGAAGTACCTGCCGATCGTCGGTGTCGACTACGAGCACCGCGACTCCGTTCTCGACCGCATCACGACGTCGGAGCGAGCCTCGTGGCGGGACGTCGTCCTGGCGAAGTACCTGGTCGACTGGGACGCGGTCCCGGAGGCACGGGTGCCGTCCAGGGTGTCGGTCCTGATGCACACCAGCGGTACCTGGCTGCCCGCGGCCACCGCGGTCGAGTCCGTCCTCATGGACGGCGGCGTGGCCGACGTCGAGGTGGTCGTGGTCGTGAACGCCTCGACCCGCGACGTCGCCGGGGTGCTCGCGGCTCGCTTCGCCGCCTATCCGACCGTCACGGTGATCCGACAGGCCAACGACCGGAAGCCGGAGACGTCGCTGAACATGGCCTTCGCCCGCTCGGTCGGCGAGCACGTCGTCGTCCTGTCCGATGCGGTGACGGGACGATCGCCCGGTTGGCTGGCCGCGCTGGTGGCGCCGCTGTCCGACCCCGCGATCGCAGGCACGCAGGCCGTCGTGGTGGACGCGGGAGGCGCCGTGGTGAACGCGGGCGTGCTGCCCGGGCGGGACCGCACGGTGCCCACCCCGTTCCTGGCGGGCCTGACCGTCGACGACGTGCGCAGGGCCGGACAGGAGCTCTTCGTCTCGGCCAGCGGCGCCGCGATGGCCGTGAGGGCCTCCGACTTCGCCGCTCTTCGGGGCTTCGACCCCAAGTACGGGGCCGAGTTCCACGACATCGACTTCGGCCTGCGGCTCACCGCCCGCACCGGACGCCGTGTGCTCGTGGTGCACGACGCGCTCGTGGTCGCGTCCGAGCAGCTGACGGCTCGCCGGCGACCGACGCTCGATCTGGACTCCGCCCAGGTGTTCGACGAGACGTGGCGGGGCCGCTACCCGGCCGACGAGTCCTCCCGTCACGAGTCGGCCGGGTTCACGGTGGTGGGCCACGACGTCTCTCGTCAGGTGGGCGTGGTGGCGCCTCCGCAGAACGACATGGTCTGGACGCAGGCACGCCAGGGGGCACCCGTCCTCGCTCGCCTGCCCCGGACGGTCCTCGACGGGCCTGCCGTCGGTCTTCCCAGTCTTCGGTGGGCCGTGAAGATCGCGTCGCCGGGAGCTCACCGGGGCGACGCGTGGGGCGACACGTTCTTCGCCGAGGACCTCGCTTCCGCCCTGCGGACGATGGGGCAGGAAGTGGTCGTCGACCGCCTCGAGTCCCACTACAGGTCGGGTCGGGGCGTCGACGACGTGGTCGTGACGATCCGCGGACTCGCCAAGGTCGTGCCGCAGCCGGGAGCGATCAACATCCTCTGGGTCATCAGCCACCCCGACCGTGTCACGGCGGACGAGCTGAGGGCCTACGACCTCGTCTACGCGGCTGGTGAGCTGTGGGCGAACGCTGCCGCCGAGCGCAGCGGCGTGGAGGTCGCCACCCTCCTCCAGGCCACGAACCCGACCCGCTTCCACCCCGACTCCGCGGAGCCGGGGACCGGGCACGACATCGTCTTCGTCGGCACACCGCGCAAGTCCCTCCGGCCCATCATCCGCGACACGCTCGCTGCGGGTCATCGTCCCTCGATCTACGGCCACGGGTGGCCCGAGTTCGTCGACGCGTCCCTCGTCGAGCGCGAGCACCTGGGCGCCTCCGAGGTCGGAGCGGTCTACCGGGCAGCCGGGATCGTCCTCAACGACCACTGGGCCGACATGGCTGCCGGGGGGTTCCTCTCCAACCGCCTCTTCGACGCCGCGGCAGCGGGAGCTCGAGTGGTCTCGGATCCCGTCCCGGGCCTCGAGGCGGTCTTCGGCCGTGCGGTGACGGTCGTGTCCGGCGCCGACGAGCTCAAGCGCGTCCTCGACGACACGTCCTCCCTGCCGACCGAGCAGGACCTGGTCGCGTTGTCCGAGATGGTCCGACGCGACCACTCCTTCGAGGCACGGGCACGTCGGCTCCTCGACGACATCGTGTCCCTGGGCGCGTGAGCCGCGCGGTCGTCGCTCCGTCCCACGTCGCAGGCAAGCCGTCGGGGGCGGTCAAGCGCCCCGAGATCCAGGCGCTCCGGGCTGCCGCCGTGCTCGGGGTCGTCGTCTACCACCTCTGGCCTGCGCGGCTGACAGGGGGATTCGCCGGGGTCGACGTCTTCTTCGTCATCTCGGGCTTCCTCATCACGGCCCACCTCCTGCGGGAGCTGACCTCGACGGACCGCCTGGGGCTCGGCCGGTTCTACGCCCGGCGGGCCCTCCGTCTGTTGCCGGCGGCGTTGCTCGTCCTCACCGCCTCCGCGGTGGCCACCTGGCTCCTGGTCCCCGAGAGGTCCTGGCCCCAGTTCTTCCGCGAGATCATCGGGTCTGCGCTCTACGTCCAGAACTGGGTGCTGTCCGCGGACTCCGTCGACTATCTGGCGCAGGACAATGCGCCGAGCCCTGTCCAGCATTACTGGTCGCTGTCCGTGGAGGAGCAGTTCTATCTGGTCTGGCCCGTCCTGCTGCTCGCGGCGTGGACGGTCGTCCGACGCTTCCGCGCCCGTTCCGCAGCTCGGCACGGGACTCCTGCGACCTCGCCCGATCCTCGGTGGCTGGCTGTACCGCTCGTCGTGGTGGGGGCGGCCTCGCTCGTCTTTTCGATCCACCTCACCGCAGTCGACCCCGGGCCGGCGTACTTCGTCACGCCGACGCGCGCGTGGGAGTTCGCAGTCGGCGGGCTCGTCGCCGTCTTCGCCAGCCCACGCGAAGGAGCCTCCGCGGTGCGCTCGGCGGCATCGTGGCTCGGGTTCGGCGGCATCGTCGCGACGTTCTTCCTCTACGACCACTCGACGCCCTTCCCGAGCTACACCGCCCTCCTCCCGGTGCTCGCCACCGCCCTCGTCATCTGGGCGGGAGACCCCTCGGACTGGTGGGCCCCGCGAGCGCTCATCTCGAACCGGGGGGTCCAGTACGTTGGCGACGTCTCGTACAGCCTCTACCTGTGGCACTGGCCTCTCATCGTCTTCGTCGGCATCGTGTCAGCGGCACCCCTGGACGCGCTGCAGAAGATCGGGCTCCTCGCTCTCTCCCTGGCACTCGCCGCGCTCACGAAGCAGGTGGTGGAGGACCCCGCCCGGCGGTGGAGGCCGCTGTCCCAGGGGAAGAGCAGGTGGACCCTGGTGGCCACGGTGGCCGCGATGGTCCCCGTGCTCGTGCTGTCAGGCGGCCTCACTGCCGACCTGTCGGCTCGGCAGGCGTCCTACCGGGCCATGCTCGAGGGAGTCGCGAGCGGCGGCGTCTCGTGCCTCGGTGCCGATGCCGTCGCCGACGCCGGCTGCTCCAACCCTGCCCTCGAAGGCGAGCTGTTCCCGGACTCGGAGAACGCCGGCACGGACGACGTCAACACTCCCGACTGCTGGAGCCGGAACGGCGAGGACGCGCTCAAGGTCTGCACCGAGGAGACGGAGGGCGAGCCCGTGCTGCAGGTCGCGCTCGTGGGCGACTCGCACAGCAACCAGTACCTCTCCACCATGAAGTACCTGGCCGAGGCCCGCGGCTGGCAGGTCGACGTGATGGGGAAGACCGGCTGCATGTGGACGGGGGCGACCCAGGTCAACAGCGAGCGCTGGGTGTCCAACTGCGAGAGCTGGAAGTCCGCCCTCGACGAGCGCCTCGCGACGGGCAAGCGCTACGACGTCGTCATCACGAGCTCGAGTGCCGCTTCCGAGGTGGCCGCCGACCCCGGCAAGTCGGTGGAGGAGACCACCGTCGCCGGTCTCGTCGACGCGTGGTCGACCGTCACGGCCCGGGGGACCGAGGTCATCGCCATCCGCGACAACCCCGCCGCGAGGGACGACTACCTGACGTGCATCGAGGCCGATCCCGCGGCCGCCGCCGCCGAGTGCGGTCAGGACGAGGAGGCCGCTTTCGCTGCCTTCGACGGTCAGCTGGAGGCCGCGGAGCAGCTGGACGGGGCCTCTCTCGTCGACCTGCCCCGTACTTCTGCCAGGACGGGTCGTGCCCGGCCGTGATCGGCAACGTCATCGTGAACCGTGACCCGGGGCACCTCACCTCCACCTACGCTCGGACGTTGGGTCCCGTGTTGTTCGACGAGGTGACCGAGGTGCTCGCCCGCCGCTAGGCGCGGGACGGGCGGACGGCGGTTCGCCATGGAGCTCACGGGACCGACGGGGCAGACAGGAAGCAGGAAGACATCATGGTGACGAGAGACGTGAGCGGGCGAGGACGGCGAGTGCTCGTCCTCGTGCCCACCTACAACGAGGCCGAGAACATCCGGGAAGCGGTGCGGCGCGTCCTCGACGCCGTGCCGCAGGCGGACGTGCTGGTCCTGGACGACGCCAGCCCCGACGGCACCGGACGCATCGCGGACGAGATCGCCGAGGTCGACGATCGTGTGCGGGTCGAGCACCGTCGGGGGAAGGAGGGGCTGGGAGCCGCGTACGTCGCGGGCTTCCGCATCGGCATGGCGCGGGGCTACGACGTGATGGTCGAGATCGACGCCGACGGCAGCCACCCCGCCGAGGTCCTGCCCGACATGCTCGCAGCGCTCGACCCCGACCCGTCGGTCGGCTTGGTCGTCGGCAGCCGGTGGGTGCCCGGCGGTTCGGTCGTCAACTGGCCTCGCCGCCGCGAGCTGCTCAGTCGAGGGGGGAACTTCTACGCACGGTTGGCGCTGCGCATCCCCGTCAAGGACGCGACGGCAGGCTTCCGGGCCTACCGTGCCGACGTCGTCCGTGGCATGGACCTCGACAGCATCTCTTCCCGCGGCTACTTCTTTCAGGTGGACATGACCCTCCGGACGCTCGATGCCGGGCACCGCGTGGTCGAGATCCCCATCGAGTTCCGCGAGCGCGTGGCAGGGGAGTCGAAGATGAGCGGCTCGATCGTCCGCGAGGCCATGGTCAAGGTGACCGTCTGGGGCGCGCAGCGTGCGTGGCTGCGCATGCGAGGGCTGCTGCTCCGGAGGAGCTGACGTGTCGTCGCGCCTCCTCGTCTCGACAGGTCAGCGACGGGCCGTCGCGCGGGGCAGCCGCGATCGCCACGAGCGCTTCCGCGCCGCGATCGTGGCGATGGCCACGAACAGCATGAGCGTGCCCTCGTAGAGGACGAAGCTCTCGGCGAGGGCGGTGACGCCCATCAGCACGAGCACGAGCGCCGGCCAGACGTACGCCACGATGGGGTGGCCGGAGGCGGTGGTCCAGCTCCGCACGAGCGCCAGCATGCCCGAGACGACGAGCAGCAGGACGCCGACGAGGCCGAGCTGCAGCCAGATGTCGAAGAACGCGTTGAGCGCGGTCGCGTACGGGCGGCCGTCGGGCGCGAGGACGGTCGAGAACGGGAAGATCTCGCCGGGCCACTGTCCGACGAAGCCCCAGCCCGTGATGTCGTGGACGTTCGCCAGGCTGCGGACCCTGGCCCAGAGCATCGACCGGGCGCTGAGGTCGGACGCACCGTCGATGCTCGCGAGCAGCGAGTCACGCGTCGCCCAGGCGACGACGCCGCCGACCACGACGACGACGGCCAGCCCGCTCTGCAGCAGCGGGCGGCGATGTTCGGGCGCCCGGCGGAGCACCCGGAGGGCGAGGCCGGCGACGACCAGCGCCGCCACGGCCAGCGCGGCGACGGGGGAGCGCGCGAACAGCAGGGCAACGGCGGCGAGCACCGCCGACGACGCGGCGAGCGAGCGGGGCACCGACCGGGTGAGGAACTCGACGACGAAGGTGACGAGGGCGAGCACGGCCAGGAAGCCGAGGTAGTTGCGGGTCCCGGCCAGGCCCTGGATCGGACCGCCGAGCGCGAGGTCGCCCCGGATGCCGAGGAACCCGATCGGCTGGTCGATCAGCAGGCCCGCGAACACCTCGAGGGCCATCGACGTCACGAGCGTGATGCGGAGGGCGTCCCCGACGGCTCGGACGACCTGGACGAGGTCGCGGCCGAGGGCCAGGTAGAGCCCGAGCGCGCCGAAGCCCGCGGCGTAGGCGACGCCCCCGACGGTGACCCAGGTGTACTCGCTCCAGACCACGCTGATCGCCATGAAGCCGAAGAGGGCCATGAGCGAGACGGGCAGGATGCCGTGCCACTCGACGTGGTGCCGCCCGCCGAACAGCGAGGTGGCCGCGAGCACGAGCAGGGTGGCGAGGACCGCGACGGCGCCCGGCCAGCCCATCACCGAGCGGATCGCCTGCGTCGAGAACGCGAAGAGCACGATCGCGACCGACAGGGCCTGCGAGAAGTGGCCGCCGGCCGAGAACCCGATCCAGGCGGACAGGTAGCGACGCAGGGGGTCGCGTCGACGCGGGACGAGCCCGTCGATCACCGGTCGCGGTCCGTCCACCCGTAGGCGTCACGACGCGTGACGACGACGACCACGACGAAGAGGGCCCAGCCCCACTCGACGATGAGCCGCGACTCGGCCAGGCCGTGCACGAGGAGGAGGGCGAGGAGGAGGACGGGCAGCAGGTCGAGGGCCGACCACGGCGCCTCGCGCCCGACGCCCAGCACGCGGCGGTCGGTCGCCCAGGACCAGGTGCGGAGCAGCACGCCGGCGACGACGAGCAGGAACAGCACGAGCCCGATCCAGCCCAGCTGGAACCAGACGTCGAGGTAGGCGTCGTGCGCTTGGAGGTAGACGACGCCGTTGCGCTCGGCCAGGTCGGTGAACGGCTCGGAGATGGGGATCCAGTAGCTCACCCAGCCCCAGCCGACCACGGGGTGCTGGACGCCGAGGTCGAGCACGGCGGCCCAGATGTCGGTCCGCCCGGTGAGGTCGCCGCTGCGGCCCGCGAGCGAGAGCAGCGGCTCGCGGGCGATCACCACGGCGCCCGCGGCGAGCAGGGAGAGGGCGGCGGCGGCCCCGTAGACCCTGCCGCGGCGTTCGACCGGCGTGCGTCGGAGGGTCGTCACGAGCAGCAGGACGAGGGCGACGACGACGGCGCAGGCGACCGTCGTGGCCGAGCGGGTGAGCACGAGCGCCAGCACGGACGCGGCGACGCCGACCCTCGCCGCGTTCTTCGTGACCTGTCCGGCCGACGCCTGCACCGCGGTCACGACGAGAGCGAGCAGCGCGAGCACCGCCAGCAGGTTGCTGTTGCCCTGGAGCCCCTGGATGCGGCCACCCGTGAAGAGCTCGGCCCGCGACCAGAAGAAGGCGTCGGGCACCCCGCCGGAGCAGTCGAGGTACACCGGGCACACGGGCTGCCGGACGAACGCGCCCACGACGAGCTCGAAGAGCAGCGAGAGCACGACGTGCAGGCGCAGGGCCCGCCCGAGGGCGACGACGATCGACGGCCAGGGCAGCGTCGACGTGACGGCGACGGCGCCGAGGGTCGTCGCGAGGGTGGCCGTGATCCCGATGGCCGAGGCGGCCGGGTACTGGGACCAGGCCAGCGAGGCGACCGCGTAGACGAGCCAGAGCACGAGGAGGCGCGGCAGCGTCCGCACCCGCGGCGGGTGCCGCGCGACGACGACGGCGGCTGCGATCACCATGACGCCGCAGACGACGCCCCAGCCCCAGAAGCTCGTCGCGTTCCGGAGCACGTCGCCGCCGAGGAGCACGACGAAGACGAGCGTGGCGAAGAGCGTGCGGACACGCTCGGGAGGCGCCGGCGCGGCACGGCGAGCGGGGAGCGTCGTCGTCATGCGCACCAGGCTAGACGACGGCGCGCCCGCGCCCGGCCGTCGCTCAGACGAAGGCCGCCTGGCCGGTGATGCTGCGGCCGACGATGAGCGTGTTCATCTCGCGGGTGCCCTCGTAGCTGTAGAGCGCCTCGGCGTCGGCGAAGTGGCGGGCGACGTCGTACTCGAGCACGATGCCGTTGCCGCCCAGCACCTCGCGGGCGTGGGCGACGGTCTCGCGCATCCTGGCCGTCGTGAAGGCCTTGGCGAGCGAGGCGTGCTCGTCGCGCTGCTTCCCGTCGTCGAGCATCTGCGAGACACGGACCACCATGCCGAGCGAGGCGGTGATGTTGCCGAGGCACTTCACGAGGAGGTCCTGGACGAGCTGGTGCGCGGCGATGGGCTTGCCGAACTGGACGCGCTCGCCCGCGTAGGCCAGCGCGGCCTCGTAGGCCCCGATCGAGTTGCCGACCGCCGCCCAGGCGACCTCCGCCCGCGTCAGGCGCAGCACCGCCGCGGTGTCGCGGAACGAGTTCGCCTGCTGCAGGCGGTGGCTCTCGGGAACCCGCACGTCGTCGAGGACGATGTCGGCGTTCTGCACGATGCGGAGGCTCTGCTTGTCCTCGATCTTCGTCGCCGTGTAGCCGGGCGTCGACGTCGGGACGAGGAAGCCCTTGACCTGGCCGTCCTCGGCGCTCTTCGCCCAGATGACCGTGACGTCGCTGAAGGTCGCGTTGCCGATCCAGCGCTTCGACCCGTTCAGCACCCAGTCGTCGCCGTCGCGCGTCGCGACGGTCCGCAGGCCCTGGGCGGAGTCCGATCCCGACAGCGGCTCGGTCAGGCCGAAGGCGCCCACGAGCTCGCCGCTCGCGAGGCGGGGCAGCCACTCCGCCCGCTGCTCCGGCGAGCCGCCGACGGCGATCGAGCCCATGGCGAGGCCGTTCTGGACGCCGACGAAGGTGGCGACCGACGCGTCGACCCGCGCCAGCTCGAGCGCGACCCACCCGCGGAACACGGCCGAGTTCTCGAAGGGACGGGTCTCGTCCCACGGCAGCGCGAAGATCCCGAGGTCGGCGAGCCCCTTCACGATCTGCGTCGGGAACTCGGCCCTCGCCCAGTGGTCGTTGACGATCGGCTTCACCTCCGTCTCGAGGTAGCGGCGCAGGTCGGCCAGCACCGACTTCTCGCGGTCGGTGAGCAGGTCTTCGTACCCGTAGAAGTCGCTGACGAGCGAGGTGAACGAGGTGAGGGTCGGTGTGGACATCAGGTGGCTCCGTTGCTCCGTGTCGTGGTGGCGACGACCGGCGCCCGCGCGCCGTCGTCCCTGGTGAGACGCGGCGAGCCTAGGCAGGCGGGTCGGGAGCGGCAACGACCTTGGTAGTTTTGGCCAAGGTCTCCCGGCCGCGGCTCTCGGCCGTTTGTAGAGGGGCCCCAACGTCGGCTCCTCGGCCGACGCGCACGCCGCCCGACGGGCACGACCCACGACACGCTCGGAGAACCATGTTCCTCGCCATCACCAACACGCCGCGCGACTACGCGTGGGGCTCCCTCGACGCGATCTCCGAGCTGCTGGGGCGCCGGCCGTCGGGCGCCCCGGAGGCCGAGCTGTGGCTGGGGGCCCATGCCGGGTCGCCGAGCATCGTCGTGGCCCCGGCCGTCGTCGACGGCGCCGACACGCTGGCCGACTGGTTCGCCGCGGAGCCCGCCCGCGCCCTCGGACGAGGACGCACCGAGCTGCCGTTCCTCCTCAAGGTCCTCGCCGCCGACCAGCCGCTCTCCATCCAGGCTCACCCGACGCCCGAGCAGGCCGAGGACGGCTTCGCCCGGGAGGAGGCGGCGGGCGTGCCCCTCGACGCCCCGCACCGCAACTACAAGGACAGGTTCCCCAAGCCCGAGATCATCGTCGCGCTGAGCGACCGCTTCGACGCCCTCTGCGGCTTCCGCGACGTCGCCGAGACGCTCGCCGACATCGACGCGGTCGACGCGGGCACGGGCCGCCTCTCCGCCCTGCGGGGCAGCGTCGCGTCGTCGCTCGAGTCGACGCTCGCCTGGCTCTTCGACGGGTCGGACGAGTCGCGTCGCGTCGTCGCGGCCGTGGCCGAGCTGGCCAGGGAGGTCGCCGACCCGAGCCCGAGCACCGCCACCGTCGTCGAGCTCGACGACCGGTACCCGGGCGACCCCGGGGTCGTCGTCTCGCTGCTGCTCAACCGCGTCTCGCTCCGGGCGGGCGAGGCCCTGTTCCTCCCCGCCGGCAACGTGCACGCCTACCTCGGCGGCCTCGGCATCGAGCTGATGGCGCCGTCGGACAACGTGCTGCGCGGCGGCCTCACGCCGAAGCACGTCGACGTGCCCGAGCTGTTGCGGGTGCTCGAGTTCACGCCGCTGCCCGTGCCCTGGCTCCGTCCCGTCGAGGTGGCGCGCGGCGTGGAGCGCTTCGCCCCCGAGGGCACCGGCTTCGCCCTGCTGCGGGTGCACGCGGGAGGCGCGGGCGCGGTCGTCGAGATCGGAGGGCCGAGCATCCTCCTCGTCACCGAGGGCGAGGTCGACGTCAAGGGACAGGACGGCGCGATCCACCTGGCGCGGGGCGAGTCGGCCTTCGTCACGCCGGACGAGGTCCGCCTCGCGGTCAGCGGCGGCGGCCTGCTCTGGGTGGCGACGCCCGCCTGACGCGAGCGCCGGGCCGACGGAGGAGCCGCCTCCTCGCCTCGCTAGGCTGACGCCATGTCATGGTTGGTCACCGGCGGTGCCGGGTACATCGGGTCCCACGTCGTCCGCGAGTTCCGGGAGGCCGGCATCGACGCCGTCGTCCTCGACGACCTCTCGTCGGGCATCGAGGGCTTCGTGCCCGAGGGGGTGCCCTTCGTGCGCGCGAGCATCCTCGACCGAGACGCCGTCGCCTCCGCCCTCGAGCAGCACGGCGTCACCGGCGTGGTGCACGTGGCCGGCTACAAGTACGCGGGCGTCTCCGTGCAGCGCCCGCTGCACACCTATGAGCAGAACGTCACGGGCACGCAGGTGCTCCTCGGCGCGATGGCCGACGCCGGCGTCGACGCCGTCGTCTTCTCGTCGAGCGCCGCCGTCTACGGCACCCCGCCCACCGACGTCGTCACCGAGGACACCCCGAAGGCGCCGGCCTCGCCCTACGGCGAGAGCAAGCTCATCGGCGAGTGGCTGCTCCGCGACCAGGCGACCGCCGTGGGCCTGCGCCACACGAGCCTCCGCTACTTCAACGTCGTCGGGTCGGGCTCGCCCGACCTGTGGGACGCCAGCCCGCACAACCTGTTCCCGCTGGTCTTCGAGGCGCTCGCCGCGGGGCGTGCGCCGCGCATCAACGGCGACGACTACGACACCCCCGACGGCACCTGCGTGCGCGACTACGTGCACGTGGCCGACCTCGCCGTCTCGCACGTCGCGGCCGCGCGCCGCCTCGACGCCGGCGAGCCCGTCGAGCCCGCCTACAACCTGGGGTCGGGTGGCGGGGTGTCGGTGGCCGAGATCATGGACGCGATGCGCCGGGGCACCGGCGTCGACTTCACGCCGGAGACCGGTCCGCGCCGCCCCGGCGACCCTGACCGCATCGTCGCCGACGGCACCCTCGCCGCTCGCGACCTCGACTGGGAGATGCGCCACACCCTGCTCGAGATGGTGACCAGCGCCTGGGAGGCGGCACCGCGTCGGTGACCCTGCCCGCGCCTCCTCGGGGCCCGTCGGCACATGCCGGGGCACTGATCGCGACACGCCGGAGCGCGCTTGACCCTCCATGAGGGGTCCAGGGTTTATGGGGTCCGACTTGACGTGACCGAACTACACCGGTGTAATTGGCACATCGCACCCGTCCAGGAGCGATCCAGACGAGGGGAGATGTGCCATGGCGATCGACGAGAGCCGTGACGACCGAGACCTCGTCACCGGTGTCCGAGCAGGCGTTCCCGACGACTGGCACGTCGACCCGGTGCTGCTGGGCGTGCCCGGAGTCCGCCGTTCCGGCGAGGACGACGAGGCCCAGCTGTCCTGGCAGGCCGACTCGCTCTGTGCGCAGACCGACCCCGAGGCGTTCTTCCCCGAGAAGGGCGGCTCCACCCGCGACGCGAAGAAGATCTGCGCCTCGTGCGACGTCCGGGCCCAGTGCCTCGAGTACGCGCTGCAGAACGACGAGCGGTTCGGCATCTGGGGCGGGCTGTCCGAGCGCGAGCGCCGCAAGCTCCGCAAGCGGGCCTGACCCGCTCCTCCCGACGTCACGACGGCGCCCGGCCCCTCAGGGGGACGGGCGCCGTCGTCGTGTCCGTGCCCTGCGGACCCCGCCATCGGGTGCTCACAGGTAGGGGCGGCCCGGCGCGGCGCGGCGCGAGGCGCGCCCCCGCCGACCTAGGCTGCTCAGGTCATGCAGCCGAGAGTCACAGCGATCCTCGTCGCCCCTGGTGGAGCGACCTACCTCGACCGAACCCTCGACGCCCTGTCGCGGCAGACCCGCCCGCCGGAGTCCCTCGTGGTCGTCGACGCCGGCGGACGCGACAGCGACGCCGGCCGGCTCTCGCTCAGCGGCGCGGCCCAGCTGACCAGCGTGCCCCCGACCACCACCTTCGTCCAGGCGCTCGCCCAGGGCGTCCGCGTCTCGGGTCCCGGCGACTCGGGGCGCGACGGCGGGGCCGACCCCGACGACTGGCTGTGGTTCCTCGGGCACGACAACGTGCCGGCGCCCGAGGCCCTCGACCGCCTCCTCTCGCAGGTCGAGGTGTCGCCCTCGGTCGCCGTCGCGGGGCCGAAGCTCATGCGCCTCGACGACCCGACCGTCATCGCCGAGTTCGGCGAGACCATGACCCGGTACGGCGCCTCCATGCCGCTCGTCGAGAGCCAGCTCGACCAGGGCCAGCACGACCACCACCAGGACGTCCTCGGCGTGGCCGCCGCCGGCATGCTCGTGCGTCGCAGCGTGTGGACGGCGCTCGGCGGCTTCGACCCCGGCCTGCCGCACGTCGACTCGGCCCTCGACTTCTCCGTCCGCGCACGTCTGGCCGGCCACCGCGTCGTGCTCGTCCCCGACGCCCGCGTGTCCAGCGCCGGGCAGCCGGAGGACTTCGGCCAGGCGCCCGGGGGGCACGCCAGGGCCGCGCGCCTCCACCGTGCCGCGCAGCTGCACCGTCGCCTCGTGTACGCCCCGGCCGCGGCGCTGCCGTTGCACTGGCTCTCCCTCGTGCCCCTCGCCTTCGTGCGCTCGATCTGGCACCTGCTCACCAAGAACCCCGGCGCCGTGCCCGGCGAGTTCGCGACGGCCCTGTCGGCGGCGTTCGGCGGATCCCGCGTCCTCCCCGCGCGACGCGCCCTCGCCCGCACGCGCACGGCCAGCTGGTCGGCCGTCGAGCCCCTCCGCGCCTCGTTCAACCTGATCCGCGAGAGGCGCGTGAGCGACCGCGACGCCCTCGTGGCCCACGGCGAGGACGCCGCCGACCCGCGCGCCAGCTTCATCGGGTCGGGCGGACTGTGGGTCGTCCTCCTCGCCGCCGTCGTGGGCGTCGTGGCGTTCCTCGAGTTCCTGCCGCAGCCCGCCCTGACCGGCGGCGGGCTCCTGCCCCTGAGCACCTCGGTGCCCGAGCTCTGGGACAACGTCGGATGGGGCCTCCACGAGATCGGCACCGGCTTCGTCGGCCCGAGCGACCCCTTCACTGCGGTCGTCGCCGTGCTCGGCTCCCTGACCTTCTGGTCGCCGTCGACGGCCGTGCTCGTGCTCTGGGTCGTCGCGCTCCCCGTGACGGCCCTGGGTGCCTGGTTCGCGGCGCGCCGCGTCACGAGCCGCGCGTGGGTGCCCGCGGTGGTGGCCGCCGTCTACGCGCTGTCGTCGCCCCTCCTGTCGGCCCTGCAGTCCGGCCACGCCGGGGCCGTCGTCGCGCACGTCGCCCTGCCGTTCCTCGTCTGGGCCCTGATCGGGTCGGCGCGCTCCTGGGCTGCCGGGGCCACCGCCTCCTTGCTGTTCGCGCTCGTCGCTGCCTCGTCGCCGTCGCTGCTGCCGGCGCTCGTCGTCATCTGGCTCGGCTCGCTCGCCACCCGGCCCCGCGGCATCCACCGCATGCTCGCGGTCCCGCTCCCGGCCATCGTCCTGTTCGTGCCGCTGGCCGTCGCGCAGATCTCCCGGGGCACCTGGTGGGGACTCGCCGCCGACCCCGGCGTGCCCGCGCGCATCGAGCCCGCGTCGCCGTGGCAGCTGCTCGTCGGCTCGCCCGAGACCGGGCTGAACGGCTGGACCTCCCTGATCGCCGGCCTCGGCGTCACCGGCGGGACGGCCGCGATCGCGGTGGCCGTCGCCGTCGCTCCGCTGGTCCTGCTCGCCGTCGCCGCGCCGTTCGTCGGACAGGCGCGCCGGGCCGTCCCCGCCCTGGCGCTCGCTCTGCTCGGGTTCGTCACGGCGGTCGCCGCGACCCACGTCTCGATCTCCGGCGTCGGCAGCGAGACGACCTCGATCTGGGCGGGCAGCGGCCTCAGCCTCTACCTGCTCGGTCTCGTCGGCGCCGCGGGGGCGACCCTCGACCGCCTGCCGCGGGTCGCCGCGCCGGCCGGCGTGGTCGTCGCCGTGGTCAGCGTGGCGACCGTGTTCCCGCTCGTCGTCGCGTCCTACCTCGGCACGAGCGACGTGCGCCCCAGCTCGGGCCGGATCCTCTCGGCCTACGTCACCGCCGAGGCGGAGGCCTCGCCCGAGGTGGGCACGCTCGTGCTCACGCCCCAGCCCGACGGCTCGCTCGCCGTGTCGCTCGAGCACGGCCAGGGCGCCACCCTCGACGACCAGTCGACCCTCGACGCGACGGCCCAGCGGCTCAGCTCGACCAACGAGGACCTCACCGTCCTCGCCGGGAACCTCGTGAGCATCAGCGGCTTCGACCCCTCCGACGACCTCGACAGGCTCGGCGTGGGCTTCGTGCTGCTCGGCGAGGCCGCCGACGGCGACGACGAGGCCGAGGCCCTGGGCCGCCGCGCCAGCGAGGCCCTCGACGGCACGGCGTCGTTCCAGCCCGTGGGCGAGACGACCAACGGGCTCCTGTGGCGCTGGGTGGATGCGTCGGGCGCCGAGCCCGAGCAGGCCGACCCCGGTCCGCTGCGGCCGATCGTGCTGATCAGCTGGGCTCTCGTGTTCGGCTCCGCCCTCCTGCTCGCCGTCCCGACGGCTCCGCGCCGCCGCCGGTCGCGCACCGGGGTGCCCGAGTCCGAGCAGCCCGCCACCACCTTCGACGAGGAGAGAGATGACTGAGCGACCGATCATCGCACGCACCCGCAGGGTGGTCCTCGGCGTGGCGGGCCTCGCCGTCGCGGCCGTCGTCGTCGGCGCCGCGGGGGTGCTGCCGCTGCCCGTGCTCGAGACCGTCCCCGCGGGCCAGGTCGTCACCCCCGTCCCGGTCGACCAGCAGCGCGCCTGCTCCGGGGGACTGCTGCAGCTCTCGGACACCGAGGGCCAGCAGGCCACGACCGCCAGCTCGGTGGGGCGCGCCCAGGTCGCGTCGGCCTCGAGCTCGGGCGACGACGAGAGCACGACCCTGGCGGGCGCCGACGGCAGCGACAGCGCTCCGGTCCTGTGGACCACGCCCGTCGAGGGCGACGACGTGCCCCTCGTCGCGGCCGCCCAGAGCCAGTCCGTCTCCGAGGGCGAGCTCGTCGGCTTCGCCGCCGCCCCGTGCACCGAGCCCACGAGCTCGACCTGGCTCGTCGGCGGATCGACCGAGACCGGTCGCGTCTCGCTCGTCGTGCTCGTGAACCCGACCGACGTCAACGCGACCGTCGACCTCGGCATCGCCGCCGAGAACGGGCGCGTCCAGGGCCCGGGCATCGACGGCATCGTCGTGGCGCCCCGCAGCCAGAAGGTCGTGCCGCTCTCCGGCTTCGCGACCGGGCTCGTCTCGCCCGTCGTCCACGTGCAGAGCCGCGGCGGCCGCATCGTCGCCACGATGCAGCAGAGCGTCGTGCGGACCCTCGACCCGGGCGGCGTCGACGTCGTCAGCGGGGGCGCCTCCCCGTCACGCCAGGTCGTCGTGCCGGGCATCGTGGTGCGCGACTCGGCCGCGCTCGAGGGCGCGATCGCCGAGCCCTCCTCGGCCGACCTGCAGAGCGTCGTCCGGGTCTACGTGCCCGGCGACGAGGCCGCCCAGGTCTCCGTCACGCTCTCGACGGCCGACGGCACCGGGGCGACCTTCGAGACCAGGGCCGAGGCGGGCCGCGTCACCGACGTGCCCGTCGACGGTCTCGCCGACGGCACGTGGACGGCCACCCTCGTCTCGCAGGTCCCCGTCGTGGCCGGTGCCCGCACCTCCACGGTCTCGCCCGAGGGCGCGGTCGACCTCTCGTGGGCCTCCGCGGCGCCGGCCCTGCGGGGGGACACCCTCGTCCAGGTCCCCGAGGGCGAGGGCCCCGTGCTCACGATCGCGAACCCCGGGACGGAGGCGGCCGCAGCGGACGTCGAGGTCGGCGACGCCGAGCAGCAGGTCGCCGTGCCCCCGGGCAGCAGCGTCGACGTGGCGGTGTCGGCCGGCGACGTCGTACGGATCGGCGGCGCCGACGGCCTCCGGGCCGCCGTCAGCTGGTCGGCGGCGGCGGGCGCGATCGCGTCGTCGCCCGTGACCTCGCCGTTCCCGGCGTCGACCCCGGTGACCGTCTACCCCTAGCGCTCGGCGG
>Ga0265780_10002060_pt1 | contig 27830 bp, 26 predicted proteins | sample P1T30metagenome_FD_192432 | JGI IMG/M metagenome (GOLD analysis project Ga0265780, IMG submission 192432) | Plant litter microbial communities from East Loma Ridge, Irvine, California - P1 T30 | ecosystem: Environmental > Terrestrial > Plant litter > Unclassified | place: USA: California...
TGGCAACCATGAACGCACCAACAATGGAACGTCGGCACTTGCCTGAACGGCGATCCGCCGTGCGCGAAGGCAGCGCGGCGATGTCGGCCGTCGATTACATCGCGATGGCGCTGCTGATCGTCGGCGGCCTGAACTGGGCGATGGTCGGCCTGTTCGACGTCGACGTCGTGGCCACCCTGTTCGGCGCAGGCAGCCCCGCCAGCCGCCTGATCTACGTACTGGTCGGCATCTCGGCCCTGTATTCGATCTATACCGCGATCAAGATGGGGCGCAAGCATCATTGACCGGCGCCTGCGGATCGGCCTGATCTCCGACACCCACGGCCTGCTACGGCCCGAGGCGCTCGACTTCCTGGCCGGGAGCGACCACATCGTCCATGGCGGCGACATCGGCGGTCCCGAGATCCTCGAGCGCCTCGCCTTGCTGGCGCCCCTGACTGTCGTGCGCGGCAATAACGACGGCGCGGCCTGGGCGCGCGCGATCCCCGAGACCGCCAGCATCGAACTCGGCGGCGTCATGCTGTACGCGATCCACGACCTGAAGGCGCTGGCGATCGATCCGGTGCGGGCCGGGGTGCGCGTGCTGGTCTCCGGCCATTCGCACCGCCCCTCTTGCAGCGAGCGCGACGGCGTGCTGTATGTGAACCCGGGCAGCGCCGGTCGCCGCCGCTTCAGCCTGCCGATTTCGGCGGCCGAACTGCTGGTCGTGGATGGCCGGGTCGACGTGCGCCTGGCGACCCTGGTAGCCTGACTGTCGGCCCGCTCCGCTGCGATGTGGCCCCTGGCGCCGAAATGCCGTAGCATACGCGCCGTTTCCGACGAATTCCTTCTTCCCTATGACGCAAGACGCCAAGCCATCCACTTCCACCGACGACGCCACCGAGCGTCCGCGCTTCCGTCCCGTGCCCTGGTCGCCGCTGGAGACCCCGCAGGACGTGGAACTGTGGATCGAGGAACACAACCGGACCATGCAGGAACTGGTGCGCCCGCAGGAAACCGGCGTCGGCGTGCGCTTTCGCCTGGCGGTCGGCGGCGACATCTACATGCAGACCCTGGATGACGCCGTGCTCCTCGACGTCGAGCCGGAAGCCGGCTGGATCGCGCCGCTGATCATGGCGGCCACCGGCGCCGAGCAGCCGAGCGGCCAGGTCTGGATCATGGCCGACGACAAGCTGGTGCAATTGCTGCTGGGCCTGTCGACCCTGGTCGAGAGTTCGCTGATCGTTACCGGTCACAATTTCGGCAGGCATGGGCGGCGTAATTTCTGACGCGCTTTTTGTAGGCCTTATCCGGTGACAACTTTCCTCTGGCGCGCTCAAGCATTGTGGTGTTAAATCAGGCTCTGCTTTCGCCATTGGAGTGCTGATCCACATGCAAACGGCTACATCGAAACTTTCAAGCGCCAGGCGCGCGCTGCTGGCCGGCGCCGGCCTGCTGGCACTCGGCCTGGCCTTGCCGGCCCACGCCGCCGACCTGCTCGACACGATCAAGACGCGCGGCACGCTGCGCATCGCCTTGGAGGGCACCTATCCGCCGTTTAATTTCAAGGACCAGAAGACCGGGCAACTGAGCGGCTACGATGTCGACGTCGCCCGCCTCATCGCCGCCAGGCTCGGCGTCAAGCCGGAATTCGTCACCACCGAATGGTCGGCGATCCTGGCCGGCCTGGGCGCCGGCAGGTACGACGCCATCGTCAGCCAGGTCGGCATCAACGCCAAGCGCCAGCAGGCCTTCGACTTCTCCCAGCCTTATACCTATTCCTCGCCCCAGCTCATCGTGCGCAAGAACGAGCGCAACAACTACGCCAAGCTGGACGACCTGAAGGGCAAGAAGCTCGGCGTGGGGCAGGGCAGCGTGTTCGAGCAGCAGGCCAGGGCGGTGCCGGGCATCGAGGTCAAGAGCTATCCGGCGGCGCCGGAAAACCTGCAGGACCTGGCCTTCGGGCGCATCGACGCGGCGCTCAACGACAGCCTGATGGTGTCCTACCTGCTGAAGAATTCCCAGTTGCCGATCCGCGCCGGCGCGCGCGTGGGCGCGGTCGAGCGCATGGGCGTGGCCTTCCAGAAGGGCAATCCGAAATTCCACGCCGCCGTCGACAAGGCGCTCGAGGAGGCGCGCGCCGACGGCAGCCTGAAGCAAATCTCGGTGAAATGGTTCGGCAGCGACGCCAGCCGCGCACCATGAGCGCCGCGCCTTCGAGCGGCGGGCGCGCCTGATGGACCTGGACGGACTGGCCGCGCTGCTGCGCGACGCGGCGCCGGTGATGCTGAAGGGCGCCGGCTACACGCTGCTGTTCGCCGTCGCTTCCATGCTCGGAGGGCTGCTGCTGGGCTTCCCGGCCGCGGTGCTGCGCGTGGTGCCGTGGGCGCCGCTGCGCTGGCCGGCCGCGGTCTACGTCAGCCTGTTCCGCGGCACGCCCCTGCTGGTGCAATTGTTCGTGATTTATTATGGCCTGCCCAGCATCGGCATCGAATTCACGCCGGTGACGGCCGGCATCCTGGCGCTGTCGCTCAATGCCGGCGCCTACCTGTCGGAAAGCCTGCGCGGCGCCATCCTCGGCATCGGCCAGGGCCAGTGGCGCGCGGCCTACAGCCTCGGCCTGAGCTGGCCGCAAGCCCTCGGCCACGTGGTGCTGCCGCAGGCGCTGCGGGTGGCGGTGCCGTCGATGAGCAATACCCTGATCAGCCTGATCAAGGATACCTCGCTGGTGTCGGTGATTACGATGACGGAGCTGATGCTGGTGACCAAGGAGCTGATTTCGGTGACCTTCCAGCCCTTGCCGCTGTATCTCGCGGCGGCGCTGATCTATTGGGTGTTGAGCCTGGGATTCGAGGCCTTGCAGCGGCGCGCGGAGAAGCGCTTCAGCCGGTAGCGTGGGCGGGTTTCCCGCCCACGCGTCCGATCAGACCATGAGCAGCCCAGGCTGTACCTTACATATTCGGATAATTCGGCCCGCCGCCACCCTCCGGCGTGACCCACACGATATTCTGGGTCGGATCCTTGATGTCGCAGGTCTTGCAGTGCACGCAGTTCTGCGCATTGATCTGCAATCGGTCGCGCCCCTCGTCGGTCTTCACGAACTCGTACACGCCGGCCGGGCAGTAGCGCTGTTCCGGGCCGGCATAGGTGGCCAGGTTCACTTCCACCGGCACGCCCGGGTTCTTCAGCGTCAGGTGCACCGGCTGGTCTTCGGCGTGGTTGGTGTTCGAGATGAAGACCGAGGACAGCTTGTCGAAGGTCAGCTTGCCGTCCGGTTTCGGATAGGCGATCGGGCTGAATTCGGACGCCGGACGCAGGCATTCGTGGTCGGCGTGCTGGTGGTGCAGCGTCCACGGAGCCTTGCCCTTGAACAGGATCTGGTCGATGCCGGTCATGATGGTGCCCAGGTACAGGCCACGGCTCATCCAGGGCTTGAAGTTGCGCGCCACGTGCAGCTCTTCCTTCAGCCACGATTGCTCGAAGGCGGCCGGGTAGGCGCCCAGCTCGTCGAACTGGCGGCCTTCGCCGAGCGCGGCGAACGCGGCCTCGGCGGCCAGCATGCCGGTCTTGATGGCGCCGTGGCTGCCCTTGATGCGGCTGGTGTTCAGGAAGCCGGCGTCGCAGCCGAGCAGGGCGCCGCCCGGGAATACGGTCTTCGGCAGCGATTGCAGGCCGCCCGCGGTGATCGCGCGCGCGCCGTAGGAGATGCGCTTGCCGCCTTCGAAGAAGCCGCGGATCGCCGGGTGGGTCTTGTAGCGCTGGAATTCCTCGTAGGGCGACAGATAGGGGTTCTGGTAGCCCAGGCCGACCACGAAGCCGACCGCGACCTGGTTGTTTTCCAGGTGGTACAGGAAGGAGCCGCCATAGGTCGCGTTGTCGAGCGGCCAGCCGGCCGTGTGGACCACCAGGCCCGGCTGGTGCTTGGCCGGATCGATTTCCCACAATTCCTTGATGCCGATGCCGTAGGTCTGCGGATCCTTGCCCTTGTTGAGGTCGAACTTCGCCATCAGCTGCTTGCCCAGGTGGCCGCGCGAGCCTTCGGCGAAGAAGGTGTACTTGGCGTGCAGTTCCATGCCCAGCTGGAAGGCGTCGGTCGGCTCGCCGTGGCGGTTGATGCCCATATTGCCGGTGGCCACACCCTTGACCGAGCCATCCTCGTTGTACAGGATCTCGGCGGCCGGGAAGCCGGGGAAGATCTCGACGCCCAGGCTTTCCGCCTGCTGGCCCAGCCAGCGCACGACATTGGCCAGCGAGATCACGTAGTTGCCGTGGTTGGTGAGCGCCTTCGGCACCATGAACGAGGGCGTGGCGTAGGATTTGGTCTCGGTCAGGAACAGCACGCGGTCTTCGGTGACCGGGGTGTTCAAGGGTGCGCCCAGCTCCTTCCAGTCCGGGAGCAGCTCGTTCAGCGCGATCGGGTCCATCACCGCGCCGGACAGGATGTGGGCGCCCAGCTCGCCGCCTTTTTCCAGCACGCACACCGACACCTCGCGTCCCTTCTCGGCAGCGAGCTGCTTCAGGCGGATACTTGCTGCCAGGCCGGCGGGACCGCCACCAACGATGACGACGTCGTACTCCATCGCTTCGCGGGGGCCGTATTGTTCGAGGATGCTATTGGGCTGGGTCATGGTGATGTTGATGTTGAAAAATTTTAAGCACGAGTGTGCACTTTTTTGCGCTCGTTGGCAACGGCGTGCGCCATTGTAGGGCAAGTATTAGACGCAGCAATCTAATCGGCGTGAATTTGGTGAAGTGTGTAATGATTATGTCTTCGCAACAGAATATAGTTCGGGATCGCTCGCGTGGAGGAATATTACTGTGGGGATTGAAGTCAACTTCGAAGGCAAGATCGCGATGGTCACCGGCGCATCCAGCGGACTGGGTGCGCGCTTCGCCAAGGCGCTCGCGGGCGCCGGGGCCCAGGTGGTGCTGGCCTCGCGCCGCATCGAGCGCCTGAAGGAATTGCGCGCCGAGATCGAGGCCGAGGGCGGCGCCGCCCATGTGGTCGCGCTCGACGTCACCGACCTGTCCAGCATCAAGTCGGCGATCGCCCATGCCGAGACCGAGGCCGGACCGATCGATATCCTGGTCAACAATTCGGGGGTGCAGAACACCCAGCGCCTGGTGGACGTCACCGAGGACGACTACAACTACATCATGGACACCAACCTGCGGGGCGCCTTCTTCATGGCCCAGCAGACCGCCAAGCGCATGATCCAGCGCGCCAAGGGCGATCCGAAAAAGCAGCACCGCATCGTCAACATCGCCTCGGTGGCGGGCTTGCGCGTGCTGCCGCAGATCGGCGTGTACTGCATGAGCAAGGCCGGCGTGGTGCAGATGACCAAGGCGATGGCGGTCGAGTGGGGCCGCTACGGCATCAACGTGAACGCCATCTGCCCCGGCTACATCGCCACCGAGATGAACGAAGACTATTTCGGCACCGAGCAGGGCAAGCGCCTGATCGACATGCTGCCGCGCCGCCGCGCCGGCAAGCCGGAAGACCTCGACGGCCTGCTGTTGCTGCTGGCGGCCGAGGAAGCCCACTTCATCAACGGCGCCATCATCACCGCCGACGACGGCATGACCGCGCAATGAAGCCGCGATTGCGACTGGTCCTGGTCCACGGCCTGCTCGGCTCCATCGCCGGGATCGGGCCGGAGCGCTGGCTGCCGGACGTCGACCTGGTCCAGCCCGACCTGGTCGGCTACGGCCTGCGCCGCAGCGAAACCCAGGGCATCGACCTGGCCAGCCAGGCGGCCGAGCTGGCGCGCATGCTGCGCGAGGACATCGGCGAGCCGGTCTGGCTGCTCGGCCACAGCACCGGCGGCGCGATCGCCATGCTGGTCGCCGACGCCGTACCCGAACTGGTGCGCGGCCTGATTACCGTGGAAGGCAATTTCACGCTCAAGGATGCGTTCTGGTGCAGCCGCATCGCGCCCCAGCCCGACGCCGACTGGGCGGCCGAATACGGCGCCATGGAAGACGCCCCGGCCGCCTGGCTGGAAGGCATCGGCATCGAGGCCAGCGACGAGCGCATCGGCTGGACCCGCGCCATGCTCGCCAACCAGCCCTACACGACGGTGCAGGAGCTGGCGCGTTCGGTGCTGTACGTGACCGGCGCGCCCGACTACCTGGAACTGGTGCGGCGCGTGCTGGAGCGCGGCACGCCGGTCTGGCTGATGGGCGGCGAGCAATCCGCCGCCGGCTGGGACGTGCCCGACTGGGTCATGGCGTCCGCCTGCGGCATCCGCATCCAGCCAAAAGCAGGGCATATGATGATGCTCGAGGATCCGGCTGCCTTCTGCGGCATCGTCGCGGGTATCCTGCACGATCCGGCGGCCGGCAAGGCCGGATGAAACGATTTTTCAACGAAGCAAAAGCAAAGCAAGAAATGAGTGAAAAGAAGCTGGTACACACGATGCGACAGCCCATCCGTTGGGGAGACATGGATGCGCTGGGACACGTCAACAACACCGTCTATTTCCGCTACATGGAGAGCGCACGCATCGCCTTCCTGGAGGAAACGTCGGGCAATATCGATCCGGCGGGCGAGGGTCCGGTGATCGTCACCGCCTACTGCAGCTTCCTCAAGCAGCTGACTTATCCGGGCGAGATCGAAGTGCGCACCTTTGCCGGCGTCCCGGGCCGTTCCAGCGTCGAGATCACGCACGAAATCCGCCTGGTCGACGTCGCGGGCAAGGCCGAGGTGGTGCATGCCGAGGGCGGCGCCAAGGTGGTGTGGGTGAATTTCGCGGCGGAGAAATCGGTGCCGCTGCCGGAATCGTTCAGGACGCTGCTGCCGGTGGCCTGAAGAACAGGGTAGGACCACGATCGATGCCGATGCATACCTCGTGTGCCTCGGCATTGTTCTTTCAGCGCGCCACTCCCATCAGCTTGTGCACCAGCTCCGACGAGGTCGAGGCCGAGAACTTGCGCATCAGCTTGGCGCGGTGCATCTCCACCGTGCGCGGCGACAGGTCGGTTTCGCGCGCGATTACCTTGCTGGTCTTGCCTTCCACCAGCAGGGCCGCGATCTCGCGCTCGCGCGGGGTCAGCTCGGCCGTCACCGGGCGTTTCTCGCTGACATCCTCGAAGGTCCAGACCCCGGCGCCGAGCGGCTCTTGCGGGTCGAGGGCGCGGCCGGTCACGTGGCACCAGAACAGCTCGCCGTCGCCGCGGCGCATGATGCGCTCGTCGGAATAGCGGCCGCGCGCGTTCATGATCGGGATGATGCGGTCGCCGGTGCGCAGGAACTCGTCCATGGTCGGGTAGAGCACGGCGAAGGATTGACCGTCCAGTTGCGCCGGCGCATAGCCGAACATTGCAGCCAAGGCATGGTTGCAGGATTGGATCACGCGGTTTACCGAAATGCACATCCCCACCGGGGCATGGCGGAAGATCATCTCGTAATCGATGGCGTATGATGCATTCATCGGGTGCAGGTCGTTGTCTCCGGAGGCAGGTTTGCCGGTATTTCTACGGTATTGTGCTTTGAAGGCGGCTATTTTATTCTGAGATTCTACTCTGCTGTACAGAAAGAGCTTCCAGCTTAACTACTAAAGGGACGGGTATGAACAAAGTGTATCCTGATGCGCGGGCCGCGCTCGAGGGCGTGGTAAAGGACGGCCAGACCATCGCCGTCGGCGGTTTCGGCCTGTGCGGGATTCCCGAGGCGCTGATCCTGGCGCTGCGCGACTCCGGGGTCAAGGACCTGACGGCCATCTCCAACAATGCCGGCGTCGACGATTTCGGCCTGGGCCAATTGCTGAGCACGCGCCAGATCAAGAAGATGATCGCCTCCTACGTGGGCGAAAACAAGGAATTCGCACGCCAGTACCTGGCCGGCGAACTCGAACTCGAATTCACCCCGCAGGGCACGCTGGCTGAAAAACTGCGCGCCGGCGGCGCCGGCATTCCGGCCTTCTTCACCAAGACCGGCTACGGCACCATCGTCGCCGACGGCAAGGAAACCCGCGAATTCGACGGCGAACACTATGTGATGGAACGTGCGCTGAACCCGGACGTGTCGCTGGTCAAGGCGTATATGGCCGACCGCGCCGGCAACCTGGTGTTCCGCAAGACGGCGCGCAACTTCAACCCGAACGTCGCCGCCGCCGGCAAGATCTGCATCGTGGAAGTCGAAAAACTGGTCGAGATCGGCGAGATCGATCCGGATCAGGTGCACACCCCGAGCATCTTCGTGCACCGCATCGTGCATAACCCGACGCCGGAAAAGCGCATCGAGCAGCGCACCGTGCGCCAAGCCTAAGACCAGGATCGGAGACAACCATGGCATGGACTCGTGATGAAATGGCCGCGCGTGCGGCGAAGGAACTGCAGGACGGCTTTTATGTGAACCTGGGCATCGGCTTGCCGACCCTGGTGGCAAACTACGTGCCGAACGATATCGAAGTCTTCCTGCAATCGGAAAACGGCTTGCTGGGCATCGGCCCCTTCCCGACGGACGCCGAGGTCGACGCCGACCTCATCAACGCCGGCAAGCAGACCGTGACGGCGCTGCCGGGTTCGGCCTACTTCAGCTCGGCCGATTCCTTCGGCATGATCCGCGGCGGCAAGATCAACCTGGCGATCCTCGGCGCGATGCAAGTGTCCGAGCGTGGCGACCTGGCCAACTGGATGATCCCGGGCAAGATGGTCAAGGGCATGGGCGGCGCGATGGACCTGGTGGCCGGCGTCAAGCGCGTGGTCGTCGTGATGGAGCACGTGGCGACCGCCAAGGACGGTTCGGTCAGCCACAAGATCCTCAGGAAGTGCGACCTGCCGCTGACCGGCGTGGGCGTGGTCGACCGTATCATCACCGACCTGTGCGTGATCGACGTCAGCGATACCGGCCTGAAGCTGGTGGAACTGGCGCCTGGCGTCACGAAGGAACAGGTGGTGGCCGCGACCTCGGCCGAGCTGGACGCCTCAAACGTCTGAGCCAACGCACTCCGTCAACAACGCGACCCCGGCGCAGGCCGGCGTCGCGTTTTTTCATGGGGGCCTCAATTCAAGGTCCATACGTATTGCACGCCGGTCCATTTGTCGACCGCCTTGCCACCCTTGCTCGCCGGCGTGAAGCGGCACTGCGCGATCGCCGTGCGCGCCGCTTCGTCCATGGTCGGGAAGCCGCTCGACTTGCTGACCTTGGAATCGGCCACCTTGCCGTCGGCCCTCACCAGGAATTCCAGCGTCACTGTGCCCTCGTGGCGGGCCTGCAGGTCGGCTTGCGGGTAGTGCGGCTTGGCGCAGCTCTTGAAGTCGGCGATGGCCGGCTTGTCCACGCCGGCATCCTGCTGCGCGGAGATGACGGGTGTGGTGCAGCCGGCCAGTGCCAGTGCAGTGACGGCGATAGCGAGTGGATCGATACGGGACATGTTTGCTCTCCTTGGACCATGCGGTCTCGGTTGATAAGGCGCAGGGCCGCTACACGCGGCCGAGCGCGGTCGGCGGCCTGCACGGATGCGCAGGCCGAAACGATGGGTGACAGGGAGTACGCCGCCGGGCTAGCCGGACGGGCGTATCAGGCGCGCTTCAATCCAGGGTCCAGACATATTGCACCTGGGTCCAGCGCTGTACCGGGCGCCCGTGGTTGCGCGCGGGCCGGAAGCGGCATTCGCTCAGGGCGGCGTGGGCGGCTTCGTCCAGCGTCGGGTGGCCGCTGCTGCGCCGGATGCGCGAATCCGTCACCTGGCCTTCGGCTGACACCAGGAAGGCCAGGGTGACGGTGCCGGCATGGCGGGCGTCGAGGTCGGCCTGCGGATAGTGCGGCCTGGCGCAGCTGTTGAAATCGGCGACGGCCATGCTCGATGTGCCGGTGCCGGTGCCGGCTAGCGGGAGGGCGTTGCGTCCGCTGACGGCGTGGGCGCTTGCGGCGCAGGCCAGCAGCAGGCCGAGCACCGGAAGCGCGGCCTTCCAGTCGAGCGTCTGGACGTCGGGGCGCAACAGGCGCCGGATGCGCGTCATCAGGTCGCCGCCATTGGCGGCCTGAGCCAGGTGCGGACCAGAAAACTGCAGGCGCTCCAGCTCGGAGAGGGCCAGCGCCAGGCGGCGTGGTTCGCCCAGCTGCCGAGCCGCGAAATCGTCGGCGATCTGCTCGCGTTCGAAGCGGATGCGGCGCGAGATCCACCACACGCCAGGATGATAGAACAGCAAGGTCTCGACCACGTTCTGTAACAGGTTCACCAGGTAGTCGTGGCGCTTGACGTGGCCCAGCTCGTGCGCGAGAAGCGCTTCGAGCAATTGCGGCGGCATGCCGGATACCAGCGCCGCCGGCACCAGTACCACCGGCCGCCACCAGCCGGCCGTGACCGGGCTGGCCAGGCGTTCGACGACACGCAGGCGCACGTGTTGCGTCAGTCCGCAGCGCAGCGCCAGCGCCGACAGGCGCGCCTGCCAGGCCTGGTCGATGGCTTCGCTGCGCGCCGCGCGCTCGATCCAGGCCAGGCCCAGCAACATGCGCAGGCCGAGCGCCCCGGCGCAGGCGGCCCAGGCAGCAACTATCCAGCCCAGCTGCGATTGCAGCGACGCCAGCCATCCGGCCCCGCTCATGCTGCCGAGGCCTGCCGCGGCGCGCTCGAAGGGCAGCCTTCCGGCGTCCGGGCCGCGCCCGCTGGCCAGCATGGTGGCGAGATCGGCAGCCGGCCACACCAGGCACAGCAGCAGGCCGGTGCAGGCCACCGCATAGCGCCGTTCGGGCCGCGCGTTACGCATCAAGACCAGCAGGATGCCGGTGGCGCAGGCGAGCACGACGCCTTGCCAGAGGAAGTGCAGCAGCGTCCAGCCCAGGCTGGCGACCAGGGTGGCGGCGTTCATTGCTTATCCTCGTCCTTGAGCAGTTTCTCGATTTCCTCCCTTTCCTTCCTGGAGATGCCGGTCTTGAGCGCTGCCAGCACCAGCGCCTTGGCCGAGCCGGAGAAGGCACGCTGCATCAGGTCCTTGAGCAGGTTGGTCTGTAGCGATTCCTGGGCCTGGGCCGGCGCATACACATGAGACCGCTCGCTTTCGTCGCGGATCAGTAAACCCTTGCCGTGCATGATCTGCATCAGGCGCAACACGGTCGCATAGCTGACGTCGGGACGCTCCTTGCGCATCGCGTCATGCACCTGGCGCGCGGTGGCGGCACCGAGCGGCCAGAGTGTCTGTAGCAGGTCGAGTTCTGCCGCGGTCGGCTTGGGCAGGGTAGGAGGTGTGGCCATGGGATCTCCTTAAGCGGTGTAATACAGTCGATGAACTAGACTAATATTTCTAGATAAGATTGTCTACAATATTTTTTATGGTGTGCGCCAGTGTCTTCGCGCGCGCAACGCTCGGTGGGCGGAGGGTGTCCACCTGGGTAGAATATGGTGTCTATTTCTCGGATGCGCGTCGTGGCCGAATCCGGTATGCCACATCGAGGGCGTAGTCAGGCGCTTTCTCGTGTCCAATCAGGTTTGCCCCCTGCGAGGACCCCGATGCCCATCCCCGACCAGACCCCTGACGACGCCGACGATCCGCGCGCCGCGCGGCGCCGCTTTGCCGCCGGGCTGTGGGCGGTGATGCAGACCTATCGCTGGCGCATCGCTTTTTCGTTGGTCCTGCTGCTTGCGGCCAAGGTCGCCACCGTGGCGGTGCCGCTGCTGCTCAAGCGCATCATCGATGCCTTTTCGATGGCGCACCTGCCGGCCATGCTGCCGGTCTGGCTGCTGGCCGGCTACGCACTGCTGCGTTTTTCCTCGACCCTGTTCAACGAGTGGCGCGATCTGCTGTTCGTGCGGGTGACGCTCGATGCCGTGCAAATCTATGCGCGCAAGACCTTTGCCCACCTGTTCGCGCTGGGGCCGCGCTTCCACGCCCTGCGCCAGGTCGGCAGCCTGCTGCCCGACATCGACCGCGGTACCAGCGGCATCGCCTTCCTGCTCGGGGTCGGCCTGTTCACCATCGTGCCGACCCTGGTCGAGATCGGCCTGGTGCTGGCGGTGATGCTGCGCCGCTATCCGGCCGGCTTCGCGGCGATCATCCTCGCCACCTTCCTGGCGTATTGCGGCTTTACGCTGCTGTTCACCGCGCGGCGCGTGCTCTACCAGCGCCGCGTGAACAAGCTCGACTCGCGCGCCAAGGGCCAACTGGCCGACAGCCTGATGAACATCGATACCGTGAAGCTGTTCACGAATGAATCCGTGGAGCTGGACAAGTTCTCGAAGATCATGGCGCAATGGCGCGACGCCGGCATCGGCAACCAGCGCGCGCTGTTCACCCTGCACGTGGGGCAGAGCGCCGTCATCGCCGCCGGCGTGGCCGCGATCATGCTGCTGGCCGGCCAAGCCGTGCTGGAGCGGCGCCTGAGCGTGGGCGACCTGGTGCTGATCAATGCCTACGCGCTGCAAGTCTGCTTGCCGCTGAACGCCCTGGGCTTCGTCTACCGCGAATCGCGCGATGCCTGGGTAAATGCCGAACGCCTGTTCGCGCTGCTGCGCACGCCGCCCGACATGCCCGGCGCAGAGGCGCTGCCGCCACTGCAGGTGGGTGCAGGCGAAGTGGTGTTCGAGGATGTGCGCTTCGCCTATGAGCCGGGGCGGCCGGTGCTCGACGGCGTCAGCCTGCGCATCGCGCCGGGTACCACGCTGGCGGTGGTCGGGCGCAGCGGCTCGGGCAAGTCGACGCTGGCGCGTTTGCTGCTGCGCTTCTACGATCCGGACGGCGGGCGCATCCTGGTCGATGGCCAGGACATCCGCCAGACCAGTCCGTCCAGCGTGCGCCGTGCGATCGGCGTGGTGCCCCAGGATGCGGCGCTGTTCAACGACAGCATCGGCAACAACATCGCCTATGCGCGCCCGCAGGCGCCGCCCGGGGAAGTGACGGCGGCGGCGCGCGCGGCGCAGCTGCACGAGCTGATCGCCGCGCAGCCGGAAGGCTATGAAACGGCGGCCGGCGAGCGCGGGGTGAAATTTTCCGGCGGCGAGCGCCAGCGCATCGGGATCGCGCGCATCGTGCTGAAGAACCCGGCGATCCTGATCTTCGATGAAGCGACCTCGGCGCTAGACGCGGTGTCGGAACACGCCATCGTGCATGAGCTGGACAAGCTCGCCAGCCGGCGCACGACCCTCATCATCGCGCACCGGCTGTCGACCATCGTCAACGCCGACCGCATCGTGGTGATGGAGCGCGGCCGCGTGATCGAGGAGGGTGGGCATGAGGAACTGCTGCGTCGCAATGGCCTGTATGCGCGGCTGTGGCTGCTGCAGCACATGGAACAGGAGGGCGAGCGGGATGCGCCATGAAAAAACGCCGGACCAAGTACTTGGTCCGGCGTCAAGAGGTACTACGAGGAGTTCGCTTACGCGGCTTCGCGCACCGGATGCAGTTCGCGGCTGGCGTCGTCCGGGCTCGGATTCTTGAGCTCGGCGTTCAGGCGTTCCTGGTCCAGCTCGCCTTCCCACTTCGACACGACGATGGTCGCCACGCCGTTGCCGATGATGTTGGTCAGGGCGCGGCACTCGCTCATGAACTTGTCGATGCCCAGGATCAGCGCCATGCCGGCCACCGGGATGGTCGGCACCACGGCCAGGGTCGCGGCCAGGGTGATGAAGCCGGCGCCGGTGATGCCCGACGCGCCCTTCGACGTCAGCATCGCCACCAGCAAAATGGTCAGTTCCTGGGTCAGCGTCAGCTCGGTGTTGGTCGCTTGCGCCACGAACAGCGCGGCCATGGTCATGTAGATATTGGTGCCGTCCAGGTTGAACGAGTAGCCGGTCGGGACCACCAGGCCGACGACCGATTTCGGGCAGCCCAGCTTTTCCAGCTTGCGCATGATGGCCGGCAGCGCGCTTTCCGACGAGCTGGTGCCCAGCACGATCAGCAGCTCTTCACGGATATACGACAGGAAGCGGAAGATCGAGAAGCCGGTCAGCTTCGCGATGGTGCCCAGCACCAGCGCCACGAACAGGAAGCAGGTCAGGTAGAAGGAACCGACCAGCGAGGCCAGCGGCACCAGCGACTTGACGCCGTATTTGCCGATGGTGAAGGCCATCGCACCGAAGGCGCCGATCGGGGCCAGCTTCATGACGATGTTCACGATGCCGAAGATCACGTGCGAGATGTCTTCGATGAAGCGCGTCACCGGACGGCCGCGCTCGCCCATCATCGACAGCGAGAAGCCGAACAGCAGGGCGATCAGCAGCACCTGCAGGATCTCGCCCTTGGCAAAGGCATCCACGAAGGTGGTCGGGATGATGTGCATCAGGAAGTCGACGGTCGACAGCGAACCGGTCTTGGCGGTGTACTGGGCGATCGCATGGGTGTCCAGCGTGGCCGGATCGACGTTGAAGCCGGCGCCCGGCTTGACCAGGTTGGCCACCAGCAGGCCGATGGCCAGCGCGAAGGTCGAGACGACCTCGAAATACAGCAGGGCCTTGCCGCCGACGCGGCCGACTTTCTTCATGTCCTGCATGCCGGCGATGCCGGCGACAACGGTACAGAAGATCACGGGCGCGATGATCATCTTGATAAGCTTGATGAAGCCGTCTCCCAAAGGCTTCATCTTTTCGCCGAGCGCCGGGTCGAAGATGCCAAGCAGCACGCCAACGATAATGGCGAACAGTACCTGGACATACAGGACTTTATAGAATGGTTTTTTCATGACTAGACTCATGCGCGGTTGGTAACACTGTCATCATTACGCAAAATATCTCTCATAGCTATTGTGGAAAACCGCAGGCGTCCGGGTGATATCAGGCCCTGTGCTTGCTGAATAATGGTCGATGCCGCTTGTTGGGCCACGCATGATTTCTTCGGGAAATGGTTGGGCGGCGCAATTCGGAACGCCCGCAGCAGCGCTTTCCGGTACCTGTATCTCGGCACCGCGGTTCCGGTGCCGGACGGGAGCGAGATCCTGATGCAGACGCCCTGAGCGCTCCTGCCACCATGGTGTTCCGGTGGCGTCACGGCCGCCGGAACACCGTCCCGCCCTTCATCACGAAGCCGACCTTGCGCAGCGCCGCGATATCCGCGGTCGGGTCGCCCTCGACGGCCACCACGTCGGCCCAGGCGCCGGCCTTGATCGCGCCGAGATCCTTGCGATCGAGGATGCCGGCCGCGACCACGGTGGCGGCGCGCAGGGCTTCCGTCGGGCTCATGCCCAGGCGGACCATCCATTCGAGCTCGCGTTCGTTGGTGCCGTGGGCGAACACGCCGACGTCGCTGCCGTTGCCGATGGTGACGCCGAGCCTGCGCGCCAGCTGGAAGGCGCGCGCCGCCTGCTGCATGGCGGCGGTGGGGGCGCCGCCGCGCGCATGTTTCTGGAAATATTCGCCGATGGCTTCCGGCGCGGTGAGGGTCGGCACGTAGGCGGCGCCGCGTTCGCGCATCAGCCGGAAGGTGGCTTCGCTGGCGCCGTAGCCGTGCTCGATGGTGTCGACGCCGGCCAGCACCGCCAGCCGGATCGCCTCGTCGCTGCTGGCGTGGGCCGCCACCTTGCGTCCGCTGACGTGGGCGGCGGCGACCATCGCCTTCATTTCTTCCAGCGTGAAGGTGGGGCGGGTGCTGCCGTCGACGCCGGTGCGGTAGTCGGCATAGAACTTGATCCAGTCGGCGCCGTGCGCGGCCTGCTCGCGCACCGCTTTCGTCACTTCGTCGACGCCGGTGGCCTGCTGGGCGCCGTAGGGCAACTCCATGTCGGGACGGTAGTTGCGCTCGGCCGGGCCGTAGCTGGCCGTGGCGACGATGGCGCGGGTCGCCACCAGCAGGCGCGGTCCCGGCAGCTTGCCTTCCTCGATGGCGCGCTTGATGCCGACGTCGGCGTAATCCGCGCCTTCGGTGCCGAGGTCGCGCAGGGTGGTGAAGCCGGCCTGCAGGGTGTCGGCCGCGTGGCGCACGGCCAGCGCGATGCGGTAGGCCGGCGCCTCCTTCATGACCTGGTCGTCCCAGCTGGTTTCGTTATACGGGTGCAGCAGCACGTGCGAGTGCAGGTCGATCAGGCCCGGGATCAGGGTCTTGCCGGGCAGGGCGATGCGGTCGGCGTCGGCGGGCAGTTCCAGCTTGTCGAGCGGGCCGACCGCCTGGATGCGGCCCTGCGACACCAGCACGCCCCAGCCGGCGTGCGCGGCGCCCTCGCCGGTCCAGATGCGCTCTGCCTGGATCAGCAGCGGGCGCGCCGGGGCTGCACCGGTGGGCGCGTCGGCGGCCGTGGCGGCGCCGGCGAACAGCGTCAGGGTGGCGAGGGAGAGGAGCTTGGCCCAGGTCCGCATGCTTGTCTTCCTTATCATTGTGAAGATGCAATCATAACCAAGCGCGTCCGCGCTGTCTGCATGGCTGGCCGTGAGGATTCGCGGATTTTCAGCTTGCCGGGATGGCTTATGATGGTGGATTGTTCGCTTCGCCGACCCTGGAAGACGCATGAAGCCGATCCGCCTTGCCTTGCTGTGCCTGGCGCTGTACGTCCCCGCCGTCCACGCCGAGCCGGATGCCGGGGCCGCCGCCGCGCGCCTCGCGAAAGCGCTGGCCGGCGTCTACAAGCACCGCTTCACCAGCGCCACGATCACCCCCGGGAAGGCACCCGGCGAAGCGGACGTGCCCTACCAGGCCGAGGACGTGATCGAGATCGTCCCATACGACGCCGGCCACGTCTATCTTCGTGTCCATCTCGACTTCTACAATGGCCATAGCTGCGATATTTCCGGCATCGGGCGCTACGAGAACGGGGCCTTCGTCTACCACGATCCCGCGGCGCCGCTGCCGGACTACCCACCATGCGCGCTCAAGGTCGGGGTGGTCGGCGACAAGCTGGTGCTGACCGACCGCGCCACGCCCGACGCCATATCGAGCTGCAGGGCCTACTGCGGCGCGCGTGGGGGCCTGGACTACGACATCGGCATGGACAAGCGGCGCCCGATCCACTACATGGACAGGCTGAAGGTTTCGCGCCAGTACGGCAAAGCGATCGAGGATCTGCACATGGCGGAAGGAGGCGACCGGCGCTGAGGCTGAGCCGTCGGCTCAGCCTTCCAGGTCCTGGATCGACTGCTCGATGCCGACCTCGACATCGTGCAGGAAGGCCGCGCCCTTGGCCGACAGCGCGATGCCCGGCACCGCCAGCTCGACCAGGCAAGCCAGCGCCTGGCGGAACCACTCCATGTCGGTGCCCATCAGCGGCAGCGCGTGGGCGTCGGTGAGATAGTGGACTGCGCGCGCCAGCAGGGCGGTGTCGCGGCCGGCGTTCGCCACCAGCAGGGCGAAGTCGGCGGCTTCGCGCTCGAAGCGCGACGCCAGGGTTTCGAGGATATCGCGGGACACCTGCGGCTGGCCGGCGGCCAGCACGACGTGGGCCAGCTCGGCGCAGGCCTCGTGCAGGCCGGGGACGTGGATGGATTCTTCGCTCATGGCCGCCATTGTAGACCAGGCGGCGCGCGCCTCCGGTTATTGTGCGACCCAGCCGCCGTCCATGTTCCAGGCCACGCCGCGCACTTGCCTGGCCGCCGGGCTGCAGAGGAACACCGCCAGGCCGCCCAGCTCTTCCGGGGTGACGAATTCGCCCGAGGGCTGCTTTTCCAGCAGCAGGTTCTTCTTGGCCTGTTCGGTGCTGACGCCTTCGCGCGCGGCACGGTCGTCGACCTGTTTCTGCACCAGCGGGGTCAGCACCCATCCCGGGCAGATCGCGTTGGCGGTCACGCCGGTGGCTGCGGTTTCCAGCGCGGTCGACTTGGTCAGGCCGACCAGGCCGTGCTTCGCCGCGACATAGGCCGACTTCTGCGCCGAGCCGACCAGGCCGTGGGCCGAGGCCAGGTTGATGATGCGGCCCCAGTCCTTCTGCTTCATGTAGGGCAGCGCCAGGCGGCTGGTGTGGAACGCGGAACTGAGATTGATGGCGATGATCGCATCCCATTTCTCGACCGGGAAATCCTCCACGTTCGCCACGTGCTGGATGCCGGCATTATTCACCAGCACGTCGACGCCGCCGAATTTCTCGGCCGCGAAGCGCATCATGGCCTCGATCTGCTCGGGCCTGGACATGTCGGCGTCGTGGTAGGCGGTCTGCACGCCGAATTCCTGGCCGACGTCGGTGTAGAGCTTGTCGATCTGCCGGGCGTCGCCGAAGCCGTTGAACACGATGTTGGCGCCTTGTTCGGCGAGCGCGCGCGCAATGCCCAGGCCGATGCCGGACGTGGAGCCGGTCACGAGCGCGGTTTTGCCGCGGAGCAGGGTGGTGGTCATGGAGTCTCCTTCTATGTAAAAGGGATGGGTGCCGGGGGTTTCCGGTCAGACTTGGTAGAATTCTAAACGGATCACCGGTTAGAATGTTGGATGCTCATTAAGAGCATCATTAATGGTTGGAATCGTCAGGACAGGACATGAGCGAAGCGAGGCTGAAGTCCGTGCAGTGCAGTTCGCCGGCCGGCCTGCATCGCATGGCATACAAGGAGTGGGGCGATCCCGGCAACCCGCGCGTGCTCGTTTGCGTGCACGGGGTGACGCGGGTGGCCGACGACTTCGACGCCCTGGCGGCAAGCCTGTCCGACCGCTACCGCGTGATCTGTCCCGACGTGGCCGGGCGCGGCCGCTCGCAGCGCCTGCGCGACCCGCAGCATTACGTGCTGCCGCAATACGTGGCCGACATGGTGACGCTCATCGCGCGCGTCACCGCCGGCGACGAAGGCGTGCACTGGTTCGGCACCTCGATGGGCGGCCTGGTCGGCATGATCCTGGCGTCTTTCGCGGACAGCCCGATCCGGCGCCTGGTGCTCAACGATATCGGCCCGGTGCTCGACCCGGCGGCGCTGGCGCGCATCGGCGACTACATCGCCCAGGACCTGCGCTTTTCCAGCTACGAGGCCGGCGCCGCCTTCGTGCGCGAAGTCTCGGCTTCGTTCGGCCCGCACAGCGAGAACGAATGGGACAAGCTGGCGCGCGACGTGCTGGTCCGCCGCGACGACGGCCAGTGGACGCGCCACTACGATCCGGCCCTGGCGCGTCCCTTTACCGCCCTGACGCCCGAGCGCGCCGGCCAGGACCAGGCCGCGCTGTGGGCCGCCTTCGATGCGATCCGCTGCCCGACGCTGCTGGTGCGCGGCGAGCATTCGGACCTGCTCTCGCGTGCCACCGCCGAGGAAATGACGCGCCGCGGACCGCGCCCGCAACTGGTCGAGATCGCGGGCGTCGGCCATGCGCCGACCTTCGTGCACCCGGACCAGATCGCGATCGCGCGCGACTTCCTGGCCGCCTGAATTCATCCACTCACCGAAAGAGGAACCATGCAGATCCAACGACTCCACGTAGGCAAGCGCCTGTCCGAAACCGCGGTCCATAACGGCACCGTCTACCTGGCCGGCCAGATCGCCGAAGACACCACCCAGGACATCGCCGGCCAGACCCGCGAAGTGCTGGGCCACGTCGACCGCCTGCTGGCCGAAGTGGGCAGCGACAAGACGCGCATCCTGTCGGCCCAGATCTACATCGCCAGCATGGCCGACTTCCCCGGCATGAACGGGGTGTGGGACGAATGGGTCGTGGCCGGCCACACCCCGCCGCGCGCCACCGTCGAAGCGAAGCTGGCCAATCCGGCCTGCCTCGTCGAAGTCGTGATCGTCGCCGCCCAGGCGTAAGCAGGCCGATGGTATCGACTGCCGCCCTCGGCGACGCCACTTCCCAGCTGGTCCACGGCCTCGGCCCGGACGACTGTGCGCGGGTGCAGGACGCGCTCGACTTCGCGCTGGCCGCCTATGGCGAACGCCTGGCCAGCAGCGGCCAGGGCGCCTGCGAGTTCTCGGTCGGCGTGGGCGGCACGCTCGCGCTGCTGCGCAGCGACGCCGAGACGCGCATCGCCGGCCTGCTGTTCGAGCTGTGCATCATGGAGCCGGGCCTGGGCGCGCGCATCGAGGAGCGCTTCGGCAAGGAAGTGGCCGACATGGTGAGCGGCGTGCACCAGCTGATCCGCCTGCGCGACCTGACGGCGACGCAGGCGCCGGTCGGACGCGGCAAGAACGCCGCCCAGGAGGCGATGGCCCAGATCGAGACCCTGCGCAAGATGCTGCTGGCGATGGCCAGCGACATGCGCGTGGTGCTGGTGCGCCTGGCTTCCTGCGTCACCACGCTGCGCCATTTCGCCGAGAAGAAGCGCTTCGACGACGTGACCAGCAACTACGGGCGCGAAGTGCTCGACCTGTACGCGCCGCTGGCCAACCGCCTCGGCATCTTCCAGCTCAAGTGGGAGCTGGAAGACCTTGCCTTCCGCATGATCGACCCGGCGATGTACAAGCGCATCGCCAAGATGCTCGAAGAGAAGCGCATGCTGCGCGAGAGCTTCGTGGCCTCGTCGATCGAGCGCCTGGAGAAGGAACTGGCGGCGGCCGGCATCAAGGCCGAGGTGAGCGGCCGGCCCAAGCACATCTACAGCATCTGGAAGAAGATGCGCGGCAAGGACCTCGATTTCACCGAGCTGTACGACGTGCGTGCCTTCCGCGTCATCGTCCCGGACGTGAAGACCTGCTACGCCGTGCTGGGCCTGGTGCACAATATCTGGACCCCGATCCCGAAGGAGTTCGACGACTACATCTCGCGTCCCAAGCCCAACGGTTACCAGTCGCTGCACACGGTGGTCAACGCCGACGACGCCCGGCCGCTCGAAGTGCAGATCCGCACCCAGGAGATGCACAACTTCGCCGAGTACGGCGTGGCCGCGCACTGGCGCTACAAGGAGGAGGGCGGCTCCAACTTCAAGAGCCAGCAGTACGACGAGAAGATCGCCTGGCTGCGCCAGCTGCTGGCCTGGAAGAGCGAGGTGGCCGACGCCGTCACCGGCGCCGGCGAGGAAGAACTGCAGCGCGAATGGGTCGAGAAGCTCAAGTCCACCACGCTGGACGACCGCATCTTCGTGCTGACGCCGCAGGCGCGCGTGCTCGAGCTGCCGGTGGGAGCGACCCCGATCGACTTCGCCTACCACCTGCACAGCGAGGTCGGCCACCGCTGCCGCGGCGCCCGCGTCGACGGCGTGATGGTGCCGCTGAACACGGTGCTCAAGAACGGCCAGACCTGCGAGATCATCACCGCCAAGGGCGCGCCGGGCAGCGCCGGGCCTTCGCGCGACTGGCTCGGGGCCGGCTACACCGTCAGCAGCCGCACGCGCACCAAGATCCGCGCCTGGTTCCACGCCCAGGAACTGGCCGAGACCCTGGCCAACGGCCGCGCGCTGGTGGAGAAATCGCTGCAGCGCGAGGGCAAGACCGCGGTCAGCCTCGACACGCTGGCGCACAAGCTGGGTTTCAGCCGGGTCGAGGACCTGTTCATCGCAGTCGGCAAGGACAAGTTCAGCCTGCGCCACGTGGAGGCGGCGCTGCACGAGCCGGTCGCCACGCCGCAGCAGGAGGACGCCGCGGTGGTCAACAAGAGCCGCGCGTCCAGCGTCGAGCAGGGCGCCAAGTCGGGCGTGCTGGTGGTCGGTACCGAGGGCCTGATGACCCAGCTGGCGCGCTGCTGCAAGCCGGCGCCGCCGGACCCGATCGTCGGCTTCGTCACGCGCGGCAAGGGCGTGTCGATCCACCGCGCCAGCTGCAAGAACTTCGCCGAGATGGCCTCCAAGGCGCCCGAGCGCGTGCTCGACACCGAATGGGGCTCGGCCGGTTCCGACACGGTCTACCCGATCGATATCTTCATCCTGGCGGCCGACCGCCAGGGCCTGCTGCGCGATATCTCCGAAGTGCTGACGCGCGAGAAGATCAATGTGATCGGCGTGAACACCCAGAGCAGCCGCGGCCAGGCGCGCATGGTGTTTACCGCCGAGATCAGCTCGACGGGGCAGTTGCAGAAGGCGATCCTGGCGATCGGGGAAGTCCAGGGCGTGCAGGAAGCCAAACGCACGTGATCGTGGCGGGCGTGGCGGGCATGGCGGCCATCCCGCGCCCGCCGGATAGCGCCGGCAATGTTATTGAATGTATCATGTAAGCATGCCGCTCTCGTCACTCCTCTACGTCAAGCCGTCCCACTGGGGGCGCCATGCCGCGCGCTACCTGCGCAGCTGGTGGCACATGCTGCACCTGGGCGCGGTGGCGCTGGTGATGGCGATGTCGCCGAGCACCTGGCGCCGCGACATCCGCCTGGCCACCTCGCGCTACATCCACGCCAGCACCTGGCAGGTGCTGCCCTGGTTCACGCTGCTGGCGGCGCTGGTCAGCCTGGTGGTGATCCGCATCGTGCTGGTCACGGCGCAGAGCTACGGCCTGTCGCGCTACGCGCTCGAGATGGTGGTGCGGGTGCTGGTGCTGGAACTGATCCCGCTGTCGGCGGCGCTGTTCGCCGCACTGCGCGCCGGCATGGCCTTCGACGCCGGCGCCATGGGCCTGGCGCGCAGCGGGGTGCCGGTCGAACTGGCCACCGAACAGACCCTGCTGCGCCTGCGCCGCGACCTGGTGCCGCAGGTGCTGGCCAACGCCTTCTCGGTGCTCAGCCTGGCCATGGCCAGCAGCATCGTGGTGCTGCTGCTGGCCTACCTGAACGTCTACGGCCTGTCGCCATGGGGCCTGGGCGACTACACGCGCACCGTGGGACGGGTGTTCGATCCGGTTGTGACGCTCGGCTTCGTGTTCAAGACCGTGCTGTTCGGGCTGGCCGTGGCGGTGATCCCGAGCGCGGCCATGCTGGAAACCCTGCGCTACGGCCAGCGCTTCCGCTCGAACGTGCAGCCGGGCGCGCTGCGCCTGCTGTTCGTGCTGCTGCTCATCGAGGCCAGCTCGCTGGCCGTCAAATACATCTGAAAACGCATCGAGGACTACGCATGGCGGAACCGTTACCGGACGAACCGAAACACGTCGAGACCAAGGCCCTGATCCTGCTGGTGGCGATCGGCGCCCTGATCGTCGCCTTCTTCCTGTACGTGATGTACGCGCGCGGGGTGTTCCAGGAAACCCAGACCCTGACGCTGGTGGCCGACGATTCCGAGGGCGTGATCCCGGGCATGGACATGAGCTTCGCCGGCTTCCCGATCGGGCGCGTGCGCCAGGTCGACCTCGGCCAGGACGGCAAGGTCAACATCCTGGTCGACGTCGCCCGCGACGACGCCCGCTGGCTGCGTACCACCAGCGTCTTCACGCTGGAGCGCAGCGTGGTCGGCGAGACCCGCCTGCGCGCCTACAGCGGCATCCTGACCGACCCGCCGCTGCCCGACAAGGCCCAGCGCCCGGTGCTGCGCGGCGACGCCGCCGCCGAGATCCCGCGCCTGCTGGCGACCGCGCGCACCCTGCTCGAAAACCTCGAGACCATGACCCGCGCCGATTCCCCGATCGGCAACACCCTGGCCAACGTCGAGACCCTGAGCGGCCGCCTGAACGGCCGCTACGGCGTGCTCGGCACCGCGCTCGGCGGCGATGCCGAGGCCGCGCAGCTGCTGCAGACCCTGCGCCGCGTCGACACCCTGCTGGCCAAGACCGACCAGCGCGTGTTCGGCAAGCAGGGCGTGATGGACGACGCCCAGGGCGCAATCCAGGAATTGCACGGCCTGCTGGCCGATGCCCGCACCACGCTGCAGAAGGTCGACGGCGTGCTGGTCGAAGCCCAGGCGGTGGGCGCCAACGCGCGCGTCGCGACCCAGGACCTGGGCCGCCTGCGCGGCGAGGTCGACGCCAGCCTGCGCAAGGTGAACCGGCTGGTCGACGAGATCAACCGCAAATGGCCATTCAAGCACGACACGGAGATCAGGCTGCCATGAAAACCATCCTCGTTCCCGCGGCGCTCGCCGCGCTGCTGCTGGCCGCCTGCGCCGGCAAGCCCCAGCCTCCGGCCTGGGAGCCGGAAGCGCGCGGCGCCCTCGACGGCTTCAGCGACGACTGGCTGCGTGGAAACAGCGAAGCGGCCGAGGCCGAGTTCGCGCGGGCGCGCCGCGAGACCGCCGCCACCGGCCGCTTCGATCTGGTGGCCCAGGCCGAGCTGGTGCGCTGCGGCGTGCGCGTAGCCGCGCTCGACTACGACTGTCCCGGCTTCGCCGCGCTGGCGCCGGACGCCACCGCCGCCCAGCGCGCCTATGCCGCGTATCTTGACGGCCGCTGGCAGGGCCTGGACGCAGCCCTGCTGCCGGCCCAGCACCGCGCCGTGCTGACCAACGCCACGCTGGCCGGCGTGGCCGATCCGCTGGCGCGCCTGGTCGCCGCCGGCGCGCTGCTGAAAGCCGGGCGGATCGCGCCGGCCGATATCCTGGCTGCGGTCGACACGGCGTCCAGCCAGGGCTGGCGCCGTCCGCTGCTGGCCTGGCTCGGCGTGCAGGAGCAGCGCGCCCGGGCTGCCGGGGACAGCGCCGCGGCCGAGCGCATCCGGCGCCGCATCGCGCTGGCGTCGCAGGCTTGAAGCGCCAAGGCCGCCTCATGGCGGCCCGGCGCGGCGTCGTCAAATTCGGCGGCATGTGGAACCTGGAGGCATCTTCTGCCGTCAAATTTCTCGAATGTCGACCGGACAGCGCGCTGCGCTCAGGCGTTTTTCGTGCACGAGTGTACAAATCCAGTAAAAAACGGCACTATCGATTAGACTGCCGCCCCTTGATTCGTCGATAACATATTATTTTATGCACGAGATGCCCGACGCCGCCGCCCTCGAGAACAGTCCCATCAAGCCCAGCCTGCCTTTCCCTGTCGTCGGTATCGGCGCCTCGGCAGGCGGCTTGCCGGCGCTGCTGAGCTTGTTCGAAAACATGCCCGACAAGAGCGGCATGGCCTTCGTGATCATCCTGCACCTGTCGCCCAAGCACCAGAGCAATGCCGACCAGGTGCTGCAGCGCGTCACGCGCATGCCGGTCATCCAGGTCACCGAAAAGGTCAAGCTCGAAGCCAACCACGTCTACGTCATTGCCCCGAGCATGCAGCTGGCCATGATGGACGGCTCGCTCGACGTCGTCGAGATGGAGCGCCCGCGCGGCCAGCATGTCGCCATCGACGCCTTCTTCCGCACGCTGGCCGAGTCGCAGCAGGAGCGCGCGATCGTGCTGGTGCTGTCCGGCACCGGGGGCGACGGCGCGGTGGGCATCGCGCGGGTCAAGGAAAAGGGCGGGGTGATCCTGGTCCAGAATCCGGGCGACGCCGAACACGACGGCATGCCGCTGGCGGCGCTCAGCACCGGCCTGGTCGACTTCGTGCTGCCGGTGGTCGAGATGCCGCAGAAGCTGATCGACCTCTGGAGGAACGCCAGCATCATCGAACTGCCGGTGGTCGGACCCGAGGACGCCGATGCCGTGCCCTTGACCGAGCCCGACGAATTCGCCAACGCCGAGCAGGCGCTGCAGCGCATCCTCGGCCTGCTGCGCCTGCAGACCGGCCACGATTTCCGCCACTACAAGCGCGCCACCGTGCTGCGCCGCATCGAGCGGCGCATGCAGGTGCGGTCGATGCAGTCGCTGCCCGAATACCTGCGCCTGCTGGAAGCCGACATCGCCGAGCACAAGCTGCTGCTGAACGACCTGCTCATCGGCGTCACCAATTTCTTCCGCGACCGCGAAGCCTTCGAGACCCTGGAGCGCGAGATCATCCCGGCGATCTTCCGCGACCGCCAGCCGAACGAGGAGGTGCGCGCCTGGACCGCCGGCTGCGCCACCGGCGAGGAAGCCTATTCGATGGCGATGCTGCTGGCCGACCAGGCCGCGCTGATGCCCCAGCCGCCCGCCTTCCAGGTGTTCGCCTCCGACATCGACGAGCAGGCCATCGCCATCGCGCGCGCCGGCCTGTACCCGACCTCCATCGTCACCGACGTGCCGCCGGGCCGGCTGCGCCAGCATTTCTCGCGCGACGAGGGCCGCTACCACATCCGCAAGGCGATCCGCGACCGCATCCTGTTCGCCGTGCACAACCTGCTGCGCGATCCGCCGTTCTCGCGCATCGACGTGGTGTCCTGCCGTAACCTGCTGATCTACCTGAACCGCGACATCCAGCAGCGCGTCCTCGAGACCTTCCATTTCGCGCTCAAGCCGGGCGGCTATCTGTTCCTCGGCAGTTCCGAATCGGCCGAGTCGGTCGACGAACTGTTCGTCCCGGTGGACAAGAAGAACCGCATCTACCGCGCCCGCGCCTCGGTGCGCAGCATCCCCCATCGCGGCCACCACAGCGCACCGGCCAGCCTGCACCTGCCCGAACCGCGCAACCTGGCCGCGGCCGGGCGGCGCCAGTCCTCGCTGGCCGAGGTGCACCAGCGCGCGCTGGCCCAGTTCGCGCCGCCGAGCGTGGTGGTCGACAGCGACCACAACATCGTGCACATGTCGGAAACCGCGGCCCGCTACATGCGCCTGGTCGGCGGCGAACCCTCGCGCGACATCCTGGCGCTGGTGCTGCCGGAACTGCGCATCGACCTGCGCAGCGCCCTGTACCAGGTGCAGAACTCGGGCACCAGCGTGGAAGGGCGCCAGGTGACGCTGGCGCGCACCGACCATCCGGTCGCGATCGGCCTGACGGTGCGCCCGTTCCGCGACGAGGAAGCGGGCCAGGATTTCCTGCTGGTGCTGTTCTCCGAGGTCGAACTCAGCCGCGACCAGCCTTCCGCCGACGGCCGCGGGCAGGGCGACGACATGGTACTGTCCCAGCTCGAGGCCGAGCTGCAGCGCAAGAAGCAGCTGCTGCAGGAGACCATCGAGCATGCCGAGGTCTCGAACGAGGAGCTGCGCGCGGCCAACGAGGAACTGCAGGCGATCAACGAGGAACTGCGCTCGGCCACGGAAGAACTGGAAACCAGCAAGGAAGAGCTGCAGTCGGTGAACGAGGAACTCATCACCGTCAACTACGAGCTCAAGCTGAAGGTCGAGGAAACCGGCAAGGCCAACGACGACCTGAACAACCTGATCGCCTCGACCGACATCGCCACCATCTTCGTCGACAGCGCGATGCGCATCAAGCGCTTCACGCCGCGCGCCGCCGACATCTTCTCGATCATTCCCTCCGACACCGGCCGTTCGCTGCTCGACCTGACCCACCGCCTCGACTACCGCGACCTGGCCGACGACGTCACGATGACCTTCAACAGCCTGCGCATGGTCGAACGCGAAGTGCGCAGCCAGGACGGGCGCTACTACATCGTGCGCCTGCTGCCCTACCGCACCACGGAGGATCGCATCGAGGGCGCGGTGATGACCTTCTTCGACATCACCGGGCGCCGCGAGGCCGAGGAGAAGCTGCGCGCCGGCGAGGCGCGCATGCGCCTGGTGGCCGAGAGCACCAAGGACTACGCCATCGTCACGATGGACCACGACGGCCGCGTGACCAGCTGGAACCATGGCGCCGAGCGCATGTTCGGCTACCGCGACACCGAGGTGACGGGCCGCACGCTCGACTTCCTGTTCCTGTCCGAGGAGCGCGAACGCGGCGCGGCGGCCGAGGAAATCGAGCGCGCGCGTCGCGACGGCCGCGCCATCAACGAGCGCTGGCACGTGCGCAAGGACGGCAGCCAGCTGTTCTGCAGCGGCGAGATCACCCAGATCGAGAGCGGCGACTTCCGCGGCTACGCCATGATCGTGCGCGACGACAGCGAGCGCGTGCGCCATGAGCGCGAACGCGAGCAGACCCTGACGACCGAACAGCGCAGCCGCAGCGACGCCGAGAACGCCGCGGCGCTGAAGGACGAGTTCCTGGCCGTGATGGCGCACGAGCTGCGCCATCCGCTGAATCTCATCCACATCAACGTCGAGCTTCTGTCGCGCCTGGCGGAAACGCGCCAGGTGCCGACCGTGGCGCGTTCCACCGGCGTGATCCGCAACGCCGTGATGAGCCAGGCCAAGCTGATCGACGACCTGCTCGACATGTCGCGCGTCCATACCGGCAAGCTGACGATGTCGATGGCGCCGGTGGAACTGGGCGCGCTGGTCCAGGGCGCGGTGGACGCGGTGCGCGCCGATCCGGGTGCCGAGCGGCTGGGCATCGATGTGCG
>Ga0265780_10002061_pt1 | contig 27829 bp, 21 predicted proteins | sample P1T30metagenome_FD_192432 | JGI IMG/M metagenome (GOLD analysis project Ga0265780, IMG submission 192432) | Plant litter microbial communities from East Loma Ridge, Irvine, California - P1 T30 | ecosystem: Environmental > Terrestrial > Plant litter > Unclassified | place: USA: California...
CGGCAGGCGGTCGACGACACCGCTGGCCAGCACCAGACGGCGCGCACGGAACAGCGCGCCGTCGCCGGTGCGCACGGCAAAATCGTTCTCGCTGCCCTCGACGCTTTCCGCCACGCCCTCGTGCCAGGCCAGGTCCGGGTACTTGAGCAACTGCGCCTTGGCGTCCGCGTGAATGGCGCCGGGCGCGCGCCCGTCCTGGCCCAGCAGTCCATGCGATGCGCTGGCGAAGCGGTTGCGGCGCAGGCCGGCGTCGATGACCAGCACGGTGCGGCGCGCCCGCACGAGTTGCAGCGCGGCGGCCATGCCGGCATAGCTGCCGCCGACCACGATGACGTCAAACATCTTGCTCTCCTTTCAGGGAATGTGCATTGCAGGCGGGGCTGCGGTCCTTCATGCGCCGCTGGAAATCGGCGGCGAGCGCGGCCAGCGTGACCTCGCCCAGGCGCGCCAGCAGCAGCGCCTCGGCATCGCGCAGGGCCTCGTCCATGGCGGCGTTGACGGCCTGTTCGACCAGGCAGCCGGGCGCCTCGCTGCGGTTGCCCATTGCCAGGATGGCAGGAGCGCCCAGCGCCTCGTAGACATCGCGCAGGCTCACTTTCTGTAAATCACAGGACAGGCGCCAGCCGCCGCCATGCCCCTTTTCCGACTGCACCAGTCCCTGCTCGCGCAGGCCGGCCAGGATGCGGCGGATGACCACCGGATTGGTCTGCATCATGGCGGCCAGCGCTTCCGAGGTCAGCGGCGCCGGGCTGTCGGCCATGTGCAGGAGGACGTGCAGGACGCCCGATAGTTTGCTGTCGCGTTTCATGTAACTTATCGTATTACATGACTTCCACGAAAGCAAGCACCGTGTTCAATACTGTCGTGCAAGATTTTGTCAATCTGGCCACACTGGCGTAATTGCGCTACAGAATTATTATCCTCGACCACAGGCCAGCCTGCGGCCTGCCCTGCCTTCTGCTATCGTAGCGGGATGTCCGAGAAAATCATCCTGCTGGCCGATGCGCGCAATTCCGCGATGGCCATCCCGTCCACCCTCGAAGCGCCGGGCGGCCTGCTGGCCGACGCGCTCGGCCGGCCGCTGCACGACCTGCGCATCTCGGTCACCGACCGTTGCAACTTCCGCTGCGTGTATTGCATGCCCAAGGAAGTGTTCGACAAGAATTACGCCTACCTGCCGCATTCCTCGCTGCTCAGCTTCGAGGAAATCACGCGGGTGGCCGCGCTGTTCGTCGCCCATGGCGTGGAAAAGATCCGCCTGACCGGCGGCGAGCCGCTGCTGCGCAAGGACCTGGAGCGCCTGGTGGCGCAGCTGCGCGCCTTGCAGACGCCTTCCGGCCGGCCGCTCGACCTGACCCTCACCACCAACGGCTCGCTGCTGGCACGCAAGGCGCGCCAGCTCAAGGACGCCGGCCTGGACCGCGTCACGGTGTCGCTCGACGCCATCGACGACACCGTGTTCCGGCGCATGAACGATGTCGACTTCTCGGTCGCCGACGTCCTGCAGGGCATCGAGGCGGCGCACGAGGCCGGCCTCGGTCCGGTGAAGGTGAACATGGTGGTCAAGGGCGGCATGAACGAGGACCAGATCCTGCCGATGGCGCGCCACTTCAAGGGCTCGCCGGTGATCCTGCGCTTCATCGAATTCATGGACGTGGGCGCCTCGAACGGCTGGAACATGGACGAGGTCGTGCCTTCGCGCGAAGTGGTGCGGCGCATCGCGGCCGAGATGCCGCTGGAACCGGTGGGCGCCAACTACACGGGCGAAACCGCGGCGCGCTGGCGCTACCTGGACGGCGGCGGCGAAGTCGGCATGATCTCCAGCGTCACCCAGGCCTTCTGCCAGGACTGCTCGCGCATCCGCCTGTCCACCGAGGGCAAGCTGTACACCTGTCTGTTCGCCACCCACGGCCACGACCTGCGCGCCCTGCTGCGCGAAGGCCGCAGCGAGCAGGAGCTGTCGTCCGCCATCGCCCACCTGTGGCGCCGGCGCGCCGACCGCTATTCCGAGACCCGCACTGCCGACACGGCCGGCCTGGACGGCGCCGAGCGCAGCGCGCGCAAGATCGAAATGTCCTACATCGGCGGTTGAAACCACTATGAACAAAGAATCGATCAGCGGCCTGGTCCTGGCCGGCGGACGCGGCACGCGCATGGGCCATGTCGACAAGGGCCTGCAAGCCTTCGGCGGCGCGACCATGGCGGCCCAGGTGCTGGCGCGCCTCGCGCCCCAGGTTGGCCGTGCCGCCATCAACGCCAACCGCAACCTCGACGCCTATGCGGCCCTCGGCGTGCCGGTCTGGCCCGACGACACGCCCGACTTCGCCGGCCCGCTGGCCGGCCTGCAGGCCGCGCTGCGGCGCTGCGGCAGCACTTACCTGTTGAGCGCTCCCTGCGATTCTCCCTTCCTGCCGCTTGACCTTGCCGCGCGCCTGGCGGACGGACTGGAAGCCGCCGGCGCCGACCTGGCGGTGGCGGTTACGGAAGAAGGCGGACGACGCCAGGTGCACCCGGTGTTCTGCCTGATGAAGACCAGCCTGGAACCGGTGCTGAGCGCCTACCTCGACGGCGGCGGACGGCGCATGGACGGCTGGTACGGCCAGGTCGAGGTGGCCGAGGTCCTGTTCGAGGATGCCGACGCCTTCCGCAACATCAATACGGTGGATGAGCTGCATCGCTTCGACCCGGCGCGCCCGCCCACGCTGGCCGAAGTCGCGGGCTGCCTGTCCGCTTACGATCCGGACGCGCTGCCGGTGCGCGACGCCCAGCGCATCATCCGCGACTTCGTCACGCCGGTGCGAGCGGTGGAACAGGTGGCGCTGCGCGCCGCGCTGGGCCGGGTGCTGGCGCGCGACATCGTCTCGCCGATCGACGTGCCGGCGCATGACAACTCGGCCATGGACGGCTACGCCCTGCGCGGCGCCGACCTGCTGCCCGACGCGCCGACGCGCCTCGTCGTCATCGGCACCACCTACGCCGGCCGCGCCTTCGACGGCGCGCCGCGGGCCGGCGAATGCGTGCGCATCATGACCGGCGGCGTGATGCCGGCCGGCTGCAACAGCGTGGTGCCGCAGGAATTCACCAGCGTCGAGGGCGACGCCATCGTGCTGGCGCCCGGCGTCATCCGCGCCGGCGACAACCTGCGCCTGGCCGGCGAAGACCTGAAGGCCGGCAGCGCCGCGCTGGCGCAGGGCCGGGTATTGCGTGCGGCCGACCTGGGTTTGCTGGCCTCGCTGGGCGTGGCCGAGGTGCCGGTGCGGCGCCGTTTGCGCGTGGCCTTCTTCTCGACCGGCGACGAACTGCGCTCGATCGGCCAGCCGCTCGACGAAGGCTGCGTCTACGACAGCAACCGCTACACCATCTACGGCATGCTGCAGCGCCTCGGCTGCGAACTGATCGACATGGGCGTGGTGCGCGACGACCCGCAGGCGCTGGAACAGGCGCTGCGCGAAGCCTGCGAGAGCGCCGACGCCATCATCACCTCGGGCGGCGTCTCGGTCGGCGCGGCCGACTACACGCGCGACATCATGGCGCGCCTGGGCGACGTGACCTTCTGGAAGATCGGCATGCGCCCGGGCCGCCCGCTGGCCTTCGGACGCATCGCCTCGAACGGCCGCAGCGCCTTCCTGTTCGGGCTGCCGGGCAATCCGGTGGCGGTGATGGTCTCGTTCTACTTCTTCGCCCGCGACGCGCTGCTGCGCATGATGGGCGCCGACGCCCCGCTAGCGCGCATGAAGGCGCGCTCGGTCGCTGCGATCCGCAAGAAACCCGGGCGCACCGAATTCCAGCGCGGCATCCTGTCGCATGGCGCCGACGGCATGCCCGAAGTGCGCGTCACGGGGGCGCAGGGATCGGGCATCCTGCGTTCGATGTCCGAGGCGAATTGCATGGTGGTGCTGCAGGATGAGCAGGGAACGGTGCAGGCCGGGGACCTGGTCGACGTCGTATTGTTCGACGGCCTGGTGTGAGCTGGGGTGGACGGCAAGCCGTCCACCCCAGCCTTCAGTCATCGCTGTCCATATTGCTTCCACCGAGCAGCAACTGCGCCTTCTCGCTCGGCAAGGCTTCCACCGATTTGAGCTTGCGCGCCATCTGGCGGCTGCGCACCTCGGCGTTTTCGATGTTCTTGGCGGCGCGTTCCAGCGTCAACCGGGTCTGAGCCAGCACGTCGCCGAACTTGCCGAACTCGGTCTTCACCGCGCCCAGCACCTGCCACACTTCGGATGAGCGCTTTTCCAGCGCCAGCGTGCGGAAGCCCATCTGCAGGCTGTTGAGCAGGGCCGACAGCGTCGACGGCCCGGCGATGCTCACCCGCAGCGTGCGCTGCAGGTCGTCGGCCAGGCCGGGGCGGCGCATCACTTCGGCGTACAGGCCCTCGGTCGGCAGGAACAGGATGGCGAAATCGGTGGTCTGCGGCGGCGCCAGGTATTTGTCGCAGATGGTTTTCGCTTCGCCGCGCACCGCGCGTTCCAGCTCGGCGCCGGCGCGCGCCACGCCATCGGCGTCGCCCTGCTCGGCCGCATCCAGCAGGCGTTCGTACTGTTCTTTCGGGAACTTGGCGTCGATCGGCAGCCACAGCGGCGGGCCGTCGTCGACCACGCCGGGCAGCTTGATCGCGAATTCCACGCGCGCGTTCGAGCCGCGCACGGTCTCGACGTTCTTGGCGTACTGGTCGACAGTAAGCACCTGCTCCAGCAGCATCTCGAGCTGCACCTCGCCCCAGGTGCCGCGCGTCTTGACGTTGGTGAGCACCCGCTTCAGGTCGCCCACGCCGACCGCCAGCTGCTGCATCTCGCCCAGGCCCTGGTGGACTTTTTCGAGGCGCTCGGACACCTGGCGGAAGGATTCGGTCAGGCGCGTCTCGAGCGTCGCATGCAGCTTTTCGTCGACGGTCTGGCGCATCTCTTCGAGGCGGCGCGCGTTATCGTCCTGCAGGTCGCGGATCTTGTGTTCGAGGGTGGCGCGCACTTCCAGCATGCGCTGGGCGTTCGATTCGGTGAGGTTGGCCAGCGCGCCGCTCAGGGTATCCGAGAAGCGCTTGAGCGCGCGCGCCTGTTCCTCGCGGCCGCCCTGGGAATTGAGCTGGATCTGCTGGCGCATGCTTTCGAGCTGCTGCGCGATGGCGCCCTGGTTCTGGGCCAGGTGGGCGGCCAGCTCCTGGCGCGTCGACTGGGCGCTGGACTGCAGCTCCGTGCGCAGTTCGCGCTCCAGGCGTTCGAAGGCGTGGCGTTCGTCGCCGCCACGGCGCGCGCGGCCCAGCAAGACGATCTGCAGGGCGAGCACGGCCAGCAGGCCGGCCGCCAGGACGGCGAATGCGATCATGGACATGCTCAGTGGGGACGGTTGCGCATCCAGTCGGCGGTCTGGAAGAAAGAGTTCATCAGGTGCAGGCGCAGCTCGTAGTCGTAGCCCATGTCTTCCAGCGCCATCGCCATGCAGCGCAGCCACTGGTCGCGTTCGGTGGTGCCGATCGCGTACGGCAGGTGGCGCGCGCGCAGCATCGGGTGGCCGAAGCGTTCGATGAACAAGTTGGGACCGCCCATCCAGCCGGACAGGAACATGAACAGCTTGTCGCGCGAGCCCTCGTTGGGCACCGGATGCATGGCGTGGATGCCGGCGAAATCGCCTTCCAGCTGCATCAGGTCGTAGAAGCGGTCGACCAGCGCGCGCAGGCGCGCTTCGCCGCCGATGCGTTCGTACATCGTGCCGGATGCTTGTTCTTCCTGCACGTCGTGATCTTGGGTAGCTTGAGTATCGGACATCCGGTCATGATAGCGCAGTGAGCCGGCGCCGTGTGCGCGTCGGCCCGGCCGCAAGGGCACACACCGGGGTCAGAGCCCTTTTAAAGCAACACCGGGCTCTAACTCCTATGCTTCCCGTAATGTCTGCAAGGGCGGCTGCCGCAACACGTTGCGCAGTCCCAGCCACCCCCCCACCAGCGCGCATACCGCCCCGGCGGCCAGGCCGACGATCCACACCTCCGGCTCGAAGCGCCAGGGGAACTTGAACTGGTATTCGGCCAGCGCCCAGCCCAGCGCCGCGGCGCCGCTGGCAGCCAGCAGGCCGGAAAGGCTGCCGATCAGGGCGAACTCGATGCGCTGAGCCTGGGCCAGCTGGCTGCGGGTGGCGCCCAATGCGCGCAACAGGCCCGCTTCGCGGGTGCGCTCGGACTGGGAACCCATCAGCGCCGCGTACAGCACCAGCACGCCGGAAGCCAGGGTGAACAGGAACAGGAACTCCACCGCCACCACGACCTGGTCGAGCACGTCCTGCAGCTGGCGGATGATGCCGCTGACGTCGATCACGGTCAGGTTGGGCCAGGCGCGCGTCAGCTTGTTGGCCAGGCCGATGCCGCGCGCCGGCAGATGGAAGGCGGTCATGTAGGTGGTCGGCGCGTCGCGCATCGCGGCCGGGTTGATGATGACGAAGAAGTTGGCGCGCATCGAGCCCCATTCGAGCTTGCGCAGGCTGGTGATCTTCGCTTCCACGACCTGCCCGCCCATGTCGAAGCGCATGGTGTCGCCCAGTTTCAGGCGCAGCGTGGCGGCCAGCCCCTGCTCGACCGAGGCTTCGGCCACGCCGGGACCGTCCCGGTACCAGCTGCCGGCCGTAAGCTGGTTCCCGTCCGGCAGCGCCGCGGTGCTGGACAGGTTGAATTCGCGCTCGGCCAGGCCGCGCGCGCGCTCGCCCGTATAGGTGTCCTTGGTCACGGGCTGGCCGTTCACCGCGATCAGGCGGCCGCGGATCATTGGATACAGCACCGGCTTGTCGACGCCGGCCGCGCCGATCTGCCTGGCCACGCCCTCGCGCTGGTCGGGCTGGATGTTGATGATGAAGCGGTTCGGCGCATCGGCCGGCGTGGCCAGGCGCCAGGCCGACATCAGGTCGCCGCGCACCACCGTCAGCACCAGCAGCGCCATCAGGCCGAGCGACAGCGACACGATCTGCACCACGCTCGCGCCGGGACGGCGCTGCAGCGAGGTGATGGCGAAGCGCCAGCCCTGGTGCCGGAACAGGCCGCGCATGCGGCGCAGCAGCCGCAAGGCCAGCCAGCCGACCAGGGCGAACACGGCGAAACCGCCGAGGAAGCCGCCGGCGGCGAGCAGGGCCAGGTTGATGTCGCCCGACTGCCACAGCAGCAGGCCGACGAATACCACGGTGCCCAGGCCGTAGGTGGCCAGCGCGGCCGGACGCGGCGGCGCCTGCTCGCGCCGGATCACGCGGTTGTGCGGCACGTTGCGCAGCTGGAGCACCGGCGGCAGCGCGAAGCCGACCAGCAGCAGCATGCCGGTGGCGATGCCCTGCAGCGCCGGCAGGAGCGACACCGGCGGCAGCTCGGCCGGGATCAGGTTCTTCACCACTTCGAGCAGCACGAAGTGGGCGCCGAAGCCCACCAGCACGCCGATCACGCTCCCGGCCAGGCCGACCAGCGCGAATTCGACCAGGAACAGGATGCCGACCTCGTTCTGGGTCATGCCGAGGCAGCGCAGCATGGCGCAGGCGTCGAGGTGGCGCTGCATGAAGCGGCGCGCCGCCATCGCCACCGCGACCGCCGCCAGCATCGCCGACAAGAGGCTGACCAGCGACAGGAAGCGCTCGGCGCGGTCGACCGTGTTGCGCATCTCGGGACGGCCGTTTTCCAGGGTCTCGATGCGCACGCCCTTGACGTTGTCCGCGGCGATGCGCGCGCGCAGCCAGGCCTCGTAGTCCTGCACCGCGCGCGGGTCGTTGGCCGACGGACCGGCCACCTGCATGCGGTAGGTCACGCGCGCATAGCTGTCGACCAGGCCGGTGGCGGCCAGGTCCGACAGTGCGAACATCACGCGCGGCGCGAAGTTCGCGAACGAGGCGCCGCGGTCGGGTTCCGCCGCGATCAGGCGCGCGATCCTGAAGGTCTTGTCGCCGAGCTGGATGGTGCTGCCGACCCTGGCGCGCAGGGGCGGCAGCAGGTTGACGTCGACCCAGGCCGTGCCCGGCGCCGGCACGCCCTCGGCGACGTCGCCCAGGGCCTCGCTGGCGTCGTCGATGCTGGTGGTAACGCGCAGCTGGCCGCGCAGCGGATAGCCATTCGACACCGCCTTCACCGATGCCAGCAGGGCCTGCGAATCGTCGCCCTGCCCCGCCTGCGCCATGCTGGGGAAGGTGACGGTATCGGCCAGCAGCAGGCCGCGCCGGGCCGCTTCCTCGCGCCATTCGCGGCGCAACGGCTGGTCGGCGTTCACCAGCAGGTCGGCGCCGAGCAGCTGGCGCGCGTCGCGATTCAGGCCGCTCCTCATGCGGTCGACGAAGAAGCCGACCGCGGAAAGGGCCGAGACGGCGACGATCAGCGCCACCAGCAGGAAGCGCAGTTCGCCGGCGCGCCAGTCGCGCGCGGTCATCCGCAGGGATTGGATCAGCATCGGGTCCGGGTCCGTTGTCTAGGTGCTTGCGTTAGGGGAGCTGGTCGAAGAATGCCTCGACTTCGGCCAGGAAGGCGCGCTTCTGCTCCGGCTCCAGGAAGGCGGCCTCGAAGCTGTTGCGCGCCAGCGTGCGCGCATGGCCGGCGTCGAGCGGCAGCGCCTCGAAGGCGGCCAGGTAGTTCTGGTTGACGTAGCCGCCGAAATAGGCCGGATCGTCGGAATTGACGGTGACGGCCAGGCCGGCGTCGAGCAGGCGGCGCAGGCTGTGGCTGCCCATCACGTCGAACACGCGCAGCTTGATGTTCGACAGCGGGCAGACCGTCAGCGCCATGCGTTCGCGCGCCAGGCGTTCGACCAGCGCCGGGTCGTCCAGGCAGCGCACGCCGTGGTCGATGCGCTCTACCTTGAGCACGTCGAGCGCGCTCTCGATATAGGCCGGCGGACCTTCCTCGCCCGCATGCGCGACCAGGTGCAGGCCGAGGCCGCGGGCGCGCTCGAACACGCGCGCGAATTTTTCCGGCGGGTGGCCGACCTCGGACGAATCCAGGCCGACACCGATGAGCTTGTCGCGGAAGGGCAGCGACGCTTCCAGCGTGGCCAGGGCGTCTTCTTCGGAAAGATGGCGCAGGAAACACATGATCAGGGTGGCGCTGACCGGGCTGTCCTGGCAGGCGTGCCAGATTCCATCGATCACGGTCTTGAAAGGAACGCCGCGCGCCGTATGGGTCTGCGGGTCGAAGAAGATCTCGGCATGGCGCACATTGTCGGCGGCGGCGCGCTGCAGGTAGGCCGCGGTCATGTCGTAGAAATCCTGCTCGGTCAACAACACGCTTGCGCCTGCGTAATATATGTCGAGGAAAGACTGCAGGTCAGTGAAAGCGTACGCTTTACGCAACGCTTCTACCGATGGATATGGAATTGAGACCCCATTTCTTTGCGCCAGCTCAAAAATCAGCTCAGGCTCGAGCGAGCCTTCGATATGGATGTGCAATTCTGCCTTCGGCATCGCCTGCAACACATGGCGCAGCTGTTCATTCAGCATGGTTTCTCCGGTGATTCGGTTCATCAGGCAGCAGTGTAGCGCATGCGCACGGGGTGGCGTCCGCCATGCGGCAAGTGGCGCCGCAGAATGGAAAGCGCAGGATACGCGTGCGACACTGCTTAGCAAGTTGGTGCACCATCCACTGACCTTTTGGTAATAAAAGGTATCGGGCGCAAGCAGGCGTCGCGTCCGCACCGGCTTTGCTGTCACCGGCAAAGCGGTATGGCGAATTGTGCGGACCATCCCGCAAAAATTCTCATTTCCTTATTCGATTCAACGACTTGGCCTTGTGCGCACTGCTGCGCTTCAGCGTTTTGACTTCGAGAACTAATAGGCACATAATAAATTTCATACGCGTAAGAAGACGCTCTCTGCGGGCGCTAACAAAACCGGTGCAATCCGGATGAAAACAAGAACATCGTCCTGCGTCCTGTGTCAGGCCTGCTGACCTCCAGACGCTAACGGCGACCCCAAGAAGAACAGCGGGACCCTCGGGTACCGAAGCAGAACCGGGGCTTGGACGGCCGTCCTGATCGGCTGTCGGACAGTGATCAGTTGTTAGCACACTAGAGGACATTCACATGACCATTTTCGATAATTACGCAGCCCGCTATGAGCGTACCCGGGAAGAGGAATACTCCCTGGCCGAGTATCTGCAACTCTGCAAGAAAGATCCCCTGACATACGCCAGCGCTCCCGAGCGCATGCTGGCCGCCATCGGCGAACCCACCCTGGTCGATACCCGCCTCGACTCGCGCCTTTCGCGCATCTTCGCCAACAAGGTCATCAAGATTTATCCCGCATTCCGCGAGTTCTACGGCATGGAGGAAGTGATCGAACAGGTCGTTTCCTACTTCCGCCACGCGGCCCAGGGCCTGGAAGAACGCAAGCAGATCCTGTACCTGCTCGGTCCGGTCGGCGGCGGCAAATCCTCGATCGCCGAGAAGCTCAAGTCGCTGATGGAACAGGTGCCGTTCTATGCGATCAAGGGGTCGCCGGTGAACGAGTCGCCGCTCGGCCTGTTCAGCGAAGTGGAAGACGGCGCCATCCTCGAAGAGGACTACGGCATCCCGCGCCGCTACCTGCGCAACGTGCCGAGCCCGTGGGCGGTCAAGCGCCTGCACGACTTCGGCGGCGACATCAACAAGTTCCGCGTGGTGAAGCGCTACCCGTCGATCCTGAAGCAGATCGCGATCGCCAAGACCGAGCCGGGCGACGAGAACAACCAGGATATCTCTTCGCTGGTCGGCAAGGTCGACATCCGCAAGCTCGAGGACTATTCCCAGGACGATCCGGACGCCTACAGCTATTCCGGCGGCCTGTGCCTGGCCAACCAGGGCATGATGGAATTCGTCGAGATGTTCAAGGCGCCCATCAAGGTGCTGCACCCGCTGCTGACGGCCACGCAGGAAGGCAACTACAAGGGCACCGAAGGCTTCGGCGCGATTCCCTTCGACGGCATCGTGCTGGCGCACTCGAACGAATCCGAGTGGAAGACCTTCCGCAACAACCGCAACAACGAGGCCTTCCTCGACCGGATCTACATCGTCAAGGTGCCCTACTGCCTGCGCGTGTCGGACGAAATCAAGATCTACGACAAGCTGCTGCGCAATTCCTCGCTCGACAAGGCGCCCTGCGCTCCCGGCACGCTGCGCATGATGTCGCAGTTCGCCATCCTGTCGCGTCTCAAGGATCCGGAAAACTCCAGCGTGTATTCGAAGATGCTGGTGTACGACGGCGAGAACCTGAAGGACACCGACCCCAAGGCCAAGTCGCTGCACGAATACGTCGACTATGCCGGCGTGGACGAAGGCATGAACGGCCTGTCGACCCGCTTCGCCTTCAAGATCCTGTCGAAGGTCTTCAACTTCGACAATACCGAGGTGGCGGCCAACCCGGTGCACCTGCTGTACGTGCTCGAACAGCAGATCGAGCGCGAGCAGTTCCCGCCCGAGACCGAGCAGCGCTACCTGTCCTACATCAAGGAGCACCTGGCGCAGCGCTACGTCGACTTCATCGGCAAGGAGATCCAGACGGCCTACCTGGAAAGCTATTCGGAATACGGCCAGAACATCTTCGACCGCTACGTGACCTTTGCCGACTTCTGGATCCAGGACCAGGAATTCCGCGATCCGGACACCGGCGAAAGCTTCGACCGCGAGTCGCTGAACGCCGAACTCGAGAAGATCGAGAAACCGGCCGGCATCTCCAACCCGAAGGATTTCCGAAACGAAATCGTCAACTTCGCGCTGCGCGCCCGCGCAACGAACGGCGGCAAGAACCCCGCCTGGACCAGCTACGAGAAATTCCGCACCGTGATCGAGAAAAAAATGTTCTCGAACACCGAGGAACTCCTGCCGGTCATTTCGTTCAACGCCAAGGCCAGCACCGAAGACGCCACCAAGCACGCCGACTTCGTCGCCCGCATGGTCGAAAAAGGCTACACCCCGAAGCAGGTGCGCTTGCTGTGCGAATGGTACCTGCGCGTACGCAAATCTTCATGAAAGAAGATCTGTATTTCCGCGCTGTGCCAGCGTCAAAGGGGACGTGAGAAACCGTCGCGAGCGGAAGCGCAAGCGGCCGAGAAGCGCAGCCGTACACTGGTACGGCTGGTCCGCCATTGCGGGCATCGCAGGCAGCTTGCGCGACGCGCAGCAGGTTTATCACGCCCCCTACCAAAGCGGGGTAATATGGGGGGGTCCGGGATAGGAATATCCGGCCCACCGCGATTTTCAGCAGGAGGCCTGTTTTGACTTACCTCATCGACCGACGCTTGCAGGGCAAGAACAAGTCTGCGGTCAACCGCGAACGCTTCTTGCGCCGCTATAAGGCGCAAATCAAGGATGCGGTGGGCCGGGCGATCAAGGGTCGCTCGATCACCGACATCGAAAATGGCGAGAAGGTCTCGATTCCCGTCAAGGACGTGAACGAGCCGAAATTCGGGCACGCCCATGGCGGTGTCTGGGAGACCATTAACCCCGGAAATACCGAATACCAGAAAGGCGACCAGTTCAACCGTCCGCGCAGCGGTGGCGGAGGCGCCGGCCGCGGCAAGGCGGGTAATAGCGAACAGACCTCGGAAGACGATTTCATCTTCGAGCTCAGCCGCGAAGAATTCATGAATTACTTCTTCGAAGACCTCGAGCTGCCGAACATGGTCAAGACCCAGCTCACCCAGGTCGTCGAATTCAAGAACCAGCGCGCCGGCTACAATATTTCCGGCACACCGTCGAATATCCACGTGCTGCGCTCGCTGCGCGGCGCGCTAGGACGGCGCATCGCCGTCGGCGGCCCATCGCGCAAGACCCTTACCGCCCTGGAACATGAACTGCGCGAGCTGCGCGAGGAAGGCGTGGACGACGAGGATCCGCGCGTCATCGAGCTCAAGCACAAGATCCACCACCTGCACACGCGCCTGCTGGCGATCCCCTTCATCGACCCGATCGACCTGCGCTACAGCAACCGGGTCAAGATCCCCAAGCCCTCCACCGCGGCGGTGATGTTCTGCATCATGGACGTCTCCGGCTCGATGGACGAAAGCCGCAAGGATACGGCCAAGCGCTTCTTCATCCTGCTCTACATGTTCCTCAAGCGCATGTACGAGAAGATCGAAGTGGTCTTCATCCGCCACCACACGGCGGCGGCCGAGGTCGACGAGAACGAATTCTTCCATTCGCGCGAATCGGGCGGCACCGTGGTGTCGTCGGCGCTGCACCTCTTGAACAAGGTGGTGTCCGAGCGCTACAGCAATGGCGACTGGAACAGCTACGTCGCCCAGGCCTCGGACGGCGACAACTGGGACAACGATTCCGTGCTGTGCAAGCAGATCCTGAGCAACGCGATCATGCCCAAGGTTCAATACTATACCTACGTCGAGATCACCGACGGACCGCCCCAGAACCTCTGGGAGCAATATACCGAGGTAGCGGCCACGCACCAGAACTTCGCCATGCAGAAGATCGTGACGCCGTCCGACATCTATCCGGTATTCCGCGAACTGTTCAAGAAACAGCCAAAATAGACCTGCGATACGAGGCCCGCTCATGCCACGAGATCCCAAACACCCGCGCGCCCTCCCCGACCAGTCCGAATGGACCTTCGACCTGATCGAACAGGCGCACGATGAAATCGGCCGGGTCGCCAAGAAGTTCGGCCTGGACACCTACCCGAACCAGCTCGAGATCATCACCGCCGAGCAAATGATGGATGCCTATACCTCCGTCGGCATGCCGGTCTCTTACAACCACTGGTCGTTCGGCAAGCATTTCCTCAGTACGGAAAAAAGCTACCGGCGCGGCCAGATGGGCCTGGCCTACGAAATCGTCATCAATTCGAATCCCTGCATCGCCTACCTGATGGAGGAAAACAGCCTGACGATGCAGGCGCTGGTGATCGCCCACGCGGCTTATGGCCATAATTCCTTCTTCAAGGGGAATTACCTGTTCCGCACCTGGACCGATGCCGACGCCATCGTCGACTATATGGTCTTTGCCAAGAACTATATCGCCGAGTGCGAGCAGCGCCATGGCATCGATGCGGTCGAGGACTTGCTCGATTCCTGCCACGCGATCCAGAACTATGGCGTCGACCGCTACAAGCGGCCGGCCAAGCTGTCGGTGGCCCAGGAGGCGGCGCGCCTGAAGGACCGCGAGGAATACGCGCAGACCCAGGTCAACGAGTTGTGGCGCACCCTGCCGCGGCGCGAGGAACAGATCCGCGACCAGCCGCCGCCGCGTTTCCCGACTGAACCCGAGGAAAACCTGCTTTATTTCATCGAGAAGTACGCGCCCCTGCTCGAACCCTGGCAGCGCGAACTGGTGCGCATCACGCGCAAGATCTCCCAGTATTTCTATCCGCAGCGCCAGACCCAGGTCATGAACGAAGGCTGGGCCACCTTCTGGCACTACACCATCCTGCACGAACTATATAAAGAGGGGATCGTCGGCGACGGCTTCATGCTGGAGTTCCTGCAGAGCCATACCAATGTCGTCTACCAGCCGGCAGCCACCAGCCCCTACTACAGCGGCATCAATCCGTATGCGCTGGGTTTTGCCATGATGACCGATATCAAGCGCATCTGCGAAGAGCCGACCGACGAAGACCGCGCCTGGTTCCCGGACATTGCCGGCAGTGACTGGCTCAAGACACTCGATTTCGCGATGCGCAACTTCAAGGACGAGAGTTTCATTGCCCAGTACCTGTCGCCCAAGCTGATCCGCGAGTTCCACTTCTTTGCCGTGCTCGACGATGACCGCAGCGACAAGCTGACGATCTCGGCGATCCACGACGAAGCCGGCTACCGCTATGTGCGCCAGCAGCTGGCCGAGCAGTACAACCTCGGCAACCGCGAACCGAATATCCAGGTCTGGCAAGTCAATACGCGCGACGACCGTGCCCTCACGCTGCGCCATACGCAGTTCCAGCGCCGTCCACTGAACCAGCAGGCGCACGAGGTACTCAAGCACGTGGCGCGCCTGTGGGGCTTCGACGTGCGCCTGGAAACCGTCGACCCCTCCGGCCGGGTGGTCAGCAGCCTCGAATGCCGCCGCGAGAAACGCGCGCGCTATTGATACTTTTCGCCTGCGCCTCTCGGCGCAGGCACTTTCCCGCCTCATCCGTGTCCAACTAACGCCCCCAGGGATGTAGTCGGACTACGGGCTCTCCGCCGCAGCCAGCCATCCGGATCGTCCATATTTACAATGGAAGCCTTTGGGGCTTTTCTTGTATAGTCAAGTTCAACAGTACGCACAAGGCATTGAAAGTTGGATATAGTTAGCAGAAAGGCACGCGCCTTACAAAACCTTATTTGCCAGTATATAAAATGGGCATCGAAAATACGGCAAATGGAGTTTTGACCCTTATCTTCCACATATCATGAAAGGACTCGTACCGACGCATTCAAACTATGCTTTTGGCCCGTTTCGGCCCGCCTGCACCGATACCTTACCGATGACTTCCTTTGCTTGTTTTTACAGGCAGTTAGCGCCCCGTTGAAGGTACAAAAATGTATGTGCAAAAAAGAATTCGTAGGTATAATTCTTCGATGTCCCGGATGCGGCCCTAGGTTTCTGTCGTGTTTAGTGGGTTTAGTAGCAACAAAAAAGAGATGGTATTGGAGAAATATGGCATGAATTTTTCGCATGATAAGAAAGCCGGGAAGAATTTCACAGGCATCGCCATCGTCGTCCTGTTGCACGTTCTGATTGCATGGGCCGTCATCAATGGCCTGGGCACCCGGATCGTCAGCAAGGTGGCTGAAGCCGTGGAAACCAAACTGATTGAAGACGTGAAACCGCCGCCACCGCCGGATGTCCCGCCGCCGCCGCCGCCGCCGGAAATGAAGGCTCCCCCGCCGCCGTTCATCCCGCCGGTCGAGGTGCAGGTGCAGCAACCGCCGCCGCCGCAAAATACCATCGCAGCAGCGACCAGTACGCCGCCGCCGACCACCAGCCTGGCACCACCGGCGCCTCCGGCACCGACGGCTCCGGCAAAAGCACCGGCAGGCCCAGCCCGTACCGATGCAGTGGCCGACTTCAATACCTGCGCACGTCCGGAATATCCGAAATCGTCACTGCGTAACGAAGAAACCGGTACCACGACCCTTCAGTTCCTGATCGGTGTCAATGGTAACGTGATGGATTCCAAGCTCGCGAAGTCGAGTGGTTTCCGTGACCTGGACCGAGCCGCACAATCGGCTCTGAGCAAATGCCGATTCAAGCCGGGGACCGAGAACGGTCAGCCGAAAGAGGCGTGGACAGCGGTGCAGTACGTCTGGACGCTGGAATAAAACGAGACCGAACATCGTCTCACTTTTGTGATTTTCGTTGCTATTAGTTCAGCGAACTGTCTAATTTATATTTTTGGAGGAAGCATGTTTAAGAATACCCGTTTGTCCGCTATGCTGGCGGCAGTCCTGTTCTCGGTAACGGCGGCATCGGCCCTGGTCTCCGCACCGGCCTTCGCTGACGCTCCGGCAGGCGCAACCGCTCCTGCGGCAAGCGCACCGGCCGACGCCGCTGCACCGGCTCCGGCTGCAGACGCCGCAGCCGCTCCGGCTGAAGGCGCCGCTCCTGCTGCTCCTGCCGCTGCCGGTACCAAGGAAGAAGTCGCCAACCCGTACGGCTTCAGCGCCATGTGGCACGAAGGCGACTTCGTCAACAAGGGCACCATCATCATCCTGTCCCTGATGTCGATGGGTTCGTGGTACATCATCATCACCAAGCTGCTGGACCAGTCGAAAGTCATGCGCCAGTCGAAGGAAGCTTCCCAGAAATTCTGGAAAGCCCCGTCGATCGCTGCCGGCTCGGCACAACTGAAAGACGGCTCGCCGTTCCGCTTCATCGCTGAAACCGGCACCAAGGCAACCCAGCACCACGACGGCGCCCTGCTCGAGCAGATCGACCTGTCGACCTGGGTGACCATGCAGATCCAGCGTTCGGTCGACAAAGTCCAATCGCGTCTGCAAGATGGCCTGTCGTTCCTGGCAACCGTCGGTTCGACCTCGCCGTTCATCGGTCTGTTCGGTACCGTCTGGGGCATCTACAACGCACTGACCGCCATCGGCATGTCGGGTAACGCCTCGATCGACAAGGTCGCAGGTCCGGTGGGTGAAGCGCTGATCATGACCGCCTTCGGTCTGTTCGTCGCCGTTCCTGCAGTTCTGGGTTACAACTGGCTGGTCCGCCGCAACAAAGCAGCAATGGAAGACATCCGTTCGTTCAGCGCCGACGTTCACTCGGTCCTGATCTCGGGCGCCATGTCGACCTCGGAAGCTGCTCGCGCTGCGTCGGGCGCCAAGAAAGTGGGCTAAATCATGGGTATGAGTGTCGGCTCCGATTCCGGAGATGAAGATGCCGTAATGTCAGAGATCAACACGACGCCGCTCGTCGACATCATGTTGGTTCTCCTTATCATCTTCCTGATCACCAGCCCGGTGGTCCTGAAGCTGCAAAACGTCAAGCTGCCAGCCGAAACGAACCAGGTCACCAAGACCAAGCCGGAAGATATCAACATCACCGTCAATGCAGAAGGCGAGATGTATTGGAATCAGACCCATATTGCGAACACGGATCAACTGTTCAAGTTCTTCGCGGAGCAATCGGTCAAGGTGCCACAACCTGCAGTGAAAGTTCGCGGCGACCAGGCAACCCGCTACGAATCGATCGGCCGGGTGATCTATACGGCACAGCGTGCTGGGGTACAGAAGGTCGGTTTCGTTATCGAACCGCCGGACAAGGGCTGATAACCCTTCCGGGTTAAGCAGCTTCGGGTAGGTGGCGCAGGCCGACAGGCCTGCACCACCTGCCCTGTCCCCAACATTTGAAAGGAAACACGATGGGTATGAACGTAGGTTCAGGCTCCGCAAAGGCAGCCGATCCGGAACCGATGATGGAAATGAACATGACGCCGTTGATCGACGTCCTGCTCGTTCTGATCATCATGCTGATCATTACGATTCCGAGGCAAAACCACTCGGTCAACTTGAATATGCCGGTGGGCACTCCGCCACCGCAGACCGAGAAGCCGCAAGTGGTGACGATCGACGTGGACTTCGACGGTACCATCCTCTGGGATGGTCAGGCGATCCCGGACCGTCCGACTCTGGAAGCCAAGATGAACAGCATCGCTGCGATGCCGAACCAGCCGGAAGTGCACCTGCGTCCGAACAAGCTGGTCGAGTACAAAGTGGTCGCCGGCGTCATGGCGACGGCGCAGCGCCTGGGCGTTACCAAGATCGGTATGGTCGGTAACGAACAGTTCCAGTAATTCGCTTTGGCTATAATGAACACGGCAGGGTTTCCCTGCCGTGTCTATTTTGAAGAAAGATATTCGCTAATGTCCAAGTTCCGCCTCGCACACTTCGGCCTCGCACTGGCCGCACTCGGATTCACCGCCGCCGCTCCCGTGGTTGGCCTGGCACCGGTCTACGCTGCCGAAACCCTCCGCGCCGAAATCGGTAAACCGCTGCAACAAGCCCAGCAGCAAATGAAAGCTGGCAAGAACAAGGAAGCCCTGGCGACCCTGCGTCAACTCGACAGCGTCGGCGGCAAGTCCGAAAACGAAAAATACCTGATCGAGCGCACCCGCGCGGGCGCGGCCTCGTCGGCAGGCGACTATGACCAGGCCGCCAAGTCCTTCGAATACCTGATCGGTTCCGGCAAGCTGTCGGCTTCCGAAAAAGGCCAGTTCCAGGAAGGCCTGATCGGCATCTACATGCGTGGTGGCGACCTGAACAAGGCCAACGCCGCGATCGAACGCGCGCTGAAGGAAAAGAACGATCCGAAGCTGCGCGCCTACCTGATGCAGAACTATTACAAGCAGGGTAATGTCGCCGCGCTGGAAAACGAACTGCGCAACGCCGAGAAGAACGGCCGCCTGTCGGAAGACGAACTGGGCATGCTGGCCAACATCCAGCTCAAGAAGAACGACAAGGTCGGCTACGTCAACACGATCGAGAAGCTGGCCGCCAACTATCCGAAGGCCCAGTACTGGACCGACCTGCTGAACCGCGTGCAGGGCAAGCCTGGCTTCGCCGGCCGCCTGCAAGTGGACGTGTATCGCCTGAAGCTGGCCAACAACCTGCTGAAGAAGCCGAGCGAATTCATGGAAATGGCCCAGCTGGTCCTGCAGGCCAAGGCACCGGCCGAAGCCGTCAAGGTCATCGACAAGGGCTACAAGGCAGGCGCGCTGGGCACCGGCGCGGAAGCCGAACGCCACAAGCGCCTGAAGGACCTGGCCGACAAGAACCTGAGCGAGCAGACCACGAGCGCCGCCACCACCGAAGCCGAACTGACCAAGCTGAACGACAACGACGGCCTGGTCGCACTGGGCTATGCGCTGGTGCAGGCTGGCCAGGCCGACAAGGGCCTGAAGCTGATGGAAACCGCGTCGAAGGCATCGAACCTGAAGTATCCGGAAGATGCCAAGCTGCGCCTGGGCGAAGCCTATGCGGTCGCCGGCAAGAAGCAGCAAGCCATCAACACGTTCAAGGGCGTGAGCGGCAAGGACGGCACCGCCGACCTGGCGCGCTACTTCATCATGGCCATCAACCGCCCGGCGACCTGATCGTCATAAGCGGACTTGGCTGCATCAAGACTCCCCGCCTCGGCGGGGAGTTTTTTTTGCGCCGCCAGGAGAGCGGGCGCGAAGCGCCTGCCCTGCCGCGCAGGCAGCCATCCCGGTTTCCAGAGACCGCCCTTGTTGCCTTTCCAGTCATTGCGCTGTGCAACATGTCCTTTGCCGTATAATCTGGTATTTCGCCAGACGCACGAATCAACGAATGAAGGTATTTCGCGGACTTCCCAACGACCGGGCGCGCGCCCCATGCGCACTCACGATCGGCAACTTCGACGGTGTCCATCGCGGCCACCAGGCGCTGTTGGCCCACGTGACCGCGGCGGCGCGCCGCCTCGGGCTGGAATCGGCCGTGATGACGTTCGAACCGCATCCACGCGAATACTTTGCCCAGCGCAGCGGTGACCTGACGAAGGCGCCGGCGCGCATCGCCAACCTGCGCGACAAGCTCGAATCGCTGGAAAACGCCGGCGTCGACCGCGTCATCGTCGAACACTTCAACGCCCACTTCGCGTCCATGTCGCCGGAAGCATTCACCGAGCGCGTGCTGGTCGAAGGCCTGCACGTGAAATGGCTGATGGTGGGCGACGATTTCTGCTATGGCGCCCGGCGCGCCGGCAACGTCGCGCTGCTGGCCGAGGCCGGCAAGAAGCACGGCTTCGAAGTCCACAGCCTGCCGGCGGTGCTGCACGAATCGACCCGCATCTCGTCCTCGGCCGTGCGCGCCGCGCTGGCCGCCGCCGATTTCGACGCCACCCGCGCCCTGCTCGGCCATCCCTATGCGATGTCCGGCCACGTGATCCACGGCGCCAAGCTGGGCCGCACGCTGGGTTTCCCGACCCTGAACCTGCGCGTCGTGCACCGCCCTGCCCTGGCGGGCATCTTCGTGGTGCAGGTCCATGGCCTGGCCGAGCATCCGCTGCCGGCCGTCGCCAGCCTGGGCGTGCGTCCGACCGTCGAGGATGCCGGACGTATGCTGCTTGAAGTCCATATCTTCGACTGGAATCAAGCCTGCTACGGCAAGCTGGTGCGCGTCGAATTCCTGCACAAGCTGCGCGACGAAGAAAAATACGTCGACCTGCCCACCCTCACCGCCGCCATCGAGGGCGACGCCCGGCAAGCCCGCGCCTGGTTCGCGCGCCGCGACGGCGCCACCACCGCCACCGACCGAATTTGAACGTGACCGTCCGGGCCGCTTTTCAGCGATGCCCCCGCCTCCGTCACGAACAACGCAGTCCACCTTAGAAAAACCACTATGTCCGATACCACACCAGGCCAGCAGGGCCAACAGCAAGGCCAGAAACAAGGCAAGCAGGGCGCCCAGAAGCCCGACAGCAAATACCCGGTCAACATGACCGACACCCCCTTCCCGATGCGCGGCGACCTCGCCAAGCGCGAGCCGGGCTGGGTCAAGCAGTGGCAAGACAAGAAGATCTACCAGCGCATCCGCAAGGCCGCCGCCGGCCGTCCGAAATTCGTGCTGCACGACGGTCCTCCGTATGCCAACGGCGACATCCACCTCGGCCACGCCGTCAACAAGATCCTGAAAGACATGGTGATCAAGTCGCGCACGATGGCCGGCTTCGACGCGCCCTATGTGCCGGGCTGGGATTGCCACGGCATGCCGATCGAGATCCAGATCGAAAAACAGTTCGGCAAGAACCTGCCGACCGCCGAAGTGCTGCAAAAGGCGCGCGCCTATGCGCTCGAACAGATCGACCGCCAGCGTACCGGCTTCATCCGCCTGGGCGTGCTGGGCGAATGGGACAACCCTTACATGACCATGGCCTTCGGTAACGAAGCCGACGAGCTGCGCGCCCTCGGCAAGCTGCTCGATAAAGGTTATGTCTACCGCGGCCTGAAGCCCGTGAACTGGTGCTTCGACTGCGGCTCGGCGCTGGCCGAGGCGGAAGTGGAATACCAGGACAAGCGCGACCCGGCGATCGACGTCGGCTTCCCCTTCGCGGAACCGGAAAAACTGGCCGCCGCCTTCGGCCTGCCGCAACTGCCGCAAGGCGATGGCTTCATCGTGATCTGGACCACCACCCCGTGGACCATCCCGTCGAACCAGGCGCTGAACGTGCACCCGGAAGTCGAGTACGCGCTGGTCGAGACCCAGCGCCAGGACAAGCCGCTGCTGCTGCTGGTTGCGAAAGACCTGGCCGAGAACGTCCTGCAGCGCTACAAGCTGGAAGGCGAGATCGTCGCCACCACCACCGGCGCCAGGCTCGAAGGTATCCGCTTCAAGCACCCGCTGCACGCGGCCGACGCCTTCTACGACCGCACGTCGCCGGTCTACCTGGCCGACTACGTCACCACCGACAGCGGCACCGGCGTGGTCCACTCCGCGCCCGCCTACGGCCTGGAAGACTTCGTGTCGTGCAAGGAGCACGGCATGCAGGACGACGATATCCTGAAACCCGTGATGGGCGACGGCCGCTTCGTCTCGACCCTGCCGCTGTTCGGCGGCCTGACCATCTGGGAGGCGAGCAAGCCGATCTGCGCCGCGCTGACCGATGCCGGCGCCCTGTTCGAACTCAAGATGTTCGACCACAGCTATATGCACTGCTGGCGCCACAAGACCCCGATCGTCTACCGCGCCACCAGCCAGTGGTTCGCCGGCATGGACCTCACGCCCAAGGACGGCGGCCCGACCCTGCGCGACACCGCGCTGGCCGGCATCGCCGAGACCAAGTTCTTCCCGGACTGGGGCCAGGCGCGCCTGCACGGCATGATCGCCAACCGTCCGGACTGGACCCTGTCGCGCCAGCGCCAGTGGGGCGTGCCGATGGCTTTCTTCATCCACAAGGAAACCGGCGCGCTGCACCCGCGCACCCCGGAACTGCTGGAGCAGGTGGCCAAGCTGTTCGAAGCCGAGGGCATCGACGCCTGGCACAAGCTGGATGCGCGCGAACTGCTCGGCGACGACGCCGACACCTATGAAAAGAACCGCGACACCCTGGACGTGTGGTTCGACTCCGGCACCACCCACCAGACCGTGCTGCGCGGCTCGCACAAGGAACAATCGGCCTTCCCGGCCGACCTCTACCTGGAAGGGTCGGACCAGCACCGCGGCTGGTTCCACTCGTCCCTGCTGACCTCCTCGATGCTGAACGGCCGCCCGCCCTACAAGGCGCTGCTGACCCACGGCTTCACCGTCGACGAGAACGGCAAGAAGATGTCCAAGTCGCTCGGCAACACGATGGCGCCGCAAAAGATCTCGGACACCCTCGGCGCCGACATCCTGCGCCTGTGGGTGGCCTCGACCGACTACACCGGCGAGCTGTCGATCGGCGAAGAGATCCTGAAGCGCGTGACCGAAGCCTACCGCCGCATCCGCAACACCCTGCGCTTCCTGCTGGCGAACACCTCGGACTTCGACCCGGCCGTCAACGCCGTGCCGGTGGCGCAGATGTTCGAGATCGACCGCTATGCGATGGCCGAGACCGCGCGCCTGCAGGCGGACATCGCCGCCCACTTCGAGCGCTACGAGTTCCACCCGGTGGTCGGCCGCCTGCAGAACTTCTGCTCGGAAGACCTGGGCGGCTTCTACCTCGACATCCTGAAGGACCGCCTGTACACCACCGGCGTCGATTCGCTCGCGCGCCGCTCGGCCCAGACCGCGCTGTGGCACATCGCGCACAGCCTGCTGCGCGTGATGGCGCCGATCCTGTCCTTCACCGCCGAGGAAGCTTGGGGCCTGTTCGCCGGCCAGCAAGCCTTCGCCGACAGCGACGAGACCATCTTCACCCAGACCCAGTGGGCCTTCCCCGAGATCGCCGACCGTGAAGCACTGCTGCAGAAGTACGCCCTGCTGCGCGCCGTGCGCACCGACGTCACCAAGCAGCTCGAAGAGGTGCGCGCATCGGGCGCCATCGGCTCCTCGCTGCAGGCCGAACTGGCGCTCAAGGCCGCGGGCGAGAAATACGCCGCCCTGGCCAGCCTGGACGACGACCTGCGCTTCGTCTTCATCACCTCGCAGGCCAGCGTGGCCGAGGTGGCGGACGCCGAGCAGGAAAGCGTCGCGGTGACGCCGTCGGAAGCGGCCAAGTGCGAGCGCTGCTGGCACTACCGCCGCGACGTCGGCCATGACCATGCCCATCCGGGCCTGTGCGGCCGCTGCACCAGCAATTTGTTCGGCAACGGAGAACCGCGCCGCTTCGCGTAAGCGCCGCGCTCATCGACGTTATCGCGCACGGCACCGGAGCGATCCGGCGCCGTGCGCTTCCTACCATTACCCTGATCGTCATGGCCACCAAAAAGAAACCGTCGCTGTCCGCCGTCGCTTCCCGTCCCAGCCTGCTGCCCTGGCTGGGCATCGCCTTCATCGTGATCCTGCTCGACCAGATCAGCAAGATCATGATCGTGCGCACCTTCGTGCATGGCGAGGAAAAGCCGATCACCGGCTTCTTCAACCTGGTGCTCGCGTATAACCCGGGCGCCGCGTTCAGCTTCCTGTCCAACCAGGGCGGCTGGCAGCGCTACTTCTTCACCGCCATCGCCGTGGTGGCGGTCGGCTTCATCCTGTACCTGCTGCGCAAGCACGCCGGCCAGCGCGTGTTCTGCTGGGCCCTGGCCCTGATCATGGGCGGCGCCCTGGGCAACCTGATCGACCGCCTGGCGCATGGCCACGTGATCGACTTCCTGGATTTCTACCTGTCCGGCGTGGGCCACTTCCCGGCGTTTAACATCGCCGATACCGCCATCACGATCGGCGCGATCCTGTTCATCGTCGACGAACTGCGGCGCGTGAACAAGAAGTAAGCAAGACGTGAGCAAGAAGTGAGCAAGTACTAACGAACACGGAGGCATCGTATGAGCATGGACCTCAAGGGCAAGAAGCTGGTCCTCGGCCTGTCCGGCGGCGTGGCCTGCTACAAGGCCGCGGAGCTGTGCCGCGCCCTGGCCAAGGAAGGCGCCAGCGTGCAGGTCGTGATGACCGAAGCGGCCACCCACTTCATCGGCACGGTGACGATGCAGGCGCTGTCCGGCCGCACCGTCTATACCGACCAGTGGGACGGCCGCGTCCCCAACAACATGGCGCACATCGACCTGACGCGCGACGCCGATGCGATCCTCATCGCGCCCTGCTCGGCCGATTTCCTGTTCAAGCTGGCCCACGGCGCCACCGACGACCTGCTGTCGACGCTGTGCCTGGCGCGCCCGAACCATGTGCCGCTGCTGGTGGCGCCGGCGATGAACGTCGAGATGTGGGACAAGCCCCCTACGCAACGCAACGTCGCCCGGCTGCGCGAGGACGGCGTCTGGATCCTGGGTCCGGCCGCCGGCTCCCAGGCCTGCGGCGAGACCGGCATGGGCCGCATGCTCGAGCCGCACGAGGTGCTGGAAGAGCTGGTGGCGGCGTTCCAGCCCAAGGTCCTGGCGGGCAAGCGCGTATTGATCACTGCCGGCCCGACCTACGAGGCGATCGACCCGGTGCGCGGCATCACCAATCTGTCGTCCGGCAAGATGGGCTATGCGGTGGCGCGCGCCGCGCGCGAAGCCGGCGCCGAGGTGACCCTGGTCTCCGGCCCGACCGCGCTCGACACTCCGCACGGCGTGCGCCGCATCGACGTCACCAGCGCCGCGCAGATGCTCGACGCCGTGATGGCCGCGGCGCCGGGCCAGCACGTCTTCATCGGCGTGGCGGCGGTGGCCGACTGGCGCGTCGAAAACGCCAGCGCCAGCAAGATCAAGAAGGATGGCGCAGGCGCCGCGCCCGAACTGAAGTTCGCCCAGAACCCGGACATCCTGGCGACCGTCGCCGGCACCACGACCCTCAGCGGCTGGCCGTATTGCGTGGGCTTCGCCGCCGAATCGGACAACCTGATCGAATACGGTGCCGTCAAGCGCGAGAAAAAAGGCATTCCTCTGCTCGTGGGCAATATCGGCCCGCACACCTTCGGACAGGATGAGAATACGATCGTGCTGTTCGACGAAAGCGGCCACACCGTACTGCCGCAGGCGCCCAAGCTGGAACTGGCGCGCCAGCTGGTATCCGAAATCGCCAAGCGTCTCGAAAAACGCTCGCTGCTGGCCTGAATCGCCCTGAATCAAGCACCATATCAAGCATGAAAAACATCGACCTGAAAATCCTCGACCCGCGCATGAAGGACTTCCTGCCGGCCTACGCCACCGCCGGCAGCGCCGGCCTCGACCTGCGCGCCTGCGTCGACGCGCCCTTGAGCATCGAGCCGGGCCAGACCGTGCTGGTGCCCACCGGGCTGGCGATCCACATCGGCGACCCCGGCTATGCGGCGATGATCCTGCCGCGAAGCGGACTCGGCCATAAGAACGGCATTGTCCTTGGGAATCTGGTAGGCTTGATCGACTCCGATTACCAGGGCCAGCTCATGGTCTCGACCTGGAATCGCGGCCAGTCCGCCTTCACCTTGCAGCCGATGGACCGCCTGGCGCAGCTGATCGTGGTACCCGTCATGCAGGTGGGTTTCAACGTCGTGGAGGATTTCGCAACGAGCGACCGGGGCGCAGGGGGTTTCGGCAGCACCGGCAAACAATAAAGAGGAGCACATGACCTTGTCCCGTCATCGTATTGGTTCGGCATCCGCCATCGTCGCAGCACTGCTGCTGTCCGCCTGCGCCACGCAGGGTCCACGTGCGCCGTCGTCCGGCGCTCCGGGCGTGGTCGAACGCCCGGCCGAATCGGCAGGCCTGAGCCCGCAGATGGCCGCCGCCGCCGACACCCTGACGAAGATGGCGGCCCAGCAGGACCGCCTGTACAAGGTCGCCGCTCCCCTGCTGATCCAGAACGCCGAACTGTGCAAGGGCCAGGCGCGCAACCTGCTCGGCTTCACCGCCAAGAACCGCTGGTCCTATCCGGGCGAATACAACGAGGCCGCCCACGTCGCCTTCGGCATGGACGAACGCCTGCAGGTGACCAGCGTACTGGCCGGCAGCGGCGCCGCGCGCGCCGGCCTGCAGAACGGCGACGTGCTGCTGGCGGCCGCCGGCAAGCCCCTGCCGACCGGGAAGAACGCGCTGGGCGAAGCCGGCGGCATCTTCGGCAAGATCATCGCCACCCAGGCCAGCCTGCCGATGACGATCGAGCGGCGCGAGCGCGAACGCCAGCTGACGCTCCCGGTCACGCGCGCCTGCGCCTTCGCGATCGAGCTGGGCAACGCCGACAACGTCAACGCCTACGCCGACGGCAACCGCGTGCTGGTCACCCGCGGCATGCTGCAGTTCGCGCGCGACGACGAGGAACTGGCCTTCGTGCTGGCGCGCACGATGGCGCACAATATGCTGAACCACCCGGTCACCCAGCGCAACCAGGCCACCATCGGCAGCATCATCGACAACCTGCGCAGCATCGCGCCGGACACCTCGCTCCTGATCGGCAGCGGCGGCATCAAGGCGATGCCTGCCGAATCCGACGCCGCCGCCGACCGCCTCGGCATCTACCTGGCCGCCCGCGCCGGCTACGACACCGCCGACGCCCCCGCCTTCTGGAAGCGCCTGGCCGACACCCACCCGGCCACGGTCCTGAACGGCTTCAGCGCCAACCACCCGGCGCTGGCGCAGCGCCTGGCGGCGATCGAGAAGGCGAATGCCGAGGTCAAGGCCAGGAAATCGGGCAAGAAGCCACTGCTTCCTTAAATAGGCCACGTCGCCCCTGCAGGCAGGGGCCCAAGTGAATATGCCACGTCGCCCCCGCGAAGGCAGGGATCCAAGTTAATACGCTACGTCGCCCCTGCGAAGGCAGGGGCGACGGTATTTCGGGGACCGCATTAGCATCAGGCGTGCATTTTTTGTATCATGAGCGATTCCCGCTCGCGACCGCCCCATGAACACCGCCAATCTGCTGCGCCTCGTTTCGCTTGCCGCCATCTGGGGCGGCTCCTTCCTGTTCATGCGCATTGCCGCGCCGGTGCTCGGGCCGGCGGTGCTGATCGAATTCCGCGTGCTGCTGGCGGCGCTGTTCCTGGCCGCGGTCGGCCTGTTCCTCAAAAAACGCCTCGACCTGCGCAGCCACTGGAAGCATTACTTCATCCTCGGCTTCTTCAACTCGGCCCTGCCCTTCCTGCTGTTCGCCTTCGCCGCGCGCACGCTGTCGGCCTCGGTGCTGTCGGTGCTGAACGCCACCGCGCCGATGTGGAGCGCGCTGCTCGGCGCGGCCTGGATGCGCCAGGCGGTACCGGGGCGCACCGTGCTCGGGCTGGTGCTGGGCACCGTGGGCGTGGCGCTGCTGGTCGGCTTCGACCACGTCGCCAGCCGTCCCGGCGCTGGCGTCGCGGTCGGCGCGGCCCTGCTGGCGGCGCTGAGCTACGGCGTCGCCAGCCTCTACGCGCGCTCG
>Ga0265780_10002063_pt1 | contig 27809 bp, 30 predicted proteins | sample P1T30metagenome_FD_192432 | JGI IMG/M metagenome (GOLD analysis project Ga0265780, IMG submission 192432) | Plant litter microbial communities from East Loma Ridge, Irvine, California - P1 T30 | ecosystem: Environmental > Terrestrial > Plant litter > Unclassified | place: USA: California...
TAACGAACACCAATTAAATTAAATGTAAAAACCATTGGTGAATATGCCGGAAGATTTGTTCTAGGTGTATCAAAATATCCTAATCCAGAAGGAATAAACATCACACCAACACCATGATCTGCAAAAATCACATTACCTGGATTTTCTGGGTTTTCTGTTGCTGTACCTGTTTTAAATTTTTGCATGATTTTTCTCCACCCAGCAACAAGGGTTTCTTGTCTAAGCCAAATTGGGTTTGCATTGTAATCAAATTGAACGTCGCTTAAATTTGACCCTCTATATGAAATAAAAGTAGAATCTACCTGAGAAGGAGCGTCACCACTTCCCTCTCTAAGTTTAATATAATAAACTTTATACTCCACAGGATCATCAATTAATTCTCCAACATAAGGATTAGCGTCAGTATAGAATCTTTGATCATTTTTAATCATCTCAAATTGTAGCGGATACTGAGTTTGATCCCAAATTGAAGTCTGAGAACCGCCCGTAGGAATCGCATTAACTGAAGGAATTGGGTTTCCGTGGGTATCAGTTGTAACGGTCAGATAGTGCGAATGTAGATAGTCTTCAATCGAAACTAAATCTGCCGCATATTGCGTAGCACGATCTCTTGGAGGCGCAACATAAACGCTGTCATCATCCTTTTTACACGAGAAAAGCGACGCACTCGCAACAATTGTTAGTAAAAGAAACTTAATTCTGTTCATTATTCATAGATTTTAGAGGCGCAAGATACAATTTTGATTTATTTTTGTAAACTAATTAACGTAGATTTTCAGATTTAGTATGAGAGTAGACAAATACTTATGGTGCGTTCGCTATTACAAGACAAGAAATATGGTTACCGAAGCTTGCAAGAAAAATCATGTTACAGTAAATGGTCAAGTTGCAAAGCCTTCAAAAGAAGTTTTTGCAACCGATAAAATCACTTTTCGGAAAGACCAGATTACTTATAAAATCACGGTACTAGATATCCCAGACAATCGTGTGGGCGCCAAACTAGTTGATATTTATAGAAAAGATGATACGCCTGCAGAAAGCTTTGAACATTTAGAATTATTAAAACTTTCAAAAGAACATTATAGAAAACACGGTGAAGGTCGCCCAACGAAAAAAGACCGTCGTGATTTGGATGAATTTGGTTCTGATTTTAATGAGGAAGAAGATTCCGAATAAATTCCTATAAAATAAAACAGTTTTTTATCTTTGAGAAAAATTAGCACAATGAGCAAAAATATCATTCTTAACAATCAAGAAATAGCCCACAAAACTAAGCGAATCGCTTACCAAATCTATGAAACTTTTGTAGAGGAAGAAGAAGTGGTCATCGCCGGAATTTCCAAAAGCGGTTATGTTTTTGCCGAAAAAATTGCTCAAGAACTGACTGCTATTTCAGAATTAAAAGTGTCTTTGTGCGAAGTTCATATCGATAAAAACAATCCAGCTAACGAAATCACGACTTCTTTGGACAAAAACGAATATGAAAACAAAGGACTGGTTTTAGTCGATGATGTTTTAAACTCTGGAACTGTTTTGGCCTACGGAATTCGTTTTTTTCTAGACGTGCCGCTAAAGAAATTCAAGACAGCGGTTTTGGTAGATAGAAATCACAAAAAATATCCGGTAAAGGCTGATTTTAAAGGAATTTCCTTGTCAACTTCACTTCAAGAACACGTGCAAGTGGTTTTCGAAAAAGACAACAATCACGCTTATTTAAGCTAATTTTTTTAAAATATCTTTCACAACATCTTCTATTGATTTTTCGTCAATTGCAACCTTGTGTGTCGCCTGGTTGTAGTAAAAACTGCGATCAAATAAATGCTTCGCGATATATTCTTTCATCTCGTCTTCGCTTTGGTCAGCAATCAACGGACGATTTTCTTTGGTGGAAACTAATCTTTCATAAAGCGTTTCAATGGAACCTTTCAGATAAAACGAAGCAATTCCATCGCCGTTCAGCATTTCGTGGTTATTTGCGTAGCAAGGTGTTCCTCCTCCCAAACTGATGATTGAACTTTCATCGGAAGCAATCAATTCTTTAAAAATTTCGTGTTCTAATTTCCTAAAATAGACTTCGCCTTTGGTTTCAAAAATAGATTTTATCGACAAATTTGTTCTGTCTTCAATAATTTTATCCAAATCAAAAAGCTGCATTTGCGTTTTTTCAGCCAACGATTTTGCTATTGTTGACTTTCCGGAACCCATATATCCTAATAAAATAATTTTTGCCATTGAAATAAATCCTTATAAATTAAGGCGTTAAGAGATAATTTAAAAAAAAGACAAATTTAAAGCAATTTTACTTGGAAAAATAAATAATAACGCCTTATATTTGCACCCGCATTCAAGGAAATAAAATGACTCGATAGCTCAGTCGGTAGAGCACATCACTTTTAATGATGGGGTCCTGGGTTCGAGCCCCAGTCGGGTCACAAATGACCAGTCATTTTAAAACATTTTCTTGAAAGCAATGACTCGATAGCTCAGTCGGTAGAGCACATCACTTTTAATGATGGGGTCCTGGGTTCGAGCCCCAGTCGGGTCACAAAAAGAAAGTTATTTGCCTTGGTAAATAACTTTTTTTGATTTAAGGCCACGTGGAGAAACGGTAGACTTGCCATCTTGAGGGGGTGGTGCTCGAAAGGGCGTGTGGGTTCAAATCCCACCGTGGTCACGAATGATTTTTTTAAAATCAAAAAAGCGCTAAGTTTACTTAAACGCTTTTTTTTTTTGAAAAATTCTCAAAGCTGAGCTTTGTGGGAAAGGCGGAGCCAATACCACCGTGGTCATCGCTTAAAAATGCAAATAACTATTTCTTAGATTTTTTGCGTTTTTTTTAGCCTGTATGTTATACATTTCTACACACCTTTCGCTTTATTACTTCGTTGAGATACAAAAATTGAATATTTAATTAAAGAGATTTCCGTTAACTCGCTATTTTTAAAATCTCTGTTCAAAATAACAAGTAACTTAAACAAACACAGATTTGAGAAAGTTTTTAAATAAAATTCGCTATTTTTGTTTAGGAAATTTACAAAAACAATGAACAGTATTAAGAGCGTATTCAGTATTAAAGACCTGGAAAATCTTTCAGGAGTAAAAGCCCACACCATAAGAATCTGGGAAAAGCGGTACAATATCCTTGAACCAATGCGAACAGATACAAATATCAGGCTTTATGATATTGAAAACTTGCAACGGCTTTTAAACATTACCCTGCTTCACAGTCATGGTTATAAAATTTCCAAAATATCAACGTTTCCTCCTGAAAAAATTCCAAAGTTAGTCAAAGATATAATTTCTGAAAAAAGTGCTAAAAATCATGCATTAAATGCTTTTAAGGTAGCCATGATGAACTTTGACCAGACGTTGTTCTTAAATACATACCACGAATTACTTTCAGAAAAATCATTTAGCGTTGTTTTCAACGAAGTTTTTATTCCGCTGTTGAATGAAATTGGTTTGCTCTGGCAAATTGGAACAATTACCCCAGCACACGAACATTTTATTACATATCTAATTCGCCAAAAATTACTGAGTAACATTGAGGCGTTGCAACTTCTGGAACCCACAAACAACGACAAGGTTTTCGTATTGTATTTACCATATAATGAAATTCACGAATTGGCATTGATTTACCTCAACTTTGAAATTTTATCAAAGGGATATAAGTCCATTTATTTGGGACAATCAATTCCAATCGAAAATTTAAAGGACTTTTCTGCCTACTTCGACAAAACTGTTTTTGTAACCTATTGGTCCGTTTATCCAGAGATGGACCAAGTAAATTCTTATGTCCAAAAATTCCAAAAAGAAATTGTAGCCAATTCTGAATCTGAAGTTTGGATCTTAGGAAAGATGGCGAATCATATCGACAAAAAAAACCTCAACAAAACAACCTCGGTTTTCTTAAACCTTCAAGACTTAATAAACAAACTCTAATTCTTTCTTAAAATCATTATTCTGTTTATCTTTTTGCTATATTTGTTAAACAGATGAATAAAGATATAAAAATAATAGGTTCGGGATTCTCAGCATTAGCGGCGTCATGCTACTTAGCGAAACAAGGACACACCGTGACAATCTACGAAAAGAACAGTACAATTGGCGGAAGAGCACGCCAACTAAAGCGTGATGGTTTCACTTTTGACATTGGCCCAACATGGTATTGGATGCCCGATGTTTTTGAAAGATTCTTTGCCGATTTTGGTAAGAAACCTTCTGATTATTATGAATTGACTAAGCTTTCCCCTGCATATCAAGTTTACTTTGGAGTCGATGAATTTGTGACTATTTCAGATAACTTGGAAGAAATTGCAACCACCTTCGAAAGCATCGAAAAAGGAAGTTCTGTTGCCTTAAAAAAATTCATGACCGATGCTAAAAGCAATTATGACATTGCCATAAAAGATTTGGTTTACAGACCCGGAGTTTCTCCTTTGGAACTAATTACTTTGGAAACTGCTAAAAAAGTCAGCCAGTTTTTTGGAACTATTTCAAAAGATGTTAGGGCCAAGTTTAAAAATAAAAAACTCGTTCAAATATTAGAATTTCCTGTTTTATTTCTTGGTGCAAAACCTTCTGACACACCATCTTTTTATAGTTTCATGAACTACGCCGATTTTGGCATGGGCACGTGGCATCCAAAAAACGGAATGTATTCTGTGATTTTAGCATTAGAAAAACTAGCAAAAGAGCTTGATGTTGAAATCAATACCAATGCGAACGTTGAAAAAATTATAACGATTGACGGTAAGGCAGACGCCATTTTGGTCAATGGACAAGAAATAAAAGCTGACGTAATTTTAAGTGGCGCCGATTATCACCACACCGAAACCTTGCTTGATAAACAAGATCGTGCCTATTCTGAAAAATATTGGGAAAGTAAAACTTTTGCACCCTCTTCGCTCCTGTTTTATGTGGGTTTTGATAAAAAAATAGAAAATGTAGAACATCATTCATTGTTTTTTGATGTGGATTTTGACATTCACGCCGAAGCAATTTATGATAATCCAAAGTGGCCTGACGAACCATTATTTTATGCCAGCTTTCCTTCAAAAACCGATTTAAATGCTGCCCCAGAAGGAAAAGAAGCAGGAATATTTTTGATACCAATTGCCCCAGGAATTGAGGATACTGAGGAGCTCAGAGCGCTTTATTTTGAAAAGATAATGACTCGCTTTGAAAAATTGACACAGCAAAATTTAAAAAATAATGTTATATTTAAAGAATCATTTTGCGTAAAAGATTTCAAAAATGATTATAATTCCTATAAAGGAAATGCCTATGGAATGGCTAATACGCTCTTGCAAACAGCATTTTTGAGACCAAAATTAAAGAGTAAAAAAGTCAAGAATTTATATTTTACCGGGCAGTTAACCGTTCCCGGCCCTGGAGTTCCACCCGCATTGATTTCTGGTAAATTGGTTTCAGAACTAATTTGTAAGGATAGATAATAACAGATATTGCCATTTAAACTACCACTAATGAAAGCTATTTTTGACACAATTTCTTTTGAATGCAGCCAAAACGTAACGAAGTCATACAGTACTTCTTTCGCTTCGGCAGTAACGATGTTGGCGCCAACTATTCGTCAAGACATCTATAATATTTATGGATTTGTGCGTTTCGCCGATGAAATTGTAGACAGTTTTCATGACTATGATAAAGTAAATTTATTTGAACTTTTTGAGCAGGATTTTTATCGTGCATTAGAAAACCAGATTAGCCTTAATCCTATTTTGAATTCGTTTCAGCATACGGTTAGAAAATACGATATTCCTTTAGAATTGATTGAAGCTTTCTTAAAAAGCATGAAACTTGATTTGGTAAAAACTGAATATAAAACGACTGAAGAATACCAAGAATATATTTATGGTTCTGCCGATGTTGTGGGTTTGATGTGTCTAAAAGTTTTTGTAAAAGGTGACGAAGCAAAATATGAAGAATTAAAAAATGGCGCGATGAAACTGGGTTCTGCGTTTCAGAAAGTAAATTTCTTAAGAGATTTGAAAGCCGATTTTGAAGGATTAAGTCGCACTTATTTTCCGAATACGAATTTGAATCAATTAGACGAAATTTCAAAACAGCATATTATTTCAGAAATTGAAGCTGATTTCGCGGCAGGTTACGAAGGAATTCTTGGTCTTCCGCTGGAAGCAAAATTTGGTGTTTATACGGCTTACGTTTATTATAAAAAGTTATTATCAAAGCTGAAAAAAACTCCCTCTGCGGAAATTAAAAACACGCGAATTAGAGTTCCAGACTATGAAAAATTTGGGCTTTTTGCCAAGTGTTATTTCAGTTATAAATTAAATATTATCTAAGTTATGTGGATTCATATAGTAGTATTTTTCCTGACGTTTATCTTTATGGAATTTATGGCTTGGTTCAGCCACAAATACATCATGCATGGCTTTATGTGGCATTTCCACGCCGACCATCATAAAAAAGACCATGATTCTTGGTTTGAAAGAAACGACGCTTTTTTCATCATTTATGCTGTAATCAGCATTGGTTTTTTTCTGCTTTGGCGATATGATATTTTCGAGATTGGTTTGGCAATTGGCCTTGGAATTTTTGCTTACGGATGCGCTTATTTTATGGTTCACGATATTTTCATCCACCAAAGATTTAAAATGTTTAGAAATGCTGATAATCCTTACGCGAAAGCGGTCAGACGCGCGCACAAGATGCATCACAAGCACACGGGAAAAGAAGATGGAGAATGTTTTGGGATGCTCGTTGTTCCTTATAAATACTTCAGAGAAAGTTTTAAAAGCAAGAAGCCAATTGCTAAAAAAAATACCGCAGATTCACAGATTTAAAATAGTTGGAATAAACAGAAAACAAAAAAGCGTCTCGAGAAATCAAGACGCTTTTTTCATAACCAAACCAACCTAAATTTTATTGCGGAACCATTGCTTGCAACGGTTTCAATTGTTCCAAATCAATATTTGATTTCTTCAAGATAGACAGCATTGTCATGATTGACGCGGGATTCATGTCGTCTCCCAAAACTCTCACAACTGCAAAACCAGCTTCTTTTTTGTTTGCAAAAAGAACAAATTCGTCAATAGCATTGTCTTCGCCCACGAAGTAAACGGCACCACCTTCTTTCCCAGAACTCACTTTCATCAATTCTTGGTACTTGGGGTCTTTTAGAATTGTTTGCACTTTTGCTCTTTCAGTTTCAAATTGTTTCATATTCGTGCTATCCGATTTGAAAGCAAGAATATTCATTTTCTCTAAAGTTTCTAACGCTTTGTTTTCTTCTAGAGACAACTCTGTTTTTTTCAATTGTAAAATTCGGGTTGACAAATCAACAGCAATAAAATCTTTTGATTCTGTGCTTTCCACGAAATACTTTTGAAGCGTTGGTTCTGAATTGCAACTCATTAGCGTCAAGCTCAATCCAATTGCAAGTAATGCTACTTTTTTCATCTTAAAATTATTTTGGCCCTTTTGAGCCTTTTGTTCCTTTTTTCAAAGCATCGCCACCCGGAAGATTCATTTTTTCTGTCAACATCGAAAGCTCATTCAAATCAAAGTTTCCTGTCAATGACATCAAAACGGTTTCGTCTTTTCCGCCACCTTCAATAAACATTAAAAGTTCTTTTACTTTCGTGGAAGTTGCACCAGATTTCACATAAATCTTGATATTTTTTCCTCCGTCGTTTACGCGCATTAGTTCTTCGAGCGCAGCGGTTTTTAAATATTTTGTCGATGTGGCTTTCATGTCAGCAGTTAACTTTGGGCTCGAAGTCACAAAAACTTTTAAGCTCTCCAGTTTTTTGACCAAGTTCATATATTGTTGGGCATCCTTGTCATTTGATTTGACATTCCCCATCATTTCGAACATTTTTTTGCCAATTACCACTGCTGTTACACCATCTTGGCCGTCATACTTATCAAAAGCAGCCTGTCCAAAAAACAGCGATGGCATTAAAGTCAAGACGAGTGTTACTAAATATTTTTTCATTTTCTTTTTATTTTAAATTTTCGCTTATTTTGTAAAGTCACCAAGACTCGCCAAATCAATATCTCCTAATAAGGAAATCATTACTGTTTCTTCTCCTTTTTTGTCGCCGCCTTCAATGAACATTAAAAGTTCTTTCACTTTTGAAGCGCCGTTTCCTGATTTCACATAAATCTGAACATTCTTACCTTTATCATTCACTCGCATTAATTGTTCCAAATTTTCTTTTTTGCGATACGCTTCAAAAGTAGATTTCATGTCAGCCGCAGCTTTGATACTTGACGTGGAAAACATCTTGAAATTCTCGATGTTATTGGCCAAATCCATGTATTTTGCAACACCTTTATCTTTAATGTCCGCTTTGATTCCGCCAAGCATTTCAAAGGTTTTCTTGTTTACAACCACCGAAGTGATATTTTCTTGTCCGTCAAATTTATCAAAAGCTGTTTGTCCAAAAAATAATGTTGGAGCTAAAGCTAAAACCATGGTAACTATAAATTTTGTCATTTTTTCTAATTTTTAAATATTAATTCTTTTGATTCTTGGTACTCATTAACATATTCCATACTCTGAACGCCTACATTCACATTTTTTGACAACAGATTCAAGGCTTTTTGGGTTTCCTCAAAAGCTTTCTGATGATCATCATACGTTCCTAAATCTTGATTCTGATTCATATTATAATTGTAAAAAGTAAACATCCCAAGCAAAACAACAACCGAAGCTGCAATTGATAACCACGCCAAATTTCTTTTTTTGGCTAAAAACGGAATCTTTTGCTCAAACTTTTGCTCTTTTGCCGATGAAAAATAACCAAACATTGCCTTGTACTGTTCTAGATGCTGCGCAACATCTTCAGATGAAAAATAGGTTTGCAACTCCTTTTCTTCAGCAATAGTGGTTTCTCCTTCAAAGTATTTTTCTACTAAATTTTCTATTCTATCTAAGTCCATAGCTGTGTGTTTTTGTCATAAATTCTATAATTGTCTTCCTTGCTCTTGAAAGCGCGACGCGAACCGCGGTTTCATTCATGTCCATCATTTTGGCAATTTCTTCAAATTCATATTGTTCGATATCCCTGAATTGAACAATCATTCTTTGTTGTTCTGGGAGCTCATTTATTATTTTTTCGACCCAAGTCAAACTGTCAGAATCTTCGAGTTGCTGTTGCATCAAAGGCGTTCGGTCAGTAAAATTATTGTGGACAATTTGCAGATTACTGGCTCGTTTTGATTTTAATTGGTCCAAACAATAATTTTTGGTCATTGTCATCGCAAAAGCTTCCACACTATTGTATTTATCCAAACCCTGTTTTTTGTCCCAAAGTTTTACCAAAACTTCCTGAGTGGCATCTTCCGCTTCCTCCGTACTCACCAGCAAACGCTTGGCAAGTCTAAAGACTTTATCCTTAAAAGGAGTGATGAGATTGACAAACTCAAGTTGGTTCATTTGACGGTTATTGGTCGGTTATATTAGAAAGACGAGGCACAATACTTTTTGTTACAAGAAAAAATATTTTTTTGAAACTAAATGCCATAAATTTACGTTAATATTTATTCTGACCAATAAGAACACCAAGAATGAAAAAGACTTTTATAATCACAATCGCACTATTTATTGGGATTTCCACATTTTTTTCGTGCCAAGACGACCTTGACGATATTGAAGTTCCTGCGAGTCTTCAAGTACGAGATTTTATTTGGAAAGGATTAAATCTTTACTATTATTGGCAAGAAGATGTTCCAAATTTGTCAGACGACCGTTTTTCTGGTCAAGCCGAATTGAATACTTTTCTGCAAGGATACGCTTCTCCAGAAACATTGTTCCAAGAATTAAGATTTGAACCAGGACAAACCGATAGATTCAGTGTAATGTATAGCGATTATACTGCGCTGGAAGGAGTTTTGAGTGGCGTAACCACAAATAACGGCGTCGATTATCAATTAATCAGAAAATCAGAGGGTTCCAATGATGTTGTGGGCTGGGTTCGATATATTATTCCAAATTCTGATGCTTCGACCAAAAACATTCAGCGTGGCGATATATTTTATGCTGTTGATGGTACCGCTTTGACCGTTGACAATTATCGAACTTTATTAGCCAGTCAGACTTACACTTTAAATTTAGCCAATTATGACAACGGAAATTTTACGCCAAACGGCGAATCGGTTTCTTTGACCAAAACGCAGTTGTCTGAAAACCCAATTTTATTGAGCCAAGTTTATGATTATGCTCCAAAAAAGATTGGTTATTTGATGTACAACGGATTTTACAACGAATATGACGGACAATTAAATGCTGTTTTTGGGCAATTTCTTTCACAAGGAATAACTGACTTGGTTTTAGATTTGAGATATAACGGAGGCGGTTCGGTTCAAACGGCAACATATTTGGCAAGTATGATTACGGGTCAATTTGACGGTCAGGTTTTTGCAAAACAGCAATGGAATTCTAAAGTAGAAGCGCATTTTTCTCAAAATAACCCCGAGAATTTAATCAATAGATTTACAAGTTCTATTTCTGGAGTTGGCGCCATCAACAGCTTGAATTTGACAAAAGTATATGTTTTGACCACCGGAAGCACGGCTTCTGCAAGCGAATTAGTCATAAACGGACTAGCGCCACACATTCAAGTTATTAAAATTGGAGAAAAAACAATCGGGAAAAATGTGGGTTCGATAACCTTATATGATTCGCCTACTTTTCAAAAATCGGGAAGAAGTTCTCGACATAAATATGCGATGCAACCCATTTGTTTTAAAGTCATAAATTCTGATGGCTTCGGGGAATATCAAGATGGAATTGACCCAACAGGAACTCCTTTGGCAGAAAATTTAGGAAATTTGGGACAATTAGGCGATGTAAACGAACCTTATTTGAGTACCGCAATTGGGCAAATAATTGGAAACGGCAGAATGAAATCGCCTGCACCTGAGAAGACGTATGCGCGAGTGAAAGATAGAAAAAACCTGCAACCTTTTGGAAATGAAATGTATCTGAACGAAATTCCGTTTGAATCTTTAAATATCAAGTTTTACGAAAATCAATAAAAAAAGGCTTCCGAATTGGAAGCCTTTTTTTCTGATTGAAAATTGAAACTAAAAACTATTCGTTGAAATAAAATCCAGCCGGAGTCACACCAACCGTATATTCTTTTTCAAGGCTTCCTGTCAATGAATAAATGTAAACTTTCCCGTTTGAACTGTAATCTCCCGCGTCGCCCACAAAGATTTTATCGTTTTCAACCGCAAAGCTGTACACTCCATAAACTCCTTGAGAAGTCGTGCTGAACAATGGTTGGGTTGGTAAAGTTGCATTTGTCGTTTTCACGAAAATATCAGAATCTACCGTATAATACATTTTATTGTCTTCAATTACCAAATTTGAAGGATGTTGTCCTGCCGGAAAAGCGTAGCTAGTATTTTGGTTTCCGTTTAAGTTAATTTGGTGCAACGCTCCAGGTGTTTCGTCGTTTGTCCAAGATGCTTTTCCTGCACATAAAACGTAAAGAACGCCATTTTCAATTTCCAAAGAATTTGGAACATCGCCTACAGCAATCGTTGAAGTCACGGTGTTTGAAGAAGCAGAAATCACAGAAACAGAATTACCGTAACCATAACCGCCTTGGTGCGCCACATACAATTTATTATCTTCTTCAATGATTCTTTCTGGACCTTCCACAACCGGAATCGTTGCTGTAACCGCATAAGAAGTTAAGTCTAAAACAGCCACATAATCATCGGTTGCAACACCGCCGTCGCCCCAGTTTGTCACGTATCCTTTTCCGTTTGCAAACGCAATATATCTTGGATTGCTCAATCCTGTGGTAATTGTAGCAAGCATTTCAAAAGTATAACGATTTACCACTTGAATGCTGTTTGAACCGTTTAAAACAATAAACGCCTTCTCATCGTTAAAACCAATATCTTGACCTGTATCGCCCAAAGTCGTTGGATTTACCGTAGAAAAAATTTCATTTTGTTGTGTTGCAAAATCATTTGAAATATAAGTAACTTCAGAATTTCCGGCTAAAAAATTTCCTTGGTTTAAAACCAAAAACCCATTGTCATAAGCGCCTAAAGGCAATTGTGGTGCTTTGTCATCGTCAGAATTACACGAAACAAAAAATACGGCACCTGTTAAAGCAACTAAAAATAATTTGCTGAACTTCATTGTATTAAAAATTAAAGGTTAGATTCACAGAATAATTTCGCCCAGGTAAAGGACGATTTAAGGTAATTTGGTAATTTTCATTCCAAAGATTTAAGACTTCAAAACCAAGGTTGGCAGTTTTGAAAAAAGTATAATTCACACCGATATTTGAAACCGAATATCCGTCGAGAGTGTAAGCATTATCAGAGGAAGTGAACACTTCTCCGTTAAATAAATATTGATAATAAGCGGTAAAATTTCCAAAAGAATACGAAGCTGAAGACGTCAATTTATGATAAGGAACGTAAATCAGTTGCTTGTCTAATTTCTCGTCTTTTGAAATCGTGTAAGCATACGAAGCATTAAAATCAATTGTATTTTTTCCAAAATTTTTGTTCCAATTTAAATAGCCTTCAGCACCATACGTTTCCACTTTTGCGACATTATTTGGTGTCCAAATTCCGCCAGTTCCTGGTGACCAACGAAGCATATCGTCGATTTTAATGTAATATCCGGTTGCCGAAAAAGTCAATTCTTTATATCTAAATTCATTTCCAATTTCTGCCTGATACGAACTTTCTGGATTCAAATCTGCGTTCCCGCTTCCTTGCCAATACAAGTCATTAAACGTTGGAATCCTAAAATTTCGCGACGCATTTATCTTAACCGTGTAAAATGAAGCGACTTTGTAATTTGTTCCAAGAGAAAACAAAACCGGACTTTCATAAGTATTGGTCAGCTCTTTTCGAACCGAGACTTCATATAAAAATTTATCTGAAACGGAATGTTTAAAAAGCAATGTTCCTGCGCCAATTTCTCTTGTAGTTTCTTGAATATCCGAACCAAAACCTTTGGTTTGATTGTATTCAAAAATTGAGTTTATCGAGATATTTTCGGTTAAATCAAAAGCCAAATCATACTTTGCAATGGCAGTTTCCGCTTTTCCGTGCGTGAAAAAATCAGCCTGCGCATTTTCAAAGTACTTATAGTTTTCACTTATAAATGCAACCTTCAATTTAGACGTAAATTTACTGTAAAGCCCAATCCATTCTAGCATATTTCGAGTATTTACATCTTGGTATTTGCTTTTAGAAACTGCATTTATGGTTCCTGAAAAGTGTCTTTCGCTATCAAAAACTTGGCTGTATATTTTAAAGATATTAGAGTCGTTTAACTTGTAACCTGCAACAACATTGACGCTCGTATTATAAAATTGCCCATTTTCATTTTTTCTGTCAGTGTCTAAATATTCGTAATCATTATCTGAAGAATTTCTGGAAATGCTGGCTTGAACTGCAAATTTTCCGTCAGAAACATCTACTTTATAATTTCCACCAAAAGTGTTGAAACTGCCATAATTCAAACGAAGTTCATTATCAAAATGATTCCTGAAACTTAAATTATTGTTCAGGTGAATGCTTCCGCCGATGGCACTACTTCCATAAATCGAGCTTCCTCCACCCGCTCTGACTGTGATATTGTCAAAGTTTCGAGTAGTCAAAGTGTTGAAATCGGTCTGTCCGTTCAACTGCGAATTGATGTTGATTCCGTTCCAAATTACTGCGGTTTGTTGGGCGGTTGTTCCTCTAAAAGACGGCGAAGAAACCATCCCAAGTCCGTTTTCTTTGAAATAAATTACGGTGTTGTAATTCAGCAAAGAAGTCAGCGATGATTGATTTTTATTGATGATGGAATCGTTCAGCTTTTGAACCGACTGAGAATTCGAATAGTTTTTTAATTGCAAATCAGAAATTTCGACAACCTCTAAAGTGCGGATGCTGTCATTCTGTGCCAAAGCGAATTGGCATGCAAAGAAAATAGAAACTAAAAACAGCTTTTTAAAAGTCATAATTTCCGAAACCTTTTTCCCGAAGGTTTGATAATTGTTAGAAAAAAGGCAGGTCTCCTGGCTTGCGTCTTGCTGTTTACCTTCCCATTCGATTATAGAATTTTGATTTTAGATTTTAGATTGAATCTAAAATCTGAAATCTACAGTCTAAAATTAGAACAGTGGTTTTGTAGATAACAGCGAGCTTTGTAGCTTACAGTTGCGGGAACAGCTTTGGTTTTAAACCAAATTCCCTTTTAATGCGATTTCGTAAATCTTTAAATCGCAACCTTAATTCGGTTGCAAATATAGCAGATTAGATTGAATTTTTATCAAAAATGTATTTATTACAACCAAATCATTTAAAAAATTATCAATAATTAATTCTGACATTTGTTCTTTGTAAGGCATAACTTTTATCTTTGCGCACTCCACAAATACCTTTTTATGAAATTATTTCTCTCAAAATATTCCGTTTTCCTGTTTTTAATCTTTGCTGTAAGCTGTAAAAAAAACGAGGAAAATCAAGCGGTTTCCAATCAAAAAATTGAAAATTCAATTCAATATGCAAAAGGTTTGGAAATCTATAAATATGATGGATATTCAGTTGTAAAAGTTTCAAATCCGTGGCCGGAAGCAAAGAAAGGATTTTCGTATGTCTTGCACAAAAAAGATATTGTAGTGCCTGATAGCTTAAAAAATTATACCCAAATTCAAGTTCCGATACAATCGATTGTGGTGACTTCAACAACGCACATTCCTTCGCTTGAAATGCTTGGTGTTGAGAATACGCTTTTGGGTTTTCCAAATACCAATTATGTTTCTTCCGAAAAAACACGAGCTTTGATTGATGCGAAAAAAGTTAAGGAAATCGGTACAAATCAAAGCTTAAACACAGAAGTTTTGATTGATTTAGCACCCGATGTCATCGTTGGTTTTAGCATCGACAATAACAATAAAACCTATTCTAATTTAGAACAAAACGGTCAAAAAATAATTTATAACGGAGATTGGACCGAGCAAACGCCTCTTGGAAAAGCAGAATGGATTAAGTTTTTTGGCGCTTTGTATGGTCTGGAAGAAAAAGCGGATACTGAGTTTAAAACCATTGAAAAAGAATATAATGATGCTTTGGCTTTGGCCAAGAAAACGACTTCAAAACCAACCGTTTTCAGCGGAGCGATTTATCAAGACAAATGGTATCTGCCAGGCGGAAAAAGCTGGGCTTCGTTGTTCATAAAAGACGCCAATGCAACGTATCTTTGGGCAGAAACCCCAGAAACCGGAAGCCTTTCTTTATCATTTGAAACGGTTTTGGAAAGAGCTGAAAACGCCGACTTTTGGATTGGTCCAGCACAATTTACAACTTTGAAAGAAATGACAGATACCAACCCAAATTACAAGTTTTTCAAAGCTTATAAAAACGGAAATGTGTATTCTTTCAGCAGTAAAAAGGGCAAAACAGGCGGTGTTTTGTATTATGAATTGGCGCCAAATAGACCAGATTTGATATTGAAAGATTTGATAAAAATTATGCATCCAGAGGTTTTGCCTGATTATGAATTATTCTTTTTTGAGAAATTAAAATAGAAGTGACCGCAGATTCGCAGATTTATTTTTTAGAAGATTTTAAATGTTGATTATTCTAAGATGATAAAAAAATTCGTCATTTCAACCTTTCGTCTAGTGTCGCAACTTAATAAAAAATTAAACTTGCTTTAAAAATCCAAAATAAAATCTGCGAATCTGCGGTGAGAAAAATGAGCACAAAAAAAAACAATATTATTTTCATAGGATTGCTGGTTTTACTGGCGGTTTGCTTTTTGCTGAACATCAGTTTGGGTTCGGTGAAAATTCCGGTGGACGATATTATCAGCTCACTTTCAGGCGGTTACGCGACTAAAAATTCTTGGGAAATCATCATCTGGAATTACCGACTTCCAAAGGCGATTACTGCAATTTTAGTCGGGATGGGATTGTCAATCAGCGGATTGTTAATGCAAACTTTATTCAGAAATCCGCTTGCTGGGCCAGATGTTTTGGGACTAAGTTCGGGAGCAAGTTTGGGCGTGGCTTTCGTCATTCTCGGAGCAGGATTTATGCCTTCATTTTTGAGCGAATTTTTTCTTTCCGCCTACGGAATGGTTTTGGCATCCATCTTGGGAAGTTCCTTGGTTTTACTCGCCGTTTTAGTGGTTTCGCAAAAGCTTCGAGATACAATGGCAATTTTGATTGTCGGCTTGATGTTTGGAAGTTTTGCCAATGCTATAATTGGTGTCCTCACCTATTTTAGTTCCGCCGAAGAATTGCAAAAATTCACTTTCTGGTCACTCGGAAGCCTAGGAAATCAATCTTGGAACAACATTTTGATTTTAGGAATCACTTGTTTCATCGGATTATTTTTGAGTGCGATTTGTATAAAACCCTTAAATGCGTTGCTTTTGGGAGAACGTTATGCCAAAAGTTTAGGAATAAATTTCAACAAAACAAGATTGTTAATCATCATAGCCACGAGCATTTTAGCCGGAAGCATCACCGCTTTTGCAGGCCCAATTGCTTTCATTGGTTTGGCCGTTCCGCACATTGCAAAAATGATTTTTCAAACCAGCAGTCATTACATTTTATTTTGGAGTACGTTGCTTTTAGGCGCAATTGTTTTGCTGATTTGCGATACAATTGCTCAAATGCCTGGAAGCGATTTCACGTTGCCAATCAACGCAATTACGTCAATTATCGGAGCTCCGATTGTCGTGTATTTATTAGTCAGAAAACGTAAATTTATGGTCTGATGAAAAACAAAATTATACTTTCGGCAGTAAAATTAAGCACAGGATATTCTTCCAAAAAAGGCAAGAATGTGATTGGTTCAGAAATTAATTTGGAACTAAAATCCAACACATTAATCTCGTTAATCGGGGCGAACGGAATCGGGAAATCGACGTTGCTCAGAACCTTGACCGGAATTCAGAAACCGCTTTCAGGCGAAGTTATTTTGAACCACAAAAACATAGACAGCTATAATCCAAAAGAGTTAGCACAACAATTGAGCATTGTATTGACCGAAAATCTTCCGCCGAGCAACTTGACCGTTTTTGAACTAGTCGCACTTGGAAGACAGCCTTATACGAATTGGATTGGAAAATTAACTCCAGAAGATATTTCAAAAGTAAACGAAGCCCTTTCTTTGACGCAAATCAGTTATTTGGCGACCAAAAAACACTTTGAAATCAGCGACGGACAATTGCAAAAAGTGCTGATAGCAAGAGCTTTGGCACAAGACACGCCTTTAATTATTTTAGATGAACCAACAACTCATTTAGATTTGGTTCATAAGGTTTCGCTTTTGAAATTATTGAAAAAATTAGCTTCGGAAACGAATAAATGTATCTTATTTTCAACGCACGATTTAGATTTGGCCTTGCAGTTAAGCGATGAAATGATTGTCATGAATTCCGAAAAAACGGTGATGGATTCTCCCGAGAATTTGATTAAAAATGGCATTTTAAATTCTTTGTTTGCAGACGAAACGATTTATTTTGACAAAGAAAAAGCCAAATTTATTCTTAAAAACCTTTAGAATAAAAATCGCTTCCGCTATCTTTATGAACATAAACGACTTTGAGATGAAACGAATTTTACAATTATTTTTGATATTTCATGCTTTTGCAGGTTTTGGCCAAATTAAAGTTGAAGTGACTTCAAACGGAATTAATCCAAATTCCATCACCGAAAAACTTCCCGCTATGACCGATGAACGATTTATTGAGTTGACTCAAATGTGGGCTCCAGAATTTTCGAGCGGCGAATTCGACATAACTGAAGTCACAGAAAATTCAATTACAATCGATGCTTTTCGCGACAACGCTTTTTTGTACAGAAATAAAGGCGAAACATTTTTTCACAAAATAAAGTATCAATTAAACGTTTCAAAAAACGGAAACGCTTATACTTCTTCGTTTAAAATCTTAGAAATTTATGCCAATAAAGTACTTTTGAAATCCACAATTTCTGATTATTTTTTATCAAACGGAAATTTAAAAGAAGGTTTTGAAGAAGTAAAACCAACACTGGAAAGGTCAGTGAATATCATCTTAAATTCGTTTGACAGCTATTTAAAAAACACCAAATCTTAAAGCTCAATCTGCCTTTTTGCTTCACCAATTGCAAAAGCCACCGAGTTTGCCAAGTTATAACTTCTGACCAAAGGCGAGATTGGAATGCTTAGATGATTTTCGAACAGAGCCAAAACTTCTTTGCTTAAACCAACCGATTCTTTTCCAAAAACCAACCAATCTCCATCTTGAAAATTTTCTTTCAAATATGATTTTTCGGCATGCGAACTGAATAGAAAAACACGCGATTTATCCCGAATTTGTTGCATCCATTCGCCAATATTTTGGTACTCTTTCCAATCTAAATGTACCCAATAATCCAAACCAGAACGTTTTAAATTCTTGTCAGTAATTTGAAATCCAAATGGATGAATCAAGTGAAGACGATTTCCGGTTCCCACGCAAAGACGTCCGATGTTTCCTGTGTTATTTGGTATTTCTGGTTCAACTAAAACGATATTGAGCATTGATTTTGGTTTATTTTTTGGATAAAATTTATTATTTTCTGTCTAAATTTCTAGGGTTTCAACTTCCTGAACTTCTCCCGATTTTAAGTCCTTTAGGTGTATGTTTCCGATTCTCACCCGAACCAATCTTAAAGTTGGAAAACCAACTGCGGAAGTCATTTTGCGCACTTGCCGAAACTTCCCTTCATTTAAAGTAATCGAAAGCCAGCTTGTAGGACCGTGTCGTTCGTCTCTAATTTTCTTGGAACGTTCTGCGAAATTTGGATTATCAATTTTAAAAGCGTCACATTTTCTTGTGATATATTTTTTTCCGTCGAAGCCGATTTCCACGCCATTTTTTAAACTTTCAATCGCTTCGTCAGTAACAATTCCGTCCACTTGCACATAATATTCCTTGCTTACTTTTTTGCCTCTGACGATTTCGCTCATAATTCCGTCGGTCGTTAAAAGTAACAAACCTTCTGAATCTTCGTCGAGTCTTCCGATGGCCATCGTGCCTTCTGGAAAATTGTGAAGTTCTCCCAAAAGCTTTTTCTTGCGTTTCAATTCATAAATGAATTGGCTCAAATAGCCGTAAGGTTTATGAATTAAAAAGTGCTGGTGCGACATAAATTGTTTTTTGCAAATTTACTATTATCCTTTTAAAACACGCCACAATTTAAAGCAATGTTAAACCAGTAGCATTTAAGTTTTTATAGCTGTAACTTAACAATATCAACTAAAAACAACCAATTATGTCATCAGAAAAAGATAAAGATTTAAACGACAAAAAGTGGAACGGTCAGCAAACGGAAGCAAATAAAGACGTGAACGAAGGATTTAGCGGAAAAAATATTCCGGATGATTATGATCCATCGAAAGGGAAATTGAAGCCAGAAACTGAAAAAGATGAATCTGGAGAAAAGGAAACCGTAAAGCGCGCCCGCGACGTGGACGATTATGACGCTGAAGCAGAAACTTCTGGCGAAGAAATTAAATCGCAAAAAAATCCTGAAAACCGTGACAGAAACTCAGATTCTGATCCAAATCGATATCCTTCTGGTCATCCCGAAAATAAAAAAGACCGAGGGAATATGGATTTAGATGATGAATAAATAAAAAAAACAGGCTCGATTAAAGCCTGTTTTTTTTGTTTTTATGTGTCGATTGAAATTAATCTTCCTCTTTGTCAAACTCAATATTTGCATGAATTTTTATTTCGTCGCCAATAATTAAATTTCCAGTTTCGGTTTTATCATCTGAAGCAATCCCAAAATCATTTCGGTTGATATTTCCGTGAATTTCGAAACCAGCTTTCATCTTCCCAAAACCATCTTTGGCCTGACCGCCGAATTCTGCGTCAAGAATAACTTCTCGAGAAACGCCTTTTATCGTCAAATTTCCATACAATTTATAATCGTCTCCTTCAATTTTTTCTAATTTTGAAGAAGTAAAATTAATTTCTGGAAATTGATCGGCATCTAAAAAATCTTTTGACTTGATATGTTCGTCGCGCTCAATATTATTGGTGTCAAAACTATAAACATCGATGGAAAGCGAGATTTCTGCGGTCTCAAAATTATCTGTTTCGGTCGTCATTTTTCCGTTGAAAATCTTGAAAGCACCAGAAATTTGAGAGATAAGCAAATGCCTAATCTTAAATTCAATGCTGGAGTGATCTGGGTCAATTGACCATTGAGTAGTAAAATTCATAACTTTTTTTGATTGGTTTTCTTCAACTTAAAGTTACACTTTCATAATCTCAAATGGTTAAAAATCAGCGTGAATTGTTTGTTAAAGTTTAAACGCGGTTATAATCGCCTTTCCAGTTTTTAATATTTTTTTTGATTTGAGTTCCCGATAAATTTTCTGAAATTGTCCTTTGAACCAAATCGACCAATTCTTCATCAGGCGCAAAACGAAGCGCAAATAACTGTGAATCATTCAAGTTATTTTCTAACAATTCTAATCTTTGATTGGTCAACGCAAAATAACGGTAACGCAGTTCTAAACGCACGATTCTGTTTTGCAAAATCAGCGAATAGTGCTGGCGTAACATAAATGCAATCCAAATAATCAAAGCGATTAATACTGCGATAAATATCCAGATTGCTCGCTGATCTTCGTGAGCTGAAGCGAAATAAATACTTATTCCAAGTAAAATTAGCGTGACCGGATAAAACACAAAATGATGCGGCGGATAAAAACGAATATGATTATCGAAATTTTGCTTCTTCATAAATTCTAGGATTTTTGTTTCCTAAATATATGAAAAGAAAAGTATGTTTAAGCTTTTTCAATATGAAAATCGAGTTCGAACATCATTTATTGCATGACTTGTTGACTGGCTTAAATTCATTTTGAAATTTTTCTTTCGAAAAAATCCCTGAACGATAATATCAACGTTATCTAGAGACCCATCTCGATAAATTTGAAATTCGCCCTTGGTTTTACGCTGTTTTTTTAACTCGTACCATAGGGCATTTCGAAACTTAAATTTCAGAATATATAAATCTTTGTCTATTAAATCTTTGCTGTAATATTCAGAATATATCAAAATAATTTTCTTGTTAGAACGAAACATTATTTTGAAAAAGCGCGTGACAACATGTGAGACAAATTCATAATCAAACAATGAATTTGTCCCGTCTTGGGATAAATTTGGTAGCATTAAAGTGGTAGTTTTTAGCGTTACAATGGTACTCATAATTATTAATATGATCGTTAAAAGCCCGATGAACAGCACAAATATCCTTTGAAACGCTACTGACTCATAATCAATATGATAACTCAGTAAAAAACATAAATAAAATACTACAATAGGAGAAATTTTCGCAAACGATATCGTGAAATGTCGTTGAGAATAGTAGCTCGACAATCTCGGAGAAAGCCAACAAATATTCAAAAATCACTCTCAAATAGCCCTGATGATGGCGAGTATCCTTTTATTTTTTTCTTTAAAAAATAAAAGATACTGCCAATCAGCAGGAATTGCCTTTGCTGAAAATGCCCGACGATTCGCTTCAAAAAAAACAATCGATTGCTATTTAATTTTCTATTTTTACTAATTGAACTACAAATGAAATCTGATGAACGAAACCGTCTTGACCGCCATAACTTTTTGCATCGCCTTATTTATTGGAATCTTCATTGGAAAATTACTGTTTTCGTCAAAATCTAATTCGGAAAAAGCGGGTTTGGAAGAGCGAATTAACGGACTGATTTCTCAGTTGGAACAGTTTAAATTGCAACAACAGCAAGAGCGTTTGTCGTTTGAAAAGCAGTTGCAACAGGTTTCTTCAGAACGCGAAAACACTAGGATTGAAAAGGAATCTTTGGCGATTCAATTGTCGAAAAAAGAAACCGATTTTGAAAATCTTTGGGAGCGAAATAAGGAGCAAAAACAGGAAGTTGAACAGCTTCAGGAGAAATTTACGAAGGAATTTGAGAATTTGGCCAACAAGATTTTAGAGGAAAAATCAAATAAATTTACTGAGCAAAATAAGGAGAATATGAAAAATATTCTTTCGCCATTGCAAGACAAAATTCATCTTTTTGAGAAAAAAGTGGAAGACACGCACAAGGAAAGTATTGATTATCACGCGGCGCTTCGTCAGCAAACACTGGGACTTCAGGTGATGAACGAGCAAATGAGCAAGGAGACGATTAACCTGACCAAGGCGCTGAAGGGCGACAGCAAAATGCAGGGAAACTGGGGCGAACTGGTGCTGGAACGCGTGTTAGAAAAATCTGGTTTGGAAAAAGGCCGTGAATATGAAGTGCAACAAAGCTTCACAAATGATGAAGGTTCGCGCGTTTTTCCAGATGTGGTTATCAATCTTCCTGACGGAAAAAAGATGGTTGTGGATTCAAAAGTTTCGCTGGTTTCGTATGAAAGATATGTGAATGAGGAAGATAATCCGTTGCGATTGGTGCATTTAAAAGAGCACGTTAATTCGATAAAAAGGCACGTGGAACAGCTTGGCGACAAGAATTATCATGATTTGTACCAAATTGAAAGTCCGGATTTTGTGTTGTTATTTATTCCGATTGAGCCGGCGTTTGCGATTGCTTTAAATGAAGATGCATTTTTGTACAACAAAGCGTTTGAGAAAAATATTGTGATTGTAACTCCGTCCACGTTATTGGCGACTTTGCGGACGATTGACAGCATGTGGACCAATCAAAAACAGCAAGAAAACGCGTATGAAATTGCGCGACAAGCGGGCGCTTTGTATGATAAATTTGAAGGTTTTGTGAATGATTTGGTGAAAATTGGAAAGAAAATGGACGAGGCAAAATCAGAATATGGAAATGCGATGAACAAGCTTTTTGACGGAAAAGGAAACTTGATAAACAGCGTTGAAAAATTAAAAAAAATGGGTGCAAAAGCTAAGAAAGCGTTGCCTGAAAATATATTAAAAAGAGCGGATTCTGAAGAGTCTGACGATTAAAAAACTAAAAATGGAAAAGAAATACAAAACGATTAAAAGTTCAAAAGTCACAATTTCAGAATTGATGCTTCCGTCGAATACCAATTTTAGCGGAAAAATTCACGGTGGATACATCTTGTCATTGATGGACCAGATTGCGTTTGCTTGTGCGTCAAAATTTTCGGGTTCTTATTGCGTGACGGCTTCTGTGGACACGGTTGACTTTTTAAATCCGATTGAAATTGGCGAATTGGTGACGATGAAAGCTTCGGTGAATCATGTGGGAAACAGCTCGATGGTGATTGGAATTCGAGTGGTTTCTGAAAATATCCAAACCGGAAAAGTGAAACATTGCAATTCGTCTTATTTTACGATGGTGGCAAAAGATAGTGAAGGAAAAAATGCTATCGTTCCGCGATTAATACTGACGAACCACGAAGAAGTAAGACGATTTTGTGAGGCTTTGCATCGAAAAGAAGCAAAAAAAGACAATAAAAACATCAAGAAAACATTTGATTACACGTCACCAGAATCGTTGAAAGACATCGAATCTATGGACATTAAAATTGAGTTGTAATTATTTTGTTTCCAGCACGATAACTTTTTATTGATAAATTAATTTTGAATTAACTTTTATAATATATTTGCTAAATATTTTCCCAATATTCTCAAATATATTTATGAAACAAAACTACTTTTTAAGAAATTCCTCATTATTAAGTTTATTTTTTATCATTATTTCGTGTGGAACAGATGATACACAATATGTTGCAGTGCCTGAACTAATGTCGCCGGTGACGGTGGATTTGACACAAGTTCCTTATCAAAAACTTTCTGATTATCATTTTTTTGACGGCGAAATAAAAAACCAGAGTCCGTCTCTAAATGTGCTTCCTTACGAGCCCGCAAGTTCACTTTTCACAGATTATGCGCACAAAAAGAGATTTGTTTGGATGCCAGACGCAACCTCAGCGACTTTTAATGGCGATGAAAAAGTTTTAGAATTGCCAGTTGGCGCCGCGCTAATCAAGACATTTTATTATACAAATGTTCAAAATACAACGCCAATTGGAGGGACGAGAATCATCGAAACGAGAATCATGATTCGAAAAACTTCGGGATGGATTTTTGCGAATTATGTTTGGAATACAGAACAAACCGAAGCTTTTTTAGATTTGGGAGGAAGCTACACTGACATTTCTTGGAAAGACGAAAACAACGTCATTAAAAGCACCAGCTATAGAATTCCGAATGAAGTTCAGTGCATTGTTTGCCATAAAACGAATCAAGTTGTGAATGGAATTGCGACTTCGGTAAACATCCCGATTGGTATCAAACCGCAGAATTTGAATTTCACAAAAACGTATGGAACTTCGAGTGCCAATCAATTGACAAAATGGGTTCAGGAAGGCTATTTGGAAAACAATTTTAGTCTTCCATCCGCTGCAAATACTGTAATTGATTACAATGATGTTTCAAAACCAATTTCACTTCGCGCCCGAGCTTACGTAGACATCAATTGCGCACATTGTCATCAAACAAATCAACATTGTGATTACCGTCCGATGCGTTTTGCATTTAAAGAAACCGGTGCTCAAAATGGCCAGACAAACATGGGCGTTTGCGTGGAAACACAAGATATGCAAGATTTTGACGGCGCGCTTTCTCAAATTGTAAACCCAGGAAACATCAACCGATCGATGCTGCATTTTAGATTAAACACAACAAACGAAGCTTATAGAATGCCACTGCACGGACGAACAATCATCCATGAAGAAGGCGTGCAACTTGTGGAAGCTTGGATCAACTCGCTTTCTTCTTGCCCATAAACTGATTACAAACAACCAACAAAACTACCAAATATGAAAAAAATTACGTTATTAATACTTTTATTATTGGGCACCCATCTTTCTTTTGCCCAAAATTCATGTGCAACTGCAACGCCAATAACTGCGGGAACATACGTGGTTGATGCGGTGAACGGAACTGCTATTACAGCTTCTTGTTTTGGAACTGGATTAGGGACTGCTGCTGAATGGTATTCTTTCACTCCAACTCAAAATAGTTCAATAACCGTAACCACTGACTTACAAGTAAACATTTGTAAAGACACTCGCCTGCACGTATATACAGGAACTTGTGGAAATCTAATGTGCGTCGCGGGAGATGACGATAGCGGTGAAATTTCTTGTAACACCGGAAATTCCAATGCTTATTTGTCTACGGCCATTTTTAATGTTATCGCTGGTACCAAATATTATATTGCATTTGACAACAAATATCAATCGACTGGGTTTTCATTTCAGTTAATTCAGGGGGCTGTAGTTGTTCCAATTCCAACGCCAATTTCGTATACAACTCAATCAATTTCAACCATTAATAGTGAATACAACTATTGTGTGGTTGATATGAATAACGATAAAAAAGACGATATTGTTGGCATAAGTCCTAATAATCTAAAAGTACATTTCCAAACCACTCCAGGAAATTATTCAAATTCGAATTTTCCAATTACTGGTGTAAGTAAGATGCCTTTTTGGAGCATCGCTGCCGGAGATGTTAATAAAGATGGATTTAATGATTTAGTTTTAGGGGCAAATGACGGGCTTTCCGTTTGGAGGTCAAATAGCACCGGAACTGCTTACAGCAATTTTACTCCAGGAAATTATATTTTTTGTCAAAGAACGAACTTTACAGACTTGAATAATGACGGACATCTTGATGTTTTTTCTTGTCACGATATTGCTCCAAATGTATATTATCTGAACAATGGCGCGGGATCTTTGACGTATTATCAGTCAACAGTTACGCCGGGTGCGATGAGTATTGGCGCCATCGGCGGAAATTATGCAACACTTTGGACTGATTTCGATAACGACGGAGATTCTGATGTCTTTATCTCAAAATGTTCAGGCCCAGCTTGTGAATTACACAGAAATGATGGAAACGGTGTCTTTACCGATATCTCTGCAGCAGCACAAATTAACATCACGCCAATTCAAACATGGTCTTCTGCAATTGCAGATTTTGATAATGACGGAGACATGGATGTTATCATCACAGCCAGCGCTGGAACGCACAAATATTTTAGAAACAATTTGACAAACGGAACTTTAGGTGCTTTCACGAATATCACAGCAGGTTCTGGCTGGGACACAAATACTTCGGTAAATATTGACAATGTGGCCTATGATTTTGACAACAATGGCTATGTTGATGTTCTTGGCGGTGGCGGAAAGATTATGTTTAATCAAGGAAATGGAACATTTGCTCCAGTGGCATACAGCGGAATCAGCGTTGGTGCGATTGGAGATTTAAATAACGACGGTTTTCTTGATATTTTAAACGGATCAACTGTTCGTTACGCGGTTCCAAATACTAATAAATGGCTAAAAGTCGCTTTAAACGGAATACAAAGTAACGGCAGCGGAATTGGCGCCAGAGTAGAAATTTATGGCACTTGGGGAAAACAAATTCGGGATATCAGAAGTGGCGAAGGTTTTAAATATATGAGTTCTTTAAACGCACATTTTGGCCTTGGCCAAGCGACAGCAATTCAGCAAGTAATTATCAGATGGCCGTCGGGAATCGTTGATACCATTACAAACCCAGCGGTAAATCAAACTTTAAATATTACCGAAGGAGCAACTTTAGGTTTATCAGAAAATAATAGCAATCAATTTGCTTTGTACCCAAATCCTGTAAAAGACGTCATTAATATTCAGTTGAAAGACATACAGGAAATTGCCGATGCAAAAGTTTATGACATCAACGGAAGAATGGTTGCTGATCCAAAAATCGATAATAATACATTGAACGTTCAGGAATTGACAATTGGTACTTACATCCTCATTTTACAAGATATTTCAGGAAACAAATTCTCTCAAAAATTCATCAAGCAGTAATTTCCCCAGTTTGCAATCAAGTCCCGATGAACGTCGGGACTTTTTTGTTAATGAATTTTTGAGCCATTTTTATTTCCAAAAACCAATTCTTATCTTTGAAAATCAATAACTGAACGATGAGAAAAATTCAATTCCTCCTGCTATTATTTACAATTTGCTTCAACGGATATTCCCAAGAAAATACTTTTGAAAGTCCAAATTATAAAACCATTGAAACAAATATAAAAGACAAAAAATCAGAGTTTTATTATCCAAAACTTCTATCTAAATATGAACTTTCTGATTCAACTATGACTTTGGATCAAAAAAGACATTTGTATTACGGATACATTTTTCAGCCAAAATACAGTCCGTATAATCCATCAGAAGCTTCAGAAAAATTAAGTGAAGTTGTCAATAAGGAAACACTTTCTCCGGAAGATTTGGCAGAAATTATCAAGCTTTCCAATCAAGCTTTGAAGGAAAATCCGCTTGATATTCGCTCTTTAAATTACAGACTGTACAGTTTAGAGCAACAACAAAAATTTGACGAATTGAAAAAAAACCTCGTAAAATTAGAAATCATAGTTGACGCTTTGGTTAGTTCTGGCGACGGAATCAGCAAAGAAACTGCATTTTATGTAATCGATAATTCGCACGAATATGATTTGCTTGCTATGTTTGGATTTCGTTTTGGAGGTGAACAAAATCTGGTAGAACATTTTGATTATCTGACCGTTGCACAAAACGAAGACAATGTGAAAGGTTTGTATTTTGACGTTTCGCCTTGTTTAAAATATTTGTCTAAAAATCATAAGTAGAAGCTATTTCCAGCTTTTTCTGCAAGCTTTTTCGGTAAAGGTAATTTTTGTAAGCTGAAAAAAGAGCTTCCTCCGGTCGCTTTTTTACAGCACAAAAATAAACCTTTCCCTGAAAAAGGCTTTCCGTGCAATCTGGGCTAGTGACGCAGTTTGTA
>Ga0265780_10002064_pt1 | contig 27808 bp, 27 predicted proteins | sample P1T30metagenome_FD_192432 | JGI IMG/M metagenome (GOLD analysis project Ga0265780, IMG submission 192432) | Plant litter microbial communities from East Loma Ridge, Irvine, California - P1 T30 | ecosystem: Environmental > Terrestrial > Plant litter > Unclassified | place: USA: California...
CCGTGCATCCGGCTTTGTCCTTTGTCTCAACATTCACCTTGCCTGTGGCAAGCAGCAACCTAACCACAGCTACATGTCCTCCAGTGACTGCCCGTAACAGCGGTGTATCTCCGTACGCATCTTTTTCGTCGATGTTGACCTTGCCTGTTTCAAGTAGCAGTTTTACTACAGCCTCGTATCCACTCTCTGCTGCTCGCGATAGCGGTGTTTGTTTAGAGTGACGATGCTTTGCATCTACATCGACCTTGCCTGTTTCAAGCAATAATCCGGCTATAGCTTCGTTCCCACTATCTGCAGCGAGCCATAGCGCCGTCTCTCCGGTGCTAGTCTCTGCTTCAAGGTTGGGGGTACTTCTTTCGAGTAATAGCCGGACTACGACCTCATATCCTTTCTTCGCTGCTTTCAGTAGAATTTCTTCTGGCGCCTCAATTCCGCAATTGAAGAGCGACTCTACTACTAAATTGTTGCCTCCCTGTATTGCCCAGGCCAGCGGTTTCGGTCTGTGGCTTTCCGCTTCCATGTTTGGATCAACACTCTTATCGGCAAGCAGTAACTTTGCTATCGCTTCGGGTGCGACTTTGTCTTTCCCTGTGATAAGCCCCTGTGAGGCACGGCGGTTTTGATTTTTGACGTCACCCGAAGAACTGTGTCTGAGCGCCATCTCACAGTACTTTACTGCTTCATGACCCCTCTGCTCCATAATCAAAGATGAGACACTGCCCAGCAGTGCTGTTAGATCTCCCAGGAGCAAAACAACGTCCCATACTCTTGTCGCTCGGAGGAAATGGCCGTTGATACCAAGCTCAGGCAGATTAGCTTCCCAATTATTCGCATTCTTCCAAGCGTCAAACTCTTCTGGCCACCGCGAACTCTCTGAAGATCTCCGCCAATCCCAGACAAGCAAGAAATTACGACTCGGGAAGCTTGAGCGCATCCAGTCCACAGGCCAATTGACAGGTTCAACAGTCCTTTGTATCTCTTCAAGAAAGGTGATTGCCACCAGAACAATCGTGCAATAGTCCCTATGTAACCTCACAACTGTTGGCTTCGAAGCTCCTTGTAGTAGACATATCACGTCCCCGATTTTTATAGTAGCCGATGATGCTTGCAGTGTCCATGTAGTTCTGGGGTGGTGTTTTCTCAGAAGCTGCTCCGGTTTATCGGTCATGCGGACTTCGATAACAAGGCGGTCACTTCGGGCTGGGTCGCTTCCCACTGACACTATTTCACCGATAACGCAACCCGAACTCTTTATCACTGCCGCCTGATGGTCACCGCATGTCTCCACAAATATCTCATCCGATATCACATGCTTGACGAGCCGACACATAAGTTCTGCCCATGAAATCCGGTAGTTTGGCGATAAGTCGGCTTGGCCCAAGTCATCCGAGCTCATGCCGAGCAAGGCAAACACCTTGTCGCGACAATCTGTAGCATCGTGAGCGTGATACATGTCCACTAGTCCACTCAAAGGACATATGTCTAAGGTCGATTGGCCGGTAATACTCTTGGAAAAGGCTGGTCGAAAGAGTGCCTCTCTGATCAGATACAACACCGAGCGAACCAGGTTTTGCAGATCCCAAGAAGCTTTGTACGACGTGATCATCGAATCAATGCCCAGGCAGAAGGCATAGCCATCTATCTTCTGGTCACCGCACATGATGACGATGTTTCGAGCGGCAGCAACCTCTTGAAGTATCTATTTGCGAATATCAGTACTCAACCACAGCTACTACAGAAGATCAGATATCGTACCCAGATTCGTCGGAACCATGGTCGATGGAGCAACGCAAGCCCCGCTTTCTGTAGGCTAAGCTTGTCGATAGTAGCTGTGGACATCTTGCCGTGTATATTGCGGATCTCCTGGAATATCAAATCGCTGTTGTTCGCTGCTTCTCCAAGCCAGACAAGTGTACGATTTGCTTGGCCGTAGATCGCAGCCATGAACTGAATTTGATGTTCCTTCTCTGACAGATCATCTTGATTGATGCAAATTGCGTCGACCCATAAGATTCGCTCTATAGAATGATTTCGAAGCTGCAAAAGAGCCGTGTATAGGTTCTTCGTAACTTCGAAGCGACTCCCGTGTATGAAAATGGAGGGTTTGCTGTTTGGATCGCCCCATACATATGATAAAGCATCGTACAAATGAGTACCGCCCTGAGTCTCCAGAGCGTATTCGAAAAGTTCGCACTGTATATCAGCGGTTCTGTCTGGGTGTGGCATTAAGCGAAGGAGACGCGTCCTGTCACGGTTTAACGATAGTGGGATGTAGCGGTATGGTGCCATGATTGAAAAATTCACGCAGGTTCAGAGTGATGTTGGGATGGCAAAAGCTGTTCGAAACGATGTTGGACTGAGCGCTGGGGCATCATACGTCCTGTTGATCAGCTCCATTCCACGTCTCGCTTTACCGGTATTGGTCTGATGCATACGCCAGCCAATCAGGTTTTGCTCTACCCATGCCGCATGGTGCAAGTACTTGGCAGAAGGAACACACTGCGCCACAAAACACAGCCTGATGGCGAAGTGGCGCCGAATTGATCACTGTAGCCTTCTCTCGCGTATTCTACGTTACATTGTGCCACACCCAGAACTTGGGGACCTTGTCCTAGGCGCCGGAGTAGATGCGCCTGGTACGAGATGTATGATGTGCTGTGGAGACGACAAAGGACTTTACGCTGCCAGTTGCTTCCCTTGTATCCTTATCCTGACACCAAGATGGCGAAAACCGCGCGGCATTGCAGCAAGCGCTCCATAGTGTAGCGTCTCCTTGCATTTTTCTGCCTCACTTGCGATCCTTTCGCCATTTATACTTTTCGTGTTCCTGCGCTTTTGTCTCGTCAACCTCATCATCTACTACAATAGGGCCGTATTCTTTCTTGACAAATTTACAAAACTCTTTCCAGTCGTTCGCGAGTATCGCATGACCTGCTTTGATATCCGTTGGAGATAGGCAGCTGTAGTCGAGGCTCCAGCGTGCCAGCTGCTTCCAGCTGTAGAGCGACATAGTGGGCGCCCCTACCATAATTTGGTAGAATTCGTGAGACATGGAATTACTGTGTTGATGAGTCAGCCCAACGTGTGGAATGGAAACGTGGAGCGGAAATACCTGAAGAGTGAAGGGTTGTCTGAGTTGACTGTACATGGAATGCCAGCAGCTAGTAACTCAGGGAAGGGATGCTCCTTGATATTCCTGCATAGATGCAGCAATTCATTAGAAATGGGACAGAGCTCAATGCATATACCAGGGCTTTCGTTTGTTTTCTTGAATTTCTCAACAAGGTGAGGATGCTTCATGAGAGCAAAGCCATGTCCAATGCGCTTTGCATCGAGCACTACTGCGTCATAGAGGTTGGAGTTGTTCGGGTCTGATGAGCCTCCTGTATCCAAAAGAGTTTCTCCAGCATGGAACATGAATGGGATATCAAGACCTCGCGCCTCACATGTATTCTTGAATGCGGCCAATTCATCTTTGTAGAAGCCAATGTGGTTCGGTCGGTCTTCTGCCCCTACGAGATCGAATCCTAGTGTGCATTAGCAAACAGCACAAACCTTCTTAGGTTGTAGCTTACCACATATTAGATCAGGAAACTCTTCCTTCAACTCGATACACTGCTTCATTTCCTCTTGCATCATCTTCTTTGGTATTGACCGTGGCGTGCAATATATGATCTTAAACCCGAAAGGAAATTTATGCAATCTCCCCTCACTCTTGAGTTTTGCTTGTTTCTCCCGAACTCCATCAATGATGAGTTGCATCTGCGCCGCATTGCTGACTTGACCTTTACCGTCGTTCGTAGGGATGAACTTGTCTAGCAACATCGGCCTCAGCTCGGCGTACATGACATTCTCGTCAATCATGCGATCAATTGCCTGACCAATGTACCACTTATAGACACCCTCATAGTTTAGTAGGCCCTTAAAGCATCGCGTGGCCTGATTGAAACGTGCCCAGACCCTGCAACGTCATTAGTGGAACCCAAGGAGGCTGTATATGAGGACTCACCCATTTACTGTCTGGCCGAAGTCATAGGCTTCCTTTTCGCTAAGTACCATCTTTGACTTCAGCCAAAATTCCGCAGGGCTCAAGGATATTGAATCTGCAAAAGGCTCTGAGCAGCATGTTGCACCTGTAGAAGTGACAGTGTGCTGTGGTTGTACATACTCACCCTGGAAGCGTTGTTCAAAGTCTAGTTGGAACTTCTTCCAGGGCATCCAGACTCTCCACTTCCATTCCTCTGTCTTCCAATTGGTCGCGTTACCCGGATAATCTTCCGAGAATATGTCAACATCCCTTTCAACCTGATCGGGATCTAGAACGTTGAGAACCATCTCGGTTTCTTTGAGATCCGATGCCGTGAGCAGGGGACGAATACTCCGTATGTAGAGATTATCGATCGATCTGGCTCTTTCTAAAAGTCGCTCGGGGTGCAGCTCGGCGTTGAAATGAAGATGCAAAAGACCTCCCTTCGGTACCTTGTTTGCGATTCTGAATAGTTCACTATCATTGTCGATGCGTTGCTTGTTAGTCAGAAACTGACCGCCCATGTCCCGAGTGTCCTCGCCAGGTATTGCCTCTGAGGCTACATTGCCAAAAACTACTCTCCTTTCGTATTCCCGTATGGCTCGAATGATAATTGCTGCCTCCTGCTCATCGATGTCGTGCTGCGACCTAGATGTAGTTCTAGGTCGAGATTCACGATCCCAAGCATCCTCATCTTCCTTTCGCAAGAGCTCAGCATGCTTAGAGCTGTAAGCATTGATAGATTTTGTGTCCCCGAGCGCTGAATCGAAGAAGTCCCGCGCTGTGAGGAAACCAGGTGCCGGGTCTAAATGTTTTGGTTCAACGTGTGTAGTCTGTTTCCTCCTACTCGGTAAAGGACTGCCCATCCTTTTCCTCTTCTTGGGAGAGTCAGCGACTGTCATGACTGGTCTGTTCGGATCCTCTGAAGATCCGTTCCTACCACGTACAGATCTGAAGATATTAGAATGACGACACGAATTCGACCCGGATATGGCGCACGTACAATAATGGAAGTGTGATACCACACTTCGCCAGCAGCCCTTGGAGAGAGTTCTGAGATTCACTCGACGCCTTGGAGTCGCTTTCAGTGGGCATTCCGACGTCAACTGTGTTGTTTGCGTCCTTCACCGGCTACGCATGCCGGGAGAGCGGTAGGTGTTGAGAAAAATTAAACCGGTAGCTTGGGTCAGACGCAGTGGCACTTGATTATGAATGTTATTCGTTGGTAGCCTTGGGGTGTTGACCGGTACTGGGCTGTGGAGAGGATCTGATACTCGAGTTTCGAGCTTTGGTGAGACCAGAACCGCTACGGCAAAGCTCGCGCTGTAGCAAAGTAGCTATCCTGGCGAGGTGGCTAGCGTACCAGAGTTGATAACCGCTGACCCGTTTTTCGGCCTGATTGTCCAAGTGATCTGTCAGTGATGGGGCTCACAAAAGACGGCTTCGGCATAATGAGAGCTGCTGCGCCTCGAAGAGGGGCGTGGGAGATGCGGAAGGCTGAAGAATGCGCTGGTGCCTGGACAACATGACTCTAGACGAAGCACTTGTGACTTGATAATAATGAAAGAAGAGAATAGGATTACAGAGAGCGCAGTTGCACTGTTCACGCGAGGAAATGAGGCCTCGCGCACTTTCCTCGTGGGCATTGCAGCAGGTGGCATACAGCGATCGCGTGCCTGAGGATACAAGACATAGAAAGGAGCAACCACATACATCAGCGCATTCGACTTGCGCACGCTCAGTCCTTCCCCTGATATCCTCTCGGACGATGCGACAACTCTTATATGATATTTTGGACAACCTCTCGGCGGTTGATGCAGTCGTCGAGTTCAGCTGTATCACAGCGGTCAGCCTGGCGCGTACGGCCGCGTAACTGTTTGATCAAGCGATGGGTGGGCGATCAAAGTCGAGGTCAAGCTCCACTTGCAGACAGGGCGCAGTAGCTCAATATCTCCGAAATATGTTGCGACGAGCGGATCTGTTACAAGAATGAAGTTTGGAAACATGGGGGGTATCCCATAGCCCATCACACAATTGAGGCTATGCAACGCCTCCGATGCAGCGGATAACTCGCAGCCTAGCCACTCGTCCTGTCAGCGACAGAACCCCTCCTTGATACCTGGCCTCAGGCATTCGCGACACCCAATAGGGTGCACCAACGACAACGAGTGAGGCTGTGAACTGCACAGCGTTCCACTCGCTTTTCGACGACGACCATCTGGTGGCTGGCTTTCTGACCGGAGGCGTTTGGGGGTCTTGCTCGCAAGGCCATCTGCGTTGCGCAGGCGCTTTTGGCCCCCAACTCCCCCAACTGACGACACGCTGCATTCGACTTTTGTCCACAGCATGCGCTTCTTCACCACCCACCCTTATTGCCTCGACTTGGCACTTGGGTTAAAACCGTTCCCATCTCGCTCCTAGCCGCTCCGTACCGACATAGTTGATCCATGCTTTCGTTCCTTTGACATCGATATCAGGTTGACACTTAGTCCAACATTGCCCTACACCGCATAGCCGGAACAACTTTTACCGGGATGCATTGGCTTGCCCCGAACGACAATGGTATCATCAAATTAGAATCTCTCCAGCTTGATATTGTTGGCTTCCTGGCCATCTTAGGAGAGGGTTCCGTGCTCGCCAACGCTCAGGTCTCAACGCTTTCGAAATGGATCTTTCTACCGCGCTTGATTCCGGCTCCTCAGGCGCTGATGAGACCGACTAGGCCTCTGGTGCTTGAACCTGCGCCTGGAACCGTATCAGGCATTTTCTCGGGCAACAAGAGAGACAACATCAACCACATCGGGAACATTGTCTGGTAAGACCCTTACTCCCAACTTGGGCGGTCCCTGAAGACCCTTCCCCACACGTACCAAACTTTGAGAACAGGTCGAGTCTGATAACTCATCAGATGCTCAACACGTGGAACACCAGCTAACATTCATTAGCGATGCAAACAATCTTGCGACATACTCGGTCCGCGTCGTCGAGATCGAACGCATCAACAAACAAGACTTGAAATCGAAGACGGTCGCGCCACTGACCTTTGTCATATTCGTCGGCTTCACCCTATCCGCCTTCCTCCTCGCACTCTCAATATGGCAAAAGGACGGCATGTCCATCGTTGCTACCTGCCTCCTGTCGCTGCTGTCGAGCCTCATCGGCCTCGGAAACAAATGGAAACTACAACTGCCTAGGCGTAAAGAAACGTCGGGTGCGGTACCACGCGGCGATGTCGTGATTCGATATCCGAGAGGCAGTTTCCTCATTGTACGCTGCAACGAGAATGTAGCCCGCGAACTGTACTTTGCGCCTGCAGAGATCGACTACCTCCTAAAGCACGCGCCGGCATATCGAATCCTGAGCTTGGTAGGCACCATGATGCTTATGGGAGGTGTCATTTGCCTTGCCAACGCGCAAATTCAAGTGCAGATTGCTTGGGCAGGATCATACATGGTGCTAGGTGCTGCATACTGGATTGTAGCTGCCTTGCCACAAAAGCTCCACTGGGACACGTCCTGCTACAAGGTCACCAACGAATGTCTCTCCGACTCGAACATGGAAGCCAAGGGCTATCCGTCCGAGAACGACACGTTTACGCAAGCGCTTTGGAAAGCTATCGTCGTCACGAAGAATATTACCTGGGTCAAAAGAAGTGATGCATGTCCTGACACAGACGCATGGCGGCAGTGGCTACGCGAGGCACACGCGGTCAGCAAGGATTTCCAGCTTGCAGACAAAGAGAAGAAGGAAGGCGTCAGGACTTGGGATGTGCCGTCTGAATGGAACCCCCAGGCACAGTTGGCAACGTTACTGAGCGACCAGACGGACATTGACAAGATGAACCCGATCAGGGCCTTGGAGGAAGTGTAACAAGATTCATTCTTTTGGGTTTTATAGCATAGCATTGCAATGCATTGCGAGGAAAAGGAAGCATCTACGACGACACGACGGATTTGACGACATTTACGAATTATATACCACATTTATAGCATCGCTTGGTAGCGCTTAGGCGTTGTTGCATACTAGTTGCACCACAAGATAGTCTTCTTATAAAACATAGCCTGTTGTAATAATCTTCTCTTTGAGGTCGCGCACCAATTACCTCTACCTGTGTCTGCTTCTCTGCATGCCTTTTGAACAAGCCCTCTGGTTTGTTTCAAGCAGGATCTTGCAACCGCCCTATCAGACGATTCACATGCTCAGCGCAAGCTCTGTAGCTATGCATGGCGTGTCACACTTCTCATGGTATCTGTATTTCCGAACCGTCCCTCAATCTCAAGTCCCCTTCTTCCACCTCTGCTCCCACTCCACCTTCCGCCTAACAACCTCCCTCAACCACTTCTCCAGATTCTCGCTCTGCCCATCTACATGCATGCTGTCTCCGCCAAGACTCACACCACCCTCTTCCTCTCTGCAGCACACGTCCTCGGCCATCTCATACGCCTCATCCCACTCCTCGTAGCTGAAGCTGCCGTCGCTTTCGTTCAGGAGTAACCGCCTGTCGCCCGAGAATGCGAATACGTGCACGGATTTTATGGGTTTTGCGCGGAGCAGCTCGTTGGCGGTGGGCGAGAGGAGGGGCGCGGAGGATGCGGGAAGGGCGATGAGGACGGAGGTCAGGGTCGTGGAGAGGGGGATGGATGCGCTGAGGAGGGAGAGGAGGGATGTGTGGAGGAGGTGTGGAAGGATGGTTAGGGTCTGTTATTGCAAGTTAGCCCGAGGTGTTGGTGCAAGAATCTAACTCCACTTACGCTGCTTATGCCAGTCGTCGCATCTTCTTCGGGCAGCGAGCGCACCTGGAGAGTGAGCTGCACAAGCGTCCGCGGTATGAGGCGCGTGAGGATTATGCTGCGCAGGGTGCTGTGGAGGAGGGTCTCGAGATGGCGCTCTTTTGGACCTGTGGGGGCGGTCAGTATAACAGTTGCTATATACGAGATAGTGCGCCTACTTCCAATGCCAACTGCCGGCCTGACATTGACTTCTATGGTCGCTTCCTCTGGCATCTCGTCTCTGCGCAACACCTCGATCGGTCCGTTGACGGCGCCAATGATGGAGAAGCCGTTGTGGGTGTATGTCGCCGAGCCATCTGCGCGGTTCAGGTGGGTGAGGGTGACCTCTGGGACGGCCATTGCGACGCTATATCGTGTATTCGTGTTGGCGGGGTTGTTTGCGCAATGTCGAATTGCTCCTTCTCCAACACGACCAAAGTTTCGGTGGGGCCAGGACGATCCAAGCTCCGATCAGATTGGACAGACCCGTGATCCTTACTACACACCTGTCGCTACCCTTCTCATTTGCCTATATCACCTTGTGCCATCATTGCCCTCCTATTCAGACACCATGGCAGGCTCGTCGCGCAATGCATCGCCCATCAAGCGGCTCATGACGGAGCTCCAAACATACCAGAACGATCCCAATGAAGCGCTCCTGGAACTGGGGCCCATAGACGACGATGTCATGCACTGGCGCGCGGTCATGAAGGGTATTGTCGGCACAGCATATGAAGGTACGTTCGCAGACTGCTGGACATGGACATGGAGACTGACAATATAAATAGGCGGCCGCTGGCTCCTCGACATTCACATCCCCAACGCGTACCCACTTTCACCTCCTTCCATCCGCTTCATCACACCCATCTGCCACCCTAACGTCGACTTCAAGACCGGAGAGATCTGTCTCGACACGTTGAAAACCGCCTGGACGCCCGCGCTCACGATTACGGCGACCATGACTACGATACATCAGCTGCTCACAAGTGCGGAGCCCGATAGCCCACTGAATGTAGATGTTGCGCAGTTGTTCAGAATAGGCGATGAGATTGGTGCGCAAAGCTTGATCAGGTTCTACACCGAGACAGAGAGGTATGATGCAAGCCAACGAAGACCTCAGGAGATGAGGTGATTGTTGAGTCATACGCGTGTGAATACAGGGCGCGACGGTTGGGGCAGGCTTGGACTGGGCGTTTGGAATGGTTATCTAGATGAGCGAGCGCATATACCTTACAACAGGAAATATAACACGATACAACAACATTTCTAACGCCATAGAGCGTCTTTTCATGCAATCCAACAGCCTGTGCCCAATTTGGATGGAAACTGATCTCCCTGAGTGTACTGGCCCTTTGCATCTCAGCTTACACAGCATGAACATCATCCGACAACATACATGATCGAGCACGGCTGCAACTGCATACCACGCAAGCCTCTCCCGATCATCCTTGCGGCAATCAGCTGGATCACACCAGCTGAGTGTGCCCAAAGACACGCAGTGTGGAAGTGCCTGTCCCGCGGAGCAGTTTCAGCCTCCCACAATACATGAGATCGACAGCGCAATGCCTCTGTCCGTCGACGAAGGAATGATCGCCATACACACATATTCCTTGGCAGACTAGATGACATGAACTTGTGTACACTTGACAGACAATGCAAATACAAATACCGTGCAGCCTCCTGCATGTGCGTACCAACACTGCATTGCTTTTGGCGCGCACTTCACCGCCTGCAACGTCCGGATGCAGACTTCGATTCGAACAACCAGGAGGCATCGATCGATCTGTGGATAGACACGAGATCCCGAGGTTTCCATGTAGACCTCAGGCAATTCTGTCGTCTAGACCCAGCCTCGCTGAAGCATGTGCTAGTGAATGGCGAGAGCTAGCGACGCAGTGTGTACGCTTACAGAGTTCGGCTGTTAGTAGCAGGGCAGTCCGTTGGCGACTCGGGGACAGAATCAATCGGTTCAGCTCCGGGCAAATGGGTTGGGCTCGCGTGCGTCATATTGTGATTGCTGCAGTGTGTTCATTTGTACAACACCACAGTGACATGAAGGCGTGGCTCTATGAAAGGAAATCAATGATCCAGACGCCAACGCTGTAAACTAAACGAAACTTCTACCAACCCATCTTATTATGAAAAGCTTTGCATCCAAAAGGAGGAACATCATCCAGCCGAAATACACGGTTATTCCTTACTCCTACAAGCGATGGTTACGAGCCCACGGGCCACTAACACCTGCACCGCCTCACAATCACCACGCCTAACAATGCACCGCGCGTGCTTGAACCCCACTCCCCTCCACTTCTAAGCTAGCGGGCGGGAAAGCCACCCCTCAAGCCTCCATATGAAAAGCTGCATCGCTGCCACATACACACACCTGTCTGCCAAGAACCTAGATCAGAGGTGGCGGAAATCGTGAGATGCCTGCACCATCATACGACACGGCGTACTGCGAAGAAACGCCGAATGCGCGGTGAAAAATGTGGCTGGCTGCATGTCCACTGGCATTTTTGAACATGGCGCGCCTGGATCACCTTTTGGAAATCGTCCACTGCGTTCGACGCCAGCCATGGTTCGACACGGTAGTTGTGCCGTGGAGAACCGGCTCTTGCGCTGTCGTGCCCGAAGGACTATCCGTGGATACGTAGCGGGTGTATGAAATCGACTGCAGCTCTTCGGGTGGAGATGACTCTGTGCTGGAAGAGTCATGGGAGTATTTGCGGATACTGGGAAGCGGGTAGTATGGTGCGTCGTAAGGTCCTGGCAGAGGCGTTGGCGGTGCGATCCACGGATGTATCGGTATGTACTCTGGATGTGATAGTTCCTCTTTCAGGGCTTCGAGACGCTGATTTTGGTCTTCGGGTCGTGTGGATGGTGGTCGTTTTTCTCTTATCACCAGACTCGCTATCGACATCTTCTCTTGACACAAGTTCTGTTGGACCAGTATTTTCTTTCGCCGTATTGAAAAGAGACCAAAAGAGCAGATTACGACCGCAAAAATCGAAAGTAACAGTACGACCCTGAAGGCAATCCCAAAGACTGTCAATAATGTCCAGCTTTCTAACCGGAATGCTTCAGTCAACTTTTGGTGAGGAGCCATAAACCGATGAAATGGTCAGTGTGGAGTGAACAGGCTATTATGACACCTTAGCATGAAGAGGGAGTGGGATAATGCAGGTGCTTAGAACTATGGCTCAGTCAGTGAAGCGTGGGAGGACGGTGCCTTTCATAGAACCTACGTGATAAGACGGAAGAACCGTTGCATAAGCACTAAGGTACGAATCCTCCCGGTCGATATCAGCTAATAACATGCGATGAGTATAGACGTTCGTACAGGATTAGCACCGGGGTATGAATAAGTACTTATTTCAAGCGGGTCGCATGTCAGGACACTGCATCGATCGCAACTACAGCAAGCGCCACCTCCAGCATACGCAAACAGGTAACACAGCAAGCCATGGAGACTCCTCAGATCGAGATTGAGCCGGTACACGTAGCGGCGCGAAAATTTGGGAGCAATGGCTAGCGGCTATCCTGCTCGTACATGTGCTGATGACGGAGCCAAAGTGAAGCATGGCCGTCGCCATGATCGGCAAACGGGCAAAGGTGCGTAATCCTCAGCTGCAACGAATCGCGCCTTTGAACGCAATACAGCGAGGCTGCTAGGGTAGGCATGGTTTGGTGGCAGTTTCAGCAGGTCCGACATATCCTCAAAGTCTTGGCAAGGGTAGTTCAGCTGAGGAGTGCGGCGATGGCGTTCCTTGTGGCGTCGCCGAAGCGCACTGGCCCGATCGGTTGCCCCTGCACCTTCATCAACGGCGAGCTAGCTCCGAGCTCTCGACCAACTTTTACCATGATTATTCCGCCCGCCACTACTGCGATCGAGCTTTTTGGACATGTGTTACACGGCGGCTGTCGTTCCCGTGATACAAGCCACGCGCCTAGTCAGCTGCATGGTGGACGCCAACCGAGTTGCAAGCATCCCAAGGGCTCCATCAAGCAACCTGACCACAGCCTTTGCAAGATTGTACAAAGCTAATCGAGCCATTTACCGAAGTCAGATGTCAAAATCTCGCTCAAGCTACCTTTCTATTCGTCATGACGGGGATGATGCCTTCTCATAAGATGTCTTGCATCGCGTGCCACCAGAGCCTTCGTTTGGGCACGCGAGATGGCTTAAAGCCCACCGTTGTTACTATGAATATCGATCCCAGATCTCAAAATACCCCGCGGCCGAGTGGCACACCGATGATACATGGAAAGGAGACAAGGAGAAGCATGCAATCATTCAGTAGTCAAGTCGCCTTGAAGCCAATTTTTCGGCGGGCTACCGAACCAAACAATCCAGTTTCAGGGTCACATTGGCGGACTACAGACAGGCTAACACCTCTACCCCACCACTGACGGCTTTCTCTAGGCTAGGACATAGTCTTTTCGGTACTCTTCGCCGCATGTGGGTAGCATCACGACCTCCATGGCCCCTAGAGCTGCTGCCAACTTCCTCAGTCACAGTTTCCAACTTTGAAGAAGCTGGGCTGTTTCTGGATACGCGCCTAAATCCGGGTAATCACCACTCCGCACAGCCTCACTCCAGGCGAGTACGGGTACGCCGTGGGTAAGGCTCAAGTACCTGCATCCAGGCCTTGGACCAGTCTGGCAAGCTGAGCCTAACATTGAACACCGCAACTTGACTGGACCACCATAGATGAGCAACCAGAGGTAAGTATAACCGCTCTACATGATGCGTTGCAGATCATTTGCTCCACCTCGTTGGTGGCCTAAAAGAACTCATTACGGCGAGTCCGTCGCCATGAGAGCACGTGACTTAAGCGAAACACTCTGCTTTCTGCATGCGGCAAGAGGTCATAGCCTGAGGACCTGTTCCAATATAGACATGATAATCGGGGAAAGGAACGTTGAGAGCTGAACATACGCAATCTCAAGGCATTTGAAGACCTTGACACATGCCGCGCGTTAGGCCTACGTTGTTTTGTGAAGCTTCCTGCACAGCCACAACGGTAATTGGAATAACTAGGTATCGCGCAACCACTTTCACCAGCATCAGGTGTCACTTCAGGCCTGATGGAGGCTGAGACCTCATTTCCGGTCAGACAGCTTGCGACAACTAGCATCTCTAGACTCTCGAGGAATTTCGGTACCTGTTTCGGTACCTGGTTGCATGAGACCCTTGTGCTGCGCCTCATACGACATGGCCTTTGGTCCCTGAACTCAAGCCAGGCCAAAACTGAACCTGGCCTGTGGATCAAAGGTGGCAGTGACGATGTAACGCTGGCATATGGGAGTCCTCCACAGGCGGTGTACGCTGATGCCTTCAATCGCCCTGATACTAGAAACCAGGCCAAATGAGCGATTCGAGTTGAGCACAAAAGGACATAAGATTTCATCATCTACGCTTTACACTTCTTCATCACCCTCCCGCTTCCCTCCTCATCTTCGTACCCTCTTTTCCTACTCGCTCGCTCTTCCAACCCAGACCATCCCCTCTTCAAGCTCCCCCGATCCTCCCACTCCTTCCACTCATCCCACTCCCTCTTCCCATCTCCCCAAACATCCCTTTTCTCCTGACAATCCTCTTCATCCCGTCCTTCAATCGACTGTAGAATTTCACCAAGACTCTCGTCTAGCTCGTAGGCCCCTAGTCCTGGGCTCGTAGGCTCTTTGCCAACAGGTTTGCTAAGCCACTTTGGCTGCTGAAAAGGTAACAGCGGTAATGGCGTGCGTAGGTAGGATTCTGGGTAGCTTATATCCGCGACGTGTAGGATCGTGGGGGTGTAGAGGAGAGATGGGAACGGTTGTTGTGGGGAGCGTGATGGCGAGGAGAATGGGAATGGAGAGTCGCGCTGGCGGGGAGGAGTTGAGGGCGCCATGTTGCGTTTCGAGTGGATGCAGTTCTGTAGGATAATTTGAAAAGGAATGATAGAGAATCAAGCAACTTCAGTATGAGGTGTGTCTTGGATCAAAAGCTATTTGTGGAAGATACAACTTCTTTGTTGTGCATATACCGGATTTGGTGAAAGGACGCAGGTAACGTGATCGCGCGTGACAAAGGAAGCGCTAGGATCACGGAATGCAACGATTGCGAACGTCGCATATAGCAACAGAGTTCCTTTGCAAGGAGTTGCGGATCTGCTCGGCCACACGGCGTTGGAAGAGGTGTGTGTATTTTTTGATTGCTTTGTTGCTGCCACAACACAGACTACACGCTAATCGTCTTGAAGACGCCGAATCCTGACCCGCCCGTTGCCATGATGGTGCCTGGTATTTGCGGGTGCCAGTGCGCTTCTTTGATCTGGTCCATGTAGTGCACGAATAGCAACTGCGGTGGCACGTCCTGCACACCCGCTGTGTCTCTGCTCTCCTCGTCGTCGAGCTCGACGGCCAAATCCCACAGGGTGAGTGTGTTGTCGCCAGCGCACACCAGCACAATACTGTCGTCGGTAGGATGCCACTCGACAGACGTGATCTGCTCCTTGTGGAAAGTGTAGTTTGCGACAGGCGTGGGCTTGACGTCGCTGGCCATGGACGTTGACGGCTTCCACTGGCGCAAGTCCCAGACTGCCCATTCGCCGTCGTCTGCCCCGGTGGCGAGGAGATGTGCGGTCTGATGCGACCAGCTCAGGACGTTGACGTCGGTCTTGGAGACTTTGACGCTGACGGCGGCTTTGCGGGACTTTGATCGCGCATCCCAGATCTTGACTGTGCCGTCGTTGGATGCTGAAGCGAAGACGTGCTTCTCCGTTGGCGACCACTGCAGCTCTTCCACAGTGCCCTTGTGTCCCGTGAACGGTGTGGTGTCGGTGACAAAGCCTCCGCCTTGGGTTCGGGTGGTGGTGAAGATGTTGCCAGCGACGTCACCCGTCAGAAGCTTTCCTTCGGGGATCAGTGGTGACCAGTCCAGCGCATAGCCCTCGTTCGCCTTGTGAGCGCGTATTGTGCATACAGGCTTGTTTTGTGTGGGGGTAATGGTGGTTCCGGGCATGTCGAAGGCAGTGAGGTGGGGGGTGACATCGTAGACGAGGACCTGCCCTGATTCGGTCATGGCGGCTGCGAGGGTGGTGGGGGGCGCGGCGGATGTGCTTTGCGGTGTCTGGTGTGCGCGTATGCGGTTCGTGCAGCTCGTCAGTGGTATCGACTTGGTCTCGAGAATCGGATCTGAAGCCTCGTCGTCCGAGTCGTCGTCGTCTTCGTCGTCTTCCTTCTCCATGCGCGACAGACTGCTCATCTTCATGACCATGATCTGATTCTCCTTGTCCCGTCCTCGCGCCGCCTGGGTGCCTGCAACTGCGTAGACGGTTGCGGGGTAGGTTTTGCGGTCTGAGCCCAGGCCGTCTGGTATTATGTCACATGATAGACACGGCCATGGCGCTTCGAGTGTGTGTAGCATCTCATATGTGGAAAGATCGGGATTGAGGGTTTCGCCTGGCGAGAGCTTGTGTCGACCGGGTATGAAGGTGCCTTGATCAACGTCCATACCGTCTGTAGTGTGTTAATGGTCGCGCACATTGCGACAATGACTGTCCAAAACGTACTTTCGCGCTCTTCCGCTTCCCTCTCCTCGTCTGGGCGACCGTCTACACCCGCTTCGAGAATTTCGTCCTCGCTCTCAAATTCATCCTCGAACTCGTCCTCAAAGTCGCCGACCTCATCTTGGTCGACTTCCATGGGACGGTCTCCATTTTTGATCGCCTCCTGCTCCTGCTCCGAGTCGGCTGGTCGCTTCGCCATGATTGGGTGTGGTCTGGGGTGTCTGTGTAGTTGTGGTGTGGCGTGAATGTCTCAAACAGCGTCTTCGCCGCGGGGAAATTTGCTGCGTCCAACTTTTTGGTATCTCGTATCTTAGCGCGGCGCACTGTTCATCTGCCATCATCGCTCTAAACGCTCCCAGGGCGGTCGAAGTGTACCCAAGCAAGCCAATGGACTGCACTCGTCCCCGTAGCGCCTAACAGCCACCTGGGCCGCGAAGTACACTGCACTGCTGCACGTCTTCACCACGCGTCACCACATGACCCAGCACACATAGCACTTCCAAGATTTCCACTATACCGACAGCCCAGGTCTCGACGCGCGCATTCAGCTGCAGCGGGGCTGTTTTGGCTGTGCTTCGACCGGCGTTTGCGCATCTCCTATTCGCCCACCGACGACATCCTAGGACCCTCAAGTCAAGCGCATAGACAAACACGGACAAATCTTCGCCATGGAGATGCACCCGGAGCACATGGCCAGCGAGGGCCACATGCAGGAACCGCCCCCACAGATACTCAGCGACGACACACGGCAGCAGCAACACGTGCCTGTCGAAGAAGTGCAGCTACACATGCAACCGCCGCCGCAACCGCAACCGCAACCGCAACCGCAACCGCAACAGCCCATGGTCGCCGAGACGCAAGAAACGCAGAAGCACATGGACCAGACAATGGACGTCGACGACAGCCAGAATACGACCATTACGGCTTCCACCGTGGGCCCGCTGCCCGACTTCCATCCGAACAACGGCGCCTATGCGCAGAACAACAACGGCTACACTCCAGAACCACTCCGACCTTCGACGTCATACTCCGACACCGCTTACCAGTACACCACCCACAATGGCTCGCGCTTCAACACACCCTCAGACGCCGACACGCCGCCACGGCACGGCTACTACGATGGCAGCAAAGAGACACACATGGGCCAGTCGCACTCGCGGCCGAGCTCGCAGATGGGACGGTACCCAGCGTCCGACGGCGGCTCAAGGTCGAATTCATATCAGGACCAGAACCAGCGGAGCGCGCAACAACAGCAGCAGCAGCAACCAACCCCGCCCGAGGCTCCCAACAAGAACGCCAGCGTGGTAATCAAGGTTGGCATGGTCGGAGATGCGCAGATCGGCAAGACCAGTCTGATGGTGAAATACGTCGAGGGCAGCTGGGACGAAGACTACATCCAAACACTCGGTATGCATGGCCACTACTTCATATGCTTACGACCGCTAACCCGCGCAGGTGTCAACTTCATGGAGAAGACCATCTCTATCCGGAACACCGAAATCACCTTCTCCATCTGGGATCTTGGTGGTCAGCGCGAGTTCGTGAACATGTTGCCGTTGGTCTGCAACGATGCCGTGGCCATACTCTTCATGTTCGACTTGACCAGGAAGAGCACACTGAACTCGATCAAAGAGTGGTACCGCCAAGGGCGCGGCTTCAACAAGACTGCGATCCCTTTCTTAGTCGGTACCAAGTACGATCATTTTGTCAACTTCCCGCGTGAGGAGCAGGAAGAAATATCTAACCAGGTATGAAGGTACTTCTGGCCATTGAGATCCATGACTGACAGGCGCCAGGCCAAGCGGTTCGCGAGAGCGATGAAGGCTAGCCTAATCTTCAGCAGTACGAGCCACAGCATCAACGTCCAGAAGGTATGCATTGTCAGAGTCAATACATGTTTAGCACTAACTGTCTGCAGATCTTCAAGATTGTGCTTTCAAAAGCCTTCGACCTGAAGTGCACGATACCGGAGATAGAGAACATTGGCGAGCCCCTTCTGCTCTACCAAGCCGTCTAGTCGCCGGAGCGGGAATGCAGGGTCAAGTCAAAACCCGGGGCCCAATGCACGAAACTTAGGGAAGGGCAGATCGGTCGGTTTACCTACCGAAATGTGAGCATGAGCGAATGAACTTGACGATTTGGCGGGAGGATTTGCATGACTCGGCGACTGGAGCAATATATGCATACATGAATTGGGCAAAAAGGCGTTCTCTCATGGTGAAAGCAGCCGGGCGTTGATAGCCCAATGTGCTGCTCGCGGTGGCATGGCTAGTGCTGGCGCGCTTCAGACACCCATCGCACACATGACGTTCAGCAGAGTAATATAGTGTCTTATCAAAGCATTGTGGTAATCCAATCCTCTATCCTGCACGTCTTTCTTCATGTCAAGGTGCAAGCGGGGCATGTTTAGCCGACTGATGACGCAACAATAGGCGAGTAACTCTCCCGAATCAAAAAGTTCCAGAGCTTCTTCGACAATCAACTCCAGCTACAACTCAACATACGACGTCCGCCTAAACACGGCACGCTACAAATTATTACGAAAGACTTAGTGCATAGTAGGGCGACCGACAACCTCGCATCAATCGCACCCTATACAATACTGCACCACTGCGGCAATGGCTCTCCCATCTCTAGCCCTCCCAGGGCAGCGACTCGGACCAACAGACAAATACCTGCCAGGTCCTGGCACGCACATTCACGAGCAGCAAATCTACGCTTCAATAGCTGGACCCGTCATATCATCACCGTCGCGCGCATCACAAACCGCCTCCACAACCTCAAAGTCCAAACTTGTCCCGCTCCTCTCGATATCACGACCGCTCAACACAACGTCAGATCCAGGCATACTTGGGACCGGCAGTGGCGGCGGCGCGCCCATCCTCCCCGAAGTCGACAGCACCGTTCTCGCGCGCATAACGCGTCTCGGCGCACGCTTTGCGACATGCGAGATCCTCGTCATTGGCGACACTGTCTGCCGCGAAGCATTCCAAGGCCAAATACGGCGCGAAGACATACGCGCGACGGAAAAGGACAAGATCAAGATCGAAGAGAGTTTCCGCGTGGGCGATCTGATCCGCGGGGTCGTCATCAGTCTGGGCGATCAGAGCAACTACTATGTCGCGACGGATCGGAACGAGTTTGGCGTCGTGATGGCCAGGAGCGAGGAGGGCAGGCTGATGTATCCGGTTAGTTGGAAGGAGTTTAAGGATCCAGTGACTGGCAAGGGAGAGAGCAGGAAGGCCGCTAAGCCGTTCTGAAAAGGGTCTGCGAGAAATGCTATTCTGAGGCACGCAAGAGGGCGCAGTTCGACGTGTCACAAGGCGATGGTACTGGGATATACTTGCGAGCCAGCGCGCGGGCGTGCCCTGCGACGGCGCGGTCCTGGATCCAACGGTAACATGATTGCCAGCTGCATGGTAGACGAAAGAAGACCCTGGGATGGAAGTCCACACCCTGGGATGGAAGTCCACATGGCACCGCGCCACGATGTAGAGAAGCGGATTCTTCACCGAGCACAACGAGCGCCAGCGTCTCGTCGTGACTCGCGATAGTTCAACGAACCTAGCCGACGTTGAAAAGTTGTACATGACTCTGGAATACCATCAAAAACGACCGTGAAGCATTCCCTGAAGTCAGTCGTCTATAAATACCATCTCTCTGTTCCCCAATCCTCCAAAATACACATCCCACACCCTCAACATACGCAATCTCCACCCTCATCCCCAACCCCCGAATTCCAAATCCAAATCCAAGAGTCCAGCCCCACCCTTGCCACCCACCCAATTGATACCCAAACGACGCGTCAATGCGTTTCCCTTTCCCAGTCCACACCATTTATGCGTTTCCCCCCCATACGCATCTACCTTGGTCCCCGCCCGACGCACACCCCAATCCATCCCGAACTCGCGGCGGCGGGCCCCACTCATCTGCAAACTTTATTTCCCAAGATAGGACCGACGCATGAGCTTCTCGAACAATGTCTGAGACGCCGTGGCGTGAGGGTGGGTGCGAGGGATGGTGAAACATGGCTTGTGGAGGGTCGATCCCTGGATGGCATGGGGTGGGTGGGTTTAGGTACTACCTACTTTGTACATGGACGTTGGAGCATTGTTGAATGCAGCACGCATCAATGTGCTGAGAAAGATGGGAAGCTTTGGATTGATTGATGAATTGATTGACGGGATGGGATGCATGAAATGTTTCTTTTAGATTTCGACATATGTGGGATGTAGATGACGAAACCACATGGTGAGCTTGCTGCTGACAACACCGCTGCATTGTGACATGTGACACGTCTCCAAGCTCTCGTACAACATCCGTATATCTTCCAGAAATCGCCCTATCTCATCTGAGCACGTCCTAATGTGGCAACGACTATCGTGTCATCGCGACAGTCTTTCGCGTACTCTCTCGTCCGTCCCACATTTTTCGCGTGTCCTGTCTCCACCGTGACGGTGCCGCCAAGGACTGGGTCATGCGATGAAAAGTAAAGCCGTGCGATGCTATGCACCATTCCAGAATCCATGGAAAAAGTATGTCGTGACCGCGCCAAACTCCGAACTCGATGCATTGTCTTGTATCCTCCGATCAGCCCATGCCCCTGCGGACGACGCAGTAGTGCGCGTCTAAAAGACCCCCATGCTTTCTCTAGATTGATCGGCGCTGGTTTTCGGCGATCCTATAACTGACTCCAAGCTCTTATATGCCCAAAAACAAGAGCACTAGGTATACCCTTCGTACAAGTCAGCCTTCTACAGCACGCCCCCTGGTAGTGGCGTTCCTCTATTGTTGTTGCCCCACCCTCCAAATCCGTCTGATCCAGATGGTACCGGTCGAACATCATTTCCGCCGACGGTGCTGACGTGACCTTCTGCTGGCGCGGCGTGTTTCCGTAACATGAACATGGGTTTCCGACCTTCCTTGTCCAACTGTTTGAACAAGATCAAAGGCCGCTCGTTCAACCCCAAGCAGCGTTCCTGATCACCGTGCACAATGTATAGTGCGTATTGCCGCCAATCTGCCGTGATGTTGTATTTCTTGAGCGCGACCGGTAGCACTTTGTGACACGGATCGTCGATGGATACTCGGAATGATTTGAAGATTTCGACTTGCGGGTTCGTAGATGGCGTCGAAGCGGGGGCGGACGTGGGAGCATTCATAGTACTGGAACCGCCAGATAGTGGCGGGTCTCGGTCGTCAGGGTTTGGCGTTTGCTGGGCATTATTTCGTAATGGTCGTGAAGAAAGCGGTGCGGGTGTTGCGCGGGGATCGCGGTTGCGGTCGGATACCATGGTCGAGTCGGAGGCCCAGTTGCTGGACTGTGGCCAGCTTGGCGTGTCGTGATCGTGCCCGCTTCGCATGTCGCGAGCGTATTGTTGTCGGCTTTGGTTCTGCGCATAGGCAGGCGATGTGGGCGATGGTTGGGCAATAGAGCTGGGCGACAATTGTGGAACTGCGCCGAGGGATGCTGTGAGGTGTGAGGACGCTGCCACAGCTGCTGCCGAAGGATCCAACGAAGAATGATCGATAAGAGTGCGGTGCTCTTGAATTGTTGGAGACGGGTTCTTTGGAGCTGACCCAAGGAAAAGCTTCTTTGTAGAAAACTTACGGGACAAACTACTTCCGGTGGATCTCTCTTGAGTAGCGGGTGGAGATGTGACAGGGTGTTCGTGTGTGGTTGGGAGTGGCTGCTGAGGCAGCGGGTGCTGGCTGTCTTTCAGCATGCGCAACAGCGGCAGCATTTCTTCGCGCAATCGCTTGTTCTCGTCTATCACTCTGCCCAGGTCTTCTCGGAGGTGCCGCAGCTCAGACTCGGCTGTGTGTATCCGCTCGTCTCGCATCTGGACAACTCGGATGACCTTGGCAAAGTCGTCCTGTGTTGGCGGGGCTTCCTGTGCCAACGTGTCCGCAGCTGGAGAGAGAGAAAGCTGATTAGGATGCATTTTGCAGAGGGCTGGGATTGCACTTACACAAAGGCACGTAGTCGTCGGGTTCTATCGGCACGTTCTGCTTGACCTTCATTTCGTAGACGGCCTTGAGGATGGTGAGACGATGCCCAACGCTGTTGACGCCCATCTCCTTCAGCTCTGCATGCTGGAGGGCTGCGAGCACGTCGCCCGAAATGACCTCCTCTGTTGGCATGTTAGCACAATCATCGACAATGCAGCACGGCGACACGACATACCAGCAAACGTGTCTGCATACTGCTCGAGTCCGAGGTCTGATATGAAGTCTGCCACCTGCTCCTCAGTCCACTCCATCAGCAGGCCCGTGGGGCTGCTCTTGCTGTCCCGCGAGTGGGTGAAGGTGGTGGGCGTGTGCTCGGTGCTTAGCGGGCCGGAGCTGGTGGGCGAGTGTTCGTAGTCAGGCGGCAGTGCGGGACTCATGACGCTGCGCTCAAACTCGTCGTCGGCGTCCGAGTCCTCGTGGTACTTGGTCGCGTAGGCCATAGCAGATGACGTCGGGCGTCGTGTGGCGGGTGGGAGTCGTGGTTGCTGGAGAGAAGAGGGCGGATGCCACCGAGCTGGGCAGAGCTCGCGGAGGGGAGATCGCTGCTATCAGGTGGAGCAGCGCCGGAGCACTAGATCTGATGCTGGTCCTGGATTCCCGCCGACGCGAGTGCTGCTCGTCGTGAATGCGCACCCTGTCTGAGACGAAGCGAGATTGGGCCGGCGTGTTTCGCCCTCGACGGGAGCGACTCGGGTGCTGGCGCGCCGTGCTGGAGGGACGCCGAGACGTTGGACGGTTCTGAGGGAAGGCGGGGAGCGGTCGTCGCTGCTGTCTGAGGCCGAGCAGGACGTTAAGCGCTTGGTTGTCGCCTGCTGGTGTTGGGCGGGCAGGAGCAGAGCAGCAGCAGCAGCAGCAGCAACAACAACGAAACAGGGCGGCGATGCAGTCAGAATGCAATCCACAACAGGCCGTCTGAAGATTCTTCCGTCTTCTGTGTCTGGGCTATAGCCGACAGCAATGGGCGGTGCAGAGGCAGACAGTGAAGGGCTCCTAGCTGGCGGACTCGCAGTCTCAATCTAGACATGCACATGCCATGCATCCCGGGCGGCTATGGAACCGAACCGCGCGAAGCCAATGCGGGACCATTGATTGACCGGGTGGTCCAAGCTCCCTGCTTCCTCAGCTCCCAAGTCACGGGGCCTAGTCCACATAGACCTCCACCCCATATCGGCTCCACGGATCTTCACCGATTTTCACTACCCGAAATTTCCACAATCTCCTTATCAACGGTCGTACATCCCTCTTCGGCCTCATCTCACCACTCTGCACCCGCTCGACTCGCCCAAACACTGGAAACAGCACAGGACGCGCATTAGCACGAGACATAAATCGGCCGACTTTCTGATTCAGCCCGACCCAGCGTGAGCCAAACCGGAGCTCGAGGCCACACGCATCAAATACCGCAGCACCTCCTTGCCCTGTGCACCCGTCCATTCCAAACATGTCCAACAACAAACCCGTTACCGTGGGCCTCGCCGAAGCCCAGAATGGAATCTCGCTCGAGCTGCGCAACAATATCTATTCAGTCCTTCTCTCCGGCGACGGCATTCGCAACATCGAAGGCGCTCTTGACCGCCAGCTTGCCGAGTCTGGCTTCAAGGACGAGCTCAGGCGCTACGTCACTGACCTCCTGCGCTCAGGCCAAGCGTCGACCGCTGATGACGCGAAAAAACTTGCCATGGATAAGATCAAGCGCCAGATGCAGGGCGACCATGACCAAAATAGCGAATCCAACGGTACAAATGGTGCTAATGGCGCCAATGGAGACGAGCAAAAGTACGACCTGAAAATTCCCACCAAGGCCATTGCGGAAGGAACAAAGGCCGTGCGCAAAGAGCTGGAGAAAGTGTGCGAAATCACTGAGGAAGACTAGTGAAATATACACTTTCCCAGTCTCGCTCTTTACACATGTCAATGTCGGACGACAGTCAGTCTGGCAGTGCTACGAGATATCCGAAGAGGGCCCCCTCCCAGGCGTGCCCTCCCGCTAGTTCCCCAACTATCCTATTGACGCCAGATTGCAGACTCATCGTTGCTGGCTTACCTCTCCTGGCACCAACTGTGGAATATCGCAAACCACGTTTCTGCTTGGCCAGATGGAGAAGCCGTCACGCGTCAGAATATCTGGACGCGTCTATATCTGGACGCGTCTATATCTGCTAGATTGCTGTGTTGACTGCGCTGTGCTGTCCTTGTTGGGTTGAAAGATACACCAGCGGCGCCATTTGCTCTGGAGAGGAGGATACATGCCAGTTGTCAGTCCAGGATGGTAGCAGAAGAGGATCGGGAGTGACGTGGACCCAGGTCTGGCTTACCCAGGCCATGATGGTTTAGCCAGAGGGTTTGAGAGTCACTACCGTCCTCCCGAGGGAGACATGCACAAGTAACACCATACTCTTCCTTGAACTATCTGCATTCTGATACAGTACTCAGAATTGTGAACAATAGGAAACATGTCAAGCACATTTGTCACAAGCAATTCAACCGTCCATGTGTAAATCATGCCTTTCATTCTCATATCATTGACGTTCCATGACCACTACTATCAAATCCATCTCCATTCAGCACTGCCACTCATGTAAGCGCCGGCTGGAATTACTGTCTAGGTACGAGGCATGTAGCAGTGAAATAAGCCAACCCGTCCTCCATCGCATCAAGTCGTGCAATCATTCCGTCTCTAGTTGTACAGATCCTCGTCCTCACCATCGTTGCCGAAGGCGTTCTGCCCATCCGCGGGCTGGTCACCCTCGGGGAAGCGGAAGAAGCTTGAGCCACCCGTATTTTTCATCGATTGTGCGAACGCCTCGTACCGGCGGATCTCGACGTCAGTCACGGAGCGGCGGGCGGAACGCATAGCCTCCTCGAAATGGGCCTTGGTGAGCTCAGGAACGGCATCCTCGGCATCATCCTCCATCTCGACATCCTCACCAGCAGCCTCACGGGCCTTGCGGCGCTCAATGTCCAGAGAGATGGACTGTTTGATAGCGAGCTTGACAGCACGCTGGGTGATGAAGCCAAGATCGGCACCGGAGAAGCCGTGGGTGTTCTGCGCAATGAACTCAACGTCGACGTCGGGCGCCACAGGAGTCTTGCGGAGTTGGGCCTTGAGAATGCTTGTTCGCGAGGCAAGATCAGGCAGAGGAACATAGACGAGAGTGTCGAGACGTCCAGGACGGCACAGAGCGTTGTCGAGCTGCTCCGGTCGGTTGGTGGCACCAATAACGAAGACGTTCTTCTTCGAGGTCATACCGTCCATCTCAGTCAGAAGCTGGTTGACGACACGGTCCGAGGCACCACCAGCATCACCCTGTGATCCACCACGCGACTTGGCAATGGAATCCAACTCGTCGAGGAAGACGACACAAGGTGCAGCAGCACGCGCCTTGTCGAAGATATCACGAATGTTGCTCTCAGACTCACCGAACCACATGGAAAGTAGCTCAGGGCCCTTGATGGAAATGAAGTTGGCCGCGCACTCGTTGGCAACAGCCTTGGCGAGCAGCGTCTTACCAGTACCGGGAGGACCGTAGAAGAGCACACCACGTGATGGCGACATACCGAACTTGAGGAACTTGTCGGGGTGGTCGACGGGGTATTGCACGCTCTCGATGAGCTCGCGCTTGACTTCCTCCAGACCGCCAATGTCCTCCCATCGAACGTTGGGCACCTCGACAACAGCAACCTCGCGTAGAGCAGATGGGTTAGAGACACCCAGAGCGAAGCGGAAGTTCTCCATGGTAACGCCGAGCGAGTCGAGCACCTCGGCGTCGATTGTGTCCTCGTCAAGATCGATGAGATCCATCTTCTCACGGATCTGTTGCATGGCAGCCTCTGAGCAGAGGGATGCCAAATCGGAACCGACGTAACCGTGAGTCTCAGCGGCGATAGTCTGTAGGTCGACATCGTCGCCAAGCTTCATGTTCTTGGTGTGGATCTGGAGAATCTCAAGACGGCCGGTGGGGTCGGGAATACCGATATCGACCTCGCGATCGAAACGACCGAAGCGGCGGAGGGCGGGGTCGATCGAGTTGGGTCGGTTAGTGGCTGCCATAACGACAACGTTGGAGCGCGCCTTCATGCCGTCCATGAGGGTGAGCAATTGAGAGACAACACGGCGCTCGACTTCACCGTTGGTCTTCTCACGCTTGGGGGCGATCGAATCGATTTCGTCGATGAAGATGATCGCAGGCGAATTCTTCTCGGCCTCCTCGAAAGCCTTCCGGAGGTTCGATTCTGACTCACCAGCCATCTTCGACATGATCTCGGGGCCGTTGATCAAGAAGAAGAAGGCGCCAGTCTCGTTGGCGACGGCACGAGCCATCAGCGTCTTACCGGTACCCGGGGGACCGTACATGAGGATACCACGCGGTGGCTTGATACCGATGGACTTGAAGAGCTGAGGATGCCTCAGAGGCAGCTCAACCAGCTCTCGGATCTGTGCCATCTGCTTGCGGCAGCCACCAATGTCATCGTAGCCGACCTCGTTGAGGTTGCCCTCCTCGTCCTCACGCTGAATGGGCTCGCCTTCGCAGTGGATGACGGTATCTTGCGCGACAATGCCGAACTCTGGTGGATCGACTTCTACGACCTTGAACTCTACCTGTCGCATTCCACCGCGGGCTGTGAAGGTGTCACCCTGGCGAACGGGTCGGTAGGCTTCGCGGAAGTACGGTGCGAGGAAGACGTCGAATAACGATCCGGTGATGCCCTCGACGGTGTCTGCGATAGGAAGGACTGCGATACGCTTGGCCTGGGGATTCGTTAGCAAATGTCAAAATAGGATTCGTCAGATGATGCTTACGTATTTGATATCGGGGCACGGGTGGATGGTGATAACGTCGCCGTGCTTCACCCGCAGGTTGTGGCGAACGACTCGGTTTATCCGCGCTGAGCCGTCATCGAGATCGTCGTCTGCGAGAACGATCAAGACTGTGTCCTTTCGCTTCTTGCCCTTGACGAGGACAGTGTCGCCGCGGAAGAGCTGGAGCGTCTCCATGGTGTTGTTTGAGAGGGCGATGATGGAGTTGTCATCGTTGACGGCATCGGTCACACTGGCTTCTATTAGCTGGGACTTCATAAGAGACTTGGAGATTGCTTACATCAACGAGTTTGGCTTCTTCTTCTTCTTGAGGATCGCGGTTGCAGTCTCGTCTTTCTGTGGCGGGTCAGTTATCGCAAGCGCGGAAAGGCGCTTGGTGATGCTTACATCCTTGGCCTCTGCGCCAGATGGATCTCTGTGAACCTGTTAGTAATGCTCCATGATGAATGTATGCTGGTGGCGAGCAAACTTACTTTGACAGATCCACCTTGGGAGTGGTGTAGTCTTCAGCCGACATGATGGCGGTCTGTCTTGGTTTGCAGCGAGTGTACTTTTCTGGTTGGGGAGGGGATATCTGAAAGCTGCAGAGTTGTTGCGCGGGAGTTGCCGTGTGGGTGGAGGTGATGGG
>Ga0265780_10002066_pt1 | contig 27804 bp, 26 predicted proteins | sample P1T30metagenome_FD_192432 | JGI IMG/M metagenome (GOLD analysis project Ga0265780, IMG submission 192432) | Plant litter microbial communities from East Loma Ridge, Irvine, California - P1 T30 | ecosystem: Environmental > Terrestrial > Plant litter > Unclassified | place: USA: California...
CAGATGCACGGTCAATGCGTGCTCGGTCAATTCAAGGCGCGGAATCGTCACTCCTGTGTCGGAAGGTGTTGAAGCAAACGCCATCCTAACAGTTGCGCCGGGTCGGATCAGATATCGAGCGGATCGACTTCGAGCGACCATTTCACGCGCGACTTCATCGCCCGCAGCTGTTCCACCCACTCGCGCAAAAAAGCCTGCAGCGCCGGGCGCGAACTCGATTCCACCAGCAGCTGCGCGCGGTCGACGTTGTGCACGCGCGTCATGGTCATCGGAATCGGGTCGTTCATCATGATGCCATCAAGCGGGAGGCAGTCGCGCGCCGCTTCCAGGAAGTCGATCGCGATCGGCAGTTCGCGCGCCTCGGCCCTGAGCAGCGCCTGGTACATGAACGGCGGCAGCCCGGCTTCGCGCCGCTCGTCGAGCAAATTGCCGGCAAAGCGCTCGTAATCGTGGCGCATCACGGCGCCGTACAGCGGATGCTGCACGTAGCGGGTCTGCACCAGCACTTCGGACGGCGCGCCGGCGCGTCCGGCGCGGCCCGCCACCTGCATCAGCTGCGCGAACAGGCGTTCGCTGGCGCGGTAGTCTTGCGAGAACAGCGCGGTGTCCGGGTTCAGGATGCCGACCAGGGTCAGTTTCTTGAAGTCGTGGCCCTTGGCCACCATTTGCGTGCCGATCAGGATGTCGACCTCACCCCGGTGCACGCTGTCGAACGCCGCCTGGGCGCTGCCCTTTAACCGCGTCGAATCGGCGTCGATGCGCAGGATGCGCGCTTGCGGGAACATCGCCTGCAAGCCCTCTTCCACGCGCTGGGTGCCGCGGCCCAGCGGTTGCAGGTCGACGTTGCCGCAGGTCGGGCACGAGCGCGGGATGCGCAGCTCCAGGCTGCAATGGTGGCAGCGCAGCCGGTTCTCGGGCTTGTGCAGCACCATGAAGGCGGTGCAGCGGGTGCAGTTGCTGATCCAGCCGCAGGCGTCGCAACAGATCACCGGGGCGTAGCCGCGCCGGTTCAGGAACAGCAGCGATTGTTCGCCGCGTTCGAGGCGCAGCCGCAGCGCGGCCAACACGTCGCCGGTGAGACCGTCGCGCGGGCGGTCGCGCTCCATGTTAATCAGGCGCACCGTGGGCAGCACGGCGTCGCGCACGGCGCGCTCGCGCAGGTCGAGGCGGCGGTAACGGCCGACGCGCGCATGGTGCCACGATTCGAGCGACGGCGTGGCCGACCCCAGCACGATCGGAATCCCCAGCTGGTGCGCGCGCCACACGGCCAGGTCGCGCGCCGAATAGCGCAGGCCTTCCTGCTGCTTGTACGACGGGTCGTGTTCTTCGTCGATCACGATCAGTTTCAGGTTCGGCAGCGACGCCAGGATTGCCAGCCGCGTGCCCAGCACGATGCGCGCCTGGCCGTTGTGCGCCGCCAGCCAGTGCAGCATGCGCTCGCCCTCGGACAGGCTGCTGTGCAGCGTGGCCAGCATCATGCCGGGAAAACGCGCGCGGATATTGCCTTCGAGTTGCGGGGTCAGGTTGATCTCGGGGACCAGGATCAGGATCTGCGCCTGCGGGTCGCGCGCCAAGACCTGGGCGCAGGCCTGCAGATAGACTTCGGTCTTGCCGCTGCCGGTCACGCCCCACAACAACAGCGGCGTGAAACCGAGCGCGCCGCCGATGGCGTCGGCCGCTTCGCGCTGGGCCGCGTTCAGCGCCGGCATGCCGACCGCTTCGGCGTCCTGCGGCGCGTCCAGTTTCGCCAGTTTTTTCAGCGCCCGGTCGAGCGCCACGGTCTTGGGCACGCGCAGGTTCTTGGGCAGGCCGGGCAGCGCCACTTCGCCCAGCGGACGCTGGTAGTACTCGGCGGCGAAGCGCGCCAGCGCGATCCAGCGCTGCGGCAGCGGCGCCAGCTGGCTGCGCACTTCCAGCGCATCCTTGAGCTTTTCGGGCGGGACCTCGGTCGTGTGCTTGATGGCGACAATCAGGGCCATGACTTCGCGGCGCGAGAACGACACCAGCGCCAATTGACCGGGCAGCGGCTCCTGGCCCGGCTCACACGGCCAGCGGTAATCGAAGCTGCTGTTCAGCGGCGTGTCGAGCACGACTTCGAGTATGCAGTATGACAATTTGGGCCCTGTGCAAATCTGTGGAAAACTTTGTGAATAGCGTGGGACTTGACCCCATTAAAGGTTTACGTTAGATCAAGTCGATTTTGATAATTCTCGAAATCAAGTGTATTTTTGTTTTTAAAATCAACCACTTGCGCAAACCCCAAAACACCTGTTAACAACCTCGAGCGGATTCGCGCGCTTGTGCATAAGTCGCTGGTTGGCGCTGGAAAACTCGCTGCGTTGCATCAGAAACTTCATGCAATACTTGAAGAAGCGCGCTAAGTCTCGGTAAACCAAGCACTTTTCCCCAACCGCGGAGCAGCTGTGAATAACTTTGTGAACAAGGCGCCGATTTGCACCTACTTCTTAGGGACAACGTTGTAGTGCACAGGGCACGCAATCCATCCCGCAGACAAAATTTACTTGAAGATCAAAGACTTACGATAAGCCAGCAGTTTCCAAGATGTCCACAGGAACTTTTCCTCGCTTTGGCGAAGTTGTGAACAAGTAGGGAGCGTCGAGGTGCGGCGCCATGTTGCAGGCGCCGCAAATGACTGATGGCTTAGCCGGCGCGCTGCTTGCGGCTGAAGCTGTGCACAGCCTCGACCATGGCAGTAACCGATTCCGGCGGGGTGAATTGCGAAATGCCGTGACCCAGGTTGAACACGTGGCCATGGCCGTTGCCAGGCGTGCCGTAGGCGCTCAAGGAACGCTCGACCTCGGCCCGGATCTGGTCCGGCTCGGCGAACAAAATGGCCGGATCGAGGTTGCCCTGCAGCGCCACCCGGTCGCCCACCAGCGCGCGTGCGCGGCCCAGGTTCACGGTCCAGTCCAGGCCCAGCGCGTCGGCGCCGATGTCGGCCATCTCGTCGAGCCAGATGCCGCCGCCCTTGGTGAACACGACGGCAGGAATGCGCACGCCATCCTTCTCGCGCTGCAGGCCGGCCAGGATCTGGCGCATGTACTTGAGCGAGAACTCCTGGTAGGCGCCGTCGGCCAGCGCCCCGCCCCACGAATCGAAGATCATCACGGCCTGGGCGCCGGCGTCGATCTGGGCGTTCAGGTACTGAATCACCGCCTGGGCGTTGATGTCGAGGATGCGGTGCATCAGGTCCGGGCGCGCATACAGCATCTTTTTGACGGTATGGAATTCGCGCGAGCCGGCGCCTTCGACCATATAGCAGGCCAGCGTCCACGGGCTGCCCGAAAAACCGATCAGCGGCACCCGGCCATTCAGGGCCGTGCGGATCGAGGTCACGGCCTTGAACACGTAATCGAGCGAAGCCATGTCCGGCACGGTCAGCGCCTTGACGTCAGCCTCGGTGCGCAGTGGACGCTCGAACTTCGGGCCTTCGCCATCGGCGAAATACAGGCCCAGGCCCATCGCGTCCGGCACCGTCAGGATGTCCGAGAACAGGATCGACGCATCCAGCGGATAGCGGTCGATCGGCTGCAGCGTGACTTCGGTGGCGTAGTCGGGATTCTTGGCCAGTCCCAGGAACGAGCCGGCGCGGGCGCGGGTGGCGCGGTATTCCGGCAGGTAGCGTCCGGCCTGGCGCATCAGCCACACCGGCGTGTATTCGGTCGGTTGGCGCAGCAACGCACGCAAGAAAGTATCGTTCTGGAGCGGGGCGAATTGTGGCATGGGAGGCAAGAAACGCGAAGGGAAAGCCTCTATTATCGCATTCTTCGCGGATGCTTATAATGCAGGGTCCAACCGAGCCGGAGTCCAGAATGAGCATTGCCATCAGCCAAGAATCAAGCAAACAAGCAACGCCGTGCGGCGCCTGGCGCTCGCCCATCAGCGCCGCCGTGGTCGCTGCCGGCGCCGTGCCCTTGTCGCAGCTGATGCTCGATGCATCGGGACCCAATACGCGTCTGGCCTGGCTGGAAGGCCGCGCCAGCGAAGCCGGTCGCACCACCCTGATGATCCACGACGAGGGCGGCACCCGCGAATTGACCCCGGCCCCGTTCAATGTGCGCAGCCGGGTGCACGAATACGGCGGCGGCGCCTGCCTGCTGGCCGATGGCGAAGCCTGGTTCTCGCACCATGTGGACAACCGCATCTACCGCATCGGTCTCGACGGCGAACCACGCGCCGTCACCCTGGATGGCACCCGCCGCTTCGCCGACTTCGTGCTCGATCGCGCGCGTTCGCGCCTGGTCGCCGTGCGCGAGGACCATTCGAGCGGCGCCACCTATCCAGTGAACACCTTGTGCGCGGTCGGCTTCGACGGTGTCGAAACGATCCTGGTCGAGGGCAACGACTTCTACGCCGCGCCACGCCTGTCCCCGGACGGCAAGCAGCTGGCCTGGCTGTGCTGGGACCATCCGCGCATGCCGTGGGAAGGCACCGAGCTGTGGCTGGCCGACGTGCAGGACGACGGCACGCTTGCCAACGGCCGCCTGCTCGCGGGCGGGCCTCAGGAATCGATCTGCCAGCCCGAATGGTCGCCAGGCGGCGTGCTGCACTTCGTGTCGGACCGGTGCGGCTGGTGGAACCTGTACCGTTACGCACACGGCGTGACCGAAGCACTGTGCCCGCGCGCAGCGGAATTCGGCAGCCCGCACTGGAGCTTCGGCGGCTCGCTGTATGGCTTCCGCTCGGACGACGAAATCATCTGCGCCTATGTCGAACATGGCGTCAGCTATCTGGGCCGCCTGTCGACCCGCGATGGCAGCCTGCTGCCGATCGCGATGCCGTACGAGGAAATGCGCGAAATCCGGGTGCAGGGCGACACCGTGGTGCTGCTGGGCGGCGCGCCGACCATCGCGCCGGAACTGGTGCGCATCGACCTGATGAGCGACGCCAACGAGGTGCTGGCCCATTCGATTCCGCAGCCACCCAGCACCGGCTACCTGTCGGTGCCGCTGGCGATCGCCTACCCGAGCGAAAACGGCCGCACTGCGCACGCGTTCTACTATGCCCCGACCAATGCCGAGCATGACGTACCGGCCGGCGAATTGCCGCCGCTGATCGTGATCGGCCACGGCGGCCCGACCGGGATGGCGGCCAGCACCCTGAAGTTATCTACCCAATACTGGACCAGCCGCGGCTTCGCCGTATTGGATGTGAACTACGGCGGCAGCACCGGCTTCGGGCGCGATTACCGCAACCTGCTGAAACACCAGTGGGGCGTGGTCGACGTCGAGGATTGCGTGGCCGGCGCGCGCCACCTGGCGCAGCAAGGCCTGGTCGACCCCGCGCGCCTGCTGATCCGCGGCAGCAGCGCCGGCGGCCTGACGGTGTTATCGAGCCTGGCCTTCCACGACGTGTTCAAGGCCGGCGCCAGCTACTACGGCGTGTCCGACCTGGCCGGCCTGGACGCGGATTCGCACAAGTTCGAGTCGCACTACAACCAGTACCTGATCGCCCCACCCGAGCGCGCCGAAGCGGTGTACCGCGAACGCTCGCCGATCCACCACAGCGACAAATTGCGCAGCCCGATGATCTTCTTCCAGGGCCTGGACGACAAGGTGGTGCCGCCGCAGCAGTCCGAAAGCATGGTCGAAGCGCTGCGCGCGCAGCGCCTGCCGGTGGCCTACATCACGTTAGAGGGCGAGGGGCATGGCTTCCGCAAGGCCGACAGCGTGGTGCGCACGCTGGAAGCGGAGCTGGTGTTTTACCTGCGCGTGTTCGGCATTCCGGTCCCAGACGGCCTGCCGGCGCTGGAAATCGAGAATCTTGGCGAAACCCGCTCTGCATGAAGCGAGACGATCTGGAATCATTGCTGACTGCCTGCAGCGCCGAAGAACGCGCGATCCTGGCGCTGCTGGCCGTGGCCGGCGAGCCGATGGGCCGCCAGCGCATCCTGGAACACATGCGCGCGCTCGGCGCGCAGCTGCCCGAAGCGCAATGGGCCGATGAACTCGAACGCCTGCGCGCCACCGGCCTGCTGGTCGACGCCAATGAGCGCGGCATGGCGATCGCACCCGGCGCCGCCTGGCCGGTGCTCGACCACGCCCTCGACGACGGCCTGTTCGCCGTGGTGGCGTCGGCCTATGGCCAGGTGTCGTCGGTGCGGCGCGACTGGCAGGGCAACCTGATGCTGCGCAGCTACCGCCAGGGCCTGGCCCTGCTGCGCATCGCCCTGCTCACCGGCGAGGACGAACAGATCGTCTCGCCCCTGCTTGACGCCTGCCTGCGCTGCCATGAAGCGAACTACCTGCATCCGCTGCTCGAGGTCTGCGCGCGCCCGTTCGAGCCGGCCCTGATCGAGCGCATCCACCCGCGCCTGCGCGAAGGCGTGCTGCAAACGCTGGTGCTGCACCTGCTGAACGAACCGGCGATTGCGCCCGCGGTGCGCGCCTGCGCCGAACGCTACCTGCCGCGCACCGGCCCCGAAAGCCGGCTGCGCCTGGCGCTGGGCGAACACTACCTGCTGTGCGGGCGTCTGGACGACACCCTGGCCATGGTGGCAGAGATGACCGATTCGCCCGGCCTGTTCCTGCGCAGCGTGGTGCAGCTGCTGCGCGACGACCTCGATGCCGGCCTGGCCGGGGTGGAGGCGGCGTTAAAGCAGCTGCGGCGCGAGACCGGCAAGCGCAAGGCCACCTTCGACGGCCCGGCGGCGCACCTGGCCATGGCGGCGCTGCTGCGCAGCAGCGAACCTGGACCGCGCAAGCTGGCCGACGCCTGGCTCGAGTCGGTCACGCGCGCCGTGCAGCGCCCCGACACCGCGGTCTGGTTCCAGCTCGGCATGCTGCACGAGATCCGGCGCGGCACGGTGGACGCCGATTTGTTCGCCACCCGCAGCTGGGAGCTGGCGCTCGAACCGACGGTATTGCGCGCCCTGATCCACTACTGGCTCGGTTTATCCGCCTTGAACACGCAGCGCGCCCGCATCGAAGACATGCTGGCCGTGTCCGAGGCGGCCGGCTTCGACTTCTGGTCCGCCCAGCTGGCCGGCGTGCTGGCGCAGATGGGGCAAGCAGGCGCGGTGGCGCACGAAGCGCGCGCCGCCGAGCTGCGCGGACGCCATCGCTTCGCCGACATGAGCGGCTGGTTCGCGCGCGAGGAATCGTGGGAGCGCCAGCTGAACGCCCTGATCAACCTGCAGCCATCGCTGAGCGTGGAGACGGTGCGCGAATCGCGCCTGGTCTGGCTGATCCGCTATGACCCGCACCTGGGCGTGCAGGAACTCGAGCCGCGCGAACAGAAGCGCGACGCGCAAGGCGCCTGGACCCGTGGCCGCGCCATGGGCCTGAAGCGCCTGGCCGAAGAAGGACAAACACTGGACTTCCTCACCGCCCAGGATTTGCAGGCGGTGAACGCGATCGCCGGACGGCGCTACTACGCCGGCAGCGGCATTCGTTTCGAGCTCGAAGTGCACAAGGCGCTGGCGACGCTGGTCGGCCACCCGCTGCTGTTCTGGATGGATTCGCCGGGCACGCGGGTCGAATTGCTGCCGGGCGAACCGGAACTGCGCGTCACCAAACGTGACGACACGGTGTTCATCGCGCTGCAACCGAGCCTGGGCGAGAGCGAAGGCGACATCGTCGTCTCGCGCGAAACGCCAACCCGCCTGCGCCTGGTGCGCATTGGTGAAGAGCATCGCCGCATCGCCGCCATCCTGGGCGATGGCCTGGAAGTGCCGCTGGCGGCCGAGCGGCGCGTGCTGCGCGCGATCGGCTCGGTGTCCTCGATCGTCACCGTGCAGTCGGACATCGGCGCCAGCGCGTCCGACATCGAAACGGTCGACGCCGATCCGCGCTTGCACCTGCATCTGCGGCCGTATCAACAAGGCATGCGCATGCAACTGCTGGTGCGCCCGCTACCGGACGCCGGCGCCTATTACGGTCCCGGCCAAGGCGCGGCCAGCGTGATTGCGGACGTCGATGGCGTGCGCACCGAAGCCAGGCGCGACCTGAATGCCGAGCGCGAAGCCGAGCGTCAGCTGGCAGCGACCTGCCCTGCGCTGGAAGGCGCCGAATTCGATCACGGCGAATGGCTGCTCGGCCAACCGCTGCTGGCGCTGGAGCTGGTGGACCAGCTGCGCGACGTCGACCCGCAACAAATTGTGGTGGCCTGGCCCGAAGGCGAGAAATTCCGGATCACCAAAAAAGCCACCAGCAAATCGGTGCGGGTGCAGATCAAGCGCGACAAGGACTGGTTCGCGGCCAACGGCGACGTGGTGATCGACGAAGGCCGTGTGATGAACCTGCGCACGCTGCTGGAAAAGCTGCGCGAGACCGACAGCCGCTTCGTGGCGCTGGGCGACAACGAATACCTGGCCTTATCGGACGAACTGCACCGGCGCCTGATGGAGCTGGGCGCATACGGCGAATTGCATGGCGACGGTATCCGCACCCATGCGCTGTCGAGTTTTGCGCTGGACGAGCTGGCGCGCGATGCGGGCAGCGTCGACGCCGACAAAGCGTGGACCGCGCACCTGGCGCGCATGGCCGACAACGCCGCCTTCGTGCCGGAGTTGCCGTCGACGCTGCAGGCCGAACTGCGCGACTACCAGGTCGACGGCTTCCAGTGGCTTAGTCGCCTGGCGCATTGGGGCGTGGGCGCCTGCCTGGCCGACGACATGGGCCTCGGTAAAACGCTGCAGGCGCTGGCGCTGCTGCTTCAGCGCGCCAAGGATGGTCCGGCGCTGGTGGTGGCGCCGACCACGGTGTGCCTGAACTGGATCGACGAAGCGACGCGCTTCGCGCCGACATTGAACCTGAAACTGTTCGGCGCGGGCGACCGCGCCGCCACGGTGGAGGATGCCGGCCCGTTCGACGTGGTAGTTGTCAGCTACGGCCTGCTGCAGCTGGAAGCGGCGCGTTTCAAGAGCCGGCGCTGGCACAGCATCGTGCTCGACGAAGCGCAGGCGATCAAGAACATGCACACCAAACGTTCGCAAGCCGTGATGGCGTTGCAGGGCGACTTCCGCATGGCAGCCACCGGCACGCCGCTGGAGAATCACCTGGGCGAATTGTGGAACCTGTTCCGCTTCATCAATCCGGGCCTGCTCGGCACGGCGGACCAGTTCCAGCTGCGCTTTGCCGGCCCGATCGAAAAGGCGCAGACCGACAAGAATCGCGACCGCCGCGCCGAAGCCGGCGCCCGTGCGCGCCTGCGTCGTCTCACGGCGCCGTTCATCCTGCGCCGCACCAAGGCGCAGGTATTGTCCGAACTGCCGCCGCGTACCGAGATCGTACTGCCGGTGGAGTTAAGCGCCGAAGAAAGCGCGCTGTACGAGTCGCTGCGGCGCCAGGCGCTCGATAAACTGGCGGCGCTGGAAGCGCCCGAAGGCCAGAAATCGATCGAGATCCTGGCCGAGATGATGCGTCTGCGCCGCGCCTGCTGCAATCCCGAACTGGTGGCGCCCGGCGCCGGCATCGTCAGCAGCAAGCTGGCGGCATTCGCGCGCTTGACGTCCGACCTGCTCGAGAACCGCCACAAGGTGCTGGTGTTCAGCCAGTTCGTCGACCACCTGACCCTGATCCGCGGCTATCTGGACAAGCAGGGCGTGCGCTACCAGTACCTGGACGGCTCGACCCCGATTGCAGAGCGCAAGCGCCGGGTCGACGCGTTCCAGGCCGGCGATGGCGACATGTTCCTTATCAGCCTGAAGGCGGGCGGGGTGGGCATCAACCTGACCGCGGCCGACTATGTGATCCACATGGACCCATGGTGGAACCCGGCGGTGGAAGACCAGGCTTCGGACCGCGCCCACCGCATGGGCCAGCAGCGGCCGGTGACGATCTATCGCCTGGTGGCGCGCGGCACCATCGAGGAAGGCATCGTCGACCTGCACCGCCACAAGCGCGACCTGGCCGACAGCCTGCTGGAAGGCACCGAGATCGCGGCGCGCCTGTCGCCGCAAGACATGCTCGACATGCTGCGCACAGGGCTGGGACACTAACATTCATGCGTAGGGTTGGCGGCTCTGCCGCCGACGCGTCGATTGTTGACAGCGAGATCATCCGGCGCGATAGCGGCGCCGACAGCAATCACCGCGTCGGCGGCAAGCCGCCAACCCTGCTTGTCACAAAGTCAATATTGTCAACCTTACGTGTCGGAATGTTTCAGACAGTCGGCAAATGCCGCGTTTGGTGCTAATCTGCACGCGCCCCGCGCAGCGATTGCGCCGCGGGCCACCCTATCTACTCTGTCACAGGGCCGAATACGATGATGAAAACCAAGATCGCGCTAGCAGCCTTGCTGGCGTGTTTCGCACTGACGCCGGCGCTTGCCGCCACCACCAAGTCCAGCAAGGGCAAGGCCAAATCCGCCAAGGTCGTCAAGAAATCGACGTCGAACAAAGGCAAGAAAGCGGCCGTGGTCGCTGCTGCCGGCGCCACGGCTGTTGCCGCCACGGCCAGCAGCGCCGCGACCGCCGACACCACGGCCGGCACCAATGAGCGCCGCCTCGACCGCCGCATGGCCACGCTGAGCATGCAGTACCTGACCGCCCTGTGGCGCGTCGATCCGGAAGGCGGCATCTATGTCGGCAAGTTCGACCAGGCCGCCAGCCTGACGATCCCCGACGCCGCCACCCGCGCCAAGAAACTTGCCTTCGCCAACGAATGGCTGGACAAATTCGGCAAGCTCGATCCGAAGCAGATGTCGCCGCGCTACCGCACCGACCTGGCGCTGCTGACCAACAAGCTGGAAAAGGACCGCTGGAGCCTGACCACCTGGCGCGAGCACGAGTGGAATCCGTCGCTGTACAACGTCGCCGCGCCGCTCGACCTGATCCTCAATACCGACTACGCCGCCAAGCCGCAGCGCCTGCGCACCATCCTCAAGCGCCTGGCCGACGTGCCGGCCTACTATCAGGCGGCGCAGGCCTCGATCAAGACGCCGACGCGCGAGCACACCCAGCTCGCGATCGCCCAGGCGCCGGGCACGATGGCGGTGCTGGCCGACCTGGGCAAGGCGGCCCAGGAATCGATCCTGACCACACAAGAGAAAACCATCTTTGCCCAGCGCATCGCCAACGCCGGCACCGCGCTGCTGGGGTATATGGATTACCTCGACGGCGTCGAGAAACGCCTCGCGGCCAGCGGCCAGGCGCGCCCGTTCCGTACCGGCAAGGCGCTGTACGAGCAGAAGTTCGCGCTCGACATCCAGTCGTCCAGCAGCGCCGAGCAGACTTACCGCAAGGCCTTGGCCACGCGCGAAGAGCTGCTCACGCGCATGGATGCCGTCTCGGACGAGCTGTGGCCGCGCTACATGGCCGGTGTGAAAAAGCCGGTCGACCGCTTCCAGAAGATCGGGATGATGATCGATAAGCTCTCCGCCCGTCACGTGGCGCGCGAAAACTTCGTCTCCGAAATCCGGCGCCAGATCCCGCAGCTGCAGGAGTGGGTGATCAAGCACGACCTGTTGACGCTCGATTCGAGCAAGCCGCTCGAAGTGCGCGAAACCCCGATGTACCAGCGCGGCGTGGCCGGCGCCAGCATCGATGCACCGGGCCCGTACCGTTCCAAGGACAAGACCTATTACAACGTCACGCCGCTGGACGGTTTGAGCGCGGCCCAGGCCGAGAGCAGCCTGCGCGAGTACAACGAATGGATCCTGCAGATCCTGAACATCCACGAAGCGATCCCCGGCCACTACGCGCAGCTGGTGCATGCCAACCGCTCGCCTTCCCTGATCAAATCGCTGTTCGGCAACGGCGCCATGGTCGAAGGCTGGGCCGTGTACGGCGAGCGCATGATGCTCGAATCGGGCTACGGCGACAATGCGCCCGAGATGTGGCTGATGTACTCGAAGTGGAACCTGCGCAGCGTCACCAACACCATCCTCGACTACAGCGTGCACGTGAACGGCATGAAGCAGGCCGAGGCGATCGACCTGCTGACGCGCCAGGCATTCCAGACGCGCCAGGAAGCCGATGAAAAATGGCGCCGCGTGACCCTGACCTCGGTGCAGCTGACCAGTTACTTCAGCGGCTACCACCAGATCATGGAACTGCGCGAACAACGCCAGCGCCAGCTGGGCGAACGCTTCAAGTTGAAGGAATTCCACGACCAGTTCCTCAGCTATGGCAATGCGCCGGTGAAGATGATCTCGGAGTTGATGCAGTAACATTTTTTGCACGGCTATTCGGCTGTGCAAAAGCGCACAAGCGGCGTGCTCCAACGCCCGCTTGTGCGCCCTGTTTCCAGCACTATGATGGTAGATGCGGCTCTCACACGCCGCCACGATAACCATACCGGAGACAGCGCATGCATCCCTTCGACCGACTGGCGGCGCGGGCCGCGTTCTGCCTGGCGCTGTTCGCCTCGATGTTCGGCGCGCATGCACAAGCCCCGGTGCAGCAAGGCCCCGGCGCCTGGAGCGCCAACCAGACCTGGGCCAGCGACACCACCCACGGCGGCGCCCTCAGCGGCTACTATTACTGGCCGTCCACCTTGCCCACCCTCGCCAGCCGGCGCGCGCTGGTGCTGGTGCTGCACGGCTGCGCCCAGACCGCGGGCGGCGACGTCATCAACGGCAGTGCCGACGCCGGCTTCAACTGGAAAGCCATGGCCGACCAGTACGGCGCCGTGATCCTGGCGCCGAACGCCACCGGCAACGTCTATGGCGCGCACTGCTGGGACTGGGCCGCCACCAATCGCAGCCGCAGCTACGGCCACAATGCGGTGCTGCTCGACCTGGTCAACCGCTTCCTGAGCAACCCGCAATATGCGATCGACCCGAAGCAGGTGTACGTCACCGGGCTATCCTCTGGCGGCGCCAAGGCCATGGTGCTGGCCTGCACCGCGCCCGAGATGTTTGCCGGCGCCGGCATCAGCGCGGGGCCGGCCCCGGGCGTGAGCTCCAGCCAGATTGCAGCGCTGCCGTCGGGGTTCACCGCCACCACGGCAGCGAATAACTGCACGGCGATGGCGGGCAGCGCGGCCGGCGCGTTCGCGACCCAGATCGCCAGCGTGATCTGGGGCACGAGCGACTACACGGTAGCGCAAGCCTACGGCCCCCTGGACGCGGCCGCCATGCGCCAGGTGTACGGCGGCAGCTTTACCCAAGGCCCGACCGCGAGCGTGCCGGGTAGCGGCAGCAATGTCCCTTATCTGGACGCGGCCGGCAAGGTGCGCACCTCGCAGATCACGGTCAGCGGCCTGGGCCACGCGTGGCCGGCCGGCAGCGGCGGCCAGAACGCCAATTTCGTGAACTCGACCCGGGTCAACTACCCCGCCTTCCTGATGGATTTCTGGTTCGCCAACAACCTGCGCGTGACGCAAGCGCCGGCGCCGGTGATGAGCGCCTGCAGCGCCAGCGTATCGGGCTCGACTGTGACGGTATCGGGCGCGGCCACGTTCGACAGCGGCACAGTCGCCAGCTACCGGGTGCGCCTGAACGGGCCGTCGCCGGTGGACGATGCGGCGGCGGGCAGCGGGAGTGGATTCAACAAGGCGTATGCGGGTCGCGCCGATGGGACCTACAGCGGCAGTGTGACGGCGACCGGCAGCAATGGACAAGTCTCAAGCGCCTGCGCGATCGCGCAATTCCAGGTCGGCGCCGGCACGCCGCCGCCAACCTTCACCTGCACCACCAGCACCGCCAGCAATTACGCCCACGTGCAGGCCGGGCGCGCGCATGTCGGCGGCGGCTATGCGCTGGCCAACGGCTCGAATCAGAACATGGGCTTGTACAACATCTTCCTCACCAGCACGCTGGCGCAGACGGCAGCCGGATATTACGTGCTGGGAGCGTGTCCGGCGCGATGACCCTGAATCTTACGCCGTCTCTTCCGGCGCCTGCGTGACGCGCTGGAACAGCGGCGCCACCAACAGGCCCAGTTCATAGAGCAGCCACATCGGAATGGCCAGCGCGAGCTGGCTGACCACGTCCGGCGGCGTGACGATGGCGGCGATCACGAAGGCGCCGACGATCACGTAGGCGCGGACTTCGCGCAGCTTCTCGATGCTGACGATGCCCATGCGCACCAGGATCACCACCACCACCGGCACCTCGAACGAAGCGCCGAAGGCCAGGCACATCGACATCACGAAGTCGAGATAGTTCTCGATATCGGGCATGACCGCAATCGACGTCGGGGCGAACTCGCCGATGAAGTGGAACACGCGGCCGAACACGAAGAAGTAGCAGAACGCCACGCCGCCGATGAACAGCAGCGAGGACGAAATCACCAGCGGCAGCACCAGGCGCTTCTCGTGCGCGTACAGCCCCGGCGCGATAAACGCCCAGGCCTGGTAGAACACCCACGGCAGCGCCACGATGAAAGCCAGCAGCAGCGTCACCTTCATCGGCACCAGGAACGGCGAAATGACGCCGGTGGCGATCATGGTCGAGCCTTTCGGCATCGAGGCGATCATCGGCTCGGCCAGCAGGTCGTAGATATGCGACGGGCCCGGCCACAGCATCAGCACGGCGCAGACGATCGCGATCCCGATCGAGGCCTTGACCAGCCGGTCACGCAGCTCGACCAGATGCGAGATAAATGTTTCTTCGCCGGCTTGCTCGCTCATCTGCTAATCACTGCTCATCAAAAGAAGGACACATTGGATTTGGCGCCGGAACCGGGACGGAACTTGCGCACACGGGCGGCGCCCGACATCACATGGCGCTTGGTGCCATGGCGGTTCTTGTACCAGGCCGGCACGGCCGAGGTGCGCACCAGCTTCTTGCGGCGGAAGTCTTTCGCCTTGCGGTCGATGTCCTCGAGCGTGGGCGTGCTGAAGCCGCTGCTGCTGGTGCTTCCACTGCCACTGCCACTTTCGTGGGCAGTGCGCTCATCCCACAGCGCTTCGACTTCGCCCACATGGCTGCTGACGTTCGACTCGAAATCGTTCTTCGCCGAGTCGACCTCGTCCTTGAACGACTGGGCGCGGTCCTGCACTTCCTTGTGCAGGTTGCGCAGTTCGTCCAGCTCGATCTCGCGGCTGACCTCGGACTTGACGTCGTGCAGGTAGCGCTGGGCGCGGCCGTAGAGAGTCCCGGCCATGCGCGCCACTTTCGGCAGCTTTTCAGGGCCGATCACGATCAGGGCGACCACGCCGATGATCGCCAGTTTCGACAGTCCAAGATCGATCATGGAACTGCGGAATTACAGACGGGTCTTGTCGCGGGCTTCCACGTCGATGACCGACTTGTCGGCCACTTGCTGGGTCGGCTGGCCAGGCGCGGCCGGATTGACCGGGGTGACCACGGTCTTGTCCTCGTCGCTCTTGACGCCATCCTTGAAGCCCTTGACGGCCTTGCCCAGGTCGGAACCCATATTGCCCAGCTTCTTGGTGCCGAACACCAGCATCACGACCACCAGCACGATTACCCAGTGCCAAATACTCATCGAACCCATGTTTATCTCCTGGCTAGGCGCGCAGCGCCTGTAAAACGGAACAACGAAAACGTATGTGCCGCGAATAATGCAAGCACCACGCAGTATATGCGATGCGGGAGCGCTCTGCCCCCAACTGAAACTTATGCCTGCCTTAGATGTTCAGACCACGCCACGGACGTGGGCCGCCATATAAGTGCAAATGCAGGTGATACACTTCTTGGCCGCCATCCGGGCCGGCGTTGATCAGGGTCTTGAAGCCGCCGCTGGCCTTGCCATCAGCGTCATGCTTCACATCGATACCATTCTCTTTTGCAAGCTTGGGCGCCAGCGCCAGCATCTTGCCCAGCACTGCGGCGTGGGCATCGGTGCAGTCCGACAGCGTGGCCACGTGCTGCTTCGGGATCACCAATAAATGCACCGGCGCCGCCGGGTTGATGTCCTTGAATGCGAGCACGTCCTCATCTTCATAGACGATGCCGGCCGGGATCTGCTTGGCGACGATCTTGCAAAAAATGCAGTTATCCATCTTGTCTCCAGGGTTTGTTACACCGTGCCACCGACTAACTGCGTTGGTGCAACTGGTGCATCGTATCAACGCAACGTGACATCGGTATGACGACCAAAAGCCGATTATGACACCGGATCGGCCCGGCCGCACGGTAAGGGGGTGCTTACTTTCAGTGCGGCAACGTTAGTCCGACGTGCGGGCTGCTTTTTCGTCCAGTCCCGACAAGCCTTCGCGCCGCGCCAGTTCGTCCAGCACTTGCTGTGGAGTCAGGTCGAACTTGGCCAGCAGCACCATCGAGTGAAACCACAGGTCGGCGCATTCATACAGCACCTTGGATGGGTCGTTCCCGACGCGTGCGTCCTTGGCCGCCATCACCAGCTCGGTCGCTTCTTCGCCGATCTTTTTCAGGATCGCGTCGTCGCCCTTGGCGAACAGCTTGGCGACGTACGAGGTTGCGGGGTCGCCGCCATTTGCCGGCTTGCGCGATTCGATTACGGCGGCCACGCGGGCCAGGGTAACGCTCATGGGGTCTTCTTTTGTTCTTTGGAATAAATGGTGTCGGGGTCTTGCAGCACCGGCTCGACGCTGTGCCAGTCGCCGTTGTCGTACTTCTGGAAGAAGCACGAGTGGCGCCCGGTATGGCAGGCGATGCCGCCGACCTGCTCGATTTTCAAGAGCACCACGTCTTCGTCGCAGTCGAGGCGGATCTCCAGCACCTTCTGGGTGTGGCCCGATTCTTCGCCCTTGTGCCACAGCTTCTTGCGCGAGCGGCTCCAGTACACCGCTTCGCGCATCTCTACCGTGCGGGTCAGCGCTTCGCGGTTCATCCAGGCGAACATCAAGACGTCGCCGGTCGCCGCTTCCTGCGCGATCACCGGCACCAGGCCGTTTTCGTCCCAGCGCACCTTGTTGAGCCATTTGGCGTTATTCACCATGCCTCACTCCAGCCGCATCGGGATGCCACGCTCAAGCATGAAGCGCTTGGCTTCGCCGACCGTGTGCTGCCCGTAGTGGAAGATGCTGGCGGCCAGCACCGCGTCGGCGTGGCCTTCGAGGATGCCGTCGGCCAGGTCCTGCAAGCCGCCGACGCCACCCGAAGCGATCACCGAGATGCCCACCGCGTCGGACACGGCGCGCGTCAGGCCCAGGTCGAAACCGGACTTGGTGCCGTCGCGGTCCATCGACGTGAGCAGCAACTCACCGGCGCCCAGGCTTTCCATCTTGCGCGCCCACTCCACCGCGTCCAGGCCGGTGGCGTTGCGCCCGCCGTGGGTGAACACTTCCCATTTGTTGGGGCCGACCTGCTTGGCGTCGATCGCCACCACGATGCACTGCGAACCGTGCTTGTGGGCGCAGTCGAACACCAGTTGCGGGTTGGTGACGGCCGAGGTGTTCATGCTGACCTTGTCGGCGCCGGCATTCAATAAGCGCCGCACGTCTTCGACCTTGCGCACGCCGCCACCGACGGTGAGGGGAATGAACACGGTCGAGGCCACGGCTTCGATGATGTGCAGGATCAGGTCGCGATCGTCGCTCGAGGCGGTGATGTCGAGGAAGGTGATCTCGTCGGCGCCCTGGCCGTCGTAGCGGCGCGCGATCTCGACCGGGTCGCCGGCGTCGCGCAGCTCGGTGAAGTTGACGCCCTTGACCACGCGGCCATTGGTGACGTCGAGGCAGGGAATGATGCGTTTTGCGAGCATGCGTTAAGCGTCCGGACCTTCGGTCAGTTCATCGGCGCGCTCCTGGGCCGAAGCCAGGTCGAGCGTGCCTTCATAGATCGAGCGGCCGCAGATCACGCCTTCGATGCCTTCGTCCTGCACCGCGCACAGCGCTTCGACGTCGGCCAGCACGTGCACGCCGCCCGAGGCGATGATCGGGATGCGCACCGCGCGCGCCAGCTTGACGGTGGCGTCGATGTTCACGCCGCCCATCATGCCGTCGCGGCCGATGTCGGTGTAGACGATCGATTCGACGCCGTAGCCTTCGAATTTCTTGGCCAGGTCGATCACTTCGTGGCCCGACATCTTGCTCCAGCCGTCGGTGGCGACCTTGCCGTCCTTGGCGTCCAGGCCGACGATGATGTGGCCCGGGAAGGCGCCGCAGGCGTCGTGCAAAAAGCCCGGATTCTTCACGGCGGCGGTGCCGACGATGATGTAGCTGATGCCGTCGTCGAGGTAGCGCTCGATGGTGTCGAGGTCGCGGATGCCGCCGCCCAGCTGGACCGGAATCTCTTCCAGGCCGTTGTCGTCGGCGTATTCCTGCACCGCTTGCAGGATCGATTTGATGGCGGACTCGTTCTTCGGCTTGCCCGCGAACGCGCCGTTCAGGTCGACCAGGTGCAGCCGGCGCGCGCCCTGCTTGAGCCAATGAAGCGCCATTTCGGCGGGATCTTCGGAAAACACGGTGGCGAGGTCCATATCGCCTTGTTTCAGGCGAACGCAGTGACCGTCTTTCAGGTCGATGGCGGGGATCAGCAGCATGGTCGTTGTCGGTTGGGTTGACGAATGAATCGAGGATGAATCGAAAGGATAGAGCTTACGGATTCCAGTGAATGAAATTGCGGTACAGGCGCAGGCCCGCTTCCGCACTCTTCTCCGGGTGGAACTGGGTGGCGACGATATTATCGCGGCCGACCGCGCAGCAGTAGGGCGCGCCGTAGTCGGCTTCGCCAATCACATCATGCGCGTTTTCGGGCGCAGCGTAGTAGCTGTGCACGAAATAGAAATAGCTGCCGTCGGCGATGCCGTCCCACAGCGGGTGCGCGCGCGATTGGCGCACGCGGTTCCAGCCCATCTGCGGCACCTTGAAGCGCGAGCCGTCGCTCTGCAATTTGCCGTCGAGCTGGAAGCGCACCACCTTACCGGGCAGCAGGCCCAGGCCCGGCGTGCCGCCATTTTCTTCGCTCGACTCGAACAGCATCTGCTCGCCCACGCACACGCCCATTACCGGACGGGTTCTGATGGCGCGCAGCACGGCCTCTTCGGCGCCGGATTCGCGCAGGCTGCTCATGCAGTCGCGCATCGCGCCCTGCCCCGGCAGCACCAAGCGGTCGGCGCGGTCGATGTCCTCCGGCTTGTGCGAGACCAGCACCTCGGCTTCGGGCGCCGCGCTGCGCAGCGCCTGCACCACCGAGCGCAGGTTGCCCATGCCGTCGACCACCACGATCTTGTTGGCCATGATTACAGGCTGCCTTTGGTCGAAGGGATGATGCCGGCGGCGCGTTCATCGAGCTCGGTCGCCATGCGCAGCGCGCGGCCAAAGGCCTTGAACACGGTCTCGCACTGGTGGTGCGCATTCACGCCGCGCAGGTTGTCGATGTGCAGCGTCACTGCCGCGTGGTTCACGAAACCGCGGAAGAATTCGCCGGTGAGATCCACGTCGAAGGTGCCGATCATGGCGCGCGTGAACGGCACGTGCAGTTCCAGGCCCGGACGGCCCGAGAAATCGATCACCACGCGCGACAGCGCTTCGTCCAGCGGCACATAGGCGTGGCCGTAGCGGCGGATGCCCTTCTTGTCGCCGATCGCCTTGGCCACCGCCATGCCCAGCGTGATGCCGGTGTCTTCGACCGTGTGGTGGGCGTCGATGTGCAGGTCGCCCACGCATTCGACTTCGAGGTCGAACATGCCGTGGCGCGCGATCTGGTCGAGCATATGGTCGAGGAACGGAACGCCGGTATTGAGCTTCTGGCGGCCGGTGCCGTCGAGGTTGATCGAGACGCGGATCTGCGTTTCGTTGGTATTGCGCGTGATGTCGGCGGTGCGGGTCATTGCTGGGTGCTCGTCAGTCGGCTTTTTTAATGAGCCGGCGGTTGGATGATTACGTCAGTGCCGCCTTCAGGGCGGTCAGGAACTGGGCGTTCTCTTCGGGAGTGCTGACCGTGACGCGGATGCAGTTGGCCAGCAATGTGTGCATTTTACTCAAATTCTTGATCAACACCTTCTCGTTGTGAAGGTGGGCGCAGACGCGCTCGGCGTCCGGCACCCGCAGCGAGATGAAATTGGCGGCCGACGGGAACACCGTTACCCCCGGCAGCGCGGCCAGCGCGGCTGCCAGGTGCGTGCGCTCCGCGTTCAACAAGTCGGCCTGGCGGTCCAGCACCTCGATATGGTCGAGCGCGAATTCGGCCGCCACTTGCGTGAGCACATTGACGTTGTACGGCGGGCGCACCTTCTCGAACTGGGCCAGCAGCGGCGCGGCCGCGGCCATGTACCCCAGGCGGATGCCGGCCAGGCCGAGTTTCGATAGCGTGCGCATCACGATCAGGTTCGGGAAACGCGGCAGGCGCTCCATGAAGCTGACCTTGGCGAACGGCTGGTAGGCCTCGTCGACCACGGCGATGCCGGTCTCGCCCAGTGCCGTGATGATGGCTTCCATGTCGTTCGCATCGAACAGGTTGCCGGTCGGGTTGTTGGGGTAGGCCAGGAACACCAGCGACGGCTTGTGCTGTTCGATCGCGGCCAGCATCGCATCAACGTCGAGCGAGAAGTCGGCGCGCACCGGCACCCCGACGAAGTCCGCGCCGGCGAATTGGGCCGAGCGCGAGAACATCACGAAGGCGGGAATCGGGGCCATGATGACGGCGCGCTTGCGCGTTTGCTCACCCTCGCGTTCCTGGCGCGCCACGGTGGTGGCCAGGATCGAGATCACCTCATCTGAACCGTTGCCGAGCAAGACATCATACCCTTGCGGCACACCCAGCCTGGCGCAGATTGTCGATTTCAGCACGTCGTACGACGGCACCGGATAGCGGTTCAGCGCCGCCTCGGCCAGGCGCGTGCCCAGTTCGGCGCGCAGATCGTCGGGCAGCTGGTACGGATTCTCCATCGAGTCCAGCTTGACGTAGCCACTGGCGTCCGGCACGTGATAGCTGCCGATGGCGCGCACGTCGGCGCGGATGACGTTCTCGATCAGCTTGGCGATATCGGTCATGATGGTTCTTCCGTGGTAATGGCGGTGGCGGCGCTCTTGGCCGCCTTGCGTTGTTTTGCGGCCTTGGCCGCGGCCTTGATCTTGGCGCCGGTCAGCGGCACCTCGGGCGCGGCCAGGCGCTGTTCGATGATCTCGCAGTATTCCGGGTTCAGCTCGAAGCCGGCGAAGTCGCGTCCCAGGCGCTTGGCCGCGATCGCGGTGGTGCCGCTGCCCATGAACGGGTCGAGCACCACGCCGCCCGGCGGGCACGAGGCCTTGACCATGCGTTCGATGATCTCGAGCGGCTTCTGGGTCGGGTGATCCGCGCGCTCGGGGTGCTCCTTGTGCAGGCGCGACACGCTCCACACGTCCTTCGGGTTGTAGCCGACTTCCAGCCATTTGGCGCCGATGAAGATCGAGCGCGAGCGCGCCTTCTTGGTCTCGGCGTCATACGGGATGCGCACGGCGTCGAGGTCGAAGTAGTAATCCTTGCGCTTGGCGAAAAAGCCGATGGTGTCGTGCACCGACGAGAAGCTGCGCACGCTGCCGCCCATCGACGGCACGCGCCGGTCCCAGATGATCTCGTTCATCATCGTCATGCGCTTTTTGAGCATGACGAAGATCTCCGGCGCGAAGCGCCAGGTCAGGAAGATATACAGGCTGCCGTTGTCCTTCAGCTTGGGCACGGCGGCGTCGATCCACTGCTCGGTCCAGGCCAGGTAGGCCTCGACGCTTTGCTGATCGGAGGCGTTGCCGTAGTCCTTGCCCAGGTTGTACGGAGGGTCAGTCAGGATCAGGTCGATGGAACCATCGGGGATGCGCGCCAGCCCAGTCAGCGCATCCTCGCAGAATACCTGGTTGACCCAGGACCTCATGACGCTTGCGGCGGCACGGGATTCAAGCGCAGTTCGGCGCTGCGCGCGTGCGCCTGCAAGCCTTCGCCATACGCCAGCGTGGCCGCGACTTTGCCGAGCGTCTGGGCGCCGGCTTCGCTCACCTGGATGATCGAGGAGCGTTTCTGGAAGTCGTACACGCCCAGCGGCGACGAGAAGCGCGCCGTGCGCGAGGTTGGCAGCACGTGGTTCGGACCGCAGCAATAGTCGCCCAGCGATTCGGACGAGAAGCGGCCCAGGAACATGGCGCCGGCGTGGCGGATTTTATCGGCCCACTGTTGCGGTTCGACGGCCGAGATTTCCAGGTGTTCGGCGGCGATGCTGCTGGCGATCTCGCAGGCTTCATCCATGTCGCGTACCTTGATCAAGGCGCCGCGATCCGACATCGAGGTCGTGATGGTGGCGGCGCGCGGCATGGTCGGCAGCAGCTTGTGGATGCTCGCTTCCACCTTGGCGATGTAGTCGGCATCGGGGCACAGCAAAATCGCCTGCGCCAGTTCATCGTGCTCGGCCTGCGAGAACAGGTCCATCGCCACCCAGTCCGGGTCGGTGGTGCCGTCGCACAGCACCAGGATCTCGGATGGTCCGGCGATCATGTCGATGCCGACGGTGCCGAACACGCGCCGCTTGGCCGACGCCACATAGGCGTTGCCGGGGCCGACGATCTTGTCGACCGCTTGAATCGTTTCCGTGCCGTACGCCAGCGCGCCGACGGCCTGGGCGCCGCCGATGGTGATCACACGCGTCACGCCGGCAATCGCAGCGGCGGCCAGCACCATCTGGTTCTTCACGCCGTCCGGGGTCGGCACCACCATGATGATTTCCTTGACGCCGGCGACGTGCGCCGGAATCGCGTTCATCAGCACCGACGATGGATACGCCGCCTTGCCGCCCGGGACGTAGATGCCGACGCGGTCGAGTGGCGTCACGCGCTGGCCCAGCACCGTGCCGTCAGGCTCGGTGAAAGTGAAGCCCGTGGAGGCTTCCTTCTGGCGCTCGTGGAACACGCGCACGCGCTCGGCGGCAATTTGCAGCGCTTCACGCTGGGCCGCCGGCAACGATGTCAGCGCCTGCGCCAACGCTGCCTGGCCGATGTCGAATTCAGCCATCGACTGCGCGCCACCGTTCGGGATGCGGTCGAACTTGTTCGTGTACTCCAGCACCGCAGCGTCGCCGCGCGCCTTCACGTCGCGCAGGATTGCGGTGACGGCGGTTTCGATCGCGTCATCGGTTTCGGCTTCAAACGCCAGCAAGGCGTCGAGCGTCGGCTTGAAGTCCGCTGCGGTGGAATCGAGTTTGCGAATCTGTACTGCCATGACGTTCAGCCTTTAGCTTGTGAGGCGTTGCGAAGCCCGGCGCGTTCAAACGCCTCCAGGATCGGTTGCAGGCGCTCGCGCTTGAGCTTGAGCGCGGCCTGGTTGACCACCAGGCGCGAGGAGATGTCCATGATCTTTTCGACTTCGACCAGGTTGTTGGCGCGCAGTGTGCCGCCGGTCGAGACCACGTCGACGATGGCATCCGACAGGCCGACCAGCGGCGCCAGTTCCATCGAACCATACAGCTTGATCAGGTCGACGTGCACGCCTTTGGATGCGAAGTGCTCGCGCGCGGTGTTGACGAACTTGGTCGCCACGCGCAGGCGCGCGCCCTGGCGCACCGCGCTCTCGTAGTCGAAACCGGCGTTCACCGCCACCGACATGCGGCACTGGGCGATGCGCAGGTCGATCGGCTGGTACAAGCCTTCGCCGCCATGCTCGAGCAGCACGTCCTTGCCGGCCACGCCGAAGTCGGCCGCGCCATGCTGGACATAGGTCGGCACGTCGGAGGCGCGCACGATCAGCACGCGCACGCCCGGGTCGTTGGTCGGCAAAATGAGTTTGCGCGAGGTTTCCGGATTTTCCAGCACCTCGATCCCGGCCGCCGACAGCAGCGGCAGGGTGTCTTCAAAAATGCGTCCCTTGGACAGCGCCAGGATCAGGGAAGTGCCGGTGTTGCTTTCGAAAGTCATGTCAATCTTTACTTGATGCGCACGATATCGGCGCCCACTGCCGAGAGTTTTACTTCCATCCTGTCGTAGCCGCGATCGAGGTGGTAGATGCGGTCGATCAGGGTCGTGCCTTCGGCCGCCATGCCGGCGATCACGAGCGACGCCGACGCGCGCAGGTCGGTCGCCATCACCGGCGCGCCGACCAGGCGCTCGACGCCCTTGATGAAGGCGGTATTGCCCTCGGTCGAAATGAAGGCGCCCAGGCGGTTCATCTCTTGCACGTGCATGAAGCGGTTTTCGAAAATGGTCTCGGTGACCTTCGACGGCCCGCCGGCGATGGTATTGACCGCCATGAACTGCGCCTGCATATCGGTCGGGAAGCCTGGATACTCGGTGGTGCGGAACGACACCGGCTTCGGACGGCTGTCCATTTTCGCGCGGATGGTGTTCTCGCCCACGGTCAGCTGCAGGCCGATCTCGCGCAGCTTTTCCAGCGCCACGTCGAAGATGTCGGTGCGGGTGTTGGTCAGCTGGATGTCGCCGCCGGTGGCCGCCACCGCGCACAAGAAGGTGGCCGCTTCGATACGGTCCGAGATCACCGCGTGCTCGGCGCCGTGCAGTTCGGCCACGCCCTGGATCACCAGGCGGTCGGTGCCGATGCCCTCGATCTTCGCGCCCATGGCAACGAGCAGGTTGGCCAGGTCGGTCACTTCCGGCTCGCGCGCCGCGTTCTCGAGCACCGTCTCGCCTTCGGCCAGGGTCGCGGCCATCAGCAAGTTCTCGGTGCCGGTCACGGTGATCATGTCGGTGTGGATGCGCGCGCCCTTGAGCTTTTTCGCCTTGGCGTAGATGTAGCCGCCTTCGATCGTGATCTCGGCGCCCATCGCGCGCAGGCCCTTGATGTGCTGGTCGACCGGACGCGAACCGATGGCGCAGCCGCCCGGCAGCGAGACCTTGGCTTCGCCGAAGCGCGCCAGCAGTGGGCCCAGCACCAGGATCGAGGCGCGCATGGTCTTCACCAGTTCGTACGGCGCTTCGAGCGAATCGATGGCGCTGCCGTTCATGGTGACCTTCTCATCGTCCTGGACGATCTTGAGGCCGGTCTGCTCGAGCAGTTTGAGCATGGTGCGCACGTCATGCAGGCGCGGCACGTTCGACAGGTGCAGGTCGCCGGCGGTCAACAGGCCCGCGCACAAAATAGGCAGCGCCGCATTCTTGGCGCCGGAAACCGAAATGTCACCCTGAAGGCGCTTGCCGCCGACGATCTGGAGCTTGTCCATGCTTATCCTTGATATTCTTCAGGGGTGAGGGTTTTCATCGACAGCGCGTGGATTTCTTCGCGCATGCGGTCGCCCAGCACCGCGTACACCACCTGGTGGCGCTGGATCGGACGCTTGCCGGCAAACGCGTTCGACACGATCACGGCGTCGAAATGGTGGCCGTCGCCCTTGACTTCGAGGTGCGTGCATTCGAGGCCGGCGCTGATATAGCCGTGAATCAGTTCGGGTGTGGTGGCCACGGTAACTCCAGAATAAAAAATGAAAACTTAATGGCGCAGGTTGTAGCCGCGCTTGAGCAAGGTGATCGCAATCGTCGTCAGCACCACCAGGAACACCAGCACGATGATCAAGCTGGTCCAGGGCGACACGTCCGACTGGCCGAAGAAGCCGTAGCGGAACCCGTCAATCATATAAAAGAACGGGTTGAAATGCGAGACGGCGAGCCAGAAAGGCGGCAATTTTTGGATCGAATAGAACACCCCGGCCAGGAAGGTGGCCGGCATGATCAAAAAGTTCTGGAACGCGGCGAGCTGGTCGAACTTCTCGGCCCATACACCGGCGATCACGCCCATGGTGCCGAGAATGGCCGCGCCCAGCAGCGCGAACACGATGATCCAGAGCGGCGCGACAAAGGTCAGGTGCGCAAACCATGCAGTGACGATGAACACGCCCGCGCCCACAACCAGCCCGCGCAGGATCGAGGCGGCGACGTAGGCCGACAGGATCTCGGCATGCGACAAGGGTGGCAGCAGGATGAACACCAGGTTGCCGGTGATTTTCGACTGGATCAGCGACGAGGACGAGTTGGCGAACGCGTTCTGCAACACGCTCATCATCACCAGGCCCGGGATCAGGAACGCGGTGTACGACACGCCGTCCAGCATCTGCACCTTGCCGTCGAGGACATGGCCGAAGATCAGCAGGTACAGCATGGCGGTGACCACCGGCGCGGCCACGGTTTGCGTCGCGACCTTCCAGAAACGCAGCGACTCTTTATAGAACAGGGTGCGGAACCCCACGGAGAACAGGTTCATTTATTTGCCCTCCATGATCTGGATGAAGATGTCTTCCAGGTCGGCTTGTTCGAGTTGCATTTCATCGATCACGGCGCCGGCTTCGCGCAGGCGCGCCAGGATCGGTTCGACTTCGGAATAATCGTTCACGCGCAGCGTGTACTTGTTGCCGCTGCCATTGCCATTCGCATGTTCGTCGTGCGAGACCAGGTGGCGCAGGCTTTCCGGCAGGCCGCCCGACTTCAGGTGCACCACCAATTGCGAGCCCGACACCCGGCGCAGCAGGGTGCTCATGTTATCGAGCGCCACCACTTCGCCGCGCTTGAGCATGGCCACGCGCTGGCACATGGCCTGCGCTTCTTCCAGGTAGTGGGTGGTCAGGACGACCGTGTGGCCGCCTTCGCGGTTCAGGCGCGAGATGAACTTCCACAGCGTCTGGCGCAGCTCGACGTCGACGCCGGCGGTCGGCTCGTCGAGCACGATCACCGGCGGACGGTGCACCAGCGCCTGCGCCACCAGCACGCGCCGCTTCATGCCGCCCGACAGCGCGCGCATGTTCACGTCGGCCTTGTCGGTCAGGTCGAGGTTGTGCATCACCTCGTCGATCCAGGGATCGTTGTTGCGAATGCCAAAGTAACCCGACTGCAGCCGCAATGTTTCGCGCACCGTGAAGAACGGGTCGAACACCAGCTCTTGCGGGACCACGCCCAGGCGCTTACGAGCTTCGCGGAAGTCGCCCACCACATCGTGGCCATGAATGCGCACGCTGCCGGCGTCGGGCCGGATCAGGCCTGCGATGGTGGAAATCAGGGTGGTCTTGCCGGCCCCGTTGGGACCGAGGAGGCCGAAGAACTCGCCCTGTTCGATATTCAGGGAGACGCCCTTGAGGGCCTTGAAGCCTTTGTAGCTCTTCTCGACGCTGTCGATCTGGATCGCTGTCATTCGTGGTGGGTTGGCTGGCGCGCTGAAACAGCGCGCACTAAAACCGTGCGGGGGAAACCGGTCATTATAGGGGAAATCGGCATGTCAAGCCGACAGCGAAGCTCTCACGCTGCCTGTCGCCGCCGACCAATGATCGACAGGCTCGGCAAGGCAAAAAAAAGCCCACATCGTGGGCTTCGGTCAGAGCGCTGCAATCTCGTCGAGCAGCGCTGGATTGCGGTCGATCAGGCTCAGAAGGATGGCGGCTTGGGCGTTTGGCCGGGCGGTGCCTTGCTCCCAGTTCTTGATCGTCTGCGGCTTGGTGCGCAAGCGATGCGCGAACACAGGCTGCGACACGTTAAGCTTCTCGCGCACGGCACGGACCTTCTCCGGCGTCATCTCGGGTGGGAGCATGATGTCCACTTCCATGGTCTGGAGCGTCACCTTCCCCTGGCGCGCGCCTTCCAGCGCGTCGAAGCCTTCCATCAGGTCGGCGAAAATATTCCGTTTGCTCATTCTTTTGCACTCCTTGCTTTGATTTCCGCATCCAGCCGCCCTTTCAGCATCTTTCGCTGGTCGGCAGTGAGATCGTCGGCTTCGTCTTTGTCGTAGACGGTGAACAGCCAGAACTGATCGTCGGCATCCTTCCAGAAGTAGATGACCCGCAGGCCGCCCCGCTTCCCTTTTCCTCGCTTCTCATCGGCGTACCGGACCTTGCGCAGGCCGCCAGTACCCTTGATTACGTCCCCGGCCTCTGGGTTCTTCATCAGCTCGACCTGTAATTCCCTGAATGACGCGTCGTCGAAATACGCGTTGCGCATCCGTTGAAATGCGGGCAATTCGATAAAGGTGGCTTTCATATAGTGTACCCAAGTTAGGCATACCCAAGTTTAATTTTTAAACTCTGGCTACAGAAATCGCACCATTTGCAGGAATGGTTGT
>Ga0265780_10002067_pt1 | contig 27795 bp, 40 predicted proteins | sample P1T30metagenome_FD_192432 | JGI IMG/M metagenome (GOLD analysis project Ga0265780, IMG submission 192432) | Plant litter microbial communities from East Loma Ridge, Irvine, California - P1 T30 | ecosystem: Environmental > Terrestrial > Plant litter > Unclassified | place: USA: California...
ACCCCGTCATGCCAGCGCGGCTGGACGCATTCATTGCCTCCACTCCTTCCGGCCCCGAGTACGGCGTGCCGTTGTACGCAGTGCTGTAGCCACCAGCTGGCGCGGCGCCGGCACCAGGGGCACTAGGCGCCCGGCCTGCAGGCGACTGCGCACCACCTGACGTCGGCGGCACTCCGGCTGCTCCGCTGACGGTGCCAGGCGCGCCGAAGCTGGCAATGATGCCGTCCGCTTCCTTGTCGCGTGCAAGCGCGGCCATGCCCTGCTCGTTCTCCAGGTCCCAGCGCTGCTGCTGCGCCCTGCGGAGACGATCCTGCTGCTGCTGCGCCAGTGCGCCCTGGTAGGTCTCGCCCCCTGCCAGCAGGCCTTGGCCGACTGAACCAAAGAAGTTATGACCTTTGGTCGACATCATTGCTGCGCCGGCCGCCAGCAGCGCCTGGCGAGCTGCCGCGTTCTTGTCCGGGTCTTCCGGCAGTAGATTCGGGGTGTAATCGGCCAGCATCCCCTTGAAGCCTTCAAGCAGTCCCATGCCTCTTCCTTTCGAGCAGACGGTTATTGACCCGCAGCGCGCAAATGTGCGGCGGCGATGGCAAGAGCGGTCTCGGCACCCATCTCGCCCCGGAGGACGGATTTGATATCGGCATCTAGGCTGGCAACAGCCTCGTCGGCGCCGATAACGTGCGCGCAGTGCAGCGCGGCATAGAGATGCGGCAAGACGGCAAACGCGTCATCCTGGACGCCCTCGGTAGAAGCTGCCTTTGGCTCTGCATCGTCCTGCAACAGGTCAGGAAGTGGAGGCATTGGGACCGACTTGACCACCTCGGCCAAATTGGCGCAATGAGCAGCGGCCACTTCCGGAGGCTCATGATCCAGCAATGAACCAATGTGCGCGCCCAGCTGCACGCTAATCTCGTGCAGCACAACGCGCTTCTCCGCGCGCTCTACTTCCTTTTCGGTCGCTTGGCGGATGGTCACGGTTTCGCCAGCGCGGACGACGTCAATCACGTTGAAAAGCGTTCCCCATTCGTGGGTGGGCGCGAAATACAGGACGCCAACTGCAGATGGCGCGCGGGCGTGGAGCTCCTCGGGGAAATAGACGACTTGCATGTTTGACCTTTCGTTTTGGATGGTGGAGGGGCGGACTACCCTGGCGCCATGCCCGCTTCCAGATACTGGATTAGACCCCGGTCGCGTCCGGTTTTATGGCGGAAAACCGGACAGTTGCAGTGCCTGATCGATCGCCTCGTAGGCTTGGCTGCGACCCACTTCGTACTTGGCCATGATGCGATTCCGAATCACTGGGCGCGGCTCCTTGAGGTCCAGAAGGCGACGAGCGAATTGCACCCGCTCCTGCCGGTCGAGGCTGATTACCCCATCAAGGGCAGCGCTGCGCCTGATCAGCTCCTCGAACTGGCGTTTCGCCTCCTCCGGTGCGGCCAGCCCGGCCAGATCCGCCAGCAGCTGTTGGTAGATGGCCTTACTCATGGCCCCTCCCTCCTTCACTGGTGGCCGCGCCAGTGCTCGGGCTGCCGTCGTTCTGAAGCTGGAGCCACTGGCCGAGTCGCATGTAGTTGTTGTCGACGGTCTGCTGGTATCCCGCGCGGTGCGCCGCGGCGAGGCGGGTCCAGTACGGCACCAGCTCGCCGGGGTTGGATTTGGTTTGTGCCTTGGCATCTTCGACGTCCTCGGCGTTCCAGCCATACAGGTTTGCGATGCAGGCGAAGTCCCGGAGGAACTGCTTACTGAACATCATCGGCCCAGTCCTTCCCGACCTGGTCCGGGATGCGGATGTCAACGGCGAGCCCTTTCTGCACTAACCGGCGCGCTAACCCGAAGGCGGCGGCCTGGCCTGTGAATGAAGCGTCGTTGTCGCCGGCGATCAGCACGCGCTCCACACCCTCCGGCGGTACCCACGCTTCCAGCAGCACCGCATTGGTCGCAGCCCAGACGGGCACGCCGAAGCGCTGAGATGCCGCCAACGCCGTTTCCAGGCCTTCAGCGATACCGAGAGTCCTCCCGGCCGCCCCGAGCCTCACAGCGCCCGAATTAAGCGGTTTGCCGGCCATGATCTTCTTGGCCTGAGGTACCGGCGCCTTGTGCCCGTCTTCCGTCACATAGGTGCGGTGGATCGACGCGCCAGTGCCGTCCGGGTACCTGATCCTGGCCACCATCGCCGGGAAGCGGCCTAGGTCGCGGCCATCCTCGTCGGTGTAGCGCAGCCCAGGGTGCAGCCGCAGGTCGGCGGGGACGATCTCCAGGCCCAGGCGCCGGTTCAGGTACTGCCAGACCGGGTCGCCGCGCGTCACCGGCCTGCTCCCGTTCCACACCTGAGTCAGCGCCTGCACCTTGCTTTCGTCCGTCCGCGCCGGTGCGATCGGGCCGGGCTGCACCGTGCCGACGATCCGGTCGACCTGCTTGGCGGCCTCGCTAAACGACCACCCTAGCACGCCCTGAAGCAGCTTGAAGCCGTCGCCCGACCCACAGTGCGAGCAGATCCAGGTGCCGCGCCCGCCCTTGTCGTCGAAGCGGTATCGATCCTTCCCGGAGCAGATCGGGCAAGGGCCATGCTTGTTGTTCAGGAAAGCCGGGTCGAGTCCCAGCTGCTGGAGGATGCCGGGCCAACGGCCGACCGCTTCGTCGGCGGTGCGGGGTTTAAGCGCGTGCATGCTTTCCTCCCTTCGCGGCGCGGATCTGCAGGTGCTTGAGAAAGCCGGCCACTTCCGGGCTTACGGCCGGCGCCATGACGTCTTCCATGCCGCGCGGCCAGACGCCGAAATACTCCCGGTACTTGTGGGACACCCATCCCATCTTGTGGCCCTTGTTCGACGCCACCAGCAGCAGCTGCGAGTAGAACTCCTGCTTGTCCATCTTCGGCGCCTTGGTCTTCTTCGTGATCTGCACCAGGTCGCCGGCGCGGACGTCGACATTCGCGCGGCGCTCCGGCTCGAAGCCACACACCGGACATTTGTGCACCGTTTTGACGTAGCTGCAGGACGGGCAGGCCTTCGGCAGCGGCTTCTCCCGCTCCTCCTGGCCGCCCTTCGCGTCTCGGGGCCTGCCGTCGTCGAGCTCGAGCGGGAACTCCTCCGTCGGGAACCCGAGCCGCGTCACCGAGCCGGAGTGGTCGAGGATCAGGGCGCGCGCTTTGCTCGCGTGTGGGCGCAGCACCCGTCCGGCCATCTGGATGTAGCGAATGAGCGAGCGGGTCGGCCGCGCCAGGATCAACGTGCGGCAGGCCGGGAAGTCCCAGCCCTCGGCGAGAATGCCCACATTCGAGATCACCATCGTCTCCCCGGTCTCGACGCGGGCCAGGATCGCGCGCCGCTCCTCCTCGTCGGTGTAGCAGTCGATGTGCTCGGCGGCGACGCCGGCGGCGTGAAAGCGCTCGACGATGTGCTTGCTGTGCGCGATGTTCGCCGCGAAGCAAACCGTCGGCGTGCCGCGCGCTAGGCGCAGCCAGTGCGTGACGATGTCGCCCACCAGCTCCGGCTTGTTGGCGGCGCGGCCGACGTCGGCATCGGTGTAATCGAGGTCACCATAGGTATTGCGCGCCTGCTTGATGCCGGTCATATCCGGCTCGCTCGGCGCGTACACGTCGCAGTCGACCAGGTAGCCGGCCTCGATCAGATCCGGGATCGTCGCCGCCACCGTCATGTGCTGGAACAGCGGGCCGCCCAGCTCGTCGTAGTGCTTGCCCAGGCCTCGGGCATACGGCGTGGCCGACAGGCCGATCACCGGGATGCCCTTCGCCGCGGCGATGACGGCCCGGTATTCCTTCGAGCCGGCGACCGTGTGCGCCTCGTCGATCAGGATCAGGTCGACCTCGGGCATGCCGCGCCGCGCGATCGTCTGGATGCTGCCCACCAGCACGCTCTCGTAGACGCGGGTGGTGTTCTCGCCCTGGATCACGCCGTGCTCGATGCCGGCCTTCTTGAAGCGGCGCGCAGTCTGCTCGACCAAGTGCACGCGGTTGCACAGGAAGATCACGCGCTTGTGCTTCGATCGGGCGCCGCGCACGATGGCCATGCCGATCTCGGTCTTCCCGGAACCTGTAGGGCTGCACAGCATCTCCCGAACCACACCCCCAGCCAGGGCGCGGCGGAGGTTTTGGACTGCGAGGGATTGGTAAGGCCGGAGGGTCAGGGCACCCGAACCGGCATCCCCTTGGCTGGGCGGGTTTGGGGTTTTAAAGCTATGGCTATGGCTATGGCTATGGATACGTGCACGACTGGAGCACGCAGCGTGCTCGCCGCGTGTTACCAAATGTGCACCAAATTGCGATTCAGGCATGGTTGTTTCGAGCATCAGGAACGCCCTCCATGAACGACCTGCAGCTGCTGTTGCGATCGCCGTTTGTTTTCGCGATCGATAGCCGTCTGCTTGTTTTTCTCTGCGATCACCCTGGCCTTGACCATCTCGCCCAGGGCGCGCACGTTGATCAGCCCGCCGACCTCTGTCCACTCGGTGGCGACGATCCGAAGCGGCCGGCGCTCGTCCTCGGTCCGCAAGTCGAGCATCTCGTAGAGCGGCTCCAGCTCGGCCGGCAGCGGGCGCCAGAACTGGGTCGAGATGGCGTCGACGGCGCGGCGCTCCTCGTTGGTCTCGGCGCGCAGCAGCCGGTACAGGGCCTTGCGGTTACCAGGCAGCGGGCGGCCGGCGCCGTAGAAGTGGTCAAGCATCAGCCGGAAGGCACCGTGTTCGACCAGCGACAGGTGGCCAGTCGCGCGGGCGTAGTCGCCCAGGAAGTGTTTGTAGAAATTCACAGGAGGCCTCCCGTCTTCTGGGCGCGCGCCTGCAGATCCTGGCGGCGGCCGAGCAGCACGTAGCGGGCCACGCCCTTGTGCAGCAGCCCATCAGGGCCGATCACGTCCTCCTTGAGGGTGTAGATGTCCCACTTCTCCTTGAGCTCCCGCACACGGCAAGCAAGTCTCAAATAGCCAGCAGCTGTCCCCTCGTACGTGTTGAGCCCGCGCGCGCCGCGATGCTGCAGCGCCTTGGAGAGGGTTTCCAACTGGGTGCGACCATCAGCAGCGCGCAGTGCGACGCCGGCGGCGCGTAGCTCTTCGCACACGCTCGTGATATTCTCTGCCCCGCAGTCGATTATCTTTTGCGTGATCGCTGCAGGCCCCCCAGCCTGATCGAACCCAACGCCCTCCCCCCCGAGGGCGTTTGCTTTTGGATGGCGGGCGTTCATGCCGACACCTCTTTCAGATGCTGGGCGGTGCGGTGATTCTTAACACGCTCCTCCAGCCAAGCCTCGACCTCAGATTCGACCCATCCAACCTGGCGGCTGCCGAGTCGGACCGAGGCCGGGAATTTTCCTGCTGCGGCATAGGCATAGACGCTGCTGCGGCTAAGGGTCGTCTTCTTGCTGACCTCATTGACATCGATGATGTTCATGCTGGCGTTCCTCAAAAAAAAGCCCGCCAGGCGCAGTACGCGAGGCGGGCGAGTTAACGAAAAAAGCCGGCTGCTGTTAGGCGAGCCGGCTTTGGGTTACTTCAAGGTGGTGAGTGGGTCATTGCGGTTGTACAGACGAAAAAAAAGCCAGCTCAAGGCTGACTTTCTTTGTAAGTGAACTTAAGGCGCCCCACTCAAGGATGTTGCGAGAACTACTCCTGCCGTGAACTTCTGGAAACTGATGGTTGGTTTCTTTGGGTTTTGGATGTTCATCATGACTCCTCCGTTTGCGTTGATATTGGCGCTAAATTGCGCAGATTTTTGCGGTTGCGACGGAGAGACTGGCTGAACTACAGGTTTTTTGACCTCTTGAGTGTTTGGGTGGGCGCTCTGCGTAGGCGCCTTAAATTCACTTTCTATTTCGTTGGGATGCAAAAACACACATCATAAGGAAATATACCCCTACGAAGATCACATGTAAAGTCCAAATACTCTATTTGGATCAATTAGGGCTAGTTATCATCGTCATAACCCCACCGAGCGCGCTGCTCTTTCAATGAAAGGTTCTCCATCTCAGCCAAGTCTTTTCTCAGACGTTCAAGCATTCCTTCCGTAAACCGAGCCTCGGACTCAGTCATGGGCCGAGGGGGCATCACAGGCTTATTGCGGGACAAGGAGCTATTCCAGCCGCCGAATACCTCGTCCTTGGTAAGGGGCTTCTTGCGGTTCTCTTTCGAGGCTTGCTTCGCAGCTTTTGCCTCATCCGGCTGCAGAAGGTGATTGCCCGCAACCGATTGATAACGCGTTGATGGGCGTGCCTTCTGCTTGGCTTGCACCTGCCGGTGTTCTTCCTGCAATTCTCGAAGCATGGGGTTCGGCGTCGTTAGATCCGCCATCAGAAACGCTTCGATGTCTTTTTTCTTGTATGCCGCCTTTTTGGAAACCATGTAGCGAGGCAGGTCTAACTTCTTGACTGCTTGCAATCTAACGCCCAAAACCTCTGCCGTATCGTTCAGGAATATCAGGTCTTCCCCTTCCTTATCCCGAAACCAGATAGTCATAACTCTCTCCTCTCAATGTTGCCCCGGCGCGGCACTGGGCCGCTGCTTCGCCGGGTATAGTATCTCTCGTAACTGCTCGGCTTCAATCTCAGCCTGATCCCGCTGGCTGGTCAGCAGTCCGACCTTCACCAGCAGGCCTTTCACCTGGTCGACCGCCTTGGCCAGCGCCGCTTTCAGGTCGTCGATCTGCCGCTGGAAGAATGTGCGTTGCTCCTGCAGCTCGCGCGCCAGGCGCCGGTTCTCCTCCCGCAAGCGCGCCGCCTCGGCCTCGTGCCGCTTCCCCTCCTCGACGTCCTTGCGCAGCTGCTCGAGCGCAGCCGCCTGCTGGATGCGGGCGCGCCGGCTGACCTCGGCCACGTTCGCCGCGCGCTGCACCAGGGCGGCGTACCGGGCCTGCGCAGCCGCGTGCTCCTCTTCCGCCGGCTTGGCCTTGCCGGTGATCCGGTCGGTGAAGCTGGGCGCCGGCGGCGCGGGCGGCGCCAGTGCTGGGTTCTTGTTTAGCGCCGCGGCGTGTTGTTTGGCCGTCGTGTGCGTCGCCTTCGAGCCCTCCACGCCGCGCTGCAGGCCGACCGGCTTGCCGATCCTCTCCGCGAAATCGGTCTGCATCTCGCTCAGGACCTTCCGGCCACCGAGGAAGTCTTTCGCCGACAGCCGGCCGTCCTTCGTCAGCGGCACGACGTAGGCCACCAGGTGCGGCGAGGTCTCGTCGTACTGAGCGTTCACACACACGACGTTGTCCTTGCCGTGCCGCGCCTGCAGCCATCGCAACGCGGCATTGAAGTAGGCGCTCTGCGTCGTCGGCGGCGCCGCCTTGAACCATTCCGGGCTGGCGGTGATCAGGTATTCGATGCACAGCACAGCGTCCTTGCGCCGCTTCGCCGGCAGCCGGGCCTCGATCGCCGCGCGCACGGCCGCCGCGTCCTGGGCGCCGATGGTCTTGTTCAGGTGGGTGCGAGCTGGGTCTGCGTTCGGCGTCGGGATCTCCCGGAACGTGTGCTTGGCCGACCCGACAATCGAGCCGAACGTGGTCAGCTTTTCGGCGCGGAGGATGCAGTAGTTCATGGCAGCCCTCGCACAATCGCCGCCGGCGCAGGCCGGGGTAGGCGCCACCGGGCAGGCCCGGTGTACTCACTACACTTCCTGCGGAAGTCGTTCGCCCCTGCGGGGGAAAATGCCACCCCACCCACTCCGCCCACCCTGAGGGTGCTTGGCCGTGACTCGCCACGGTGGCGCCATTTTCTCGCTGCTTGCATGCCTGCTCCCAGTTGTTTTCCCCTCCTTTCAGCATGAGCGATCGAAGGGGGCGTGGTTGCAGAATCGGCCGCTCCGGTGGATTTTTAATGCATTCCGGTGCAAATAAATGCCCGCCGGCGCGGCATTCGATCATGGGTGTGGCGCCGCCGCGTCGACGGCCTGCCGCAGCAGCTGACGCGCCCAGTATTCGGCGCGCCGCTTTGGGATGCTCTCCCTGTCCGCAATCGCGGCCTGATCAGCCTGGCGCCAGATCCTCGCAAGCCAGAGAACCTTGTCGTCGGCGGTGGTGCCTGTGTTGTCCATGGCCTGGCCCATCACAGCGCACCCACCAAACAGAGCAGCAGCAAGATGCACACCACGCACACGTACGGATGGCGGCCGAGCCAGTCATCGGCATTAAAGAGCCAGTTCATTGGGCCCCGCCTTGCTGTGCCTTTTTTCGGCCTTGCTCGTTGATCCAGTCCATTTCGCGATGCGCGCCATCTGCCAGTACGCCAGTTACTGCAATGGCCAAGCGAATCAACCGCTCCTTGTCGGTCAGTCCCAATACTGGCACCTCGTCTTCGCCCCAAGCACGCGCGTGAAGGGCCATATCGGTTGAATGCACCAGCTGCAGGCAAGTCTTTAGGCCGGCGCACATGTCGGCGACGCTTTCAATGAAGCCCGTATTGCGATTGAGATTGTCGGTGTGCAGCCACGAAAATGGCTTGTGGCTCGGCTCGACATCCGCCTGCCGCTGCTCGCTCGGGTCGGCGCCGGCGAGCTCGTCATTGCGGGCGGTCACGATTTCACCTCGCTGTTGTAGTCGTTGGCACGCCGCTCAACCCCCTCGCACATCTCTTCGCACATGGCCGCAGCCATGGCGGTGAGCATGCCAACTGCCCCCCTACTCAGCGGGGGAGCACTGCCAGGCGTACTCGGGTCAAACTGGTCTTCCAGCACCGAATTGCCAGCAACGATCCGAAGAACTATGCCCAGGCCAGCAACGACCTGATGCATCCGATTCATGTCGCCCATAAGCCAAGCTGCGCGGGGCCCTCCCTTCTCCAGCTTATAAGCGGCTTCAATGGTCTCACCATAGAACGGGGCGTAATCCTGCTCCAGCGGAGACACAGATGTGCGGGCGGCGGTCATTGCTGGACTCCCGTCACATCGTCGACCAGAATGTCGACCAAATCCTCCAGCTCATCCGCCAGCTGGACTGAAAGCCACGTCAAGCTCTCTTGCGCAGCCTCGCTTAGGCGGCGGAAGTGCGCCCCTCCCTCGCGTTGCATCAACCGCAGCAGACTGGCGAGCTGAAGCGTACGCATTTTTGTGTGGTCATGGACGTCGCCGCTGGTGATGAAATGGCGGCCAAACGGCGTATAGAAGCTTCCGGCATAGTTTTCAGCCTGGAAATCGAAATTTTTCGACGCCGACGATGTCACGCCGCTAATGTTTGTGTTAACCTTCGTTTCGTGCATGTGTTGCTCCTCAAAAAGACGCACTTGTCCACACCGCAGTCCGAAGCTCCACCTTCGTGACTGCAGCAACTCCCGGTTCTGCCGGGCGCAGTTGTAAAGAAATTTAGAAGGGCCAGCCTCCACGCTGGCCCTTCGTCATTTCAGCATTCGGTTTACGCGATAACTTCCCCTCCGCCCGGAAAGCCCAGGGCGGTTTTCAAAAAACAGGTTGATCAGTTCACAGCTGCTGGCTTGCGGTCGCCGGCCTCTTCGGCCTGGCGTTTCATCCGCTCGCGCAGTATCGCAACGACCTGGCCGTTCATCGATCGGTCATTGCGTTCAGCGTCCGATTCGAGCCAGGCTCTGACGTCTTCTGGCAGCCGCAGCTGAAACTTGATCCCTTGCATGGTTACTCCGATGAATTTATTCTCCCTCAACTATATGGCTCATAGCCATCATATGCAAGTCTTTTTGATGGCTCAGTGCCATCATTCACAGAATGGCTCATCGCCAGTATTCTGACCATATGGAAACTCCGAAACCCCAGCGCACCCCGCAGTCGGCCGACAAGTATGTCTTGCGACTGCCTGATGGCATGCGTGACAAACTGGCGGCCTTAGCCAAGGCCAACGACCGCAGCATGAATGCTGAAATTGTCAGGTTGCTGCAGCAGGGGATGGATGCACCTGCCCAGGACACGCCGTCCGGAATTGATGCCGATGCGCTTGCGAACACGATCGCTGAGCGCGTCGTGGCAAGGCTTAAAGAAGGTAGCTGATTAGTATCAATCGGCTACCAACAGGATACTAATAGGATAGCCATGGAACAGATGAGCGTGAGGGTCTACTACAGCCTCAAGGGGGTTGAAGAGACCTTGATCGAACGAACAGTGGACGTCAGCGAAGAGGAGCTTGTACAGCTCATCCCGCCGTCGCCATCAGGTGGCAGCGCTGGCTGGCCGTACTGGCGAGAGGCAGAAGAGCTGGTCTGCTTGATCGTGAAAGAGGAGGTGTTCCCGGACGAACTTACCCCGGTCCGGGATACAGAGGCATTGCGCCGACTTGGCGTCACCTCACTGGCCTATGCGTTTGACCATGAAGTGCAGGGCCACATAGGGTCGCGGCCAATTCATCAGGAATAGCTACCAGATAGCCACTTGGTACCAGTCAGGTACCATTTCCTTCCAGAGCATCCAGCGCCTGCTCCAGCAGCTCGCCCAGCGGCACCTGACGTTCATCGGCCAAGCGGTATAGGCGCTGAATCGTCTCGTCGGTCGCCTTGATGTTGACCTGCTTATTCCGGCCGGTCGTATATCGGCGCTGTTTGCGGGCAGGGGAGGTATCACCCATCACCGGCTCCGGGGTCGATGCCGGTGATGGGGCCGGAGTGGGTTCAACAGCCGGCGGCGCCGCCGGCTTACGGCTTGGGAAACCGTGCGCTTCCGCGACCTGGTCGATCACAGCAGGATCGGGTTTTGGCTTTGCCTGGGCTGGGGTGAAATCGCCCAGGTCGCCGAACGGGTTCGCGCGCTCGTTCATGCCGATGCCTCCGGCGCCGGCTGCTGGGCACCCCGCAGCGTCGCGATCACCTCTTGGGCGAACAGTTCCGCGTTTCCAATGGCCTTGTCCAAGTTCGCCACTTCGCTCGGGTTCAACCCAGCCAGGGGTCGACGGAACGAGAACATGGCGCGGAAGGCCTCGCGCTCGTTCAACTCGGTGTCGAACACCGGGATGCCGGCGGCCACCAGCCCCTTTTCGATGTGCGCCAGGGTGCGCGTGCGGATCGCTGAGTTGGTCCTGGTGAGCAACACCGAGTAGGGCACCCGGCGCCGGCTCATCTTCTCCTGCTGCTGGATGACGCGGAAGGCGCGGCCGGCCTGCTCGGCGTCCAGCTGGCTACCTTGGGTGGGAACGATCACCAGGTCGGCCTGGCTGATGGCCATGAGCACGATCTTGGACGCGGTTCCCTCAAGGTCGACGATAACGAACGGCGTGCGTGCTGCAGCCTCTTCGATCCGCTCGATGATGTTCTCTTCGTCAGCATCTGCGACCACATGCAGGCGCTCCGGCTTGGCACCACCTTTGGTCCAGCTCTCGATCGGGCGATTAGGGTCGGCGTCGATCACAGTGACGTCAGCAGCACGGGCCAGCTGTTCCGCCAGGATCAGCGAGGAGGTGGTCTTGCCGGCGCCGCCCTTAGGCGACACGAAGACGATAGTGGGCATTCTGTTCTCCCTGTTATAAGATCGCCAGAGGGTACCAGATAGCTACCTAGTAGCCAATGGCTAGCTAGTAGCTACCAATCAGGTATCCCGCTTATTGTTTGCCCTGTTGCTGAGCTGCGGCTAGCTGGTCGCGCAGCGTTGCTTTGTCTACTTCGAGGCGCGCAACGGCCGCTTTCTGCACTTCCAGCATGCGCTTCATTTCAACGGCTTGTGCACGCTCGGCCTGCAGGTCCTGCTCGACATGCTCGAGCGCCTTTTCGGCCGTCTGCCGGGCTTGCTCTGCTTCCAACAGCTGCCCCTCGGCCTTGAACTTCTCGGAGGTCGTGGCAAGCAGCTTGGCCTGCGCAGCGTCCAGCGCGTGATGCATCCCGTTCATCTCTTCCTTATGCTCGGCGCGCAGCTGCTCCAATGCATCTTGATGCTGCTGTATCCGCTCATCGAAGCCCGCGCGCGCCTGTTCGGCCCGATCCCGGCCCGCTGCCAAGTCCTGCTGCAGGCTGGCCACCTGACCACGTGCAGCTTCCAGCTCAGTCCGGACCCCGGCAAGCTGTACGACGCCGACAGCTGCATCACGTTCCGCCGCGGTGCGCGCCGTGCGCTCTGTCTCGATCGCAGCCGACAGGGACTCGACCCGAGCCCGCATCTCCGCCAGGTGGTCGACCTGCGAATCGGCACGCAGCCGCGCCTGTGCCGCTTCGACCTGGGCAACGCCAGCCAGCCCGCGCTCCCGCTCGACCTCTGCCAACAGGCGATTGATCTCGTCAGCATGCGCCTTGGCCGTGGCCTGCTCCTTGTCTCGCTGGGTGGTAAGGGCGGCAATCTGCGCCTGGAGGTCTTCCCGTTCAGCCTCCAGCTGCTCACCAGCACGCGCGAGCTCGTCAGCATCCAGCTCGGCATGCATAGCCCGCTGCTCGGCTTCATCACGCGCGCCGGTCGACGCTTGGAGCACCCACGTACTGAGCATGCGGGAGACGTCGTCAGGGATCGCCACCAGTGGCGCCGCCGCCTTCGGTCTGTTCTCGGCCCACAGCTTCATGAACCGGTGCACCGTGTTCGAGCTTCCTGTGCCCAAGTGCGCGCGTACCGCTTTCAAGGTCGCACTACCTTTGCGCTCAGCCTCCAGCGCATTCGCCGCGGCCTCCACCATTTCGTAAGTGATTCCAGCTCGTCCCATATTTCCTCCGACCAATCTGCAAATTACCGTATTTCATATTCCGTATTTCATATTTCGTATCAATACGATACGGTACGAAAAACGGCACCGATATTTCTGCTCATTCACTTGACGCACTTCGTTTGTCCTTCCGGTCGAACGCTTCGCGTCCTTTCCGGCTGATTCTTTTGAACCCCGATAAATCAAAAACTCAGCCCCGGTCACTCGGCTCGACCCGCCGCTTCATCTTGCGAGCCATTTCCATAAACTCCTTTGCTGCCTTACTGAGTTTTACCGGCTGCAAAACCTGCTGCGGCTGCTCGCCTGGCCGATATACCTCGCGAAGCCAAACCTTGCACTCCTCCAAGTCATACCGCTTCGTCCGCTGGCCGATCGGCGTGAAGGGCAGCCCGGCCTGCTCCAAGCGCCGAACCGTCGACTCGCTGATCCCGAGTTCTGCACAAAGCTGCTGCCGTGTAATCTGGCCCATAACACCACCTCCAATAGAACATAGAAAAAACCTAAAAGGCCTGCCCTCCGGGGGGCCATATAAGGAGGGCGCACTTTAGACTCCTCCCTTCAGGTAATTGAAGACGGTCGCACGAGAAATGCCAAGCTCCTCGGCAATCTCCTTGGCCGTCTTCCCCTGGGCTTTCATCAGTCGCGCGCTGGTAGCCTTGTCCTCGGCCGCCTGCAGGTACTGCGTCCTGGTCTGGCTATAGCGGCCCTCGGCGATGCGATCGCGGCCGGCATCGCGTTCCTTCTTCCGCTGGAGGATCATCTCGGCCGGGCACAGCGTGCGCAGTTGGGGATACAGCTCGGGAGGGATGAGGCCGGCCAGCTGCTCGCGCAGGGTCTCGGCCTTGTAGTTGTAGCGCGGGTCGTACTCCCGGCCGTTGTAGTGGTCGACCTCCTCCGCCGCCGAGCGCGCGGCCCGCTTCAGGACTGGCGCGATCTTGTCGTTGACCTCCTTTTCGGAGAGCGACGGCGTGAAGGTGCGCGCGGTGGCCAGGATCTCGCCATGCAGGCTTTCGGGCTTGGTGTACCAGGAGAGCGAGACGGCCATCAGGAACAGGACGCGGTCGCGGTGCCCTTCCGGGACGCCCCCGAACCAGTGGTGGTCGGTGATCGCGCACAGGTCTTTATAGACCAGGTACCACCAGTGATAGATGCTGTTCTTCCATGGGCGGGCGCTCTGGCCTTTGCGTGCTGCAGCGGCCGCCAGGTCGTAGACTTTCGCCTTCCTGGGCTCTCGGGCGCCCAAGACCTCGTCGGCCAGCTCGTGCAACGTCCACACGGTATCGGTCAGCACCACGCCGCGCACCTCCCGGCCGTTCTTGCCGTTGGTGGTGCCAACCAGGCGCAGCACGCGCAGACAATCCCTCGCGGAGGGGTCGGCCTTGATGCTGGCCAGCGCGCGGATCAAAGCGTCCTGCACAAGACCCCATACCGGCAGCGCCTTGTCGTGCGTTGGTTCCAGGAGCCAGTACAGGTGCATGCCACGGCCGGAGAAGACGGCAAAGGACGGCGCCGGCAGCTTGGCGGCACGCAGCAGGTCGAGCGCATCCTCGAGGTTGTCGGAGCCGTCGACGTCGACGTAGCACGCGCGCAGGCTCTTGAGCTGGCGAACGTGGCGCCAGCCGTAGAACTCGTTCACAGTCAGGTATGTGTCGACGCCGCCGGCGAAACCGGCTACCAGTTTCTCGACAGGGTCGCCCGGATAGATTTTCGTCCACCGGTTTGCCTCTTTGCGCTGCTCCCAGTACAGAACCGCGCCATGGGCTGCATTGTGCAGTCTCTCATGGTGGTTGATGGGTTGCGACAGGTTGAGGGATAGCTGTTTGTTGCCTATACCCATTCATGCTCCGGCAGATTCCTTGCCGGGCATAATCGTGTAGCGTGTATAAGATTCACTTTTTTTACCGGGCGTGTTAATCTGCCGGTACCAACTCCGCCAAGAGTATGCTGTACCGGTCCCACGGGCCACAAGAAGCCATCCCTGCCAGGATGGCTTTTTTGTTTTCAGCCTGCGCTAGTTTTTTCTTCCTGCACTCGAAATTCGGTTACCCCGATTTCCTCCAATAAAGCCTTGAGCCGATCAAGACTGCGGAATTTCCGCCGCTTGCGACCATTTACCGTGCACAGCTCGACGTCGCCGCACCGCACCGAATAAGTGCCGCTGGGCGTGTCCTCCGCGACGATCCACTCGCCCGCCATACCAGTAGCGTGCTTGCGAAACTCCCGGACGTCCATTTGTCGTGCTGTCATCATGTCCTATTGTAATCACGAAATAGGGTACTTTGTGGTTAACCTTGATGGTTTTCGCAATTTTCGATTCCAAAACGGGCTTTTTTCTGTTGCACACGTGCATTTAAACAGGCCGATGGGGGCGTGGTTGCAGATTCCTGTCGCCGCTGGCCGGGCTGGTCGACGACAACCACCGGCACGTCGAACACACCCGCGATCTGGTCAGATTCGACGAGCCGGTCGGAAATCCCACCAGAGGAAGTGCGGCCGCTGTCCTTGCATTATGGTGTGCCCACTGCGAGCACACCCGCCGTTCCTGTACAGCGCGGAGTCGTGACATCAGCATCGGGCTATACCTCAACCACAGGAACCCGTATGTCCCTTAAGTTCACCCCGGCCACCATCAAAGCGCTGGCCACGCTCGTCCAGGTGCTCGACAAGCACCCCTTCGGCGCCGTCATGCTCATCCTGATCTTCGTCGCCGCCGGCGTCCTCATGGCAGTGCCGTACTTGCCGATCCTGATTGCCTGAGCGGCGCGGGATGGTTCGCACCTTTGCGCAGCGTCACCGGACGGCACGCCCACCCCGGTACCGTGTGCGCATGGAGACCACCACCAGCACCGGCGCCGGCCGGCCAAACACCGACCTCGCCGCTGTTGTCGACCAGGCGCTGGCCCTGGCCGAGAAACAGGTGCCCGCGCTGCTGCCGCCTTCCTGGCCGCGCGCGGCGCCGGCTTCGCGCTTACGTGCCTGAGTGCTGGCCAAGCCGGAGCGGCGCCGGCAGCGCGGGCAGGCCGACTATCCAGCCGACGCCGGCACCTCGTCCCCGTATTCCCGCATGAGGTAGGCCCGCATGGCGGTGACAAGCGGCGACACGTCCGCCCGACTGTAATCCTCCCGCCTCTCGTGCCGCGCCATCCAGCGGCCGAAGTCGTGCACCAGGTCGATCTTCTCGCGCTCGATGAACGGGCCGCCGTCGCCCCAGCTGGTGGACGGTCGAAACCCCCGCGGCGCCACCGGCACCAGCTCGCCTTGGTCGTCATGGCACTTGCTGATGCGCACGTGCGGCCCCTCGGCGCTCTCGGGCTGGTAGACCGGGTCGTAGCCAGCGGCCATGGCGACCCAGTAGTCGAGCAGCGGGCCGGCATCGAGGTAGGCGATCTTCGTTGGCATTCGATCATTCTACTTTCGCGGGCGCGGCGCTGGATCTCGTGGCTCAATTTTGAGCCACGAATCAACGAGCTCAATTTTGAGCCGGTTGCAGAGGTCGGCTCACTTTTCAGCCGACGTCCAGCCGATCCATTTTTGGGTCCGCCTACCATGTTCAGAATCGACCGTTTTTGGACAGGTGCCCCTGGCCGCCCTTCCGACTGTTCATAAAATAGCCTATTGACTTATGAACATGTTCATATGTAATATGGACGTTATTGGACGCTATTGGACGTCCTTGGACAACGGAGCGTGGGCAAATGGCAATTTTCGGATACGGGCGGGTCAGCACGAAGGAACAGACGACGGAGAACCAGCGCCGGGAGATTGAGGCGGCCGGCTATGCGATCGACTACTGGCATGCCGACGAGGGCGTGTCGGGCAAGGTCTCGGCGGCGCAGCGCCCGCAGTTCGCCAAGATGCTCGGCCAGATCCGCGACGGCGAAACCCTGGTGGTGACGAAGCTCGACCGCCTCGGCCGCGATGCCCAGGACGTCGGCGCCACGATTAAGGCCCTGGCCGCGCGCCGCATCGAGGTCATCGTCCTGCAGCTGGGAAAGCTCGACCTGACGAGCGCCGCCGGCAAGCTGATGCTGACCATGCTCGCGGCCGTGGCCGAGATGGAGCGGGATCTGCTGGTCGAGCGCACCCAGTCCGGCCTGGCGCGGGCGAAGGCTGAAGGCAAGACCCTGGGCCGCCCAGCCCTGACCACGGACGAGCAGCGCGCGGCGATGGTTGCCCGGTTCAAGGCCGGCGAGTCGATCAGCGCTCTCTCCCGAGATTACGACGTCTCGCGCGCCAGCGTGATGCGCATCGTGAAGCCGGGCAACGACAATGCTCTTGCAGCCTAAATATCGGAGGTGATCTCGATTAAGGCCAGCTCCCATGCGCCGGGGGCTGTATGGTCGAACTTGATGGAAACGCGTCCCGAGTCATCGCGAGAAGTCACGACTTTTTGCGCGTTGACGCCCACTATCTCAAAAGGACCTGGATAATCGTTGAGCAAAGGCATTGCCCCATCTTCGATGCAAACCACCTTCAGATCCGGATCTAGTTTGCTAAGTTTCGCAATCAGGTCTTTGACTTTCATACTTTCCTACTCGGTTGGCTACAGATAGCAACGATGATAATACCGATTATCATCGAAGCATCCCCGATATTCGGCGCGCCGAACTTTTTCTCCTGAAACCCGCATGGACAGTAGGTTTCAAAAATGCTTAAGTGATAATAGCAATTATCACCGTTGCATTTTTGAGTTCGGCGCGCCAAGGTGACAGCGGCGCGCCGACCTGCCTCGTGTATCACACGTGTCGGCGAAAGCCTATCCTGCATCGGTGCAGCATCTCGGTCGAAGGCTTGGTATTTTCAAGCTGTAGTACGTTTGCCGCCACTTCCCCTATCCTGCATTCGTTAACTTCGCCGGCCGGCTGTTCAGCCGCTGAACTGGCGTGCCTGGCGATTTCAGGTTTTTTCAGGTTCTCCCCCTTGCTTTCGCCATCAGGCGCGCGGCTCGATGTCAAGTTTTGACAAGTCCTCGAACCTTAGGAAACCTTAACATCCAGCCTGGCGCGTCGGCGGCGTACACTGCCGATCGAGGAGGAGGAGCCAATGCCAAAGAAGCCACCCATGACACCAGCAGCGCTTGTCGACTGGGTCCGACAGAATCGTGCCGAGATGCAGGCGAAGGCACCAGCTCGGCCGCCGCCGTCCAGCAATTCGATGCACCTCCTACCTGAGGACACAATCGGTCTGCCTCGGTACCTGCCTCTTTTGGTGTGGGGCGAGCTACTCCTCGGTGAGCACGCCCCAGGCGAGAATACGCTGCGTCGGTGGGTTCATGACGGGCGCATTCAGCCGCAGCCGGTGAAGATCGGGAAAAGCTGGTGCGTCCGAAAGGATGCCGCGTACATCCCGGACTGAAGAAAGCGCGCCAAAATACTGGGTTCCCATACAGTATTATTCTGGCATGGGCCTCAAACCACCGCTACCGACTGACCAGCTGCACAAGATCCAGGAGCGCAACCGCGACTCGCCCGACGTCCTCGCGCTGCTCTGGGAGATCAAGCGCATGCGCGCGACCCTGCTCTATGCCGACCAGCTGCAGCGCATGCTGACCACCTTGCCCGGACCACAGGGCGCGATCCTCGACACCTTGCGCGACAAGCTCAAGGATGAACCGTGCGTGAAAGAGTTCCCGCGGCTGCCGCCTGGTGCCTGATCATGCAGAGGTATCACGCAATGCTTCAAGATTTCGCGTTAAGTGATCCGGAAAAGGCTGATCATCACCCTCGACTATCCACTGCAGGTATCCAACTACGAAAGCTGAAAGTTCTGCAATGCTCAGGCTGTATGGCGGGATCGTTACATACATCATTGGTTTGTCATCAAACACCGCAAGCCAGTCGCCAATGATAGGACCTTCAATCTTAGTGATCACCTGCTTCTTTAAGCTATGGCCACGAGTCATCTTCCAGTGCTTTGCCCCATTTGCAAGATCGCACATCGCCTGGAGCAGCTTGGCTGCGTCTGGCGGAAGTTGCTCCTTCCGATCTATCTGCGCGGCCGTTGCATCGCCCTCAACACTGATCCAATCGTGGTATAGATGCCATGCGGTCACTACGAAATTGAACGATTCGTACACGCCCCAAGTCTCTTCAAGACGCGCCTCCTCCCATTTGAGCTTGTTGAATAAGTCTTGGGGTGTATTGAGCCCCATGCGCGTAGGTATTTTCTCTTCCATGCTCGATTTCGTCTTTTAGGGTGAGCGGACAAATGGTTTTAATAGCAACGGTATGGGAAATAAAAAAGCCCACTTCAAGGCAGGCTTAAAGGTTACCTCATCTAGTTGCTTTGCTTCGCCGGCGGGGGGCCGACTGGCGCCAATGGCGCGAAGCAGGCTACTTTTGAGAATACTTTGGATGCCGAGCTACTGCGCCCCACGCCCGTGCCCACCTCACCGCAGCAGCGCGTGTTCGGTCATCTGCGGCACTGGCAAATCGATCCAGCGCAAGAGATGCACGGTAGCGTGCGTACGCGCTGACAGTGAGGAAAGGCTGCCGTGTCATGGGCTACACCATACCGCCGACGCCCTGAAATACTAGCTAACAAGACAACTAGGTCACTGCAGATATCCGCATGCCACCTTTTTTTGGACTCGGAGATTTCCACCCTCGCGCGCCTACGCACGCGCTCGGGCGATGCGTGCCTTATTTCCACCCTCACGCGCGCCTACGCGCCTGTACGCACGCCTGTGTACTGGTGCGACATTTCCACCCTCGTACGCGCGCATGCGCGCGATGTCGGCAATGAATCGCCTCACCGGCGCCATTTCTGGCCCGACCCTGGGTTCTCGTCGTCCTTCGAGCCGTAGGGGAAAGCGGGGCGTTTCGCCGCCTCTCCCAGCAGCAGACGCTCCAGGGTACGGCCGCCGCACTCCGACGAAAGGCGCTCACTCGCCAGTAGCTGCATCAGCTCGTCCGACACCCATACCGACATGCGGCGGAAGCCGGCCTTCTTCATGCGCCTTTTGTAGAGGGCCAAGGCTTCGGCGTTCTTCGTCTTCGTGGTACTCGGCTGTTGCTCTGCTGTCATGTGATATGTTTACAAAAAGGAATGAATGATGAAACTCCCTGAATACGACAATCGCCCAGCGCCTGGTGCCCCGCTCTACGACACCTCCCCCGACGGTGAGCTCGAGGACATCAAGTTCACCGTCCTGGGGATCGGCCTGACCGGCGGCACCTTGGCCTGCTTCGGCGCCGCCGTCGCGCTACTCCTGCTCGCCCTGTTCAACTAGCCGCAGGTATTCGGCCGTATCCCGCTTGAACTGCTCGTCGCGGGTGATATTGGCGGCCGCGATCAGGCGCTGGGCGTGCGCCCGCACCTGTGCCGGCTTGACGCTCTCCGCCTGCACGAGCCAGCGCGTGAATTTCGGATTGAGCAGGAGTCGCTGAGACAGCTGGTGCGCACCGACCAGGCCGCCGGCAGTGGCCACGGCAGCCAATGGCTTGAAGAACGCGCCAGCGGTTAAGGTGTATGCCATGCCGCGCGCCGTCATGGCTGCTGCCGTTCCCGATGGGTTTGCCCATACCTTCGATGCATCCCCCAGCATTTCTGCTGTCTTGGCGATGCTGGCCAAATCCTTGGCATGCTTCTCACCGCCTGGCAGGCGCTTGAACAGCGCTTCGCCACCACCGTTCTGGTACAGCTTCGAGTAGTTGGTCAGGAACGTGCGCGGGGACCAGACATCGCCATTGGCCCCTTGTTGCCCAGGCTTGGCCATCCCCATGTCGTCGATGATCGTGGCGACGAGCTTCTGCCTGGTGGCCGGGTCAACCGCGCCGCGCAACTTCGAGTACAGGGTCGGGCCGCTGTTCAGCGAGCCGGCAACAGCATCGTATGCACCCTCGGGGGTGCTGCGATTGGCAATCCCGTTCAGGTCCTCGGCGCGCGTGGCCGCCCGGCTGTAGAACTTATTCGCCCGGTCCAGTGCGCGCGATGCTGGCAGCTGCGGCAGGGAGAGCGGTCCCACGCTGACGCCGGCGCGCTGCCGATCGGCGGCGGTGGCGGCTTGGCGCATGTCCTGAGACATCGCCCCGTACAGTCGTTTGAACTGCGCACCCTCAGGTGTGCCGATGATGGCCGACGATCCCGCTTCCTCGCCGATGCTGGTCCGCAGGTTCTTGAGCGTCGAGAACGGAATGCCCGGTGGGGTGTCCAGGATCTCGCCATCGGCACGCTTATAGCGCGTGGGCGAGTTCACCAGGTGGTTGCCCGGTATCGGCGTGCCCATCACGTCGCGCGCCAGGTCGTCGGCGATCCCAGCGATACGGCCGTTCCGCAATGCTGCCGACGTGGCCGGCGCCGCTGGATTGACCGCGCTCATGCTGCGGGTCGTGTCGAGCGCGTTCTGTGGGAAGGTGTAGAAGCCGGGTCCAACGTTCTCGGCCACCTTGTCATTGAGCGCGCGGGAGGTGGCGTTGACGCGCCCCCGGAAGCCGTCCTTCAGTGCCGACTGGACAGCGCCGCCGGCTACCACCGGGCCAAACTCGGTCGAGATCGAGTCGCGCAGCGCTTCAGTTTTCGCGCGCATGCCGCTGATGTTCGCCTGGCCGGCCTTCTCGTACAGGCCGGCCGAGAACGGCGTTTGTGCGAGCAGGTTCTCCAGGCCCATGATGGTGCGGTTCCCGCTGGCCAGGCCAACCGAAGGCGCGTCGATACCGCCGTCCTTCAAGTCCTGCACGCGCTGCGCCATTTTCTGGCGCCCGGCTTCGTCACCACGCACTGCGTGCTTGATGCCCCTGGCGGCAGTCGCAACAGCAGCTGTCGGCAGCATCCCGGCTACTCCGGCCCACTCCGGCGCCACCTCGCCGACCGCGCCGCTGGCCAGGCCTGAAACTGCGCCCATGCCAGCGTTTGCGAGCTGCGTCTTCCCGCTCATCCCCAATCGCGAACTGGGCACGACCGATGCACCGGCGAAGCGCCCGCCGGTGTGCAAGATGCGCGATGTCGCGTCCTGCGGGTTCGGGTTGTTGATCGCCGCACCCAGGCCCCCGGCATTGAGCTTGGCAGCGATCCATTCAGACGACCCGAGCACCTTGGAGCGGTCGAAGGGTTCGCTCCACTCCGGCGCCGCGGTGGCCCTGCCGGTGACCAGCTGCCTGGCTTCGTTGTAGGCGATCCCAGCGCCGGCTTTGGCCAGGTCGAGCACGTTCGCTGTGGTGTCGACCGGCAGGCCGATGAGGTCGCTGAAGAAGCCCTTGTTCACGCCGGTGGCGGCGGCGCGCACGCGGTCGGCAGCGCTTACCTTTTTTGGCAGTTGCTGCACCGATGGCACCGCCTGGCGCGAATCTACCGGCGCCGGCCTGGCGTACTTGGCCCATGGCCCATCTTCCCCCGGCGCTGGTGCCGCGCCGTACTTTTCCCACGGTCCGCTCATCGTACTTTCTCCCAGTTGTTCGGATCGGCTGGATTGCCGCCTTTGAATCGATGCCCCGCATCTACCGTGCCGATGGCCGGCGCCTTCTTCGGCACCTGGCTGAGCGGAGTAACTTTGTTGGCCAGCTTTCCGCCTGGAGCCGCTGGCCCCGGATCGGCACCATGCGGTTGGCGCGCCAGCACAGCGCGAGCTGCAGGCGACAGCATCGAAGTGTCGAAGTCGGTGAGCTTGGTGGTGCGCTCGTAGGTGCGCTTCGCTTCGGTCAGGCGTCCGCCGAACAGCTCCTCCATCGTATGCGTCGCGCCGATGATCTGTTCCGGCGAGCCGTTCGGGTCGAGCGCTTTCAGTGCCTGGTCGCGCTCGTGGCCAGTACCGCCGGCGCCGACGACTGCCTTCGAGATTTCCGGCGCCACCATGATCAGGGCCGCATTCAGGTTGGTAGGCTCGGCCACGCCGAACTGCGTGCCGAAAGCGCGGGCCGCCTTATTCCAGGCGCGCGCGTCGCCGCTCCTCTGCGCCTCGGCCAGCTGCCGGACGGTCACCAGATGGTTCAGCGCCGTGTTCGCCGACTGCACCGCCTGGCCATCCTTGCCAGTTGCGAACGAGCGCACAGATGCATTCCGCGTGTTGACGTCGCCTTTGTTTTCCATCTGCCCCCGCCGCTGCTGTGTAGGGTCGACGCCCTGCGCAAGTTCTGCGGCCCTGTTCAGGATTGTGGTGCGCACGTGCACGCCCATTTTCCCCGCGCCCATCGGAGGTAGCGAACCGTCGAAGTTGTAACGCGCGGCTGCAGCGTCGATCGCATCGGCGCTGAATGAAAGCGATCCTGCGCCATTGCCGACGCCGCTGTTCGATCGCGCACCAGGGCGCTCACCGTTTTTGAACCTGACGACTGGATGGCCTTTGGGGTCGAGACCGACAGTCTCATGTCCCAAATCTTGATAGACCAGTTTCGGCGCCGGCGGCGAATAGCCGTCGATCACTTGCGGCGCACGACCGTCCTCGTACATGTTGGCCATCACGCTCTTGCCGTCGGTGGTCGTCAGCTCGCGAATTTCTTTTACCTTGGGCTCCAGCGCTTTTGCCTGCGCAAAGTAAGACTTGGCCCGGTCAATGTGGCCCTTCTGCATGAGTTCCATGGCGAGACCCATGTTCCGCTCGTATGCTTTCTGAGCAAGGTCGGCGCGCGTGCTCGGCGAATCACCAATCATCGGCACCCCCTCCAACGAAGAAGCGGCGAAGCGGCGCGGTGGCTGTACCCCATCGAGCATCGGCACCCCTTCGAGCGAAGGCAGACGGCGCGGCACATCTCCGGGGGTGAATGCGGAGGGCATGGTGCCGCCGGCACTTGGCGCACCTTCGAGCGAGCTGTCGAATGCAGGCGGGCGGCGCGGCTGGCCAATGCGGGGGAGCTCGGGAGGTAGGCCGAGCGGGTCTGTGCCCAGCTGAAGCGGCGCGGCACCACTGCCAAACACCATCTGTGCGGCTTGATCTACGCTCATGCCCTGCCGCGCGAGCGCCATCACCTGGTTGACCTTTTCAGGCTGGTACCCCGTCATGCCAGCGCGGCTGGACGCATTCATTGCCTCCACTCCTTCCGGCCCCGAGTACGGCGTGCCGTTGTACGCAGTGCTGTAGCCACCAGCTGGCGCGGCGCCGGCACCAGGGGCACCAGGCGCCCGGCCTGCAGGCGACTGCGCACCACCTGACGTCGGCGGCACTCCGGCTGCTCCGCTTACGGTGCCAGGCGCGCCGAAGCTGGCAATGATGCCGTCCGCTTCCTTGTCGCGTGCAAGCGCGGCCATGCCCTGCTCGTTCTCCAGGTCCCAGCGCTGCTGCTGCGCCTTGCGGAGACGATCCTGCTGCTGCTGCGCCAGTGCGCCCTGGTAGGTCTCGCCCCCTGCCAGCAGGCCTTGGCCGACTGAACCAAAGAAGTTATGGCCTTTGGTCGACATCATTGCCGCGCCGGCCGCCAGCAGGGCCTGGCGCGCGGCCGCGTTTTTGTCCGGGTCTTCCGGCAGTAGGTTCGGGGTGTAATCGGCCAGCATCCCCTTGAAGCCTTCAAGCAGTCCCATGTGTATTCCTTTCGGGCAGGCAGTTACTGGGCCACGGCGAGCGAATGTGCGGCGGCAATGGCGAGAGCGGTATCGGCATCCATCTCGCCCCGGAGGACGGATTTGATGTCGGCGTCCAGGCTGGCGACCGCCTCCTCGGCGCCGATAACGTGTGCGCAGTGCAGGGCGGCATAGAGATGCGGCAGGGCGGCAAACGCATCGCCCTGGGCAGCCTGCGTAGCAGCTGCTTCTGGCTCCGCATCACCCTGGACCAGATCAGGAAGCGCAAACGTCGGGGCCGACTTGAGCGCCTCGGTGAAATTGGCGCAGTGAGCAGCGGCCACTTCCGGGGGCTCATGATCCAGCAATGAACCGATGTGCGCGCCCAGCTGCACGCCGATCTCGTACAGCACGACGCGCTTCTCCGCGCGCTCCACCTCCTGCGGGGTCGCCTGGCGAATCGTCACGGTTTCGCCAGCCCGGACGACGTCGATCACGTTAAACAGCGTTCCCCACTCCTGGGTGGACGCGAAATACAGGACACCGACAACAGATGGGGCACGAGCATGGAGCTCTTCAGGGAAGTGAACAACTTGCATTTTTGACCTTTCATTTGATTAAGGAAGGGGCAACTGCAGCGCTTGCCCACTTCACCATTAGAAGCCCGCTGCGTCCGGTTTTCTGGCTAAAAACCGGACAGTTGCAGCGCCTGGTCGATCACCTCATATGCCTGGCTGCGCCCGACCCCATACCTGGCCATGATGCGATTCCGAATCACGGGCCGGGGCTCCTTGAGGTCGAGCAGGTGGCGGGCGAACTGCACTCTCTCCTGCGGGTCAATGTTGGCCAGCCCATCGAGAGCGGCGCGGCGCCTGATCATTTCCTCGAACTGGCGTTTCGCTTCCTCCGGCGCGTCCAGCGCGGCCAGGCCGGCGAGCAGCTGCTGGTAGATCGCCTTACCCATGGCACCTCCCCTCGCGCGCGGGCGCGATACCTGTCGCATTCGCCAAGCCGGAGCTCCCCGCTTCCCTCGCGCGTGCACGCGATGCCGGCGGATAATCGGCCAGCCTGACGCCTGCGCCTCGCGTGCGTGCGCGCGGAACGTTCAGGAATCGCCTCGCACGTGCGCGCGAAGTGGTCTCACTTCCGCCGGCATTTCGCAGCCGCCCCATCAAGCCGCCTCCCGCAAGTGCGTGCGCGTGCTGCCCCGGAAACCCTGGCCCTGCTCCTGCTCCGCGATCGCCGCCAGCGCCTTGGCGATTTCCGCCTCGGCGTGCGCCAGCTCGATGTCGAAGATGCTGGTCGGCCGCGGCTTGATACCCATCCGGCGGCAGATCATCGCGGGGTTTGCGTGCCGGATGTAGTGCCAGCGCAGCAGCTCGCGGTGCTTCGGCATGAGGCGCTTCCACGCGCGCTCGACCAGGTCGGCGTCGACGACGTCTAGCCTGTCGCCGGTACCCGGTGCCGAGGGCAGTTCGCCCTGGCGCGCGGCGCGCATGCGGTCGCAGATGAAGGCGGTATTGGAGCGTCCGTCCATACGATGGGCGCCACGGGACCACCGGGCCCAGTTGCTGAGCCGGTCTCGAATCGTTTTCAATTTGGAAATCCCTTGTTGGTTTTTTAACTCGGCTGCCTGTGCTCGCGCGTGCGCGCGTACTGGTCCGAGATGGCGGGTGCGGCGGCGTGGATCTGGAGCCACTGGCCGAGCCGCATGTAGTTGTTGTCGACGGTCTGCTGGTATCCCGCGCGGTGCGCCGCAGCGAGGCGGGTCCAGTACGGCACCAGCTCGCCGGGGTTGGCTCTGGTCTGTGCCTTGGCGTCTTCGACGTCCTCGGCGTTCCAGCCGTACAGGTTTGCGATGTAGGCGAAGTCCCGGAGGAACTGCTTAGAGACCTTCATCGGCCCAGTCCTTCCCGACGATGTCAGGAATCTGGATGTCGACAGCGAGCCCTTTCTGCGCTAACCGGCGCGCTAACCCGAACGCGGCGGCCTGGCCGGTGAAGCTGGCGTCGTTGTCGCCGGCGATCAGCACCCGCTCCACACCCTCCGGCGGCACCCACGATTCCAGCAGGACCGCATTGGTCGCAGCCCAGACGGGCACGCCAAAGCGCTGAGAGGCCGCCAGCGCCGTTTCTATGCCCTCGGCGATACCGAGAGTCATCCCGACCGCCCCGAGCCTCACAGCGCCCGAATTAAGCGGTTTGCCGGCCATGATCTTCTTGGCCTGCGGTACCGGCGCCTTGTGCCCGTCGTCCGTCAGGTAGGTGCGGTGGATCGACGCCCCGGTGCCGTCCGGGTACCTGATCCTGGCAACCATCGCCGGGAAGCGGCCCAGGTCGCGGCCGTCCGCGTCGGTATAGCGCAGCCCAGGGTGCAGCCGCAGATCGGCCGGAACGATCTCCAGGCCCAGGCGCCGGTTCAGGTACTGCCAGACCGGGTCGCCGCGCGTCACCGGCCGGCTCCCGTTCCACACCTGGGTCAGCGCCTGCACCTTGCTTTCGTCCGTCCGCGCCGGTGCGATCGGGCCGGGCTGCACCGTGCCGACGATCCGGTCGACCTGCTTGGCGGCCTCGCTGAACGACCACCCGAGCACGCCCTGCAGCAGCTTGAAGCCGTCGCCCGACCCACAGTGCGAGCAGATCCAGGTGCCGCGCCCGCCCTTGTCGTCAAACCGGTACCGGTCTTTCCCCGAGCAGATCGGGCAAGGGCCGTGCTTGTTGTTCAGGAAGGCCGGGTCGAGGCCCAGCTGCTGGAGGATGCCGGGCCAGCGGCCGACCGCTTCGTCGGCGGTGCGGGGTTTAAGCGCGTGCATGCTTCCCTCCCTTCGCGGCGCGGATCTGCAGGTGCTTGAGGAGGCCGGCCACTTCTGGGCTCACGGCCGGCGCCATGACGTCTTCCATGCCGCGCGGCCAGACCCCGAAGTATTCGCGGTACTTGTTCGACACCCAGCCCGGCTTGTAGCCCTTCTCGGCAGCGACCAGCAGCAGCTGCGAGTAGAACTCCTGCTTCGCCATCTTCGGCGCCTTTGTCTTCTTCGTGACCGGCACCAGGTCGCCGGCGCGGACGTCGACATTCGCGCGGCGCTCCGGCTCGAAGCCGCAGACCGGGCACTTGTGCACCGTCTTGACGTAGCTGCAGGACGGGCAGGCCTTCGGCAGCGGCTTCTCCCGTTCCTCCTGGCCGCCCTTCGCGTCTCGGGGCGTGCCGTCGTCGAGCTCGAGCGGGAACTCCTCCGTCGGGAACCCGAGCCGCGTCACCGAGCCGGAGTGGTCGAGGATCAGGGCGCGCGCCTTGCTCGCGTGTGGGCGCAGCACCCGCCCGGCCATCTGGATGTAGCGAATGAGCGAGCGCGTCGGCCGCGCCAGGATCAACGTGCGGCAGGCCGGGAAGTCCCAGCCCTCGGCGAGGATGCCCACGTTCGAGATCACCATCGTCTCGCCGGTCTCGACGCGGGCCAGGATCGCGCGCCGCTCCTCCTCGTCGGTGTAGCAGTCGATGTGCTCGGCGGCGACGCCGGCGGCGTGGAAGCGCTCGACGATGTGCTTGCTGTGCGCGATGTTCGCTGCGAAGCAGACCGTCGGCGTGTCGCGCGCCAGGCGCAGCCAGTGCGTGACGATGTCGCCCACCAGCTCCGGCTTGTTGGCGGCGCGGCCGACGTCGGCGTCGGTGTAGTCCATGTCGCCGAACGCATTGCGCGCCTGCTTGATGCCGGTCATATCCGGCTCGCTCGGCGCGTACACGTCGCAGTCGACCAGGTAGCCGGCCTCGATCAGATCCGGGATCGTCGCCGCCACCGTCATGTGCTGGAACAGCGGG
>Ga0265780_10002068_pt1 | contig 27792 bp, 32 predicted proteins | sample P1T30metagenome_FD_192432 | JGI IMG/M metagenome (GOLD analysis project Ga0265780, IMG submission 192432) | Plant litter microbial communities from East Loma Ridge, Irvine, California - P1 T30 | ecosystem: Environmental > Terrestrial > Plant litter > Unclassified | place: USA: California...
CGTGAGCTCCGATGATGGTTACATCGCCGGGGTTGGGAGTTGGGTTGGTTTTGGGGACGTATTGATTTACATGGAGGCGGAGGTCATTTTCGCGTCCTCGTTCGGCTCCCGCGGGTCGGTCGCGGGAATGTTGGGTTCGGGTGGTGTGTGATGTTATGTTGAAGTGGGATATGGGCTGCGAGCGGATTTGGGGGAGTTTTGATCGGATGGTTCGTTTTGCGTGGAGTGTTCGGATCTTGTTCATGTTAGGTGGTGTTGTAGGAAGGATTGTCATGTATGTGTGTTTACACTACAGTATGTGGCGATCGACACGCGGCGTTTCTGGGGTTTCTACGTAACCTCGGTACCCACCACAGAAAGAATGTTTTGTTACCTCGACGAAGTCAACAAAGACTTCGACATACTCGTGCTGATGGAACGAACAGACGTAAGGATGTGATACTCGATTGCGACTTGCCGACATCAGTTGCCATCCTCTCAAAGACATCCGATGTTAGTGAAAGTCGATGAGAATCAACAAATTATCATTCCAGTCAGCCAACTATTCACTAAAAGCCTCCTCCAGTTAAACACTCAAGCCAAAACATCAGCTGCGGTCAAAGATATCGTAACTTGGTACCTGGATGAAGTAGATTACGAATGTCTACCCCAACCCTAACCCGGGGCCACGCTTACTTTGCAGACCCGCCATTTCGCCGTATTGCATCCCCGAACTTAGACTTCATGTTCATCACTTCGCCACCAAGTCCAAGTTTCATACATCCCGTCAAGTCTCTCAGACAAACACAATGATTTCTACGTCGCAGGAATCGAGTGTCATCGGCCTACCTTCTCTTCTCCGAGATTCGAGGACAAGAAGTCTTGCTTGCAAATGCCCAAAGAGACACTCACATATGAGGTCGGACCAAAGCAACGGGAAACTGAATCTCACCGAACCTGCACAGGCGCCTCGTGCGAATGCCTGGGGGCTGGAACTCACTGAGATCCCGGAAGTTGAGACTCCGGTCTTCAACGCATACCTGGCTTGCAGATCTGAGTAACGAGATTGACCTTCTCTCACTTAGTCTCCCGGTCGAGAGCCCAGGAAGATGGCGCCCTAGCACCATGAGGCTCTAGCGAACATGCTACCTGCTGAAACGGTAAGAAAAGGCCTTCGCACACGGCTCGCGAGGTCAGAACCCGGACGGCCTAAGGCCGGGACTAGACTCTAGAGCGCCCCTCGGTGGGGGGCTCCGGGGCTACGGACTGCGCTCCGACGAGCGCAGAGCCCCACTGCACCTGGCCATCTGATCCTGTCATTGGTGTGATCCAAAGTCGACCAAGAAGTTGATGCATGATAGTAAAAGACCATGAGCATCGGGCGTCAAATTGTCGGCAGGCGAAGCTAAGCGGCCTTCGCCTGGACTCTTCTTTGAAGGTCGCGGTAGCGACGCAGCCCGGGATGGGTGTTCAGTCGGTTTCCACAGGCCTCCCATCTCGCAAACGACTCAGATTTGACGACTCATCTCATCTCGGTCCCGGAAATTTTCCATGCACTTTTCAGTTGTCTTTGTTATGTCGTTCAGTCTTGACCGCACCCCGTGAGAAACGTCTCACGCACGGCTAATGGTCGATCCAGGAAGCGCCAGTGTTTTGCCAGAACAGAACCGGGCCTCGCAATACCGTACGAGGTCAATCCTGGCGGCACAGGCGTGCCACACATGTCGCACTCGGTAGGTGTGCGATACAGAGTAGAGACAAATATTTCATCGGTGTTTACCTCGTCAAGAAAGTCGCTGATTTGGAGACAGCAAAAGCAAGTGCGACAAGCAAAGGCCGACTTGTATGTTTGACCTGCACAACGATTGTAAGTGACAGTACTGATGTCTACCCAGGCACGCTTTGCATGCGACTCAACGTGGAATGTCAGTATCGGGATCCATCTCCAGTCAGGTGAGTCGCACTCGCATGCTGGCCGGCTGTACCAGTGATTAGAGCGATCGGTGTTGACACGAGCGGCAGGAAAGATGAGACCTTGATGCACATACTGAGCAGCCTCGAGAGGTTAGAGGTCAAGTTCGATGATTTCGCAGTCGACAGAAATATCCTCTCAAGGTCCGTTTCACTTCAGAAACAGCAAACGAAATCGCCAATAGGCTCGCCCTTACACAATTCACAGGCAGCTTTCTCAATCTTGGACAAAGTCGTCGGTGGGACTTCCCGATGAACCTCCAGAGGTTTACCAACGTCTCGCGGTGCCCCACAGGGTTATCGTATGGCCTGAAGTGCAGGATCACCTCATCAACTCGAACCCTCACGCTGCGCCAGCATTGCAAGAAATTCTCCAAAAGGGAACCCCTTGGTTTGTCAATCTAGAGTTGGTAAAACTTTCCTCTCCGCTTCCGTGTGCTCCTAGTACCCTTGCACTACCCAGCGTACAGTCAGACACCCAATCTACGTTACCTTGGATCACCATGAAAGACGCGCAAAAGTACACAGAAGCATATTTCGACTCTTTCAACGCCTACCGTCCAATCCTCGATCACGACGCTTTCTCTCGAGACATCCTTGGGAAGATCTTACGGGACGGATTCGTCGACGGCGATCCTCGGTGTGTCCTGGCGTTACTGGTGTTTGCACTCGGACAAGTAGCTATCGAGGACTCAAAGCGGCCCGTGTCTATCCAGCGTGGCAAGTCGAGTGGGTTAAGAGGGGGAACAGTCATAGAGCCACCAGGAACTCGAATGTTCGACGAAGCTAGGCGTCGGCTAGAACTTGTCCGCAACACAGGGACTCTGGAGAATGTCCAGATTTTGCTGTTGCAAGCAACGTATTACGACGCGAACTCTAGACATATAGATTTCTGGAGCAGCACTGTCGCGGCATCCATGGACTGCCGAGTCTTAATCGAGTGCCGCCAAATCGACCCCTTGACGCAAACCGGCGATCTCACCATCCGCGCATACTGGGCGTGTGTCCTCAACGAAGACCTCTACCATTTCGATCTCGACCTGCCGAAGACCGGCATACACAAACTGCACGACACGATAAAATTGCCGAATTTCCGCTACTCTCAAGACGACTCTTCGGAGCGAAAGTTGGCAGAAATTCCCTTTGTCCAGTATCACTTCCTGGCTTTGATCACGCTGCGACGCCTCGTCGTTAGCGTCAACGAAGCCGTGAATCACTGTATGTATGATATTCGACTTTCTTGCATCCCACTGGTGGATCATTGCTTACGCCCTCACAGCCTCTTTGACCCCCGAAACCTCTCATGACTACAGAGGCCCTTCCATTCCAGTGGTAGCCGAGCTAGGCCGTCAACTCGACTCCTGGCGCGCTTTACTCCCGGACGCAATTCAATGGCGCGACGACGACATGCTCTGCATGGACGATGAAGCGATGGCGCTCCTGCGCCACGAGATCAACCCCAACACTCTCGCCGCCGAGCTGCGCACCCGCTTCCATTACGCGCGACACATACTGTATCGACCTTTCGTATACAAGGCCCTACACTTTCCCGAACTGTTATCCGCAGAAGATATCGACTATGCCTTCCTTGCGGTCCAGGCCGCCTGTCTCTGGCCTTTATTCTTTCCTCAGCCGAAGGATCGGAAACGGCTGGTGCCGCATCTGTTCGCATGGACGAATGGCTCCATTGGGGTGCTTTTGATCTTGCGAATGAGCCGGGTGAACGAAACTCTGAGGGGAGTCTGCGAGGGGCGGGTGAGTGAGCAGGAGATTGATCAGACGGTGGGGATATTACTGGATTGGTTGGACGGGATTAGACGGTTTGATGCGATTGCGGAGTGGGCGTGGACGGTTTTCGAACCGATGTTTAGAGTTGGGGACGAGATCGACAGTTGACTGTCTTTGTCGGATGGGCGGTGCTAGTCCCGACACGAGGATGGAGTGTTTCTCCTGAAGCGGACAAACGTTTGAGAGTCTTGCGTGCAGTCTCCGCCACTACGCCGCTTCTTTGGATCTCTCTGAATGACACGATGGATGGCGAATAAGCAAACAAAATCTTCCAAAACAGATTCAGAAGTGTGCAGCTGGCTGGGCTTGCTTCGGTTAGCCAGCCAAGGAGCGTCTGTTCAAGCAGCGAGGAGCCAAGTCCGCTCGTGTGGAGGTGGCCCACTCTGTGACTGGCCTAATCAACCTACTCTTAATGATTCGTCATATATCTATCACTAGTTTCAGTCGGAGTCGGAGCTGGCCCCGTCGGACCCGGACAGATAACCCGAAAAGAGATGATGCCTTTCCCATCATGTAACTAAATCTAAGTAGACATCGATCCGCGCAGCAAAAAACAGTTACGCTCCAACTACGTCAAGACTCCGAAATGGTTTCGACACAACAGGCACTAGTATCGAAATCCAGTCCTGGAACTTTCCAGTCCACTCAAAAAGATACCAAATCCCATCCCCCATCCCCCATGCCCTCCAACCACCACCACGGCGCCCTCATAATTTTCGGCTCCGGACCTGGAATCGGCGTGCACGTCGCCTCGCGCTTCGCCCGCGGCGGCTTTGAAAAGGTCGTCCTGGTCTCCCGCGACGCGGTCAGGTTGCGAGATGACGCTTTCATCGTCTACTCGAACGCTCCGAGGGTGGAAGTCAGCACTGTCGCGGCAGATCTGGCATCGCCGGCAGACGTGCAAAGGGCACTGCTCAAGATCGGAGACATCCTTGGGGACACGCCGGTCGAATGTGTGCACTACAACGCGGCGAAGGCGTCGCGGACGACGCTGCTGGAGGAATCGGTGGATGATTTAAGTGCGAATCTTGAGGTAGGTGAGAGAGAGGCAGGAGGACGAAGGCAGAATACACACACGAACCTACACGAAGTTGGCGTTCGACAGGGATGTTTGTAAGCACTGAGACGTTAATGCATTGCTTACTTCTCTTCCAGATCTCCGTCATCGGCCTTTACACCGTTGCCAAGTGGGCTATCCCTCGACTCTTATTGCTCGCAGGCGATCGATATTACAAACCCGCCCTCCTCGTCACGAGCGGCTGGCTGGCGTACCACCCGGAGCCCTTCTACTTCGCCATGGGAGTCTGCAAGGCGGCGCAGCAGAACATCATCCGCAACCTTCACGACCAGATGCAGAGCAGGGGCGTGCACTGTGCGCTTGCCATGGTCAACGGTTTGGTGCATCCGGATTCGGACGCGACTAATCCGACGCATATTGCCGATCGGTGTTGGGAGCTGTATAATAGTCGCGGGAGTGGGAAGATGGAACTTGAGGCGGAGATTAAACAGGTTGGGGAGGAACGGGACGGGGAGGAACGAAATGGGGAAGAGGTGGATGGGGAGGAGGAAGATGCGGAGTGGGAAGAGGATGATGCAGAAAGAGTAGGCGAAGGCAATGGACAAAACTTTTGAAGACCAGTCGAGTGATCATTCTCACCCAACACGTTGTACGCCCTGTTCGGGCTCACCGCAAGTACCTTGATCGACGGGCTGAGAAACGAGTTGCTTGCAAGATGACTGCTTGAGCGGATTAAGATTGGAAAGCTTGGCAGAATGATGGAGTCGGAAGCGGTGGGTTCTTGAGAAATGGATGGAGAGGCCGGAACTAGGATGGCCGCGCGATGCGTCTCTGCGCTGCAGTCCTGGGACATCATGCTTTCTGGCGCGACACTCGCCACCCACATCAAGCAGGTTTCGACGGCGGTACTCCACAGACACACAACCCAGTCCAGGTAGACCGCCACCATAAAGGTTTTGCATGTTTCCCGGACCCAATGCGAGGAGTGACGACGACCAGGTTTCGCAGAAGACTTGGATCGATGTGTCATCTTGGGTCGCTTCCATTAGCTGCGAGAGACGCCGATGCCACCGAAACCTCGTACATCAGATTTTCTTCATGATCGTCTTCCTTAGCCCGCGCGGCGAAGAGGGCTGATCTGGAGGTTCCCGAAGTCGATGATTTTTGTACGCCGATGTTGGAAGAGCTTCCATGAACATGATTTCAAGGATTCGGTCAGCATGCTTGAGCCATATGGCCTGTGACTCTTTGTTCGCGCGGGGGAGACGAGTTGCGTTCTGGACCGTCGGGAAAGAAAGGATGCTGACAACTAGCTCCGTTGGGAGGGATGGTAAGTTCGTAATTGCCACTATGGACTTGCGAGTTCAGCTGAAGTCTCTGAGACAGCTCCTGCGATGCTAGCTTGTGGGACGTTATTGGTAGCAATGAAGTGATATTCAGATGAGTGTACGGATCTCTCAGGCGAACGACCGAAGACGCGACGACTGCGCCTCGGTAAGACCATTTGCATTTTGACAAGGAAGTCCATGTGATCTCTGCAATGCCAACGAGATGAAATCTGGACTTGATGCTGATGAGCTTTTCCTCGTTTGCTTTCAATGACCAGAAGAAATGTGTTCTTCTGTAAGGGCACAGCGCGGAAACTGACACCGCCTCATACTCACAAGTAACTGATAGTAGGCACAAGGACCGCGAGCTGCTCGCACTTGGGCATTATAAAACCAACTCAAAGGGCCACCATCCCTGAGGGTCGAAGATCATTTCCTCTAACATGTACGTAACATGCTCACGCTCGTACAGTGCCGCCCTCACAACCTTGGCTGCATAGTCCCAGTCAGGCGTCCAACTGCCATGGGTGAGCTCATTCTTCGTATTCCAGGCTTTCTCATGTTCTGTTGTGCCGTGCTGAAGGTGGAAACCGCCGTGTCTGACTTCGCGTAGAAAAGTGCATAGCTCGTCGTGGGTGGTCAGTCTGGCTGTTGAAGTTACTTTGAGCAACGAGTGGTACACGCGCAAGAGTTCCTGTTGTTGATGCAGATAAGGGTGCACGGTGACGAGCAGCCGGATCATATAGTATGAGCGGTGCGCATCGGAGAATGCAAACCGCGTTCGACAGTTCGTTGTAGGGAGGGACGAGATCCAACCCTTCCAAGCAGCGACGGCACTGGAAGCGAGACTCGCATTGCGAAAGAGCAGGGAAAAGTGCCGGAGGAGAGGAGTTGGCTCCACCGAGGACGTTTGACCTGCACCGGCGAGGTCGTCGTTCGGGGGCATGGCATACTGCATTTTCGCTAAGATGGTAGCCTCTTGGTACGCTGGTATTGATCTGGCTATGCTTTCAAGGATGTGATGGGTATGCTTCTGCCAGATGGCGCGTAGTTCCTTGTTTGCGCTGGAGAGACATGCTGCAGTCTGAACCGTAGGACAACAGGCAAGTGTATGGATAAGGAGCTCGGTGGGAAGGGAGAAAAGGCTTGTCATGTTTGTTGGAAGTGGAGTGTCGTGGTGCAAAAGACATCACGTCTCGACACGGCTCCACGAACGCGAAAATGACACGCCAAGGCCAGGCCGTAAGGCGTTTACTCTCCCTCCCTCCATCTTCCGTTCCGTCCTCAATGTCTCCCAAACATCAAACATGTCTGCTTCGCACGGTTCGCTTCTCTACAGTAATATACATGCGCAACTTCCGACCACTGACTACTGAGCGCTCGTCAGAGGCACGGGAGGCCATGCGGTGAGCTGAAGTCCATCGCGGCAGATGGCACAAGATCGCCGCAAGCTATACACAACATACATGAAGATGATGGTCATCATGGTCATTCAGCACTCGATTGGCTAGGAATGTGGTCAGCAATGCGTAACATAGATGCCTTGTCAACCTCCTCCGCAACGGGTTACACGGAAGCTAGGTGCGGTACCCTTCGGAATTCAGCCGTCATTTTGACAGCATGGCGTACAGGCATGGCCTCAACTGAGATCTGGGCAGCCCAAGATGTGACCGCTTCAGAGCACATAAGTATGAAGGTGGAAGTCCAGAATTGATCATGCAACACCCAAGTCAAACCACAGCATGTTCTCCCTCCGTTCGATCCCCCTCCGTTCGATCCCCCTCAAGTCGGCAAAACTGCCTTTGAGCATTGGTAGCGCACCAGCAACTCTCCGCTGTACATTCTACGCTGTGGCCAGAGATCCCATGAGTCTTTCAGACGCGATCAAGAAGGACCACCGCGAGCTTCAACAGTACTACAATGAGGTGGTTAACAACCCTGGAAACCATGACCACCAGCAACGCTACGGCAACCAGTTCACCTGGGAGCTGGCTCGCCACTCCGTCGCTGAGGAATTAGTTGTCTACCCAGCTTTCGAGAAGTACCTGGGAAAGAAGGGCAAGCAGATGGCTGAGGATGACCGTAAAGAGCATCGCCTTGTTCGTGCCTCGTGGATCAGACAACTTACCTCCCCCAACACAGCTAACATGTCCTCCAGATCAAAGAACGCCTCAAGGTCTTCCAGCGCATGAGCTCCACTGACCCTGACTACATCCCCAAGCTCAATGAAATCTGGCGTCCCCTCTCCGACCACATCAAGGGAGAGGAAGAACACGACCTCGTCAGCCTCGAAGCAGCGCTCAAGAGCGAGAGCGAGCAGCTGGCGACGAGTTTCGGCACCACCAAGTCGTTTGTGCCTTCTCGCAGCCACCCGAGCGCCGGTGAACACCCACCATTTGAGACTGCCATGGGCTTGTTGATGGCGCCGATAGATCGTTTGGCGGATATGTTCAGGAGGTTCCCGAAGTCGCCTGATGATGCTCCGAAATTACCTGATGATGCCAGGAAGTTGCCTGCTGATGGCTTGCCGAACAAGACAGATGGCATGCGGGACGCACGTAGATGAGTGTGTCGGACGAGTTGTCGCTAGCTACCGGTAGTTCGTCAGCAATCGCGCGTTTCGTTGCAATACCATTCAAGACTTTACCTCCTTGCTATTTGGGTATGATACATGCATCAAAGATGAGCGCCCATCATTGTTTTGGTCTTTGCATTATTGTTGCTCGGGAATATCGCTCAACTCGGGTATTGGACCCTTTTCAGATACGAGCGTACTTCAGGCTGAATTTGATGTAGACAAAGGCGTTGCCCACCGTTTACAGTAACGGCTCTTGCAAAGCTTGATGTAAAGCTTGGCTATTGCGTCTAATCACCACGCATATGAACGTGACTGGCATTCCAGAATTGGAGTCGTGCGCATAGAAGAAACAGCAATCTCGCTAAGTGCGTCGAATGCGTACGGCATGTTCCAACGTTTGAGTGGGCGCGCTGAAATTCCCTCACAGTAACAACAATATATCCCTCAAAGCTGCCTCTAAGGTACTGTAACCTGTAAATGCCTCACGACGCGCGCCCCACGCCATCAACACGCCAGCCTCATTTCAGGGATCGATACCTTCGGTTTAACTTTGTCGCTGTCAGATCTCGGTTTAGCACACGGCTGCTATGATCGATCGTCAGCAAAGATGGTGTCCGGCAATGGTCTTATTCGTCAATTTAAAGGATATCGAAGACTCTAGGAAAAAAACGTGGCTTCCAGGGCCCTGGATCTAGCCTTGCCCAGTGTCTGCAAGCGACGTATATGAGAGATCGTCGTTGTCTCAGAATGGCTTCCGCACATCTTTGCACGCGCATCTGCAAACACCCGCTGGTATGGGCCCCGACCACGTCGTCTCGGAAATCGAGCAAGCTCCGCCCGCGACCACCCCAGGCCGTCTTGTCTGGGTCGATGACTTGCAGCAAGAACGCGAAGGGAGGCCCAGTCGCCGTCGCAGCAGGGCTTCTTCTCAACGACGACTCAGCCAGGACTCGATCCGGAGTGTTCACAAGCGGACCAATCTGACACAAACCACTCTTCCCATCGGATTCAGAACTCTTTCCTTCGAGGTCTCGGCATCGAAGGGCCAGACGGACAACTATGAAGACGACGACAAGAGCGCCGCAAAGGATGGGACCAACAAGCTTGCAGTGGACTTCGGCAAGGTCGACGACCACATCATTCCAATCGAAGTCTTGCTCAACCGCCTGTCGGTCACGTCGACACAGGGCCTCAGCACAGTCACCGCCAACCAATTACTCCAAGAGCAAGGCCTTAACACCCTTCCCAGCAAGAAACCCAAGTACTTCAAGAAGCTGCTCAACTATATTTTTGGCGGCTTCTGTTCCATCCTCTGGGTCGGGGTCGTCATCTTCTTCATCTGCTGGAGGCCTCTCGGCGACCCCAACCCAGCCGCGTACAACCTCGGTCTTGCAATCCTTGTCATGCTGGTCATCATCCTGCAAGCATGCTTCTCTGCGTTCCAAGACTGGTCCACGGCCAAGACCATGAACGCAATCCTCGACATGCTCCCATCAGACGCAGAGGTCCTGCGCGATGGATCCTTCCAAACGATCCGCACAAGCAACATTGCCGCGGGAGACATCGTGCGCATCAGGACTGGCAACAAAGTACCAGCAGACATGCGTCTGCTGCAGGCGTCCGACGACCTTCGCTTCGACAGATCCGCAATGACAGGAGAGTCTGAGGAGGTCGGCGGTACTGTGGACACAACGGATGAGAACTTCCTCGAGAGCAAGAACGTGGGATTGATGGGAACGCTGTGCACAAACGGGAACGCAACTGGCGTCGTGCTTTTCACGGGACATCGGACGGTCATGGGCGGCATTGCGATGGCAACCTCCAACGTGGAGGAGAAGCCTACCTCCATCCAGCGGGAGATCACTCGCTTTGTGCGCATCATCTGTTGCCTGACCGTGTGTCTGGCGCTGTTGATCTTGCTCGCGTGGGCATGCTGGCTGCGCAAAGATCACAAGTCCTACATGAACGTCGTGGCGATGCTCAACAACGTCATGGGCTGTGTCGTTGCTTTCATCCCAGAAGGCATGCCGGTCGGCGTGGCGTTGACCCTTTTGATGATCGCAAGAAGGATGAAGATCGCGAACGTGCTCCCGAAGAGCTTGGCCACGGTGGAGATGCTGGGGTGTATCGAGGTCCTTTGCTCCGATAAGACAGGTACTCTCACCAAGAACGAGATGACGGCGACGTCTGTTGCTTTCATCGATCACGCCACCACCGCCGCAGACACCAAACAGACGCTGAGCGAGGGTTTCGAGAATGTTGCTTTGGCCGCCCTGCACCGCGCAAGCATCCTCTGCAACGATGCTGTCTTCGATCCACTATCCTTGGGCAAGCCCGTGGAGGAGCGATTGACGCAGGGCAATCCCACAGACAGTGCCATCCTGAAGTTGGCAGAGGCTGCTCAACCCGGCGACCCAGTGCGATCTCGTCACCCCAAAGTCGCCCACGTGGCATTCAACTCGAAGAACAAGTTCATGGTCTCCCTGCACAGTAACAGCGCCGAAGACAAATCGAATCTGTTATTAGTAAAAGGAGCCCCAGATGTACTTCTGCCCAAGTGCACAAGGTATTTCTCGTATGAGACCGGCCAGATCTGCGAGCTCGACAAAGACGCGCTCGACCGTCTCTCAAAGCTGCAAGAAAAATTCTCACGCAACGCAGAACGCGTAGTCATGCTCTGCGAGCGCTCGTATGTTCCCGTCGGATCACCGACCGCATCGGGATTCGAAGAAGAGCTTCTAGAGAGCGCTCTGTCGGAGCTCACGGTCATCGGCCTGGTGGGTATCTTTGATCCGCCGCGGCCAGAGACCCCCGAGACTGTCGCGGCGTGCCGCAGAGCTGGTATTCGCTTCTTCATGATGACGGGTGACTTTGGACTCACCGGTGCTGCGATCGCAAGACAGGTCGGAATCTTCACCACCGATAATGATGCCGATACCTATGACACAGTCGTGCGTCGGCGGAACGGGGGCTGGCAGAAAGAAGATCTTCAGAGTTTGATGCTCGAAGGCGTACAGATCAGCCAGCTTGAAGACGCTGACTGGGATGTCGTCTGCGCGTACGAAGAGATTGTTTTCGGGCGGTGCAGTCCGGAGCAGAAGCTCACGATCATAAAGCAGCTGAAACAACGTGGTCTGTCGACTGCCGTCGTCGGTGACGGCGTCAACGATGCGCCCGCCCTCAAAGCCGCAGACGTCGGAATCGCCATGGTTGAAGGTAGCGACGTTGCGCTCGAAGCTGCAGATCTGGTCCTCCTGGGCAGCTTCCATTCAATCGTCGAAGGCATCCGTCTGGGCCGTCTGGTGTTCCAGAACCTGCAAAAAGTCATCGCCTACCTGCTACCCGCCGGCAGTTGGTCCGAGATTTGGCCTGTCCTGCTGAACGTCTTCTTCGGAGTACCTCTCCCGCTCTCGTCATTCTTGATGATCATCATCTGCGTCTTCACCGACCTTTTCTTGTCGTTGAGCTTGATTATGGAAAAAGAAGAGTTTGACTTACTCAGCCAACCTCCGCGAAACAGCAAAAAGGAGCACCTCATCAATCTCAAGATATACGCCCAGTCATACCTCTTCATCGGTGTCATGGAGACTGTCATCGCCCACTCCATGTACTTCCTGTACTACTGGCGCCATGCTCGGATTCCTGCTTCCGCTCTATGGTTCGCGTTCGAGCGCTACACCGACGGCTTCTACGGCTACACCCAAGCCGAACTCACGGCTTTCAACACGACCGGCCAGAGCGTCTACTTCGTGACCCTCGTCATCCTGCAGCTGGGAAACATCCTGTCCATCCGGAACAAGAGGTTGAGCATCCTGCAAGCCGACCCAATCCGCAAGCAGCGCCGTAACCCTTGGTTGTTGCTTTCGGCGGCCATCTCCATCTCTATCGCCATCTTTGTCACCGAGGTGCCGGGCATCCAAAATCTGTTCGGCACTGCTGCGATTCCGATCGAGTTCTGGTTCCTTCCACTACCACTGGCACTTGCGATTCTGGTCATGGACGAGGTCCGCAAACTGTTGGTGCGCACCATGCCTAATGGCATCTTCGCAAAGATAGCGTGGTGATCCCGCAGGAGGGGGGATGTCAGTTTTCGGGAGCTGGTCGGGTTGCACTCTCGTCCGGGCCCAGTTTTGTCAAGGACGCTGGGACTTGCGCATTGATAGAAGTATTCGAGTGTACTTAGCCTTACCTCGCCTCCTGTGGCCGTGATGTTCAAGACAGCCAATATTCAAGATGATGATGATCTGCGGTGTGCGGACCCTCTGAAGGATCTTGACGTAAGTTTGGAGGACTTGGGCGTACAATCTGTCACGACTGCCTAATTCGCCACGCCGAGCTGGTAATATAAATCCCATGAAGTATCCTCATGCATCTCTCTTTGCTTTAATTCGTCGCAAAACGTGTGATTCGGCCAAATCCTGTGGCTTCCTGAAACCCCTGACTGGGACAATAGACATCAGATCTAATTGCATTTGCCCATTCCCAGGTTTAGTCCTTCGACTCACGCCGACAATGGAATCCACTCTTGCAGTGCCCGTGGAAGTCCGCGGTCGATACCTGTGGAAAAGCGACCAGCGCGTAAGACTGACACGATGGCTCTCAATCCCAAGTGCCATGAGCTGAATCGTTACACAAAGTTTCTAGTGCGAGGCGTCGTATACCAAGCGCACAACAATGACGATTTCTCCCTGGCTGGCCGCGACATGTTGAAAGACGACTGTCTGGCCCAGTTACAGCACGATGTAGGCTTGTTCAAGGAGCTGGGTATCAATACCATCTACGTTTGTAGGTCGAGTTGTCAGGCGAGGGCTCGGTGGTCTTGCTTTGGTACATACTGACTTGGAGAGATGCGATCGATCACACCAAGGACCATACGCGTGCGATGAAGATGTTGGAAGAGGCGGGCATCTATGTTCTTTTCGTCAGTTCCTCCAGCAAAGCAATCTCAAACTTCGCTCCGATTGCCAGTCGGTTGACTGTCCTTCCAGATAATCACACATACCCAACACTACATCTCTCGAGCGGATCCTCAAGCTTCATATAAATCCGAGACTCTCGACGCCTTTTTCCGCAAGATAGACGAAATGGCTCGCTTCCCAAACACCCTCGGGTTCCTGATCGCCAGTGGCCTGATCAACAATACCAGCTCCGAGATCTGCGCGCCGGTGATCACGGCCGTCGTGCGTGATCTGAAGAAGTACATGAAGCTGAAGTATCAAGTCATTGGTCAACGGATCTTGCCCGTGGGGTTCGGCGGGGGCCAGTATGAGGGAGATTTGAAGGTTTTGAACTACCTGACGGCGTCAGAAGACGAGAGCAGTCGCATAGATCTTTGGACGGTGCGAAGGTTTCACCGTCGCTTTGAGGTGCTCGCAAGTGACTGACTGTCCACAGTGCACTGGCTTCGCATCGGAGCAGAATCTCGGCAAAGGCTTGAACCGCCTCGATGGCCTTGTACGTCCCGCCTAACCATCGATCGCTCTCGTTGTTAGACACGAGTAAGAAGCTGACTTTAGGCAACAACAAACAGGTCGTCTGGTACCGCCACGCCAGAGTCCCCATTTTGCTCTCCGAGTACGGCACCAACTCAAAAGACGCACGCACTTTCCCCGACGCCACGACTCTGTACTCGCCTCCCGTCACCGCTGTCTTCTCCGGCGGCTGCGTGTACGAGTTCTGGCAGGGTAACAACAATTACGGCTTGTGTTTGCTGGAAGTCAACAATCCGGAAGTCCCTGTGGGCGAGTTTGGGAATCGATCCCGCCGTAAGGGGGCGCATGCAATTGCAGAGACGCGCCAGATTGACCCGGGGACTTTGTATGTCTTCAAGGACTTTGTGAACTACAAACAGCGACTTGCGGAGACGAGGAATGTTGTTGCGTCTGCGAATGATGCTCCAGAGCCGATGGACAACGCGGAGAACTGGAAGGACAACTTGTTCGGACACAGGCCGAGCGATGATGTGGTTCCGGAGAGTTGCGTGGACTGGGCGGAGGTTGAAAGGGATGCGCAGACTTGACGGTGGAGTTGTGGAACATCTTGCGCGGATTTCTGAAATCCGGGCTCAGAGCTGCTGTCCGCCCACAGTACGTAGGTGTTACATGTTTCCTGCGCCATATGGGTTCGAATCCAAGTGATCACACCGGTCAGATTTTGGCGACCTTGTCCAAGTTGCCGTTGACCTTCTCAGTCCACGTGCAGATCAGCCCGGCTTCTGACAATTGATGCAGCGAGTTGGGTCGCAATCTGTACGGTGAGAGCGTCTATGTTGGCTACTGCTGGTATGAGGAGTTGGTGCGAAAGGCAAGTTGCCGTTCAGGCATGGCTTGAGTTATACGCGCTTCCGAATCAGCAACCTCAAGGTTGAGACGGACGGTCGACCTTTGAACCGATTGTATTGTCGGCTTTGGAGCCGGTTGAATATTCGCTTCACCTTCACTGCATTTCTCTGCACCAGACAAACTTGATCCCAAAAGATTCAACGATCACCTTGGCCTTCGCACAGTTCGCCTCGATTTGGCGGCGTGCAGAGTCCGACATCGGATGTTTGTAGTTGATCCCAGTATCACTAATGACTTCGATAGCGTGCAGACCTGAGACTCCCTTCTTCCTTCGATCTGCGGCGATTTGGGAAAATGCTGCCAACCAACTGATATGATCCTCTTCAAAACACCATAAGATACCGCATTGGAGATCCATGCGGGAATACTCGAGTACGAACCGCTGCAGGCTTGGGGTGAGCCACAGGTCACAGGCTTTTTCCGGGGATGGCATGCCTATATTGCAGAGCTGCAGCGTGCGTAAATTTTCAAATGCGTGCATTCCGAAGCGATCGAGACCGGTTTGGAGGGGTCCTATGAGACCTATCCGGAGTTCCTGTAGAGTATGGCGATGTGGCAATAGGTGCTGCCTGATCTGGTCAAAGGTCCACACGTAAGACACACAGCCCATGTAAATTTGTTGACTGGTGGTGTGATCGCATACTCCGATCCTGTCGAGAGTGAAGGTCTCGAGAGATGAAGGTAGCGAGAGTAATTCTCTGAATCCGGTAGGGCTACTATTGCTAATGTTCAACAGGTGGAGATGCCTGAAGGAAGCGGAGCCTTTCTGAGACTGGGTTTTGATCAGTTTGGATGTTTAATATTATTGACTCTGACATACCTGAGAAAGTGTCCCTCCTTCTAGTCCGAAGTCCGGAGCGTCGCTGCCCAATTCGAACTCTTCTGTGAAATAGCGTTCACTGCATACTCCTACGAGTGTGAGCATCAATAGGTTGGGGAGCTGCCCTAGAATGTGATAAAAAGGTCTGAAATCTCCCTGACATCTCTTCTGTAGATCAACATGCAGTTCGGAGAGAGCTGGCAGGTTGCGGAGATTGGCGCAACACAGTTTCCACTGTCGCGTCGGCCAAATGTGCGTCACAGCGAGGCTTACTTTACTAAGCCGTGTGAAAACATATTCATCCAGACCGGGAGGTGTTGAGATCCTAGAGAAACTTTGCATAGATATACCTAGGCATTCGATATGATCCCTCACGGCTGGGGACGTGTTCATCGTTCGAACGAATCGCATGGGTACAGTCTTGTCCCACGCCTGGGGTTTGCGTCTATGCGGAGGAACGATGTGTACGTGAGAGTAAAGTATTGGCATCATGACGGCCCGAAACCTTTTACACGTCAAGCTGATCGATCGTGCAGAGGTGTATGCTTGTCGCTGTGGATCGGCATTGGCATTGTCGGTATCAGTGAAGGTGATAGTATGCGGTGTCAGAGGGACTGATCTGCCCATTGCCGACTCGAGGCATTCTCGAAGCAGCTCGTTGGGCAATGCGTCGATGTGTGATGTGCTCAGTAGTACTCCAGAGCCTGTCTGGTACAGAAGATGATTGCCAGCCCGGCTATTACGCATGACTGGGGCTGGGTCGCCTTGGGACATATCTAGGGTGAGCAGTTGTGAGGTTTCCGTTGACAGAGTCGCCTCGTTGGAGCTGATGTATGCTGTTCTTATGTGTTCCTCTCAAGATACAGCATTGCTACTCAGTTCTGCGAGCGGGGTTCCAGGAGTGAATGCCAGAACGATGTAACGATGTTGAAGGTCGTGCCAGTTCACTGAAAGATACCAGAGCATGCCAGTGGTATGGGCGACTGGCGTTCGTTCTGGCGCGTATTATTAATGTAACCGTGTCGATGCGTTGTTCATGCTGTGTATGTTTTGGTTCAGTCTGCGCGTGAGCGCAATCCCTCGGAGTTGTAGACTTCGGATTGCGGCGAGCAATGGCTCTCATTGGTTCCGGTCTGTAGGGTTCAAAACAAATTAATTCGATTTGGGTTAAGGTTAGCCATCGATTGTTGCGGAGTGGGAGATCGTGTATGTAGATCAATGTGCTGACGCAAATGCTTGCATGATGACAAATCCGGCCCGTGTCTACCTAGACCAACGTATAGCAAAAGCAGAAGGCGCAATGGATCGCTGTTCCAGACATTCAACGATGCATGCCTGCCTTGATCCTCAGGCAGGGTTGGAAATCGTTCAGGCAGGGTTGGAAATCATTGTCAGCATATGAGGGACGATAGAGGTAACCTCGGACAATGCTCAATGCTTCATGCGCTCAGCCGCAGCTGCCCATGTCATTGTTATAAGAAGCCTTGTTTGCTCTTGCAATTTTTGTTGCAGAATCCATCCATCGCGGCTCCCTTGTGATATTCATTCCACAACCTACCTATCATTCTTCAACGACAAACCCATCGTTCAGCATCCAGTCACATCCACCACACGCAACATCACTTCTAACCCCTCACACCACCATCTACCAGTCAACATGAGCTCCGGAAGATTCCCACTGCCCTCCGAAGGCGTCAAAGGCGGCAAAGACAGCAAAACCGCCACAGCCACCTGCTTCTGCGGCGCCGTCCAATGCCTCTTCGTACGTCAAACCCCCCATCACCAAAAGTTAATCCCCAACCAAACTAACCCGCCAACCCACCAGCCAACAACCTCCCCCGGCCTAGTCGACACCTTCGTCTGCAACTGCAGCGACTGCCGCAAAATCACCGCTTCCATGTTCGCCTCCAACTTCATCGTCCAAGAGGCCGAAACCGTGCACGTGCGCGGCCGCGACAAGCTCACCAAATTCTCGCAGAGCAAGACGATCGAGAGCGGCAACACCATGGAGAACCACTTCTGCTCCGTCTGCGGCACGCTCATGTACAGAGTCTCGTCTGGCTTCCCGGGCTCTCTGATCCCGCGCATCGGCACGATCGACGACTTTGATTTGCAGGAGACGGTCTTTGCGCCCAAGCATGAGATTTATGCCGAGAATCGCGTTTGTTGGTTGAAGGGCGTGGAGGGTGCGGAGGCGCACAAGGGGATGGGGCCTTATGCTGGGTGACTGAGGAAGGAGAAGAAGAGGAGTAGTCTGTGAAATGGGTGCAGAGGTTGCGAAGTACTGTAACGCTGCAAATCAAGTGGACTACAGTAGTCCCTTTTTGCCGCTGATTTGCACATTGTCTGTCTGCCTCTCTGACGAATTGATATTGAATCGGAAAGGATGAATAGTAAGTATCATTATAAAACAGATTGTTAATCTGCAATAATTTACAGTTTTTGTTCGAACTCGTCAGCATCACTCATAAACCATACCGATGAGCTTCCTGTTAAGCTTGCGAGGCGGCTTGTAATGCTTGTACCCGCAACCCATGCTCCCCTCGCCAGTGCTGAAAATCGTGCTCCTGGCCTTCGACGCCCGTTCGCTGATGAGAGACGCAGCGCTCAAATGCGAAAGCTGTTTTTCAAGCCTTGCAAGCCTCTGTTCCAATTGAGCATTCTCGCGCTGTTTTTTCTGGAGATCGGCATCGGAGACGGCATCGGCGCAATGGCATTCATGTTGCTTCGTCGCCGGTGTGTGCTTTCTTGGGGTGGTAGATGTCTGATTGCCGAGATCTTTTGGTCGCTGTTCGAGGCTCTTCTTCGCCTGTGAAGTGAGGTTTTCGGCAGACGACTTTGTGTCCTCAAACTCCTTCACACGTTGCTCAAATTCTTTCCGTTCGGCGACCATTTCCTTTTCTCGCTGCTCGAGGTTCTTCTTCGCCTGTAGGGCATCGTTCTCCGCAGATGATTTCGCGTCCTCGAATTCCTTCACACGCTGTTGGAACTCTTTCCGTTCCGCGGCCAGATCGGTTCTCGATTTATCCAAAGCAGCGCAATCAGCGGCGACCTTTTGCTCAATCAACTTGAGATCATCGAGTTTGCGCTGAATCTCTGCCTCTTTCTTGGCTTGCTCTCCACTCGCAGCCTCCTCTGCTGCTCCCTTCTGATCATCCGCGACCACCTTCGACGACCGCTCCTGCTCTTCCCTCTTCGCCAACTCGTCCTCACGAGCCTGGAGATCTTTCAACCTCCGCTCATAGCTCTCCGCACGCTCCTTCTCCTCTTTCGCGAAAGCCTCCTGCCGATCCTGCACTTCCTTCATCTTCCTGTCCCATTCCGCGGACCGGTCTTGGTCTTTCTGAGCAACCGCAGTTCCTCGGTCTTGGAGAGATTTCAGCTGCGAGTCTATCCCCGAGCCGCTGTGGCTTTCTTGTCTTGTGAGCGAGGTGAAGGAAGGCTGTGAGAGCGAGTCGAAAGAGGGGAAACCTTCGAAAGATGAGAAGCGGTGGCTGCCGTTGTTGTGCGAGGACGATGAGGTGCTCTGGTGGCCGTCATTGTTGTTGTAGGATGAGGATGAAGAGGTGTAAGTTGTGCGGCTGCTCTGTCCGCCGCCTGAGGAGGAAGTCCCGGATTGCTGTTGCCAGGATCGTGAGTCCATCTTCAAAGTGCGTCTGAGCCTGGAGATATATGACTTCGTAGAGTAGTAGCGTCAGAAGTTGAAACACACTTGCAAGGAAAGATGATATTGGAAACTGGAGACATGGCGACGGCTTTTGTCGGCAGGGGCAGCTCGTGCGGGTGTTTGTTCATGATCCTCATAGCGGAGCTCAATAACAACACGCATCCTTGCAAAGGCTAAATGGCGTGCCGTGGTCTTGTAGATCGCGTCGACGTCAATGAGGCGTTCGCTCCTGTGGAGTGCGTCGGCGTTGTGGATCATGTGGAGAATGGGACCCGTCAACCGGGAATTGTTGATCAACACGATGGATCTTAACAATATGGTAGATGTCAAGCCATGTTGTGTTCCTAAGGTAGCGAGTTGGATAAATTTGACTGTGAGTTGTTGGACCGGTGGCAAGGATGAATTAGAACGGGATATAACTTCATTGCAAATTGTCATTCTTTGCACTGAATTACAGTTAGGTCGGGACCCGTGACAATAGACAGAACTTGGAGGAAAAAAATAGACATGTACATCGCTACATCACTCAGGTGATCGATGGTATCGTTTCCTAACGATTTCTTATCGATCGGAGTCAACAAGAAGTAGCATACCACGAAGAATAAATTGATCCTAGCACCCCAACACTAACCCTAAACGCTCAAGATCGCTAGGAACCAAAGCGCCATGCTCAAGGGAAGTCCTCAATAACAAACAACGCCTAGAGAATCGATCAGATCACAACGAAGCAAACTCCACCACAGCCGACTTCCCAGTTCTGTCAGGCATGTTGCGCCGCTTGGACTCCGATGTCTCGATCAGGCATGCATGGCCATCGCTGCCTATAGTCAGCAAACTGCACGGCACAAGAGACTTGTTCGAATAGAGATGGCACATACCTCGTCCGCCCAACCTCACAAGAGTGGTACTCGGTGTTAGTCCAATGATTAGAAGCAGACTCATCGTCATCCGTCCAGCCTTCGACGAGGTAAGGCATCATCCCACCTGTATCAAAAGTCAGCGTTGCTCCTCAATTTCGTCACAGCACAAGTGTAGACCCAAAAAGAAAACTCACGATGAGAAACAATGACAATCTCCTCCTCCTCCCTGCCCGCAATCCATTCCACAACCTCCCTTGCCCGCTTCACCGTCGCCTCCTCCTCCGTCCTCCACCGTCCCCTCTTACACTCCCAGCCGGGAGTCACCCACGACAAATCCACCGGCATGCCCTCAAACTCCCGCGCAACTTCATGCCGCGAGACACCGGTGTCACACAATCTGTCGGAAGTGGGTTGCAAATCTGGCATGGCGACGACTTTGAGTCCGCGACGGCGGATCTGCTCGTCAAAGCCGATGAGCGCTGTGTAAATTGCGCGTTTGATGGGAGAGGCGAGGATGAGGCTGATGGAGCCGAAGAAGGGAAAGTCCTGCTGGAGTCTGCGGCATTGCTCTTTGCCGTCGTCGGTCAGTTGGGGATCGAGGAGGGAGTGGCCTTCGGGAGAGATGTTATGGTAGCCTTGGGCGTGGCGGACTAGGTGGACTCTGGGTGCCATTTTTGACGAGTTTATTGAAGGGGAGGAGAGGACGAAGATCAAAGGGCTGGAAGTGCGCTGCTGGGTCGGATGGCGTTGCGGGTAGAGGTGATGACTGGCTTTTGATGCGAGTGATACCGTCGAGTTAAGTATTCACGGCCTGTCGGTGCCTTGTCTGGTACAATGGCGATGATGCAGTCTCCTCAAGCGTCACCTACGCTGTAACGGTGAAAGCCAAATGGGGCAGCCAGAGCATGCTGCAGAGTCTCTGCTGTGGTCCGAGTCCACCATAGCGCTCATGGTCCCGCGGCAAGGTGATCGTTCTTGCAATGCGACAGGAGATCTAGACCATTTGGAATGTCACGACACCGCGTCGAACGAAGAGATAGCCTCGCGATATACGTCAATGGCTGTAGAGGTGTGGTCTGCCGCGGACGGTACTGGGATTAGTTAGGTCGGCAGAAAGTGTCGATCCAACGGGCATGTACCGCGCAGGGTCTACGACTTCAGACATCTTCGGCGAGATGGGACTACAACAGTAGAGATGTCAGAGTGATAAGTCCCAAACCAATGTTTTCTGTATCCAAACGTTGGAGCCTCGCGTCTGTCCGAAACTGAACGATGTACTACATGTCCGACCGAGCCTTCCACCAGAGCCATTGAGTACTTAGCAGTCAAACAAGTACAGCCGTACGTCCACAACGGCAGATGAATTCGATCTCCCTCGGCGACAGTATAGCCAACGAGCAGTTTCTGGGGCAGTGCATGGAGGCGCAGTGGGACAGACGTGGAGCAAGGAAAGCTCCGAGGAGCCGTCAAACTCTTCTATCCAGCACCCAGAGTACTGTACTCCAACGAAGTGTCAAAGTAGTACAGCAAAGTAGCTGTAGTCGACTTACACGTGGGCGTTGAAACGTGCCCCATCGTCATTGCCGAGCCGCCAGGGCAAAAGTAAGATTGTCGATCCGAGCGGCGGAGAGGCTAGATGACGAGATCCGAGATCCGAGACATGAAAGCTGTCGTCCGCGATCTCTGTATGGTTGAATCTTATTCTTCGATCCGTTAGCCTGCAAGATGAACCTACACCAGCCCAGACTCGACTCGCAAGTCGGGTCATGTAACTATGCGTCGGTATGTTGCGCTGGCTGCGTTCTAAACGTCACAACGACGACAGTCGAGTGTGGAAGTGGAAGGGAATCTAAAGAGGTGAGTGCTCGGCCTTTGTACGAAAAGTCAATTGTGAACTTGGCTACAGGAGGCAGTACTGGGTACCTTCAGACCGTCTTGGGAATGCTAGACGTAACGTTGTTTAGCCTTCTGAGATGTCACATTCGCGACAGTCGAGCGTGATGAGAGCGGAACTAGCGCACCAAAGGTCTTGAGCGATTATACAGAAAAACTTCGTTGTTCATATGGCTACAGTAGTAGTAAGTACTGCTAAACAATCTTACAGGAAAGTCCAGAGACGTAACGACGACAGCTTAGCCTTCGATCTAAGAAAGCATGCCCTCCAAGCTCTCTCCAGTGACGCCCTCAATCTCCCTAACCCAAGCAAGACACTCCCTCTCCACCTCTTCGTTGTCATCCTCCAGCAACTCGCTGATAACGGGCAACATCTCCGGCAGCAAGTTGAGCCAATCAAAGGCCAAGTGCTGCGTAACAGCACGCTCGCACTGCACAGCTGCAAGACGCACAGAGTCGTCCTCGTGCTTGAGCAGAGCCATGATAGAAGTGTTGAGAGTCTTGAGGTTATCCTGCGAAGCCGAGACGGCGTCGGCGAAGGATGTGATGGCCGGAATGATGGAGTTGGCCGACAGAGCTGTTGATGATGCGAGAAGGTTGACGAGCGGTGTTCGGATCGCATCGAAGTGCTGGGGCGCGGACCAGAAATCGTCCTGGTCGTGGCTGAAGGAGCTCTGCATCGCGCGGAGGGTGTGGGCGAGGAGTTCGCGGCCTTCTTGAGAAGCGCTGTCGGCGGCTTCGAGGACCGCAACAACGTTCTCCAGAACGACGCCCGAGTAGCTTGTGACCAAGCCGCCGAGCTGTCCGAACAGGCGGTGTGCAAAGTCGTACAGAGCGACGCCTCTGAGAGTCCTGCCGACATTGTCGGACTTGGGAAGCTCTTCGGCAGCCCAGCTGACAAGGCGCAGGAAGAAGGGACGGAATGTAGTGTCGTTGAGCTTGAGCGTCATGTCCATGGCAGTCTCGCCCACAAGGCTGAACGCATCGTTGCCCTCGTCCTCAGACAGAACACGGCGCAGGTCGAATGCCTTGAGCATGGTAGGGAAGAGGGTCGCGGCGTGTCGCGTGACCATAGATTTGGTGTGTGTCTTGATACCCTGTTGCAGCATTTCCACACAGAGCAGTACAGCCTCAGCGCCGGTCTGAGCCACAGTCTCCCATACACGAGACAGAGATGTGGTAAGTTCGGGGAACGCGATCTTCTTGGCGGCAAGAGCGCTGAACTGCTGCACGGCCCAGACACGCTCGCCATCTGTCTGGACTGACTTGGCAGCAGCGATAATGGCACGATCAAGGTATGTGGCCGACAAAGTGAAAGGCAACGTGTCGAGCAGAGCGTTCAAGAAAGTGAAGACGGCATCACGCATCTCACTGACCTCCTTGGCATCAGTGCCCTCAAGGAAGCCGAGAGCTTTGTCCAAGACAACAGGTGTGAGTCCGAGCATGTCCTCTGCAAGGCTTTCAACCATGCTGGACAGGCACAGCAGACTGGTGACCCTGAGGCCACCTTCTGCGGTTCCCAAAGCGGCATCGCCGGCGACGACCTCGGCTGCATCTGCGCAAGCAGCGCGATCCAGCTTGCCGTACTTCTCTGCAATACCGTCGACACACTCAATAGCAGCTCTGCGCACGCTGATGGGCTGCGAGGCCACAAGGAAGGCAGTGCAGTTGGGAAGAGCGTCGATGAACACCGCGCGCAGGGCCATGTTGCTCTGCTTTGCGCTTCCGACGCGCTCTGTGAGGGAAGTGAAGACGCGAGTGCGAACGGCTTCCGAACCGGTCTGCATGAGACCAGCGGAAGCTTCGATGAACTCTTCAGTGGGCATCAAACCAAGCAGTGCCTCGAGAGCACGCTCGTTTGCGGCGCCAATACGCGGATCTTGCACGTCGACACCACCCTTGCCAGGCCGGATGCTTGAGAATGAAACGATGCGCTCCAGGATGTCTCCGTACACCTTGCGGACTTCTTCGGCCGCTTCGTCGCTCTTCTGCATCTCGGTGGCAATCCTCTTGCGAAGCCCTGGGTTGGCAAGAATGATTGGAAGTCCATCGAACAGGACGACGATACTCTCCTTGACCTGTTCGGGGTTCTTGTCTCCGAAACCAAGAATAGCGTCGGCAACAGGTCTTCTCGGCTTGCAGGCCTCCTGGAGCAAGTTCAAGTATTGTCTCACTGCCATGAGTTGAGTGTCGACCTTGCATGCATTGCACAGCTCCTTGACGAATGCCGGCAGGGTGTTGTCCTGTCTGTATCGCTCGACAAGCATGGCAACGACAGCAAAGAGGGCTTCACCCTCTCCAAGTGTTTGCACAAGATGCTTGAAGGTAGCCAGCCTCCTGTGCAGCGGCATGTGTTCCCAGGCTGCGGTGAAACTAAGCAACAGCTCGCTTGCACCCTGGATGAGGTCTCTGCCTCCCTTCTTGAGGCTTGCCGCGAGAGGTGGCACGATGCTCTCGACGGTCATGTTGACAACGTGAGACGCGTACTGGTCTGCTTGGCGGAGCGTGTTGGTGCTCATGAACGTGAACAAAGGCATGACACTGTGCAGGACAGTCTCCGGCGCCAAGGTGGCGAGCCTGCTAATGAGCAGCAACGCAGTGTTGTGGACCTGTGGACTGTTGGTAGAGCGGAGTGCTTCGACGATGAGGTCGGTGCGAAGTACGGAACGGTCGAGCTTGGCCGAAGATACTTCCAACCCGTTGACCGTAGAGAGAAGGTCGCCAAGGAGCAGGCTCTGGACGTAAACCAAGTCCGAGTCTGCGAGCAGACGCCAGCGGTGAACCTCGCTCAGCAGGTGGAAGAGGCCCTTCAAGATCTGCGGCATCGGCTCGGCGTGCTTGGAGTTGGTAACACCTTCGACCAATTCCAGAGTCAAGGTGAGCTTACGGAGTGCAATGTCGAGTTGAGCACGGTCGACATTCTTTGGCTCGTCCGTGTTGGACTTGCTCGTGCGACGGCGCTTGCTAGGACGTTCTTGGTCTTGAAGGGTGGCGGGGGTTGGGAGGGTGTCGAGGAGGTGGGCCAAGACGTCGCCGCTAAGAGGAGCCTCGCGAATTGCCTCCTGAGCGGAAGCAGAGCGAGAGTTCTCATCGTCCGAGACGTCGTTGTCAGCGACGACACCCTGCTCAACAAGGAAGTCTGCAACAGCGAATTGTGACTGGGGTTTGATGTTGCTGAAGAGCTCACGAAGACGCTTGAAAGCCATGCTTGCGAACCCGTGTCTGCCATGCTGAGCGATTTCCTGAAGCGTCTCAATCTCGTCAGTCGTTCGGTGGCTCAGGCAGCGCGCCAGAGCCTGCTCGACAGGTCCGTTGACGGCCTTCTTGATTTGGTCCTTTGCGTATGGAACGATGCTCTCCTTTCTAGCTTGGCTGGCAACCTTGCCAAGGCGGGCGACCAAAGTCAGCAAGCCAAGCTTGACCTCAGAATTGCCCGTAACAACTGCATGCGAGGCAATGGACGAGCAGATGCTTGATCGCGTCGCTGACTTGATGTCAGATTCGTTGAGTTGTTCGGCGACGTTCCTTGCCAGGAAGGTAGGGTCGAGAATGCAGTCTTCGAGGACAGGTGAGATGATCTCGGAAAACAGCTTGCCAGCGTCTGCTGAAGTAAGATGGTGAAGGTTTGCTGATTGTTTTCCGTAGATCGAGTCTTTGCACCAGACTGTATTTGCGCCGCTGGCAAAGTTGGCACAAATGGCAAGTACCAGCCTAGCTGCCGATTGCCTGACAGTCTGGTTGACGTCGCCTAAGGCAGCCAGAATGTAAGGGGTGAGCTCCTGGAAGTCCACGGTCTTGCTCTTGGAAACGGTTTCGGTAGCCACTGTAAGGACTTTCGAGCGCGTGGCTGCAGACTTGGATGTGGTCCAGGTAGCTGCAAGTGCGGTGATAAACTCGGGTCTAGCACCGGCTTCCTGCTGGTGCAGAGCTGGGAGCTGCAGAAGCTGATCAAAGATCGCCTGGTCCTGTCCAGCTGACTGGAAAGCGTCGACGAAGGCTCGCACTTTGTCGGTTGCCAGAGTGGGTGCAACGAATGATACAGGCTCGCTGCTTGTAGACAACTTGGGAAGATCGCGCGTGATTTGCGCCAAGTCGACAACCGGGTTTTGGTCCAACTCCACCGGGGATGGCTCATCTACAACCATAGCTTCGGGCTGAGGGGGCTCCACGAGGTTAAGACCCAGCTGCTTGATGTCTTTGCCGGCCTGCTTGGCAGCAGCCTGAACGTATTGCGAGACGGCGGGAGTGGCCGAAAGATGCTGAAGCAAAGCGCGCTGCTTGTTCTTGGAAAGCGAAGTGCTGGAGGTGTCGTTGAGTCCGGCCAGCAGCTCACGGCTGAGCACTTCGTAGTGGTGATGGTCCAGAGCGGCGTTCTCGGAAAGCGTCCAAAGGAGCGTGGGGTCCTCGATCTGCTGCTTTGATTTTGTCACAGCAAGGATAGTCTCCAAGATAAGCTTACCAGTCCTGTGTCTCTCGCCAAGTCTGTTGAGTGTCGCTACCGCCTCTGCGTTGCTCATAATGCTCTTTGTGACAGCCGCGGGCTGTTCAAGCATATTCTTCTCTTCGGCCAGGACTGACAGGCAAAGCAGGCCATCTTCAAGAGTCTCGTTCATCCATGCACCAGAAACGGCTTCCATCATAGCGTCCAGGACCCGGTCATCAAGATGGGCCTTTGTTGCCAAGATGGTCATGATCATGCAGCTGGCCATGTATAGCTCAGCCACATCCTTCACGGAGAGAGCATCCTGAAGCACAGGCAATACGCGGAGCAGTACATCCTCAATCTTCTGTGCGCGAACCGCGGGTCGTCCAGACTGTGCTGCATCGAGCATTCCATTCACCGCCTGCGCCGTCACACTAGCCCAGAAACCAATGAGCGCGCTCGAATGGTGTCTTCTCTTTGCAGAGTTCAAAACGAATCCGCTGAGCTGGATAGTGAACACAGGATTGCTCACGGCAGCAGCAACCACTGCGTGACGCGGCGGAGACTGAAGCGCTGCAACATAGGGACGCAAGAACCCGAATGTGGGAGGCAATTGCGCGGGGAGGATAGACATGAGAGTCGGGAAGACATCGTGGCCGTGGTATGGAAGGAAAGCCAGCAATAGTGTTTCGACATTGTGCTCAAGCGCCTTCCACCTTCTAATCAGCCATTCGACGCACTTCAGCGCCGGCCTGAGCAAGAGACGTCCACAAATCAGACCCATGAATTGATCTACAATCTTGTTCAAATCATCGTTCTCTTTCTTGTTAAGCGTCTCGCGCTCAACTTCGACGCTGCTTGGCGCGAACAGGTTTGTCGCGAAGCCACGGTATCGTCCATCTAGAGCGCAAAGGTCGTCGAAACCCTCGCCGCAGATCTGGAAGAGGGTGTCGAAGCTCTGGGAAGCGGCCTCACGAGGCTCGAAGAGTAGCGATTTTGCATGGCGTTGTTTCTGGGCCTTGAGATTGAGCTGATCGGTTGACTTTGCGCTGATGGCAGCGAGCTGTTGTTGGAGAGCGGTCGCCATGATGGCTTTGGTATTGAATTATCGAATTAAGCTGCCATA
>Ga0265780_10002069_pt1 | contig 27790 bp, 34 predicted proteins | sample P1T30metagenome_FD_192432 | JGI IMG/M metagenome (GOLD analysis project Ga0265780, IMG submission 192432) | Plant litter microbial communities from East Loma Ridge, Irvine, California - P1 T30 | ecosystem: Environmental > Terrestrial > Plant litter > Unclassified | place: USA: California...
CGAATCGGAAGGATGGCGGGATGAGGGGTGCGTGGTGCGTGGGGCTAGGGAGGGACTGGTGCTGGCTGACTGCGGGAGACGGGAATCGGCATTGAAGATACAACGAATGTCTTTTTCGGTTTTTGACGATGGGCCTATATGGTACTATTTTATAATGTAGCAGGACTATCCCTTATATACTTTGCACAGCTAAACTTCACTCAACATTGTTGCCACTTGCAGAATCTGTAGGGAGCGCGGCGTCTGATTCGCTGGGATGTTGGGACAGGAGCAAATTGTATGGGCAACATTTTCACCATTTCTGTAGGTTGTTCTAGAAAAGATTCTCGATAGACGGGCTTTCTTAGATGTGATACACGACGATTCTTTAGCATGGACATGATGTTGTGTGGTTGAGCTACAGTGTTGAAGCATAGGCGGGAGCGAATCATTTCACGACACGGCAAAGACGGAGCAAGCGATATAAGCAAAGAGCCAACCGTATAGCGAAAGTGAGAGTTTCATTTCCAAAGCCCCTCTTAACAACTCCTTGCGATGCTCTCATAGCCCAGCGTCAAAGTCCGCCGAGAAATTCCATCCAGGTACGTATCCAACCTGTTCCTGGTCAGGTCTGCAACCCGAACGACTCCGCCATGACAAGCAACCTCTCAGTCATCGGGGTATTCGTCGCGAACGTTACTCACGAATATATGCGCATCTCCATCCCAGCGCTTGAAGTGGCGGCCCGCAAGCTTCATGATACCTTCTGAGGGTTCAGTACATGCAGGCATGGGCTCGATGTTCTCTTCGGCGACGTAGCGGACCGACTTGTCACAGACTCTGGTCTTAATTAGTAGAAGTTGTTGAGCATAGCGCATTTCAGTACTTACAGCACATGATAGAATGCCTGGTTCCTCCCCTTGGGCAAGTGATCAACGTCCATGTTCTGGATCCACTCTTCTCCGGCATCGCAGCTGACATCCCAACCGGTAATGATTCCTTCGTAGTGGTACCGTTTGTGCTGGAACAGCTGTCCGATCTTGAACTTTACGTTCGTAGTCCTCTCGTCGCGCTGCAAAACAGGCTTGCGCATTGCGTCAACTTGATGCATTGACTGGACGAACTGCAGCAAGCGCTGTCCCTCTGAGTGATTATAAAACATGGGGACGACGTATTGCTCGAGCAGTGTGACATCCCACGGAAAGTGCGTCTGGAAGTGCTCGAGGAGATAGGGAAGATACTGGCGTCTGCGGCTTGTTGATGTAGATCCAGGGGCTTCATGCCCAGGGCCAAGTATCATCATCACCCAAATGGTCGCGTAAAAGGCATTGTCCATGTCGGGCGTGTAGTTGAGCCATGAGGCCTGAATGCCATGCAAGCCCGCCTCAGTCTGTCGAATCATCTGGACCGAGTTCATGATATTACGCGCTGTGCGCAATACCATCTCCCGAGTCGTTGTGTCGGTGAGAAATTGCTTTTGCTCCACTTGTGGCACACCCCTATTTCGCAGCGTGCGTTGAAGATCGCCCAGTTGTACTTCGCTAGATGAGCGAAACGGGTCAAGGTACATGTATTCGAGCTGAGAAGAGCTTGAGGGCTTGTACTTTCCATCAAGAGTATGACTTGGCGGGGCATAAACAAGCGTGTAGACGTGGCCCGGAAAGCCGCAGGGTCGAGCGTCCAAGCCTACGCGACGAGCGAGCGCACAGTATATGGCGACTGAGATAAGCGGTAGAGACTGATGAGTGGCAGAGGCAAGTACCAAGCCTATGAATGAGTTGGAAAGAGCACGGTAAGATGAGTCCGGTACCCCTCTGAAGCCCCGATCACGGAGATAGGTGGCAAGTGTCGAGGCCTTCACCCGCGGACTCAAACTGCCAAAGTCAGGGTATTGTTCAATCACACCCTCAGCGAGTTGTTCGATAGCGCCTTCGATGACATCCATGTCCACCTCTTCTCCAACTCGTGCAAACACATCAAAGGCGCCTAGTGCCCGCTCGAGTGGCACATGTATGTTGTCATGCAAATCCGTCCAGGCTCGGATCGCAACTTCGCGATGGATACGCTCCAGGACAGCGTTCGCATAGTATCGTCTCGCCAGTACATCAGCAGCGTTGTCTGGGCAGTTCAATTCCCTCAGTAAGGCCTCTTTCGCATCGTATCCAAAGTCTGCAATCTCATTGATGCATCTGATCCGCTGGTGCTGTGTGTGCACGATGTGGTTCAGCAGTTGCCTCGTTCGTGCTCCAACCATCGATTTCTCAATGTATAGCGACCGCCATTCAACATCTGACAGTGGGCCCGCAAGCTTTGCGGCAATGTTGTGGCGTGCGTCCCATGTCTTAAACTGCGTCTGGCACAAGTGCCGCCACACGATGGGCGAGTCGGCGCTGATCTGCTTGATAGGCTTGTTCGTTTGCGAGACGGATATCAGAGAGTGCGGGTCGAGATTGAGAAAGATGCTCTCCAATATCTCAGTGGGCAGGTCTGTGAATGACCGCGGAGGCATTGTGAGATGTACGGAGTCTACTCTTTGCTCAAACACGGGTCAGTAGTTAGTGACCTGCAAAGAGACGTGGGCTACAGTAATAATAGCAGGTTGAGGTGGAAGGCGAGATATTCGCTTCTGAGGGCAAATGGCGTCAACACTGGTCAATGTGAATGACAACGAACGATGCGCTCATCGCTCTCGCTTATCTAATCTACTGCCGCGGCATCCAGATAGCGCGATAGCGCACCTTGAGATGGACACATTTGACATGTTGATGCCAGCCACGTATACCAAAGACGATGCACTCAGTCTTGTTGTCTAGCACGCGGTAAGAACAAGCTGGCTCTCTCGGACATACCCACGCCACGCTCGCGCTATGCTTGTCACACTAGCTTGTACAAGCAATAGTCAGTTCCTGCCAATCATATATACTTCACGATACTCCCCGTCTCTACATTCCTGTAGTACAAAGTGCACAAAGACTACTGAGATCCATCACCTCGCGCCCGCTGATAACCCAGCAACTGGTTTTTGCCCGGCTCCGGAACGGGGCGGAGATGATTCCCACGTCCCGTGTCAGAGCAAGATCCTCTCGTGAACAATGCTCGCGAGGCCGATGCAGCCGCGCCGCTAACTGACATCACTGCCGCTATCCGCCGCATAACATAGACACGATGACGCCCTAGGAACACACATATTTCGTTTTTGTGATTCTTACCCTGCACGATACCCCTAGTACCTATCTTCAACTTCTGCCTCGCGACCATGGCGGAACTCCAGCGCATCGAGTCGATGCAATATCCTGCCGGGCATCTTTCACATCTCACAGAAAACCAGCAAGAGAAGCTGGACGCGTTTAAGCAAATTTGCCTGGAGCAGAAGTACTATACGCCAGCCGCGGATGGGAAGGCTGCCAGTCACGACGATGAGACCTTGCTGTATGCCAAATTTGAAGCTTGAGGCGCGCACCTGCGGGGCACTGACAGCCTGATAGTCGCTACTTGCGCGCACGTCGTTTTGTACCCCAAGAAGCGTTCAAGCAGTTCAAGGACACAGAAGACTGGCGGAAAGAGAACAAGTTGGACCAGATCTTCGAGACTATCGAGATAGAGGAGTTTGAGCAGACGCGCCGTTTGGTATGGAGTCTGCTTATGCCCTGGGTTGTCACATCTGACAGCCTCGCAGTACCCCCAATGGCTCGGCCGACGCGACAAGCGCGGCATCCCGCTCTTTCTCTTCGAAGTCGCGCCGCTGAACACGAAGAACATTTCCGCATACGAGAAGAACCTCGCCAAGTCCAAGACCACCGTCTCTGGTGTGCTCACCAAGAACGTGCGGCTGTTCGCCCTGTATGAGTCGCTGACCAGATATGTGACGCCGCTGTGCTCCATGGTCCCGCGCAGCCACCCCGAAACCCCCATCTCGCAGAGCAACAACATCGTGGACATCAGCGGAGTTGGACTGAAGCAGTTCTGGAATTTGAAGAATCACATGCAAGATGCTTCCGTTCTGGCGACGGCGCATTACCCCGAGACACTGGACAGGATATTCGTATGTTGGACAGTCACTTATGTGGAATGAAGAGGAGAATACTGACCTCTGACAGATCGTGGGCGCGCCTGGGTTCTTCCCGACCGTCTGGGGCTGGGTCAAGCGATGGTTCGACCCAATCACAGTCTCCAAGATCTTCATTCTCTCTCCCGCAAACGTGTACAGCACGCTTTCACAATACGTCGACCACGATAACATTCCCAAGAAATACGGCGGCGGACTGGACTTTGAATGGGGCTCCATGCCCAACATAGAACCTGCGATTGACCAAGTGCTCAAGTGGGAGAATCCAGACACCCAGAACGGCAGGAACACATTCCCCATCGGACCGATTCGGTGGGAAGAAGGTCCTGATGGCGCAATGCAAGCGTGGGGAGTGGGCAGCGAGAACGGACAGCCCAGGCGGAGACTGGTATTCACCATCCCCAAGCCTGTTGGGTGGAAGACGGGCCCATACCCGAACACACCAGCCTTCGAGAAGGGCGACCCTCTCACCACAGTCGGCTCAGCGACACATCCCCCCGACACTGGCGATACCACCGACGAAACTCCTTCTTCAAGCACACCCTCGATTGCTTCCCCCACCGCGCCAGAACAATTTACCCTGCCTATCAGGCAAGGCACATCAGAGTCTCGCTATGTGCAGCAAGACCAAACACATGCATCTGGCCAACTCGCGGAAGGCACGCCGCACGCCGCAGTCAACGACCACGGCCATGGCGACAAGACGGTGACAATGGAGCCCAATACCATCGGCCAGGCACCCAAGGAGATCCCCCTCCCGGAGCCTGAACAGCCTGCAGCACCAGGCTACGTCGACCAAGCCAAAGCTGCCGCAGCATCCGCCTCCGCAACAGTCACTTCGACCGTCGGCGCAGTCGCAGGGACCGTCGTAGACGCCGTGACAGGCAGCAAGGAGCCAGAGACCAACGTCGAGGAACCCGTGCGCGCCAAGAGCCCACAGGAGAAAGAAATGGACGAGAAGATCGACGCGATCCAAGAGAAGAACGTAGAGGCCTTCCTGCGCGAGAAGAACACCAGCACGTAGAACTGCTGCACGGGCATGTGAGAGCTAGACAGAGTGCAGGGATTGGTTAAGGTTTGCATATCCGGCACGGAAACGAATCATGATATCCTCACTTTTCACGATTACGACGGTTTTGTAGCTGGGATCGAATTGAAACTTGGATTCTCATGTTTTCTTTTGCGGGATTAGTGCTTGAGGAAACCTGGTTTGTCTTTCTCTTGTGCTCTGGGGCTTTCGCCTCCTGCTCCTCGTCGTCCATCTTGCATGCCTGACATTTGCGCGCCTGGTTGTCGTATTTGAGCTTGTTGCATGCGGGGTCCGAGCAGTCGATGGGCTTCCAGATCGCGTCGTGGCCGCAAATATACTGGCTATGGGTTATACACATATTGCAGTGATTGAATTTGTAGTATGCTAGTCGTGTTGCGGATGTTGTGGTGGTGGGGAAGACGCTCTGAAGGGCGGGGCGAGTTGATGTACTGGGTACTTGCAACGGTGAAAATGTGTATGTAAGGGGTCTGACTTCAAGGACGGGATCTAGCTAGTTAGTTGCCAAGATCGTGAATAGAACTGCGTGTAAGTCTTTGCAATCAATGCCATGTTGCAAAATGTGAAGGCGGTGCTGCATGTCTGTTGAACAAAAGGTGACATGTGTTTTTCCGGTAGAAGATACCTACTTGTTTATTGACCAGGTCGCTCGTCTATGGTGGCTTCCTTCCAGTCCACCTGATCTGGCTCAGTGCCTTTCCGTTCGCGAGTGTCGTGCGCCGTTGTTCCCCCAAATACTCTATAGACTCTCTGCGTATTGTGCCTGCATGTTGGACAGTCCTTTTCGAGAACCCAAGGCTTGCCAGGAAAGCTAGCATCGTCGCATTTGTCGCTAGGGTATTTGTGGATGTGCGTTGCTGTGGGGTGCCGACAGCGGTGCACGAGTTGGTGACTAGAGCACATGTTGTAGCGGTGTTGTTTTATGTGGTAATGGTTGGCTGCGGGTTTGGAGGTCCAGGAGGTGTGAGAGTTTGTTATGGTGGATATAGATATTTAATGCGGTACGAGGAAAAAGCAGGCCATTAGCAAACAGCCTATTGATCCACTTCCTTTGAAGCCAGGCTTGAAGCTGGAATTGAAGCTCGATAGATCATTCATTGACGCGTTGCCCGCAGACTCACCAACTACGCCTCAACTGAGTATGTATGCAGGCAGGCACGCAAAAAGGTCAGAATGGAACGTGAATAGCGTATGAGAATTCGTAGACTTAGGAACATGGTGACCGTCGAAACCGGGTATTACCAAATTAGCATCGATATGGGACCACAGTTGACCCGGCCAGGAAGCTGCAGTCAACATACCGTCACATCGTCTCGGGGTGGTACATCGCCCGGGCGCAGGCTTCAAGGCTCAATGCGATGGTCGAGTTGCCGTGATTGAAAGAGTTGTCGTGATTGAAAGAGTTGCGTGAGCAGCGTGACCGTGGCCACCGAGGTGGCACTTCTAGACCAAGAAAGCTCATGCAATGTGACCGCAGTTACCGATGTGGTACTTCTAGACCAAGAGAGAATATGCATCTGTTGTTTGCCAGAGTTTGAGGGCTAGGCATAGGACAGATGACTCTGATAACAGCCGAGAAACTAGGCGATAGTGATCACAGAAGGAGACATTGAGGGGAAAGCTACCGTGAGGAGGTGAAGAGAGCCGTATTGCCAAGCCGTGAATGACACAGGAAACACACTTAGACGGTCAATTACGCGACTATGAAGCTCCAATTCTGGTGGAGGCGGAGTCGCCGGCCACGCGGCAGACAGTGACGGAAGTGAAGAACATGCGGATGAGGAAAGCGGTACCCAAGACTGAGCTGAGGAAGTGAACGGAAGCTCCACTGGCAATTAGCCCGTGAAGGGCTTATTGCATACTGACACACTTTCGCACTGTCGTGTTCAACACCCTGTCAAGGTTGATTGCAAGTGTAGCTCACGTGATGAAGAACCGAATTGTGTTACCCGGACCGAGGATGAGGCTCAACGCACCCTTGGAATTATATCTGCCGTCCAGAATTAAGTTTCGGCCCAAATTCTACGCCTACCGGGCTATTGGAACGACCAGGCTCGGGCTTACCCTGCAGCGGACCGAATCGATGTGCGATAAGCTCCAGTGTAGCATTTAATGTGACACATCGCAGGCGAGCTGAGAGAAACATAGACAGAATCACTGTCATGCGCTTTAGTTTGGTGTAAAGTGTATTGTGTAATTAGTCCGTAGTTCTGTACTTCGTAGGACCATCGTGATACCTAGTTGCACGACGTCAGATCAGTGCCTCGGTGGCGGGCCGACGCAACCTCGCATTCGTGACTGTGAGAAGCGGAAATGTACCCAAAAGACGGTTCTCAAGTTCCATTTGAATTTCGCCGCACAAGGATGACAGGTTGCCTACCTAGTCGTCTCGGCACTAGCGCACTTGCATCCATCCTGTGCCGCAACCACCTCTCACAACTGTCAATCAGCCTTGCAGTGTAGAACGCCCGGTTTACGACGAAGATGCCCCAATGCGTGAGGAATCGCTTACGAGGTAGCTCCCAATACTTGATCACCAAGTTCAGAACACCCAGGCCCCACTTTTCGGATTCAATAACAACGTCGCCGGTCTTCAACGTTCCCCATCACAAATCTATCCAGATGATAACGAGCCGGAGATCTCGAGTTAGCTAGGCATCTAGCATATGCGGAGTATCAACAATTTGGAATGCGCATGAGCGAGGAATCCATGCTGAGTGCATAGAACATGGTCACCGAGTCATTTTGTTGGAAGATAAACCCATGCTCAATCGGAAGCCTTGTATCTACATACTCCTTGCATGCACCCATGCGCAGATGCAGAAGGAACTGTACCGGTATTGATCCAACTTTCTGGAGCTGATGTTGAGGACTTCGTTTACCTGTTGCCAATAAGCCTGTGGGTAAAATGCCGATTGCGCCGGCTGTCTGACCGCGTCCGGCCCGTCCAAATGGGCATCTCGTCTCTTACGCCAGTCTTCAGCTGGCGCGTCGCCGTCGCAAAGCAGAGCTATCCAAAGGTCATTGTCGGTGTCATGCGCCGAGGTCGCTCTACTTGCCGTGGAGACATGAGACCCTCCGTCGGGCTTGCCAAGGAGAGGCGTGATGAAATGACCGCCGAGCGATTTCTCCGCTTTGCCACCCATGAAACCTCCAAGACTGGTCCCATGTTAGCCAAGACGGCTCCGCGATGTGCCAACCAAAGAGAGAGCCGTTGGAGCATGGCCGCGTAGATTAGTGGGCTTCTGTGGACTCGGTAAAACCTCTGCGACATGAACAGCCCTTGCTCAATCAAATCGCCATGTCAAAGGAGGAATAGGACAGAGTGGAGCGTGCCCTGGGAAGGGCCGTAGTCCGGATGGACGAGCTTGAATGGCCTCTATACAACTGCCGATTCCCTCTTCCACACCATTTACGACCCCTCAGTTCCTATTGGTAGTGCTGTTGCGAGGCAGTCCGTAACGGCTCACCTCCCTTCTTATATCCCCAGTGCTCCTCCCCAGATTTTTCTCCCCAGATTTTGGAAAGGAACGTGTGGGGGGCCACAGCTCGACATCTGTGAAAATTCGCGCCTGACTCTTGAATTCTTTTCATTATCTTCGAGGACGCCCAGTATGACGACCACGGAAATTAGCCGCGAGCAGGACCCCGTGACGTTGGAGAAGGCCGACAACATTATTTGTATGTTGTCTTCACGCCTCCGAAACACCATCAAGCTAATGCAAATGCATAGACGAGGACGCCAACAGCAGCGACCGATCCACTGATGAGTTTACCTGGACTGAAGAGGAGGAAACGGCTGTTCGTCGCAAGCTCGACCGGGTTATCGTGCCACTGACAACCTTCCTATTCCTCCTTTGCTTCCTTGACCGGTAAGATAAGCTCATCCTACAAATGTAGCCAATTGCTAAACATGAATCAGGACAAACATTGGAAATGCACGTATCATGGGCATGGGCAACGACCTCAACCTGAATACTGGTGTACGATTCAACTGGGTTACTTCGACCTTTTACATCGTGTACATGTTCGTTGAGGTGCCTAGCAACATTATTCTGAAAATGATTGGACCCAAATACTACCTACCCTTGTTGGTCCTCGGTTTCGGGTTTGTCTCCCTATGCACTGCTTTCGTGCATAGCTTTGCAGGTTTGCTAGTCGCTCGAGCTTTCCTAGGTATTTTCGAGGGAGGTGTCATGCCGTCAGTAAGCTCCTTTCTATGATGTGCACATGAAGTTAACCTTTTGACTAGTGGTTTGGCTTTCTTCATTACTTGCTTTTACAAGCGTAACGAGCTGCTCTTCCGAATTGGTATCTACGTCTCTGCGGCTTCGATGGCAGGCGCTTTTGGTGGTCTCCTTGCCACTGGTCTTTCTAAGATCCCTGAATGGGGCATTAGCTCCATGCGCATCCACACATGGCGCAACATTTTCTTCTTCGAGGGACTTTTCACCGTGTTCGTGGGCATTGGAGCTCCATTCTTGATGCCCCGCAGCCCTCAAGAATGTTGGTTCCTGAACGAACGCGAACGCATGATTGCAACCCAGAGGCTTGTTTCAAAGACCGGAGCAGAGGAGAACGAGAAGGTTGAGGTTCACCACGTGAAGCGTGCAATGATGAACATGACAAACTACTTCTGCGCCTTGGGTTTCTTCATGATCAACATTACTGTTCAGGGTATCTCCCTCTTCATGGTAAGCTACCTCTAAGTCATCTAACTGCTCAAATGCTAACACGGTCAGCCTACGATTTTGAGAGATCTCGGATGGACAGATACAAAGGCCCAGTTGTACTCCGTCCCGCCCTACGTCTGTGCCTGTGTTGTTGCCATCGCACTCGCCTATGTGTCAGACAAGACAAACCGCCGTGGAATCTACCTCGCCATCTTCACGCTGCCTGCTATTGCGGGCTTCGCCATCATGCGATGGGCTACCGACCCGAACCTGCGTTATGGCGGAATTTTCCTCATCACGATTGGCGCATTTCCAGGAGGTCCTGGTTTCCTGACGTGGGCGGCGAACAACGCAGCTGGTCCAGCCGTACGATCTGTGTCAACGGCGTATGTGGTCACCCTTGGAACGGCTGGTGGCATCGTATCCACCTGGTAAGTTTTCGAATGGCAGAAGAAAGTTGTCAGCATAGACTAACGCTTTGTAGGACTTATCTGTCGACCGACGGTCCAAAATACCCGATCGGCCATACTATCAACCTTTGCGGTCAGCTCTGTGTCTTGATTCTAGCAATCTTCGGTATTGTGTACTGCAAGTGGGAGAACAAGCAGCGTGATCTTGGCAAGCGCGATCATCGTCTGAATGCCACCCCAGCTCAGATCAAGGATCTTGGCTACAGGCACCCCGAGTTCCGCCTTATTCACTAGTTGAATGTAGAACTCAGGCTTCAGCTCAACGTTGTGTTCGTCTTTGAAGGATTTTTATAATAATTAGCGTTACTAGGGAAATCAACTTTTGCTCTTTGGAGTGATATTGCATCACCAACAACCTTGCCTTTCCCTCTTGACTTCAATTTGTGATTCTGAATCAACTTGTCGCTCAACACCCACAGAGTGGAGGCGCGGTCATGCGTACGCTCCAAGTACTGCAGGAGGCAGATGAGCAAGTCCCGTATGACTTCGGCAGTCACTTGTACTGAGTATTGGTGTTGATTGGTCACGGTCATAAAATTGTGGCTCGCTAATATCACTGGAACATACTATAGGCCGAAGGGAGAGTGTAACGAACTAGATCAATTCCCAATGCCCCGAGACGCTTTGTATAGTATTGTTAACACATGCGCGCTGCTTCTAACTAAAAGCGCCCTGATTCGAAGAATGTTTGCAGCAATGCTCACCCACTGACCACGATGCAGCTCATCAATGTTCTTCTGCTGGCCGCAACGACTATACAAGCCCACTGTAAGTTTACCAACTAGAAAGTCACCACTACTAATCATGATTCCCAGATAATTTCCCTCGTCTAGTAGTAACGGGAAAAGCGAAGAGAAAGACTGGTCAGCGACGCGCCAGATGAAGAACGCAAACACAAAGCAAGGGATCGAAAACCCTACGGCGGCCGACATACGCTGCTACTCCTCGACAAATGCCGCGAACGTCGTGACTGCACCTGCCGGGGCCACCATCCATTACATCTCCACGCAACAGGTCAACCACCCCGGACCGACGCAGTACTAGCTCGCCAAAGTCCCTGCCGGCGCCGACGTCAAGACTTGGGATGGCAGTGGCGCAGTGTGGTTCCGATTCAGTACGACAAAGCCGAGCGTCAACGCGCAAAAGCAGATGAGCTGGCCAGGACAGAGTAAGTCTTCACTCTGAGCTTTTTAACGTCTCACAATGATTAACACTAGCTCCGGGAGTACAAAACGCCCAACACGACCATACCGGCCACTGTCCCTGATGGCGACTATCTCCTTCGCGTCGAGCAAATTGCGCTTCACATGGCGATGCAAGCGAACAAAGCGCAATTTTACTTGAGCTGCACGCAGCTCAAAATAACGGGTGGAGGCAGTGGTCAGCCAAGTCCGCTTGCTGCTTTGCCGGGAGCTTATAAAAGCATTGACCCAGGTATTTTGGTGGATTTGGGCAAGTACTTGTCGAATCCAAGCGACTATCAGCCCCCAGGTCCAACGCTGTGGACTGGCTAGGATGCGTCAGCGTAAGACAGAGTTCATGAGAAGTGGTGGAGGAGTGAGGAAGAGTACGGGAAGAGCGGTCTTTGGCTTTGTTTCGATGCTATTCTGTAGCTCAAACGCACCTGGTATATCTCTATGCTACAGACTATTCGTGTTATGTGGTTTTGTACGGGCTTGCCAGGCATAGGAAGATGAACATGGCCAAGATTAGCTAGCGTGTTTACGTTGCGTGCGGCTGACTCCTCTCAAGTGCTTCCTTCTTTGTGAACTCCGCCACTTCCCAAACACACATGCTGCAACGCCGCTCCTCGATGGCCAAACATACCTCCATAGGAGCAGACCCCATTGGACGGAGTTTGGCGAGGGCAATCATATCTGGCTTCTCGAAATCGTTCGACTTCCAAAGAAACCAATGCTTGCCGCTTTGTCGGTCTCTGGTATGCTTCTCATACTGTCGATTCAGACCCAGCCGAAGGCAATGGAGCTTGAAGAACACCTTTCGTGGGTCCGGTGTTTTCAGATCCTGGATTACAAAGACTGCTTTGATATGGGAGCATGCGACACCGTCGTTTCGGATAGTTCGCATTCGAGGAATCTAGATAATTTCGACGATCAAGGCGATGGCAGAGTTGGTCTGGGGCTACTTCGACCACTGAGGGGGGATCTCAGAGCTGACTATAGATTATAGTCGTCTGGAAAAGACCTGCAAGTGATGCTACAGCAAAGTGTCTTCTGTGTACTTAGTGTAGAGAATCGCGGTCGGCTTGACGATTCCGAACCCTACTGGGTAGCAGGAATGATATTGCAGCCGATGGAAGATCAAAATGGCTTTCCAAGTGAAAGTATATTGTAACCATTCGAGAGATTCGGCTGGCTAAGGTACTGCACCGACGTCATGAGAAGCGAGTTCGAACCAGCTGGAACCAGATCACACTTTCTCATTGTTTGAAAGTCTAGATACGAACAGCTTTCAATCTTCACGCTAGACCTTGCCGTAACTACTTTAGCTCATATTCTTGTGATGTCTGCACCAAGGCAGCTCGAACTATACTGGCTCAAGATTTTGTCGAACCTATTCATGAAGTGTCACTTGCTACCTTAGTCGCACCACCATCAGCAGTGAGTCGCTGTCTTGTACGAAACTTTATGAAGCCGTCCAGCATTCTCCCAATATTTCCATCTTCAATGTTCATTGCACCAGTAGGGCAGAACAGGAGACTCTCACCGATTCTGAGCGCAACTATCTGCGCAAATAGAGCTCGGTCGATAGACTTTTGGTCGGATATTGCCCCACCACCAACGCCTTGAGTACTACCGAGATATAGAGCCGCGACATGTTTCTTGAGGACTTCGAACCAGGCAGGGCTAGTACAGCGGTGCACCATAGTAATACTGCATAAATCGAGTAAGGCCGTGTCAAGAGTTGGCTCTTGTGTCGCAATGATAATCCGTGCACCCAAATGTCGCTGCTCTCGTATGGTTTTGAGCAGTTTGCCAGTGAATTGCTTTGCTGCTGCGTTTTCTGCGAGTAGATAGTTGTGCGCCTCGTCGAGTGCGACAACTTTTCCGCATGCGGTTTGAGCCAGAAAGATGGACAAACATGTGTCGAAGAGAACACACGCCATGTCGACGTCAACGACCGGATCTGTCAGATCCACAATGAGGAGCTCGCCGGGAGCACCTTTCAGGTAGTCGGGACTCTTGGACCAAGCTGGGCCACGGTGTCCAGGCTTTCGCGACGAGCGGCGAACGTCAAGAAAGCTCTCCAGAAGATCGATACGCAGCGCAAGAGGCTGGTTCTGTCGTTCGGAGAACATTTGATCGCTCAGCTCCTGTTTCAGTAGGCCGTAGTCAAAGGTCCCGACCCCGCCGCTCTGAATCGCAATGTCGCGAATGATCTTGACAAGTGTCTAGAAGGCGGAAATTAGCATCTGAAGAGTTGTGCGAAACACTATTACCAACCTGGATGTATAGAGGCATCTCTCCGTCTTTAGACACAGCCATCAGTGTCTTCACCCTCTCGGTATCGAGATGATCGGTGGCAATCAACAGCTTCTGCACCTCAATAGTCCCGCCACATTTCTTAGCCATGTCCTCATACTTGCTCTTCAGGTTCCCGTAATTACTCGCGCTGACAAGAACCCTCGTCTTCACTTGCGAGCAGAGGTAAGCTGCTTCACACACTCCGCTGCCGCGCGAACCATCGTAGTGGAGCACGAGACCTGCAAGAGGATGTGGATTCTTGCCAATATTCGGTGTGCTCAAGATGCAATTCTCCAGCATACATGAGAGCGTGTGCGACTTTCCGCTCCCCTGCGATCCGCAGAGGAAGGCAGACCAAGGGGCATTGGTGTTGAGTAAGACAGGCTCATGAATGTTGTTGGACGTGGCGGATGATTCGTGACCTAGAACAGCATACTGCTTGAGCCGATCTCCCGGGTCCTCGGATTGGTCGAGATGAGTTTTAACGTCCCACCAGATGAGAGGTGCAAGGCGCAGCTCTTCTCCACCACCGTAAGATTGTGCAGTGTTGTCGCCTTTCAACAAAGTTTGGTACCGCTCCAGCTCACTAATGTTCGGATCGGCCATGGCGTCTATGATATCTCCGTGATCACTCATTCTGATGTTGTCTTGGTATGAGATTGTCGGAGCCTGCTACGAACATAGTACCTCTTTTTGAGCATGCAGGCTTGTCCTGACAGTATTTGCCATGAACATACCACACACAAACCGAGACCATGACCGAAAGAACTTTTTGCCCATGTTTGCGCATCCGTACACAGTGTATAACAATTTACAGGAGTTTGTTGGGTGCACAACAAACATACGGATGAGGTCGTTTGTGGTACAGCTTGCGACGCCGCTATCAACGAAACGATCATGAACAGTTGTAGAAGTGCTTTGTTCGGAGATTGTAACTCCTGTGAAACAAAGCGAATATGTGGAGATATCCATGCTTTGTATGCGATCATGAAGCAGACCTCGGGAGGATAGCAAGTCGCATTGATTGTACCAATTTTGGTGCTTCTGGTCATACTCTCTGAAGACTCCTCATGAGGTTGTTGAGTGGCAGTAATGTGCCCGCACAAATGGGGAAACGGTTCGGTCCAGCTAGGCTACTGCTCACTTTCCAATTCCGTCTCTGGTGGGAGTGAATGAGAAACGCGATTGATGCCAAAGCTGCATGCATCAAGCTGCGCTAGCTCTTCAGTATTGTTATAAATGAGTGGCAGAAGCAACCGGGAGAATAAATCGAAGTCTGTTTAGTATTTCGCAAAGGCAGCCTCGAATATTGGAGGGTAAAAGCCAGAGCAACCCCAGTCGATCAACCAAACCTGATTGCTAGTATCTAGAACGAGGTTTTGAGGGCTGAGATCTCCATGAACGAGGACAAAGTAAGGACACTGCAGGGGTAGAGTATCTTGCGAAGCTCGCTGGTAACGCTTGCTGAGGTAGAGTTTCCAGGCAATCCATTTTTCAAATATTTCTTTGGTCGGTGGTCGGGAACGGTTCTGCGCCATAGAGACTGAAGCACTTGCCACGGGATATTCCTCCGACGGTGAACTCGAGGTAGCCTCACGGCCGGAACTCCGCTGCGAAGTGTTTCACAGTCTCACCTTCTGAGGCTAGAACAGTGGGCTGGATTTCATTGCTACAGTTTTAGACAGTCGTATGACTTTCCTGCGTCCGAGCAAGTGAAGGGCTGGAGCAACATTGCTATGGGCTATAAGTTCTTCCTCTGAAATCGAAGAAATGTCAAAGTTTGCACCATCTAGCGGAAATGCAGTCGAAGGACTTCGAGCGGCTGACTGTGTTGTTTAGTTTTTTTTCACCACAAGCAGAAATTGGGCACTCACATCGACATAGGGTTGCCACATCATGCACGGCTCCGAGGGCGGGGCGGTGATGGGGGATGGGTATAGCTCATAGATATAGCTATGATGAATTTAACAGAAAGCTATGACTTGGGTGAATTGTTACAGGGCGTTACTACGCTGTAATCAGCTAGGTACCTCTATGATGCTGCCATGTATGTCCTGGCGTGTGATTGTGAGAAGGCCACCGCATCCCAATTGAAATAATAGTAACACATACTTTCGAAACATCGTCCTAGTGGAAGTTCATCAAAATTCGCGGTTGGTGAACTTACAAAGAGCAACCTTGGAAGCCATCGGTTGTAGGGCGTTGGTTCGCACGACCCCGCACCCGGATTGACCGACGCGCGCCCTACATGTACCACATTGAGAAGCTATGTATATAGAGCACCGTATTCCTCCGGAACCTCAAACGAGCAAATATTTTCAAGATGGCAGACCCTTCTCTTCCAAGAAAACTTCTTATATTTGGTGCTACCGGCCTTATTGGACGCCACATCATACAAGAAGTGTACAACGCACGATCGTCGTTTGAGACAATCGGCTTCTTCACTTCAAATTCTACTGCAAATGACAAAGCAGAGGAGATCAAAGATTGGAAAAAGAAAGGAGTCGAGGTGATTGTTGGTGACGTCAATTCTGAGCAAGATGTTGCGAAGGCCCTCGCAGGTGTGTATTGTTTCGTACAATCAAACCTTAAGCTCACTGATGGCGACCAGGTTATGATACCGTAATCTCCGCCCTAGGCCGAAACGCTATCCTTGCTCAGATACCCCTCATCAAGGCCGCTGAAGCTTCGCCATCCATCAAGTTCTTCTATCCTTCTGAGTATGGAACCGACATCGAGTATGATGCTTCGTCCGCGTCCGAGATGCCACACCAGCTCAAACTGCAAGTGCGCAAGTACATTCGCGAGAACACCCAGCAGCTCAAAGTCACCTACCTCGTAACGGGCCCGTACTCTGATTTATACTTTGGGAAGAGTCCAGAACCAAAAGTCGGTACCTTTGACGTACGAGCACGCAAAGCCACGCTGCTGGGTACTGGGGAGGAGCGAGTTGGTTTCACAACGGAGAAGGATGTTGGTCGCTTGCTCGTTGCAGCATTGAAGACCCCTACGGAAGAGTATGAGCGCATCCTCAAGGTCAACTCGTTCACGGTGACATCCAAGGATGTACTGGAGCAGTATGAAAACCAGACAGGTGGGAAATGGGATGTGAGCTATACGCCACTAGAAGAGCTGAAGAAGGCAGAGCAGGATGCTTGGGAGACAGACTCGCCGTTAAAGACAGTGTATACCTTGAGGCGGATATGGACTGAGGGAAAAACCTTGTATCAGGAGAGTGACAACAGCAAGATAGGATTCAAGGAGCCTGAAACGATGGAGGAACAAGTCAGGAAGGTAATCGAAAAGCAGAGCTGAAAGGGATAGCAACCAAAAGGGCTGTGGACGGTTGGGTTGCTCTAGTACGCCTCAGTAGACCATCTATACCCTCATCGATTGATTCCAAATGTGACATCCGTGAACCAGCGGAGAAATAGCCCTCCATGGTACATTTAATTGGCCCGGGCATGCCACAGTGCCGACTGGCAAGTCCACACGGCTTAACTGTGGTACACGCCGCCGCTACGCTACGAGCGTTCTTCGAGTGCCCCTGCATGTGAAATGATCAGCAGATTCAGGAGAACAAGCCACTCAAGCTCCCGCGTTCCTCGCGCTAAGCTCGAGCACCCCCTAAATTAAGAGTTTTCTACAGCCATGGCATTGCTTGATTGCTTTTATTCGGGGGCAGCCCTGTGATTCTTCGGTCAGTTGTCGGATCCATTCTGCATACCGTGTCAGACGCTAATCATCATCTCCAACCTCGTATACACGCGTTTGAGAATACGATGGGATCCAGTCTTACGAGCCTAGGATGCGCAAGCTCGTCACCATTAGCGAAAGACGTAAGTAGCTTAGCGCCCTTGGCAATACAGGAACGGGTCAAGCTCAGGGTCTAAAGTGGCACTTGCATCTTCTCCTATCCACTCCACGAACTCAATGCAGACGCTTTTCTCATCGTATTTATGCGGCGCGAGCGCTGCGCCTATCGCAGATCCGGCGTCTGATAGGCCAAATGCCGTAGCTGTCAACTGTCTCTTGCTGCCTCTGGACTGGCGTGTAGGGATAGGCCAGGGGCTTGCAAGGTCATGCACTCTTCACATGGCCGCAGTTGGCTGCATTCTAGGCCACTACTGCGCTTTGGGCAAGGTAATGGTGAGATAACCGTATCAGCGGGCCACCGGGCGACGGTGAGGCCTTTGCTCTTTTTCTCGAGTCTTGTCCATCTCTTGTTTCCTCGACCACCGCTTTCTTCATACGCCTTTTTTCTATTCCTTGGAGAATCATTCTCATTGTTGTTCTTTATACACTCGTTATGCAATCATGATTCCCAAGGGCTACCGGATTTCTTTATCTCACCTCTTCTTCTACATATCTTCATTCGTAATCGCGACACAGCTCTGGTCGATATGGCGCCAATCCAGCAGCAACTACTCGTCCTGGTCCCCCAGTGACTGGGTTTTTGAGACTGATGCCCACGCCAATGTACATACACTAGCTCACGACCAGTGCGATTCCGCGTTTCCCGATTTATATTACAGCCTCGACAAGGCAGTGAGCCGACGAGCAGGGCGAAAGGTCCACATCCAGGACATTGAGATCAGAGAGGGCAGATGTATGATGCGAGTAATGATATACCAGGGCGAGGTACGTTTTTGCCAAACAGCCTCAAGTCCTTCCTATACTCACCTCACGCAGCTTTTTGTAGTCAATGCTGGAAAGCCGGAACAATGCTACGTAACAAACGGCAATGAACGTGAACGTATTCTGGGTACGCTTGCGCAGATTGACCGCGCAATCATGACCGCCCCGACCTCGGACCCCTCCATACCAAACATAGAATTCTCGTTTTCGCTCGACGACCTTCCACTACGATCTAAGGATAAGGGCGCGTTCTTCGGATACACACGAAAGGATACTCCCGAGTATGACAACATCTGGATGATGCCCAACTATGCATACTGGAGCTGGAACTACACGCACGCCCCCAGCTGGAACAGCATTCGCAGGGAAATCGAGCAAGGCGAGAAGAAGACGCCATGGCACAAGAAGGATCCCAGGGTGGTCTGGCGCGGCAAGATCAAGATGGCTAAGCTGAGGAAGGAGCTGGTCCGTGTCAGTGAGGGAAAAGGATGGAGCGACATCAAGCCTGTTGTGATCAACAATGCAACAGACGTGCACACCAAGGACGTCATGAATCTGCGACAATTCTGCGGGTAAGTCTTGTCAGCCGAAACCGCGCATACGTGCTTGATCTAACCGCATTCTAGTTACAAGTACACAGTTCAGACCGAAGGAACCTCGTACTCCGGCCGCTTAAAGTACCTCCAGCTGTGCCGTTCAGCGCTCATCACGCATCCTCTCGAATGGCAGGAGTTCCACACCCATCTCCTGCGCCTCGCGGGACCGGACATCAACTACATCGAGGCCTCGAAGAACTTTGGCAATTTGGAGGACGCGATGGAATACTACCGTATTCATGACGACGAAGCGGAAGAAATTGCGAGGAACAGTTACGAGACATTCGCCCGACGCTACCTGACTCCCGCTGCTGTAAGTCTGCTTCCACGATGTATACGTGGACACCTCGCTGATTGATACAGATTACATGTTACTGGAGACGCATGTTTCTTTCGTGGGCTTCGGTCCAAGGCTACGAGCCTCAGTTGTACGCCCCGGACGCACAGGGCAATATGGTGATGCGAGCCATACCCTGGACTGCGTTTGCAGCGAATTGGCCAAAGGACCCGTCCATTATTCCGTAAATTTGCAAAGACTGTTTCTTTTTGGTGTCAAGATGGAGTATGGAGGGGATAAGATGGCATGACAGGCGCAATTGAACAAAGTCACGATACCCGCATTGATAACGTTACCATAGTGTAATTCATATTATTATTTTCAACAACCATAGCACTGGTACCGTGACACCGCAGAGCGCGGGGGTGGTATGTGGTCAGAAGACAAATGCGGATTGTGTATATTGGACGGAATAACGTGGGGTACATGATTGTTTATAATGTTCATCACTGTACTTGCGAACTGCTAAAGCCTAGTATATGTCCTGATATCTCAACATGGTATTGTTCCCGAAAGGGTTGACAGCACTCACTGCATCGACCTTGCCTTCTCGATATCCTGCTCATGCAACTCCCTCAGCTTGCCCGTGTTGGCAACGCCGCCTGTCACAGCAGCACCAATGATCTCCTTCGCGTAACCCAGAATACCGACTTCAGTCAGATAGTACGTGATGTATTTACTCTTGACTTCAATCAAGGTCATGCGAGGGTCTTCAGGGCCACCTGTGTGTGTTCCATCACCCAAGTCACCGAACCACGCGCGAGTGGGTTGACTCCATACGTCCTTGATACGCGGGTCGCTGTTCGATGTGACGGTTGCGGTGCCAGATACGCTGATCCAGTCTTGCGTCTTGGAGTCTTGGAAGGTGATCTGAACTTCTTTGTTCTGGTCGAGATCGGTGAACTTTTGGGAGTGCTTGTTTGCGAGAAAGAGGAAGTCGGGCCCGGTGCGCTTTGCGACGGCCATTGAGCGACCGACAGGTCCTACAGGATATTAGTCTCATGCCAAGGAAGTTGATGTGAACTGTTGCTTGCCAACGCCATTGCGGTATGTGCTCAACATGCCAATCTTCTTTCCGTCGACCATCTCGAAGAATTGCTTGATCTGCTGCTCCTTGGGCGTTTCATTGTCGTACTGCTTCGCGACGGAAGGGTCTTGCTTGGCATCAACCTCGCTTTTGTGTAAAGTCTGAGGCATCTTGAAAGTGGGTGTGGTTGAGAAGGATCTGGGTATTGATTGAAAGTATGAAGGCCAAATTGATGCTCGAATACTGCTAATTGGTAAAGCTTTTGAAGTGCAAGCTGCACGTAGAAGTACTCGTGGAGCAGACATGACTGGCGGGGATCGACGTAACGGTGAGATCAGAGCTCATGTAATGTCGGAGAAAGAGTACCACAGCGAGGCCGGGTGGCTTGGAAGGAGTCGTAAAGGCAGCAGCATGACGTCTAGGTAGCACATGGTAGTGTAGAGCGACACGCTGTGGATGTTCAGGCCCCTCTACGCATATGGATGACGATTGCTAAATACCACTTCCGGCGCGTCACGCCAAGGGTCAACGCAAAGAAGAAGCGCCTCCCCAGAGCTGACGCGATGCGCGGAATCTGTCTGGTGCGATTAGTGCTTTTCGAAGTCTCATCTTGAATCGCGATGCCTTCGGCCGTCCTTTGCTAAGATTGAGATGCTGAAGAAGGATGCAACTAAGGTCCGATGCGCGAAGCACAACTCTAGTAATGTGTTTCATGCACACCAAATGAAACGACACAAACACATTTCATCTAAAATATATGCATGAACAAAGGCATGGATGCATACAAACAGAAGACGTCGACGTGTCGTGGGTGGCTCGAAGCGAGGTGACGCAAGAAAGGGGGGGTGCACGGATGACAAGCGCATCTTGAACTGGGCTCGTGTCGTCCCTGCCTCTTCACACACCCATAGCGACGTCTCCACACGTGCTTTTCGCACACCCAAGATGGCCCAGCCATTGCTACCACAACCATTACATTCCCAGCCGTTACTACAGCAGCCATTGAACCCTTCGCCGCTGTTCCAGCAACTTCAAACTGCTACCGAAGAACCCCCATCGGGTTACATATCAGCTCCACTGCCTGCATTCGTGACTTCAGAAGATTATCACGATGGCCTCAAGGTAGGTTCTGCTCCTTGACATAGACGTGACGCTGCCGTTGACATGCTCTACCACAGGAGATACGCGCTGCGCTGGGAAGAGACTGTGGCTTTGGCATTGCCATATCGCGAACAAAGTCCTACACTCCCCAAAAGACAGGAGAAAAGAAAATCACGCGTGTAATGCTGCAGTGCGCGCGCTCAAAAGTGTATAAAGCAAGAGGTGTGCCGCAAAAGCATTATGCGACTCGCATGACAGGATGCCCCTGGAGAGCCAAGATGATACCACGGCAAGGTGGAGGGTGGAAAGTAACGTGTCTGTGTTCAGAGCATAATCATCCTCTCAATGATGAGCTCAATGATAAGGGTATGCCGCCGAGAGCAAGGACGACGCCGGCACGACCGCCTCGTGCACTTGCAAGTGCAGCGGATCATACTTTCACGCCTCCTGGAGATCCACAGAATCCAATGCAGGGGAACTTTTTGCCAGTGATGTCGTCGTGGCCAGCCGTCACTGCCAGTGGAATCAAAGTATGGTTCAGATATGCTCGTACACTTGATCCTCAATCTGACGAAATCATAGCGCAACGTTGTGTCCATGCAACAACGACTCCTCTCAACATCTCGCTCTCAATTCTCAATGACCGAGCCGACCCTGTTAGTCTACAACGACAAATTCAACGAAATGCTAGGCGCCCACGCAGATCTCAAACTCGTCCTACAAGACAATATCCCCTTCGCGTACGAAGCCGGCATCTACTCCCCCAAACACGACCACGTCTTCGTCACCAGCAATCAATTCGACCTCGACATGGGCCGGGGTAAGATCGAAAAAGTCATCGTCATCAGCAAACTCACCCGCAACCTCTACGGCGAATGGTCCCGCCACCAGCTCCCGCGAGACATCCGCATGCCCAGCGGCGGCGTCGCCTTCAACGACGGCAACATTGACGGCGTCCTATTCTGCTCCCAAGGCGACATGGAAACGCCCGCCGCGCTAGTCCTCATGGAATCAGACTACCCCTTCCGCTCGCGCACGCTGCTCAACAACTACCACGGCCGGCGCTTCAACTCGATCAAGGACATTGTCATGCACTCGGACGGCTCCGTGTGGTTCACCGACCCCATCTACGGCTTTGAGCAGGGCATCCGCCCGCCGCCCGAACTCCCCAACCAAGTCTACCGATTCGACCCGCACACGGGCGACGTCCGGGTCGTTGCTGACGGCTTCGGCAGACCGAGTGGCATTTGCTTCTCGCCGTTTGAAAAAGTCTGCTATGTTTCTGACACGGATTTTATCCATGGCGATGGGAATATCGACTTCACCCGCGCGTCGACGATTTACGCGTATGACGTCGAGGAGCGCAGAAAAGCCAAGTTTCTCACCAACAAGCGCGTTTTCGCCATGGCGGACGTTGGGGTGCCAGACGGTCTGAAGTGCGACTCCGCAGGCAACGTGTATGCTGCGTGTGGAGATGGGCTGAGTGTGTGGACGCCCGGCGGGGTGTTGCTGGGCAAAGTGCTTGTTCCTGGAGGACTGGCGAATATATGCTTTGGGAAGAAGGGCGAGGTGTTCTTGTTGAACGGGAAGAAGTTTTGGATTTTGAAGGTCGCGGATACGGTCAAGGGTGGGGGGTTTACGAGGGATGTCGCTCAGGTGGAGGAGCCGTCGGATGAGGAGTGATTGTAGCTTGTTCAAGATACCCAGAGTCGCAGTTTTTATACTAGAATCGGAAATGAGTTCGCGATTTTGTTCGTACACTGATCGTGAGTGTTCATGCCCCTTCCTCTTGTTCCAGCGACGTGCTTTAAAAATGCTCCTGTATTAGGATCGTGGGATAATGATTGTTAGCAATGACCCAAATGACGACACTGGAAAAGATGGTGTATGTTGATGTGATGCTTATTATTCCTCTGTGTATTGCACATTTTCCCTGCGCCGGCGTTGCTATCGTACACGGCCTCGGCCCTTGTATGAGCGGGTACTCGCGTGCTGCCGCGCAGACTATCGGTAGGAAATCAAAGTACCAAGGCTATGTAGAATGTTGGAATGGCAGGCTCAGATACAAGTTCGCCTGCGCTCAGATGTACCTTCCTTGCGGATCCAACCTGTCCATCAACTCCATCGACTTCTCGTACCTGCGGAAGTCAGTAAACGACAAACATTAATTGTGTGAAGAAAGAACTTACATGGTAAACACAATACCGCCACTGAGAATGAGGCGCCCCAATCGCGGCACAGCGCCAGACCAGAACGTGAGCATTCCCTCATTCTTGAATATCTTCACCACGCAATCAATGCTATTCTTGTACTGCGCACTCGCCTCAATCGACTGCATGCGCGTCTTGACAGTATCAATCGGCATCGTCGTGTAGACCGTTATAATGCCCGCAAGGCCTCCAAGCCCAAACGTGCTGACAGCGCCCAGCTTCTCGCCTGGCGAAGTATACGATTGCGCCAACTGCTTGAGAGACGTGTAGCTCGAGAATCGCACGGCGGAGTTGGCAGCCTGTCGCGCGGTGGTGGGGAGGAAACCTTGGAAGAAACCTCGAATGCCTTTTTCTTGCGCGATGATCTTGGAGCCGTGGAGGAAGCCTCGCATGCGCGGGTCTGCGGATTTGCGGTCGTCGATTCTGCAGTCGTTAGTAAGATATAGGAGATCGTGATGAGGGAGCGCACAGTTGGGTCTTTATGCTCTCGAAGGGCGTCACTGCTAGTAAGGACTCTGTTGCTCCAGCACCGAATCCTGCTATGACGGTCGCTGGGCCAGAGACTTTGCCTTCAGCGTCTGCTAGGAGATCCTTGTACGCATCAAATGCGACGAATCCTGCACCGTCCGTCAGCAGTTGAATGCAGTGTGATCCTTTCCGACGCCATACTTATGCCGGCCTTCAGTGAATTGCCGATAATCAGAGTCGTGCATCCTGCGTACCATTGCTTGCCGAATGGCGGCCATGGCAGCTTCTTTCCGTCTGGTAATCTTCGGTTCAGTTGTGATCGGGTCTTTGCGACTGAGGACGGTTAGGTGCAATCATGGGGGAGACATGGGTTCATTTGCGTACACTCGGCAGGGTATGTGATGGCTAAAGAGCATGTTAGCTAAAGCTGGAGATGAAAGGTATAAGGACATGTTACAAATTTCTACTGCTCCTGCGGTTGCGCCAGCTAGAATGGAGCGCATTGCACTTGGCTACTGAGCTTCAGCTGGGATATCTTGGTGGCTGACAGAATCCAAGTACCTTCTTCTTCTCTGTCGTCGCCATTGTTGCGGCCCCAAGCTGCAGACTGCTACACTACGCCCAGATCACTCGCGGAACTTGCACAATTATGCGCGTCGCTGTCGCGTAGCTTCGCTTCCGAAAGTTCCAATGGGTGACTCCAAACAATGACGTAGGATCTGGATTCCGGTGCAAACCAAGATAACGTAACTTCCAATGCTGATTCTTCAGGACGAGAAGGCCTTCAAACAGTTTCCCAACGTTTGAGTCAGAGCGTGAGTCTTGTCAGCATAATATCACAAGCCGATGCCGGATGGACGTGATTCGGAGGTGCCAAGATATGCATGACGAGGGTCCAGTCGTTCTAGAAAGCTCGGACATGCAAAAGTCCATCTGCACGCCAAAAGCATTACAACCTCAATTCTTGATCACGACGCTGACGCATAATCTCGATTTAACTGACAACTTGAATTAAAGCATCCGACATGCTCGGTCTACGGAATCTCGCCCGCAGCGCACCGCGCTCGGCGGCCCGCCTCTCCACCAAAGCCATCCGCCCGCAGTCTTCGGTATTCCGCCAGACGGCCGCGTTCCAGCCATCATGGGCTTCCGTTCCTAGACTCACAGCTTCTTTCCACGTCTCTGCAAGGAGACAGGAAAGCGGAGCGAGTAAGTTGAATTCATTCAACACAACCTAGGTAACTTTGCTAAAAGCATCACAGTCAGCGATGAGCTTGTCGCAAAGCTGCAGAGCGAGATCTCCATGGAGGAGGACATGAAGGAGGATGACGACCTGTCAGCAAACATCAAGGAGTACCTCGAAAACAGCCCCTTTGAGGTAGGCAGCACGCCCATTTTCTATTGCGATATGATGAGCTCACAGAACACCAGATCGAAGACAAGGCCGGCAACCAGGAAGTCATCCTGACCCGAACCTTTGGCGACGAGAAGATCCGTCTCACCTTCACCACCGCGGACCTGAACAACAACGTTCCCAATGAGGAAATGGGCGAGGATGCCGCCTACGACGACGCCGACATGGACGTCCAGTCTGGTGGGGCAAACACCAAGGGTTCCGTCGGCCAGGGCAAGACAGCAGACGGAAACGTCCGAGTCGCACCCGAGGGCAATGCTTCGCCCGCCGACCGCGAGGAGCTCGAGGACGACTTCGAGGAGGAAGGCCAGCAGCAGGGCTTCCCCGCCCACGCCAGCATCCGCATCGAGCGACCTGGCAAGGGTGCGCTTGCCATTGAGGCAACTGCGCAGGATGGCGACTTCCTCATCGAGGACCTCTACTACTTCCCCTCCGCCGACCTCGCCGATCCCCAGACCGCTGAGCAGGAATGGTCAAGGCGGACGCTCTACACTGGCCCGCCCTTCAACAACCTGGACGAGGACCTGCAGATCCTGCTTGAGAAGTACCTTGAGGAGCGCGGCATCAACACCCGTCTGGCTCTCTTCATCCCCGACTACATTGACCACAAGGAGCAGAAGGAGTACATCAGGTGGTTGAACAGTACGTGCCACCCAAATCCAGATTTACAACAACTACTAACACGTCCACAGACGTCAGGAAGTTTATCGAGTAAATTTCAACGCCACTCTCCTCTGTACCAATGTAAAAGTCTTCTCAATCTCCCCCGAACTTGGCGTTTGATGTGTATAACAACTGGTGTAAAACCATTTACGTCGAACATGACCATAGTATTCAACCAAGCGCAAAAGCGATGTTCCCCTCTGCAGTTTTCTATACTCGCTGTCTCATGTCTTTAACGTTTTGGTGTTCTTGGTCGCTTACTGCACAGCAACTCCACCAGGTCCTGTGAAGCACATTCTCCCTTTGTCACCGCATTCGGCGCTAGGCTTGCTCGCCTCAGATTGGCGACAACAAAGCGGAAACAGCACACCACCCCAGCTGCAAGCGTCCACAAGGCGATTGTCCATGATAATGAAGTCGTTTGTTCGTCGTGCTGGAGTTGTCCACGACGGTGCATTCCGAAACACATTCCTGCTCTTGAAAGATCTTCCCGCTTGCGGAGCTGTATGTCTATCCTCAAAGTCTGGGTGCGCCGCTGCCCCCATCAAGTCATTTCGTATCGTCCGTCGTCGTCAACTACATCTCGAAAATTTGCGTGCGTTTGGTCAAGATTGCTCCGAAGCGGAGAAGAAGTGTTGCGCAAAATTATGACACTCAAGGTCATGTGCACTGTCGGGTCGGATACGAGTCGCATTCCTATCAGTCTGCCACCGCCGTATACCTGGACGGGCACGAAATCCGGGCAACTGAGGTACGCGCATGCAAGGGAGCATAATCCTTCTCACTCACTAATCCCATCCAGAGCCAACCCAAACGACTTCACCACCACCAGCACCCTCCTCGTCGGCCCCAAAGCGACACCCTTTCTAATACACACCACCCTCCTCACCTCGCAGTCCCCATACTTCCGCGCAGCACTCACCGGCCGCTTCGCCGAAGCCACCGAAAACACCATCCGCCTCGACGACGTCGACGTCTCGCACTTCCAACTCCTCGTCTCATGGCTCTACACCGGCTCCATCCCACCGCCCTACAAAGACGGTAAACCCGCGTACTACACACTGCTCCATGCCTACGCGCTCGCGGACCGCCTGTGCTTCGAAGGGCTCCGCAACGCCGTAATCGACCTAATCTCCGACCTCGCGGACCGCACAAACAGCGTGCTGACGCCGTCCGACACACGCATCCTGTACGACTCGATCCGCGACTCGGCGCCGCTGCGCAACCTCGTAATCGACCTGTTCGCATTCAAAAAGACGGATCGCTTGCTCGAAACCCACCAGGATACCTGGCACGCAGCCTTCCTCCGCGACCTCGTCGTGCACCTCAAGCGGCCCGTGGCTACCGCGCTCACGCGCCACCGCCTGCGCATGTGGATCCCGGATAGCTGGCACGCGACGCGCGCGTGCGATAATTGCCGCGTGGTGTTGGCGCCACGGCAGGGCGCGGTTGCGTGCGATGAGTGCTGTTTGGCGTTTTGTACCAAGTGCGTGGAGGCGGGGACGGCGATGGCGGGGTGGGATGATGGGCGGAGTCGGTGGGTGGATGGCGAGGAGGAGGGGGACAAGAGGCGCAAGTGGGAGAGTTGTAAGCCGTGGAGGGGCAGTCGGTGTGT
>Ga0265780_10002070_pt1 | contig 27785 bp, 30 predicted proteins | sample P1T30metagenome_FD_192432 | JGI IMG/M metagenome (GOLD analysis project Ga0265780, IMG submission 192432) | Plant litter microbial communities from East Loma Ridge, Irvine, California - P1 T30 | ecosystem: Environmental > Terrestrial > Plant litter > Unclassified | place: USA: California...
TCACTTTCGCTCAACAGTCAGCTCAACTCGCTCCCGCGGAGACTGAGACAGAAGAGGAACAAGCTCAAGCAGCCAAGTCCACTCTTCTCACCGAATCAGCCCTAAGGCTATTTGGACTGTTATATCGAACGTTACCATCCATCGCGGCTGAGGCTAAATTCGATGTTGGACGATTACTGGTCTCCTCATCTAGTGCTAAGGCGGAGAAGAGGGAGAGGATGTCGGTCAAGAGTGGAAGTGTGGTGGATGATTCGGGAAGTATTGCCAGTTTCGGTACCGCTGGAACAGCCGGTATGGGAGGTGGATTTGGGTATTCAAGAGGTGAAGTCATGGGCTTTGATGCGTTGTCGCAGGTTCATGTACTTGCTCTACTTCGGGATGTCAAGGGATGGGATTGGGCAAGAAAGGCTGGTAAGACTCGCTTGAAACATGAGATAGGCGGCTAGCGCTGATGAGTAGCTGCATCTCAGTACACATACTTCTACCATATCCTCCAGCTCCACCTCAACACTCAACTTCCCATCACTCGATCATTGACATCATCACTACTCGACAACATGCTTCACCCGACAATGTTGTTCGAGCACGACCCTTCCGAGCTCTCTGTCTGGATATCAGCAATCCCCCGAGCCCATTCGACTGTCTCTGGACCGCTCTTGACAGTTCAACAGATCTATCTCCTATCATTTCTTGATGATTGCTTCAAACGAGCTCAGCAGTTTCCATACCGATACATCGAACAACTCACAACGTTGGTACCCGACTACTTCTCATGGTCCAACTCGAGCCGAGTTGTTTCTTGTGTGTTGATGTCTGTCCTCGAGCAGTTTCATGCAAAGATGGTAGGACAGCATCTATCGACCGATGCTGCTGTTGTTATCCTAGGATATCTCCGTCGAGTCCTACTAGGCCTGATGGGCAAGATGGACGACGACAAGTTCCTGGAGGCTGTTATGCAGCGTTTGGACGCTACTGTGGAGGCGGCGAAAGAGAAGGGACAGGAGAGGCCAGGTGTAGAAACTTTGATCGAGGCTATGAGACATGATATCAGGGCTGTATACCATACTTCCGGAGGTGCCTACAACGAGGTGGAGGACTTCCCAAGACTAGTGGATGAGCAGTAGGTTGGATCGTAGTAGTACACCATCATGCGCAAAGCTGACTGTCAGAACGTGGAGGCAGACCTCGCTAGAATCTCTTCTACTACACGGCGACGACACTGAGCTTGACGTCCAGACCCAATCGATCGTCTCGACAGCATCTCCCGCCGCTTCAGTTCGAATCGCTCGTTTCTTGATACACCTCTTGACCGGTCATCCGATCACCACTACAGTCATCTTTAAACGCCTCGCTCAAGTCCTGGCCCTCTCGAAGGGTACCGATCTCTGCGATCAGGTGACAGCTGTCGTCTTTGGCGCTAGTGTGTTCAAGGAGTATTGCGTCACAGAGAAGGGTAATGAATACCGAAGCTGTAAGTTGCGCACCTTTGAACCGAGAGCATGGCTGACTACCAGTGCTCCGTGCTATTATCGAATCTCTAGACGCCGAGTCGTCAACAGATATTGCTCTTGCCACTCCTACCACCTCCCGTTTAGTGCACCTTCTCAAGAAGCCTAAGAAGTACGACATCTCACAGGTAAGCTCTGGGGTCTCCTTTCGTGGGCTATGCTGACAATCAGACTGTTGAAACGCTTGGCCCGTGGACGAGTCTCCTCGACGTGGAATCTGCCAAGGAAGCTACTGGTTCCATTGCGAAGGCCGCAAGCAAGATTCAACAGGGGTCCGAAGTGCAAACGACCTTGTCAGGGGTCTTCCTCGCCACTCGAGATCCTTCCGTTCCCCTCGCCCACATGTCGACATTCCTGACGCGAAAGATTTACGTCCCTTTTATCGCGATCCTTTCCTCGCCAGACATTATGGAGACTAAACTTGATATCAATCTCACGCCCGAAGAGCTGCACGCGCTTTTGAGTGATCCAAGCCAGGAAGCCACCATGCTTCTAACGAGGTTGGTCGAAGTCTCGCCTCACATCGCCAAGAGTGTCAACGAGCTTGTCCAAGAGGACGGGTCTTTGTGGGAGCAGACACGTAACCTTCCTCTCGCCAGAGTACTCCTAGACTCGCCTGTCCGACCTACGCTTAGCGATAACGGTGAATTGTTGGCTAAGACAGCTCTACAGGCTGCACAAAAGGGAACAAACGATATGCGGACAGTAGGCCGACAAGTTCTGCTTCTGCTCCCAAATCATGATCTCGTACAGAAGCTCTTGTCGACCGTCGATCTATCGACCTTCTCGCCCGCTTTCGTCGATCTTGCTTGTGAGATGGCTAAATCAGGTCAGGCAGATCTGGTCGGCTCGATACGACACCTCTTCCAAGTCGCTCTACAGAGGGTCGCTCGATTCTGTTCTGCGGAAGGCGATCTTGAGATCGAAGATATCGACCTACTACTCAATCTTGATTCAATCCTTACAATGTGCCCGGAACTTGAGCTTGCCGTCGAGCTTGTCGAACCGGTCATCACTGCGATCATAAATGAACGACTCGATAATCCCGCCGCAGTGGTTCTCGCGATGAATCTGACCACTCGGATTACGCTTAATCTCAAAGCTTCTTTCGTCCGAGTTCACCTCTCGGCTTTACTCGAATCGACAATGATCACCTTACTCTCCGAGACTTCGTCAACGGACGAAGCGAGAGCTCCATTCGTCGGTCTCTACTCTGCTCTGTTTTACGGATCAACATACGTATCGTGTCAACCCAATTATGTTGAGCCTCTGCTATCGCTATACCGAGGAACGATGTCCAGTGCAGACCGAAAGATTTTGGACATGTTCCAGACGTTCGAATCTGTCAGAAAGGTCTCGATCGCCTCCATTTTGCGGAGCTGGTCGTCGTCTGGTCTGACCGGCACCGAAAGAGCTTACGACGCATTCACAAGTCTCGACGCTGGCAAAGTCAACAACACATGTGCTTCATTCCCTCTTCGTCGGAGTTTCGCTAGGAAGACCGACGTGGAATCAAATGAGAGGATTTACGATCCAGTGTTTGTGATGGCACTTTATGGTGCGACCATGACTGAAAATACCGAGAAGGGATTGAGCGGACTGGAGTGGGTCGAGATCATGCGATGTGGTGGCCTCGGAATAATCGTCTCCGTCCTCAGTTCTCGAGATCGGAACATGCGAGAGTACGCTAATTGGCTCCTTGCAAAGACCTTCTCTGCTATCTCGGTGAGTTTCTCACCCAGTCAATCCCTAGTCCAGCTAACGGTACCAGGGCACAGCTTTCCACGAGCGTGACCAGCTGCTCTACACTCTTCGCCTTATCCGACATTCTATACCCTCACCTGCCGAATCCAACTCATTCCCAAGGCTACCCCCCTTGATTACCCTCTTCCTTTCCTACGTGATCCGGGCCCAGGCGACTCCCTCTCACTTCCTATACTCGCTCACCTCGCGGTTCTTACTACAGAGACCCGTCCTCGATATCAGTGATGTACCAATGCTCTACTCTATGCTCTATGCTTCTGAAGAAGGATGGAAGAATGAGAGAACCTGGATCATCAGGCTGCTTAGGGATGGAATGAAGTCAGAGACGGACTGGAGGTTATTGAAGAGGCGACATACTTGGTCGTTGCTCGCGACCCTGTATCAGAGCTCCACGGATATTCCTTTCAGGCGTCTGATTCTCCAGGTCAGCGTGCCCCTGTCCCTTGTGTGCATTGGCTGACTATTAGGCGCTAGCTGCATTTGTCAGACTCCCGTTAGCCGCCAGATCATTGGTGAACCGAGATTGTGTCCTCGTCTGGCTCATTTCTGAATGGGATGAAACCCTTTCGAGACCCAACAAGGCGGCCGAGGAGGAACGAACATCAATCCTACGTATCTTTTCCGACGTGGTCGATACACTCTCTGTTCTTGAACATCAGAGAAGGCAAAACGATGCTGCGGCACCTGAAGACAAAGCCGACCTTGGAGTTGTCGCCCGTCCGACCTGGTTGACGGATGTCGCAGTCATGATCAAGAAGGCAGCACATCAAGCTGGTAAGTCAATTCGTCACTATGCTCTCATCATGCTAATAACAGATCCGGACCGGCTAGAATTGTTGTCCAAGATGCTTCTGAAGACTTCCGCTTTCGAACTCAAGACTGAATCCCTACTAGCTCTCACTGGCCGACTTGACAGCTACAAGAAGTCTTCGCAGGCTTCAGCGACGGTAGAACACCTCTTCAATGCTAGTTTGAACCTAGCTCCGACGAATTTCGATTTGCAATACCAGGCAGAGGCACTTCAAGGCGCAATCGACGGACTAAGGAGGCGGGTCACACGGTTGCCCGGGCAATTAGGAGATTGGTCCAGGAAACAAGTCAGGGAAGCTATCTTTGAGTAGAGAAGAAGATGTATATAGTATCGCTGCTTTGTGGATCGCCTTGGTTCCTTATCTAAACTCTGGTTATGTACATTCTAGGGGTCAAATTCGCTGCTGCAGCGTGATTATCTTTCACGACTGCCTGGTGTACGCGTATTTGTGATTTTAATTCGAGACTATTGCTAACAGCTTACGCTGTGGTACGGGTAAACTGTTAAACCGATAACGGACCGTTTTCAGTATCAGCGGCTTGGAATGGTCTGTCACCTATAAACTATAGATTCTACCAACACCATGACATACTTGACAGAACATCTGCCCTTTGCCTCCTCCTCGAATAATGCACTACCTCCAACTGGCTCGCATCTCCTGATCTCGGATACCATAACGGCTCCGGGCTATGTCGCATTATATCACCTTATTTCAGCTGCCGTACTGGACAAACGTAAAGTATGTGACACAGGTTTATTGATATGGACCGGACTGATAGATAGGTGATATGGGTAGATTGCCGAGGAGAAGGTCGAGCAAATCTGGAAGCGGCATTGAAGAAGATGGTGAGCGTTATTTGATCGTCAATCCGGCTGTATATCAACTATCAGGGCACAAATCTACCTGCAGCTACGACTAAGCTGTTCACCGTTATCTCGCCTTCTCCCTTGCCCAACTCAGCGAGTGGTGTTCCTTCGCTTTATAATGAAGCATCTGGACCATCTTTAAGGTCCACATGGGATACTCTCGTCAAGGAAACGAGTGACAGGCAACCGGCGATAATAATACTGGATGGATTGGTGGAATTATCATATCTAGGATTTGGTCCAGCGGAGATCGTTCGATTAGTCAGAGCAGTACTAGCTCTTGCGCGTCGAGTGAGTTCAGTCATATCACTACGGACCATGCGCTAACCATCAGACGGGATCGAGTCTGGTCTCAACAGTCCATGCAGATCACCTACCCTTACTCGCTTCCTCCCCACCTACCGACGTGTCAAGTCCGGAAGCTGAGCTGCTTCGGCGCTTGTTGAGGATATCGAACGGCTGGTGGAGAATCTCTGGGCTATCGTCAGGAAGGAGTGGGAACGTCTCTGGCGAGGTAGGTGGTTTAATTTGGGACCAGCCGCCAACACCGCTGATCTACGTCTAGATCTCTGCACATGCGCTTTTACCGCTGGAAGCTGGAACTACGAACAAGGCATTCCCGATAGTGCCCCGATCGAATCCTCTGCAGTATCGCTTGGAGAGCAATACAGTGAAGCTGTTTGCGAAAGGCACGGGACGAGGTTATCTGTAGGAAGCAGGCATTTCGCAGCAATATGTAATATCCAAGATGATCTATGTATACTACACACTGCACGGCTTTTTCTTAGCGAAAATCTCAATACCTCCGCAACAGCTTCCAAGTATTTGCCCAGAGATCGTCCCAAGCTTCTCCAACTGTCTGTCCGGCATCAGGCATCGCGCAGGAGTATTCGAATCTCGATTGGTACGCCACGAAGGTCGCCCTGTAATGCAATATGATAGCGATGACAATAGCGACATGCCATACCTAACACATCAGTCCTGGTGCCCGCCTGGTGGGTACAGACACATACCTGATGAGAGTGGCCCCAAGTGTCGAATCTACCTGGATAGAAACACTCTGGGATGTGGAATGCGTAGAACAGTAGGCCAATCACATAGGTGATGACGCTTAAACCGAACGGTGCTGAAGGTCAGCCTAGTGTCCGTTATGCCGCTGAGCGAAGACTTACCGACGAACTTAGACCCCTTCTCATATCCGTGTTGGTAGAAGAGTTGGACCATTGGCGCGATCATCGCGAAATTCAGGAAAAGGAAAAATGCGATACGGGCATTCTGCTCGTCAGCGATTGGCGCTCTATGTGTGTGAATAAGTTACCTTGTGACGCCTCTCGTTGAACCATTTCTGGAAAGGGAGATACGAACCCAGAGCACCGCACAAAGCATTAGTACCGCAGTACAGCATGACCGTCTTGGGTTGGCAATAGAAGCCATTGTACGCGACCGTACCGAAAGATGCAGCAATCAGCCCTAAGGAATCAGCCTCGACCACGTTGGAAGCTATCCCACACACAGGCAATCCCGATATCTAGACATCAGCTGGAATACCAGAGAGGTCAAAGTGGACCTACAGTCAACACATGCACCCCACTCGAACCATTTCTTCGATGCACATCCTGAGAGCACATGCCAGCTGGCTGACGATGAGAGGCAAGCGACTGCAGCCAGCAGGTACAGGGCTATGATGTACGTATCGAGAGGGTGAGGATCGGTCAAAGGCGACGCCCATAGCACAAGCTAGTATGTCAGTCAGAGCAGCCGGAAGTCGGGGTTCCACGTACCGGTATAGCTGCCGTGATGAGTAAGGTGGGAATAAAGTGCGAGTGGATATTGACTGTACTGTCAGATTATATACAAGACATGGTATGGCCAGCTCACCTGTCTCATTGTGCCATGTGAAGGCTGACTTTATGAGGGGTATAGGACCGGTCTTTGCATGAAGTGGTATGAACCGACTGTGTCGTTAGCAAAAGGATCAGAGCCGTAGGAGCAACTCACTATCCAGTAACGATATGCTCATTGTTCCTCCACCAGAAGGGTAGGTCGTCGTAGGTGATCAACTTGTTGCCATCCTCGGCTCTTTGAAGAGCCTCGGCGATACTTGGACCAGAATCTTCCAACTGCTGTTCCAATAGCTGCTTCATCTCCTCGATCTCCAGCTGATCGTGTACCGCCGCAGCATCCAGATCATCCTCAGACTCTGAAGTTACCTGACCGAACGAGGGCAGTCCTGTGGTCCGTCGTGTCATCGGCGCCGAGATGAAACCATGTCGAGCGGTCTTTGCGACTCGGTGGTCTACCTCTTGTGATAGAAGAGCGCCGCTGAAGGAAGTGGAGCGGATGGCCTGTCGTCTTGTGGCTTTTGCCATGGCTTGTTGTGATGCCGGTGTCCTATTGGGAAACAGGTACTCTGGCTCATCCTCTTCCTCATCTTGTTCGTCGTACATTGGATCACGATGTATCGAAGCCGACACTGCCCTTCTCCTTCCTCTCAGGGATGACTCGCGTTCATCTTCCTGATCCTCCCAACCAAGTCTTTCCCAACCTGCCCACTCCTCAGACGGCAACAACGTGCGTACGGTCTCCAGTACCCTCTTCCTAGCATTTTCGACTGCGCCTGTATCGAAATCTGGCATCCTGCCCTTACCCTTCGATTCCGGTGAGAGTGGAGACTCGACACCAATATCGACCACACTCAGCTTTGACGGTAGACTACGGAGCCAGTCTCGACTAGGCATTGAAGGGACAGTGATGGGCGGTACAGAAAGTTTGGGCTGAAGGTATGACCGAACATCCTCTCGGAGTGCCGAAAGGTGATTGAGTAGACTCCGGTTGGTTTCGTGCAGTCCGGTGGGGGTACTGGGACCTTGACTATTGCCAGTCACTCCTAGCGCAGCCCGTTGCCGTAATCCATCTCTCGAGCCGGAAGCCACAGCTGACGACCGGCCCTCCTCGTCCATTTCATCCGAGGAAAGTCCAGTAGATTCACTGCTGGTTGCGCCAAAGTCCTTGGGCTCGTCCACATACTGCTGCTGTTGTCCTTGCTGTCCTTGTATCGCTCTCTCTACTTCACCGAGGTATCCCAATAAAGCTGTCCGCAGTCCACTCATGTTTGGTCGAAATGATGGCAAAGGTGTATTGGCGAGCGGGAGTCGACTCGACCATGAAGACTCCTTCTCTTTCGGTGGAGTGGTTGAGTGAGACATGATGGTGCGCGTAGGGTGAGTGTAGTGTATAGTGTTGCACGTTCTGACTGTAGCAATTAGGATGAGGCGTAAAAGCGGGGCTCGAAATGGAACGTCTGGGCAAAAAGAAGGGAGTGTAAAGGTGGCACTTGGCACTGAATGGATGTTGTCAGCGGCAATGAGGATGGGTAGGGTGGTGTTTGATATCTATCGCAGCTTCGGAGCATTGTCAATGATTGGTCATAGGATCGAAACAAGCCGGTCTAGGTACAACAAGATTGACCAGGAGATACACACTCGAGGCTGAAACAGGGCAAGGGGGATTGTCGTCACACACACACTCTCAAGCCAAAGCTCAATAACCTTCATACCTGATCATGACTTTCGCTACTGACAGAGATATAAGCATCGCTGATCATGTCCAATCTGGAATGTGAATGGATCAGTAAGCTCCCGGAGCTGGAAGGGCTGTTCGTAGATCATGGTAAATTGGTTCTCGCTCTCTGTCTGATTCTGACTGACGAGATAGAAATGGCAGCCGCTCTCGTCAGACCTTTTTCCCTATTGTCCCTTCCCTTCTTTCGTAGAAAGCCGTCTACTCCTTCTACGGACCGTCTGGCGGCTCTTCGTCTGGCAAGCACTTTCGCCGAGTCCGACCAGACAGTCGAGCTCGAAGAAGCCGTCAAAGCGTTAGTGGGATTACGCAACTTTGTTTCTCGCTTCAAGGAGGACTCGACGACAACGCGAATCTCGGCTGCGCAAGTGGAGCTGCTCCTTGAGGGGTATCTAAGAGGATTTCATATCGCTTCTCGAGTGGGCGGTGATGGGGAATGGCACTGGGAAATGGCTAAGGCCGCAAAAGACTGTCTGTCGGGGTACTGCGAGACGTACAAGCAGATGCAAGGAGAAGGTCAGAAGGTCTGGATACCTCACTTACTTGGGGCCATGTTTCCGCCCGGGGACAACGGATCACATTTGTTCACTCCGCTTCTTGATCGACCTCGACAGCTCACCGTCGCAATACAGCATCATCACATACAACGGCCCGGCGGCAAGAAGGCATTACGCGATTCGGCTAGCCAAGCATCCCAAGCCGATCCAGTGAAGGATCACGAGGAAGAAGCTATACACCACCTCGACATACTTGCCATGTTCACACGTCATCTATCGACTGTCGAGTCCTTGACCCTCGAGGACTCTTGTGACCCGTCGCCTAAGATCAGCAAAGCGAAAATGAAGGCAATAGAGGACGACGCGAAACGTCGCCCGCTCCGTATTGCGCTAGAGACTCGTCTCACTCAATGCGAACTCGCCACCGCATTGGCCAGTGCTGATGTAGTAAATATCAAGACTAGGGCCAGAGGAAGATCGGTATCATCTACCCCGGAATTGCTTTCTAATTACGCGAACTCGTCGGCGAGCAGCGATGAGCAGGACGTCAAACCGAATGTTCGAGGTGAATCTTCGAAGTCATTCGGGTCACCGCATCAGATTTGCGAGGACAGGGATAGCGAGGAAGAGCACAAGGCAGTGCACTGGGAAGAACAGGCCGAGCAGATACTATACGACTGTTTGGAGTTTGCTCAATTACTTCTGGCCAATCGTCACTCTGCTGTGTTGACGGCCATCCCTCAACGACTGGACTGGCTAGATACTGTTCCGATAGTCGATCCACCTAGATCTCCAATGACGAAGAGCATAGCCTCTGAAAGCGACGAAGATGACGATTCTGGATCCGAGAGCGATTCCGGCTCCGACCTGGATCCATCGTCGTCGCAAGCAGGAGCCACGCCACTCAGAGCTCTTTTCCGTCTTCAGGACCGTTACGAGGAGCTTCGACTTGCGGTCTGGCTTTCTCTGCCTCCCGATTCCAGAGGGAAGATGTCGGCATACATGCGAGGTGCACCTACCCAGATTCAGATGTTCCGAATCAAGGGACCGGATATGGGGGATTTCAAGTTCAAGGAAATCATGAATGGAAGGATCGGGGAAGCGTGGGATAGATTCGGGATGGCTCTGTTGAAGGAGTTTGACAGGTGAGCTTCCTTGAATCTACCTTCGAGACCAGCTGATGTTTGCAGCGGAGAGCTACAGCGACATGGGCTTGATGTCGAGAAACTTGACAAGTGGGAAGAGCTGGTATCGATCAAGCGCAATAAGAAGGTCAAGAAGGGGAGGAAGACTGTGTGAAGGACGTAAATGACGCTGCTGCATAGTATCCAAGAATGTCCAAGGGCTTTTACATACACGATACTAGATGTACAATTCTTTTGCGAACATTATATGTGGAGTAAGACTCCGGAAAATTACACCAATCCCTCGGAATCATCTTCCTCAGTGACATGTCCATACTGTGCCCGACGTAATACATTGACATCATACCGAGGGTCCTGTGGTAGAGAAGCTTTCTTTGCAGGACTGGCAGGTCCCCTTGGCCCACCCGGTCGTCGCATTAATGCTGCTTCGATAGAAGTCGCACTAGTTGAGGTCGAGCTGATACTGAGAGTACGTTCTGGCTTCCTCGACGCCTCCAGCGGAGTGAGATAGGAATAGGTGGGCGATGTGACAGGCGAGTCGGCATAGCTCGAAGACGGCGACGTCACCGCCGGCGATATGTGCCGAGACTGTGCGAACGACCGCTTAGTGAGAAAAGTGGTATTTCCGACTTTGTGAGTCGAGGGATTTCGACTATGCATCGCGGTCGACGATTCGTCCGACATGGTCCTGCCAGCTCGCGGACCAAGTGCAGTCGTGTATGACCTGCGCTTTGAGGGTGACTGATCAGTCATGAGGTGGGCCGGGATGGACGAAGGGGAAGTAGGCGACATGGCTTGAGGGGTGTATCGGCCTGTTGTACTTGTTGGCGAGGTTACCAGCGGCATGTTAGTCGAAATGACGGAATGTCTAGGATCGATCGATATGGATCCCCGAGGTGCCGAGCTGATTGACGCTCGGGGTGTACTGGGTGATAAAGCGCCAGAGACCGAAAACTTCCTTAGGGCCTCTTCGCGAGTATTGAGCTGTTCAATTTTGGTCCTGACTGAAGGCAACATTGATTCTACGGTCTGAGGAGAGCCTGGAGCAGAGTGTGATGCGGACGAAAGCGTATCGACAAGTGCTGCGCTGGGCGTATCAGGCAATCGGCGGTTGGAGTAGGTCGCCTGCTCTTGAAGGTAGACTTGTGGATCGACCTCCTGCTCTTCCTGTGTCCAGTTCTGAGGGTCGAGACTACTGATCGAGCTCTTTGCTGTCCCACCGGAATCGATGGACGGGATCATGTTGACGTCCATTGCCACAGCACTATGAGGTGGGCTTTCGAGGTGACCTTCGGAGCTTGCCGAATCTGAGGCGACGGATGGAGCTAGACCTGGTGATTCCTCTTGTGCGGGATCGTACCGAGAGTTGACGCTAATCGGACGCCGAAGATTAGATTGAGTTCTACTTCGGTCAGATCCAGCTGTGCTGACATGCGAAGGCATCCGGTCCCGAGGTTGGGACTTGGGAGATGGACCCAAGTGGTCGTGAAGCTGGCCATGGTCGAAGTTGCGGTTGAAAGGTGATGTTGTAAGTGGACGAAGACCACTATTTCCTGGTCGGACTTCATCGCTGGGCAGCTGTTGGACATTTCGAAGAGGTGAAGGTTGTCTCGCCGCATTATCGTGTCGGACCTCGGGTTGTAGAGAAGAGGTAGATCGATTGGCCGAGTTCATCACGTGATCTCCTCCGTCAGAAGGGATCAGCCGAGCAGGGAGTCGCACTGATAGATTTCGCTTGACTGCGCCATGGACTTGCCCGACTTCACTTTCGACTTCTGAAATGGCGATAGAATCGTATCGTGATCGAGTCTGACTAGCCATTTGATCTTGGCTCATACCCGCATATGGGTCAAGATCGGCAAATCGAGCGCGAAGTGATGCATCGCCTTGATCAGGATTGGGGGAGACCGGGTTGAAATCTGTCGCTTTCACTTCAGGGGTGTAATCATAGCCCTGCTCTTCTGACATAGTGAAGTCGAGTGGGGTGGATGATCGAATCTCGGGCAGCTGATCTCGGACTAGATCCAGTAGGATTGTCTGATCACCTGCTTCGATGGTATCGTCATCATCCTCGTCTGGGACAGGACTAGTATTTCTGACGCGTAGTCTCGACTCGGTCTGATCACGACCAGGCAAATCAGGTACAGGAGGCATGTGACCCATCTCGTAGACCTCATGCTCGAATGGCGTACCGTCGGGCTTGAATTGCCCGTGCTGGATGCTGTTTATTCCCGGACTTAGAGACGGATGATCTTGTCCCGAGCCATCCCCCCTCTCAAGGTCCTCCATAGCTTCCAGAGCTCGCTGTTCTGCTCTGCTGATAGCGAGAGCCAGAGACTTTTGACGTCCAGCAGCTTGTCGCTTTTCGAGTAATTGTTGATCCGTTAGCTGATCGTCCCCTTCGTCAGACATTGATGCCTCGTTGGTATGATCAGATCGGTCTGAGAGGTAAGATGCCATGGTATGAGCAGGTGGACGCCTTTGCTGACCTCCCATCTCGGGCAACGGCGGTGGATCGATTGCGAGGAAGTCGGCCAAAGATCGAGTATGAGGTAAAGTGTACTCTGAGCCAATCGATTGTGGTCGTGTCTTCGACTTGGCGTTGGCGGCTTCTGTCCCCTGAGCCTCCGCTTCTGCTCTGGCCCGACCGGCTTGCAGAAGAGCGTCAATGTGCAGGGTGGTCGAGCTGGCTCGCGCTGGATTGCCTGAGCTGTTGAGACTCATTTCCGAAGTCATACGAGAAACCTGTTGGTGAGGGGGTGCCGGATGTGCGGTTGCGATATTGGTCCGTGCAGCTACCGAGGCGGGGCTAAGGGTGCCATCTCCGGGCATCGGAGGTGGATCGATGGACAGGAAGTTGATGAGCGTGACGGGCAAGTCGGTGTAGATTGAACCATTGACAGTGACCCTCAAGGTGTATGTGACCTCGATTAGACGAGTTCGCCGAATGGTGAGCAGTCCAGTCTACGTCATTAGTACAGCTCAAAGAAAAAAAATAAAGGGTGACGAACTGGGATCAACAAGCTCATGTCCCAATGATCCCTCTGTCCAGGCTCCACTCCAGTCCACCAAGACTTTCCAGTGACCCGTCCTTCCCCAGGCCCGGTCGAATCAGCCTCCATAGACTCCTCGGCCATCTTCCGTCGGACCGTCGAAGTCTGACACGCGTCCATCTCGGGAGTTCCCATACCATCTTTTGATAAATTGGCAGATTTTCGTCTAAGGCGGGATGCGAAATCGGTATTCAGTGCGGAATCTGGAGTGAATGTCTGGACATTCTGTAATAGAGCTATAGTCACGCTTTTAATCTGATCATCAGCCTTGCTCCATACAACAGGACAGACGTGGCTTACCTTTCTGTTACTATTGTTCCTCACTCCCACCTCGCACCAGACTCTTTGACCCGCTACCCAAGTCCGTCTACCCAATGCTAGCCTCATCTCGACTTTTCCTTTCTCCCCGCCCAGACTCCATCCCAACCCACCTTCGATCACACTTTCGATAGGATCGAAGCTCGGCGATAGAACGATAGAGGGATTCAAGTATGGTAAGATTACGATAGACCTGTAGAAATGGGCAATACTTCTCTTCATTGACGAAGGAATGTACAGCTTGACACTCCCCACGACAACGTAACGGACACAGGGACCCTTTCCGCCGGGTGTCGAGAAAGACCCTTTGGCTCCGGCTCCCAATGGGATTCGCATTCGGAATGGGATGATGTGGGTGCCTTCGGCAGCTAGGCGGTATCCTTCGTCGTCAGGTCCAGAAGCGAATAACGACGGTAGTGGCTCATTCGAGTTCTCGTTGCGGTCAAAGACTGAGAGGGCATGCGGTTGGTGATAGAAGATATGTCGCTGGCTAGCCGAGATGTCTACGAGTCAGCCTGGCCTGGTGAGTGCAGATCCTGAAAAGACTCACCCTCAAATCCGACGACCCGGACCTTTCCTCCTGCGACTCGCAGTCCTTCTCCTCTTTTACCGCCAGTGACTCGGACTTCCAATCTCCCTCTCACTTCTCCACCTTCTACTACGCACTCCCGTTCGAGAACCACGTCCACCTCCACTCTCGCCTTCTTCCGTTTGGCAGCTTCCAGTCTGACTTCATCTGTAGCTCCACCAGCCATAGTCCATGCCTCGAGATCAGGTGGGGGGAGGACACGGGTACCGGAAAGTCGTCTTGATTTCGGTTGACCGAGCATCAGGTTCAGTTCAGCCGAGGATCGTTGTTTCGATGATCCAGGGTGAAAGAGAGTGCCTTGTCGAGCCAACATGGCGGCACCATCTGAAAGAGACCTAGCACGATGACCAAGCGAGTTGTTCTGCATGTGCTGCGACATGGTGCTGTTGCTCCAAGGTCGCGACTTGAGGCTCTCTTCGATGTCTTCGGCAGATGACGACTTTTGCTCAGAGACCGAGGCGGGTGTTTGCATGAGTGTACTGCCCGGTCCGACGATCGCTTGTCCAGGTCGATACTGCCCACCGGGCGAGAAAGCCAACATCATGCCACCAGCTTCGGCATTGAGGAGCACACGATTGCGCGAGTGCATACCTGTTGAAGGATCAGAGATCCTCTTTTCCTGGACTTCTTCGACGGGCTGCAAGTTCATAGGTGTCGATTTCGATCTCGACATACCCCTAGCTAGAGGTCGATGACGTGAAGCGGGGATGTCTTGCGATATCTGTCTTTCGTGGATCCCATTTTGGAGCGGGAATGAGCCGGGATGGAAAGTGTGGAGAGTGTCCGAAGGTGTAGGCCCGCCGATAGACGTCCCATTGTGGGTGATGGCGCCAGTCGCGATTGTAGAAGTGAGAGTAGAGCTCCTTGTCCGAGTGATTTCCAGTGAACCCTGTTCTTGTCTCTCCCTCTCCTCGACTTCTGGTATGGGAACGTATGCTCCGCCTCCCACTGTCTCTTCTCCGCCCAGTGACATCTTTCGCAAGAAGTCCCCGCTCTTCTTCCGTCTCGAGGATTGCTTGCTTCCGGTCGTACCGTTACTCGCTACCGAAGGTCTTCGCAGAGGTTGCTCATCGTCGTCGTGATGCGAGTATTGCGTTTCCGACTCGACCGAAATATCGTCACGGGGTATGAAGCCCTTGACCTCGGATCTCTGACGTTGATGAGATGACTGTGGAGACCGGGATCCTAGCTGTGGTTGCGATTGAGCTTGATGAGGAGGAAGCGCACTGAAGGTATTGAATCCCTTGGATCCGCCTCGAGTATGTGTTGGGCGAAGCGAAAAGCCAGGCTGGTACAGTGGTGCACCATTCGTACTGGTTGGAGGTAGAGCTCTTGGCAGGACTCTTGTTTGCGTCTGAGCATGTGTGGAAGGCCCGGCAGCAGCTGTTGGCCGAGGCATCGCACCAATACCGGTGAATGATACTGGTTGGCGATCTGACCGGTCATCGTGTACTGGCGAAGGGGACAGAGTGGAAAACGAGATCCCCAGGCCCGACGATTGGGGAGTAGGCGATATGGTATGAGGCGGCATGTTGTTATGGTGTAAAGAACGCTCGAGGCGTTAATTCTCCGTCGTTGTCAAGTCACGACTCTTGTGGTGATATCGATCCTTGTCCTAGTTGATAGAAACCTGAGGAGAGTAAGTGTAGTGAGACATATGATGATGAATATTGAAATCGAAGCAGCGATCCATGGCTGCTATTGACTGAACTCGCCATGTTCCACCCAAAACGGAATGACCGGTTTGCTGCTTGCTCGCTTTCTGATTTCGGCTGACTTTCTTCATGTTCATGTCCAGGGTAGTCGAGTGATATGGAACATTGGATGTGCTCGGATGCTGGTTATTTCCTGACTATTTCATGAGCCGGCGTCATGCTTGGCTCCTAGATTGCGTGTCTGATGAAACTATATTTCGGTGTCCCATCCGATGGACATGTTCGAGTATCTGGAGACTCCACATACGAATGGCTCTCATCGTTCCGATCAAGCACTCGTACTGATGCCTCCTCGCTGATTTCGTCCATCTCATGTATCAGAGGTTATGCCCAAGTAGTGAGGTGCAATTGCATGTACACTTGATGTATCCCGAAGGAGGAGGTGTCATGACTTGAATCATAATCGTGCCTGTTACACGCTCTTATTTCCAGACCAATTCGATTAAATTACCTTTACGCGTCAGCCATCAGCGCACAGGTCATGGCCTGGACAGATATCTTCACGAATATATGGAGTCGCTTACGCCTTCCTACTCGATTCACTCGTGATCTATTGATCGGCATCGCAGTTGGAATTACATTTTCGCTATCGTCCACATCGCTCGCGTTATTGGCACAAGGGTGGAGACGAAGGAGGGCTGTACAGCGCATACCGCCTCGACCTATTCAGCTGAGAAGCGATGAGGTCGTTCCAGGCGTTATCGGACTGATCGGTATGGGCCGCGACGTGAGATAGAAGGGAACTGATCAACAGGTAATACGCCCTTGGTGCGGATCAATTCGCTGAGCGATAAATTGGGCGTCGAAATCTTCGTGAGTATAGTCAGATCGCGACAAGCTGATTTATAGGGCAAAGCCGAGTATCTGAACCCAGGAGGATCTGTCAAAGACCGAGTTGCTCTGCAGAGTATGACTAAAAACTGCCGCACCCTTCAAATAAGCTGACTAGGCAGTCATCGAGGATGCAGAAGAACAAGGTCTGATACACCCCCACACTGGTACAGTTCTCTTTGAAGGTACAGTAGGATCTACAGGAATATCACTGGCTACTGTCGGACGAGCAAAGGGATATGGATGCTGTATTGTCATGCCGGACGATGTTGCTATGGATAAGGTCTTGGTTTTGGAAAAGCTTGGAGCAAAAGTCGAGAGGGTCCGTCCAGGTAGGTCATTTCAGCGTCTTGTGACTGTGAAGCTAAGAACCCAGCAAGCATCATCGACGAGAAACAGGTGAGATCCAAACGTATCAGTCAGGATCTTCCGCTGACCCGGTTCTCTCTTTTCTAGTTTGTCGTAGGTCGATACCATTAGCTTGCAGATCGAGACTGATGCTCAGAACCTCGCACGTAAACGCGCATCCGAGTTCGGCAAGACGACTCTGACGGACGGGCACCTCACTGGCAAGACCCGGCAAGATGACATTCTTGTCACCACCACCGCATCGTCATCCGAAATCTCCCATTCGACCCCCAAATCCACATTCGGTCTAGGTCCAATGTTGACTTTCGAGTCTGAACCTCGAGGTTTCTTCGCAGATCAATTCGAGAATGAAAGTAATTACAAAGCTCATTATCGGGGAACTGGTCCCGAGATCCTCCGACAGACTGGAGGTATGATCGATGCATTCGTCAGCGGAGCTGGGACTGGTGGGACAATATCGGGTACTGGGTCTTTCCTAAAGAAACACGTCCCCGAGGTCAAGCTGGTCCTCTCTGACCCAGAGGGATCTGGGCTATTCAACAAAGTCAAGTACAATGTCATGTATGATCCGAAAGAGAGTGAGGGAAAGAAAAGGCGACATCAGGTGGATACGGTAGTAGAGGGAATTGGAATCAATCGAATAACACACAATCTATCCCTGGGACTTGAAATGATAGACGACGCATACCGTATATCCGACATCGAAGCCGTCGCCATGTCTCGTTATCTGGTTGAGCATGATGGACTATATCTCGGATCCAGTAGTGCTTGTAATCTCCTGGCTTGTGTGCGGGTCGCTAAACGCCTCAGCTCGGGATCAAGGATAGTCACTATATTGTGTGATGCCGGACACCGTCATCAGAACAAGTTCTGGTCGGACGAATATCTCGCGAAAATGGGAATCACACCTGATCCCACGATCATTGATAGGCTGTTGGATGAATGAAACGTCATGCATGACAAAACCTCTGAACACTCTGTTGTCTAATCCCAAATCAGCTTCCCGTTGTGATCAAGCGTCGCCTTCGATGAATTCGCGGTCTGACCACCGCCCACGTTCCCGCCCTTTTTCTTACTTGGACCATACAGATCGTCAATTTTGGCTCTGGGTCGTTAGCACGAGGTCCGAGGAATGAGCACGTTGACTCACTTCTCTTGTTGTCGCTTGTGCATTGCAAGTCGCCTTAAGCGTTCCTCCTCCTCAGCCGCCCTTGCCGCTTTATTTGCCTCGGCCTTCTTTTGGTTCTTGCGCTGAACCTTGGTTGCTGTGGGTAGTGGTAATGAAGTCGCAGTTTGGGGATTGGATGAGAAGTTGATCGAAATAGGTTCTGCTCATCAGCTATGCGGAATACATGTAGTCACGCGACTGACTCTTCTTCTTCCCTGCGACCACACCCCACCCATCATCTTCCCGCTTTTGTGATCCACCACTACCAGAAGCGGAGATTGTCTGTTTCTCCTCCTCGTCATCGTCAGAGGAGGAAGCGTAGTCATCTGAGTACTTTTCGACTTTCTGCTCTGGCTCGATCGGTGGTGCGAGTACGGGAGATGATGTCGAAGCTGGTCCTGCGACTCTCATGACCCTTGCGTGTTGTCCTGGAAGGTCCTCTGGCGCGAGCATACTGAATAATCAGCTTGATGTATATCGTCATGGAGCAACTTACTCGTCAACCTTGGTCTTGCGCGGTTGAGGAGCTAATTTCTGTGCGAGCGTCTTGGGTTTTGACGATGTAGCTGACGACGCTTGCCCCTTGTTGACATCGCCATTGACTTTCGCGCCAGGCTGCTCGAGACTTCCATCGGCTCTCTTCCCTTTGCCCAATGTCTCTTGTCTGATCGACTCGACATTGTCGCTAATCCCCTCTTGCCCGGAACTCCCCTTGCCCGACTTCTTCTTATTCTTGTTCTTCTTCTTTGAGCTCCCGCTACTCGTCCCCGAAGCCACGGAGCTAGGTAGTGGGATATATTGATACCCTAGAGCCAGGCCTATCAGAATCGCCCCCCCTACTAGCGCTTCAGTGGATATGTATGGCATGATGAATGGTCACGAGATAGAGTGGGGAGATGTCAAGTTGGGCGTCATTGTTCCATCGCGAGTAATTGCCACATTTGGGAATTCCAGAGCAAGGCGAGTTGATAGCGTGTCACCCATCTCACTCTGTCTATATCCTCCTGTCTCTCCTATACTCAACTGATATACCTGCTCGACGTAGAGCACTCTTTCAGTCCCCAAGTAGTATACATACATGTGAGTCTATACTTTCTGGTTTGCTTCGCGAATTGGGGTCGCCGGGATTGGTAGGACAGAGGCGCTTACTGCGCGATACCTGGCGGAATACCTTTGCGGTGCCACCTGCCTTCTTTTCCTCTAGAGCGATCCCGCTCACACAAAGAAGCAGCAATGCACACCGAGTGGTGACGAACAGAGCTAACTCGTAGTCCACGACTTGACGACCCAAACGACCGTGCTTGCCCATCATGGATCAGCAGTTAATCTCGCTTGTCAACAAGGTAAACTCGACGGCGCATACAAGCAGGATGATCGCTGACTCCTCAGCTACAAGATGTCTTTGCATCGATTGGTGTTGCTAATAACATTGTAAGCTAGTGGACCTCAACTCCGATTCCACGCTGATGATCAGGATCTTCCCCAGATCACCGTCATTGGATCCCAGAGTAGTGGAAAGTCATCCGTTCTAGAGGTAAGCTGGCATGTCCCAATTCAATACGAGCAAGAAGCTGATGAGGCAGAATATCGTAGGACGAGACTTTCTACCTCGAGGTACCGGTATCGTCACTCGTCGACCTCTGGTTCTTCAATTGATTCACCGAAACGCAACGCCTAAGGCTAATGGCGCCGGAAAGGAGGAGAAGCTAGGTAAGTCGACATGGCCTCTCGCGAGGACTAAGCTCATAACGTAGAAGACTCTGTGGCCAAGACCTCGCTCAATGAGGATAACGCAGATGAGTGGGGAGAGTTCCTGCATCTGCCAGGACAGAAGTTCCATGATTTTAGCAAGATCAGGGATGAGATCGTCCGAGATACCGAGAAAATGACTGGAAAGAATGCTGGCAAGTACCGCAACGCCTAGAAAGAGCTTGTCTGATGTTCAGGTATCTCTCCCAATCCTATCAATCTCCGAATTTTCTCCCCCAACGTCCTGACCCTCACCCTCGTCGATCTTCCCGGTCTCACCAAAGTTCCCGTTGGAGATCAACCTCGAGATATCGAAAAGCAAATCCGAGATATGCTGATGCGATACATTTCCAAGCCAAATGCCATCATTCTTGCCGTTACCGCCGCCAACACTGATCTGGCCAACTCCGACGGTTTGAAGATGGCCCGTGAAACCGATCCCGAGGGAACAAGGACTATTGGTGTTTTGACAAAGGTGGATCTGATGGACCAGGGAACGGATGTTGTGGATATCTTGGCTGGAAGAGTTATCCCTTTGAAGCTCGGTTATGTCCCCGTTGTCAACCGAGGTCAGAGGGATATTGAGCAATCGAAGACCATCTCGTCCTCTTTAGACAATGAGAAGAAATTCTTTGAGAACCATCCCAGTTACGCTTCAAAGGCCCAGTACTGTGGTACCGGATGGCTTTCTAGGAAGCTCAACCTCGTGAGTGAGATGGGATTTCCGCCTGGGCAGCACTGAAAGTCAGATCCTAATGCACCATATTCGAAACACCCTACCCGATATCAAGCAGCGAATCAGCTCTCAGCTCGCCAAATATCAGTCTGAGCTACTCGCTCTCGGTGGACCAATGGGCGAGACAAATCCTGGTTCGGTCGTTCTATCTACCATTACTGAGTTCACCTCCGAGTTCCGCTCAGCAATTGACGGAAACACCAATGATCTTTCGCTCAATGAACTTTCAGGTGGAGCTCGAATCAGTTTCGTCTTCCACGAGCTATTCAACAATGGTGTCAAGGGTATCGATCCATTTGACCAGGTCAAGGATGGTGATATTCGGACTATTCTCTACAACTCTTCCGGATCCACTCCTTCGCTCTTTGTTGGTACGACTGCTTTCGAGGTTATCGTCAAGCAGCAGATTAGGAGATTGGAGGAGCCTGCTCTCAAGTGTTGTGCTTTGGTTTATGATGAGCTCATTCGGATCCTCGGACAGCTGCTCAGCAAGACCGTGAGTCGCGACTCAGTAGTCTGCCTGTAATGGAGGTGCTGAGACTGTAGACTACCTTCAAGAGGTACCCCGAGCTCAAGGACCGATTCAACCTGGTCGTCATTACCTTTTTCAAATCTCTCATGACCCCCACCAACAAGCTGGTCAGCGATATGGTGGCTGCTCAGGCTTGCTACATCAACACCACCCACCCAGACTTCCTGAACGGCCACAAAGCCCTCGCGATCGTCTCGGAACGTATGAACGCCAACAAGCCTCCAGAGAAGCCTATCGATCCCAAGTCCGGCAAGCTCGGCGCTGGTCAGCTCAATAACGGCAAGGACCTTGATACGGACTTGAAGAAGGATGACAGCAGCTTCTTTGGAAGTTTCTTCAACAAGGACAAGACACCTAGAAAGAAGGGTATGAGCGCGATGGAAGCTCCTCCTTCCATCATCAAGCCTGTTTCTGGACTGAGTGAACGAGAGACTATGGAGACCGATGTTATCAGTGCGTACACCCCTTCTCGCATGGACCACCGCTGACATCACAGAGCTTCTCATCCAGTCATACTACTCTGTGGTCAAGCGAGAAATGATCGACATGGTCCCTAAAGCTATCACTCTTACACTTGTCAACCACGCCAAGGAGAATCTACAAAGGGAACTACTAGAGAACTTGTACAAGCCCGACGTACTAGAGGAATTACTAAAGGAGTCACCAGATATCGTCGCTAGACGACGAGAGTGCGTCAAGATGGTTGGCGCTCTCAACTCGGCCGAAGCTATCGTTGCTGCTGTATAGTTCGTAGGGAAAGAGTAATAGATATGAGATGTGATATGCCATGAAGCCCAATTCAGTATTTAGCGGCACATGTCCTTCCTGGCTCAACTGTGGACGCTACGCATACTGCACGATCTCCCAGTACTTGTGGTGCTCGCCCACGCTGACGTCGGTCAAAACGCCTTCCCAAACCCAACGCCAAGGTAAAGGTCCGCCCGAACACTGATGACGATAACCGGTCGCTTGCTCTCGCTGTGAAAGACAGGCACTTCGCACTACGGGTGTGCCTTTGCCGAGGAAGCTCACTAGCAACAGGGCAATGACATCTTACCATCATATCGTCAAAGGACCTGGTGTGAATATATGTGTGCTCCTTCATCGTCCCACTCCAATCTGCCTGTGGCTTTTTGGTTAAATTGATGTATGCTGAATGGGATCTTTGGAGTGGCTGCACTGCACAATTATCTGCACGCTGCAAACGTAATGGACGGATCTCGATCATCAGCCTCAGTGAGTCATTTGCTCGACGACGTACTTTGATGGGATATCAGCCATGTTTCCGAATTGATCTTAGTGCATTTCTTAAATACCCTTGATATCTCCTGGATCCCCCTCGGATGTTCCTGTATAAACTATAAACGCTAACACTTTGTATACATGACCCTCTGATGTATCCCTGTCAATTAAGAACCGGATGCATGAGTTGACCCTGTAAACCCTGTGAATATTCCAGGCTTGTACGATACCGGAAATGGACCTGAATTGTCGTGCCCTTGTCTTGCGCGACATGCAACCTGCAACATCTGATACCACTTCTTGCTCCTACCCTCTTACGAATACATCTCGGTCCATTTTCCAGAATACACCTGAACACGGCAGCCTCCGAGATACGAGCGAGCGACGGATACAACTACTCCCTGCGTCGGTACATTTCGCCCAAGTCTGCCCAGGATATCAAAACCAGGGACATTCAGTATCAGTAGCTACATGCGCTAATTGCTGCGCTACACGTCTCGGTTTACACTCGAAGTATATGGATTGACCTCGCTTGGCGATAACGATTCGAAGCCAAGTCTTGACAGCTCCTGGGTCGTTCGTCGGCGCTATCTGTTGTTTGTCATCATTGGGTCACATATAGTGGGACGAGACGCGGGGGAATAGACATCTATCATTGTAAGTTCGTCATTCCGTCGTGTAAGATGGGGCTGGTAACGACGGGACTGGAACAAGGCGGGTGGAGTGCTTTATTGTAAATGGATGGGTTCCGGAGATACCGGAATGTCTATGACTTTGGAATGAAGAATAGTATGAGGGGTGGTGACGTTCGACACATGCCTCCAATCCTACATCCACTGAAATCATCAAAGGTCTTAGCTTGTCACGGTGGAGGAGGAGCTCACGAGATCACCTCCCTCCCTTCATTGAGATCTCTGAATCACCCCACAGTCTGGTGATCCCAAACACCTTGTCCTTTCATCCCCCATGTCCGAGCCTGTTCTAATTCATGGCGATCCTTCCTCTATCTCCTGCTGCGCGGTATGATAATCCGTTTGATTTGAGCTGATTTATAGTTTCGCTTTGATTTCCTATCGTTTCCGGAATTGATTGAAACCGAAGATATCGTTATTGAGAACTGTAGAATCGCGATTGCTCAACTCCGTTGCTCGTGGACTAGACCCAGTTAAACCATAACCGCCAAACGTTTCCAGAAGAGTGTGTAAGATTGAGGAAAGAGATACATATCGAAAGATAGAACCTTCGTCGACAGTGGAGCGGACGGATCGTCATCACTCGTCTCAGGCCGTGCCTCTTTGGTCGACCTTGCGCTATATCGACGTGTAAGCGTTAAGAAAGGACAGGAAGATTGAGGAGAAATCAGAACAGTGTAAGTCGGTTCTTTTGACGTTATTGAGAGTCGTGTGGTGGAGTAAGCATGACCAGGATGGCATACGGATTAGCAGGATCTTGGAATGATATTGTCGAGGGGTCCTTTGAGTGGGGGCTGCAGTACAGGGGATCCCGCTGGTCCGAAGAAAGAGCTGTTTACAGCTTTGGACGCTTGGGCAGATTAGGAATAGCTGAGACATGAGCCGACATAAAGGACGGAGAGGGAGAGTGTCGATGTCTCGTGATCTTGCGCTCTGGGGCAACAGGCCTATCCCGCCGTGCGATCAGGCTCGCGTAATCGAGGGTTTGCTGGACTGGGATCACTGGCAAATATGAGACAGAGAGGGGAAGCGACGAGATACTGCCTCGACTGTCGCAACGGTGAGGAGTCGTTCAAAGAGGAGTCGCGAGGCTTGTATTAAGACCCGTCTGCTTTTCTTTCCTTACCGGCCTTGTATCGGTCAACGAATACCTATCTCCAAGAAATGATCACGACGCTAACACGACAGATAGTAACAGTCGGTGTCATTACACATTATCAACCACAATCGAATACATCATTACCATACCGCCACTATACTTCAGCTTTCAATGAGTATACAGAAAATCAGGCCATCAGTCTTATATAATAATATCTGTCAAAGCTTCGCGCTTCGACTACATCGACATTGTACTACAATACAATGTCTAGACATCAATCTCTTTCACGATCATCAAGATCAACATCAGCGGCGATAACGATAACACCCGGCGATCCAGGTCCTTCGTCGCTTTCGTCAATATTACCTCCTCATAAACATAAACGCAAAAGATCCGGATCTCGCGGTCCAGCTTCTCCCGGTGATACACCACTTGCCACAAGGGCACGATCGGTATCGTACCATGAGAGTCCTAGACCTGGACAGGGAGTGGACAGAGAATGGGACGAGCTTGAGAGTGAAAATGGGTCTACAGCTTCTCCGGGAGGCGGGGGATGGTAAGTATATCATAATGTTTCTTTCATCAATCACTCACGGGTAGGACGTATCACTTGGAGATAATACAGCAGCCTCAAAGGGCTCGAGCGTGTGGTTTTGGTGACAAGGTCAGTGGACAGCGATAGGGACACGAATCGTACTGATTGACAGGACCGTAGACCGCTGTCTCCTCCTCCAATATTACGCCTATGGGTCCGAGACGCCAATGGTCAGGTAGTAGATCCAAGGTGAATTAGCACGCATACATCCGTACCCACGCTGATATTCAGCCATGTTAGTATAAACTTCCTGGTCCTCATGGTGGACCTTTGGTCAGGGGACGGGGAGAAACATCGCAATGTCGTGATGCATCCCGCATCGCAAGGATCATCACGTGATGACTCGCCCCCTAGAGCGTTCTCTGAGCATCCAAGCAGGCCCAGTACTGCTCCGACACGTACCGATCCTCCTGGAATGTGGCCGCAGTCAGTGTATGGAATACGTGAGTTGTTGTCAATGGGATTCGGGGCGAAAAGCTGATCATTAGCGGGACACTCTCATCCATCTGTGCTTTCCCCCGGTACTTCACCTCGTACTGGACCACCTGTCCCTCTACCATCAATGCCAACGATGCCTGGATGGTCTAATCACGCGGAAGCAACTCAACCTCGGCCATTGACGAACGCAGGTAAAAGTGTACCTAGACCTATGCCGGCCCTACCGGAACGCATCCGACCTACGACCGCCCCGACACATCATTTAATAAGACCCAACATCGAACGTAAACCGCTCGAATCACCGGAAAAACCATACGTCCTCCCACCTATATCTAGTATCACACTACGTGAGCGTGACGACAGTGAATATCCAAGAATTACTTTGCCTGCAATGCAGGATCGACCGTATAGTCGTGATAGTCATGCGTCTTCGGGCTCGAACGTCATTTCTCACGACTATCATTATTCGTTTGGTCGACCTTCTTCCAGCTCGAGCACACTACCTTGGTTCCACGGTTCTACGCCCTCTGATGCGAGGTATAAAGACTCTATATCGACAGTCGCCACGGATATCCTGACGCCAATTCGCGAAAGTGGACCGCCATTCGATCGACCTTTGACTGCCACAGGCACAGATCGCCCAATGACAGGGTATGGGTCTGATCGACCCATGACTGGCCACGGTTCAGATCGACCACCTAGTTCATCTTACGATAGGCCTTTCAGTGGCTATGAGAAACCAACAGCGTATAGCTGGGACCGACCGACGACGGCAGGAAGTCACGTCGCATTCGACATAACAGATAAAGAATATTCCAATCCGGCCTATTATTCCCCTCGACCACCTACACAACCTCGATTATCGAATGCCTCGCATTTATCGGGCCAACAAGCGCATTATTCTCGCGTCCTAGTCGGATCGTTGTGTACGGCGTGCCAGAGGTTAACGGATGAAAATGGGGAGATTGGGTTGTTCTTTTTCGCGCATGATCTGGGCGTTAGGACCGAAGGAGTGTTTGCACTAAAGTTCAGTCTCACAGATCTCACCTCGTATGTCCTCCCAAAACATATCCGACCTTAGCTGACGCCATCTAGGTTGATGAGACAATCGGTCGTCCCAGGCGACAAAGTGACAGCACTAGCTGAAGCCGTCAGCACACCTTTCACAGTCTAGTATGTTCCTTTCACCTTCTATAATCATCCAGTACTTTGTACTGACTGTGCAGTTCTGCCAAAAGGTTCCCAGGAGTCATCCCGACAACCAACTTGACTCGTCATTTCGCTAAACAAGGCGTCAGGCTTCCAACGAGGCAGAAACGAGCAGCAGCAGGAGGAAGCGATAACGAAGCGGATGACGAGTAGGAATATGTCCGGCATGTCGTGTTGATGTGGCTCTGTCGGATACTGTCAAGTAACTGTGATTCAGCAGCTACTAATGTAAAAGTAGTATAAATGTATCAAATCAAATCAATCGTCGCGGAACCCTCATGCATATATAACAATATCGGCCGACCGTGCTTGCCACTTGTATCTTTGAAGCAAATTATATGACCTTTGTAAGGATCAACTTGTGTGGTCAGCAAAAGTGCCTTGAACTGGAACGCCACTTTTGGTACCTGGGGCAAAGTTGGCTGACTTTTGAGACACGGACAGTTGAAAACTACATGTTACCATCCCTTCTTAGGCAATACAGTCTACACTCCATTTTCAAGCCTCGCCCATCGATTGTCTTCCATCTTCATCGAACAATGTCCTCTTCTAGCCAGATCAACCAGGATATCGTATCCAGAGTAAGTAAAGTTAAATCAAGTCGCGTCGCGACCTAGTCCCACTTGAACACTTGAGCTGAGCCCAGCCTTTGGTCATGTGCGGTCCATCCGGTACGGGCAAGTCTACACTTCTCGGCAAGTTGTTCAAAGATCATCCTGGACAATTCGGTTTCTCAATCTCACACACTACCCGAAGTCCTCGAGCTGGAGAGGAGAATGGAAGGGAATATCATTTTGTAACCAAGGATGAATTCATGAAGCGCGTGGATGCTGGCGAATTCTTGGAATGGGCTCAATTCGGTGGTAATTGGTACGTCCCTTCTCCTCTTGTGTACAGGTAAAAGAACTCAAAGGGAGGTGCTGATGGGTAGTTACGGAACGACTTTCAAAGCATTATCTGAATTATACCCCAGACGATGTATTCTCGACATTGAGCTCCAAGGTGTCCTTCAATTGAAAGCAAAAGCCCCACTACAAACCCCACCTCTCGAACCCGTATTCCTCTTCCTAGCTCCTCCGACCGTCAAGGAACTAAGATCTCGATTAAGTGGAAGGGGTACCGAAACCGAGGAATCAATTAGGAAAAGATTGGATGCTGCCAAGAAGGAATTGGAATATGCTGTTGATCCTTCTGGTGGCCATGACATTGTTATTGTCAATGATGATTTGAAGGTTGCTGGAGAGAAATTAGAGAAGGTCGCAATGGGTTACGAGGGATG